>Ga0208784_1000004_pt1 | contig 147966 bp, 154 predicted proteins | sample DEB19_08_DNA_FD_184531 | JGI IMG/M metagenome (GOLD analysis project Ga0208784, IMG submission 184531) | Aqueous microbial communities from the Delaware River and Bay under freshwater to marine salinity gradient to study organic matter... | ecosystem: Environmental > Aquatic > Marine > Coastal... | reverse complement strand
GATCGTGTGAATACGACGACTGCACCCAACTTTAGTGACGCGAACACCTACACACGCTTTGCCTTTGCGGCGCCTGTACATTTGCAACCGGGCTTAGAATACGCAATAGTTGTTCGTTCTGACTCAGACGCCTACACGGTGTATACCGGTGAACTGGGCGGTACCGTGATCGGCACCGATCAAAAGGTCGCGAAGCAGCCGTATGCCGGAAGTTTCTTCAAGTCGCAGAACGCCTCCACGTGGACGGAATCGCCTTTTGAAGATCTGATGTTCCGTTTGAATCGTGCCACATGGTCGCTTTCGGGCGGTTCGAATACAGGATATCTGGTACTGCGTGCGATGCAGCCAGTGACGAACACAATGGTGGATAGTCTGGTGTTCTATCCGCATGAAGTGCAATTCAGTAATACCACCGCGACCACGTATCTGATGGATATCAAGCCGATCAATGCGAACGGCGATCTTGAAGGTCAAGTGGCCACGCGATACACGGTGTACTCACACGCGTCATATTCGTTAGCGCAACGTTCGCTGCTGCAAGGCTACGAATCGTCGAACAATGAACCGGTGTTCTATCCTGTGTGGGCGTCGGATCCGCCTGCGAACACCATCATCAATGGCACGACGGCGAATACGATTGATGTGATCGCGGCGTTCACGACGCACAGCACTGACGTGGCTCCATACATCGATTTGAAGAAGTTCAGTGTGCTCACATTGAAGCATCTGTTAAACGATATGGGTGTGTCGAATGCACAGATCAGCATTACCGATCCGGGTAGTAACTATAGCCCGAATACACAAACCGGTACGGTTGCAACCACGTCTGCATGCACCATCGTCACCGGTACGGGTACCGCATTCAACGATACGCTGAACGTGGGCGAAGATGTTGTGATTGGTGGTAATCTTGCGGTGACGGTGGCGTCGATTCAGAGCAACACGCAGTTTACGGCCACCGCAGCATTGAGTGCTACGCGTGCCGCAAACACGTATGCGATCTACGACCATCTTGATCTCACTATTAGCAATAGTGACGTGGGTGCGGATGCAACTGGATATGCCGTGGTGGATTCGTCGAACACGGTCGTGCGCGTAGTCATTACGGATTCAGGTAGTGGCTATCTCACGACGCCGACAATCACGATCTCCGGCAACGCGGCACTTGCCGTCGTCAGCGAATCGTCATCAGCGAATGGAAATGCCCTGACACGGTATATCACCAAGCCTGTCACATTAGCGGATGGATTTGATGCTCGGGATATTCGCGTCTATCTGGATGCATACCGACCGAGCGGGGTGAATATCTATGTGTACTACAAGGTGTTGTCGGGTGATGTGGATACATCGCGGTTTGATGATCAGCCATGGCGTCTGATGGTGCAAGAGACACCGGATAGCGTCATCTCAACAATCGATAATCAGTACCGCGAGTTCACCTTCAAGACGCGATACGATAAAGCGTTCGATCAAAGCACAGATACGACAGATCGCTTTAAGGTATATGCGGTAAAAGTCATCATGGCAAGTAACGATACGACGCTCTTGCCTCGAATCAAGAACTTCCGAGCCATCGCTTTGGATCAATAATGCCCCCGTTCCTCAAGACGGATGATCGGCAATATGTGCGCGACCCGCAATCAAACGCACTTCTAAATACTGATAGAAGTGCGTTGTTGCGTGCGCGGGCCGCTCGTGCAACAGCGCATCACGCAGAACGTTTGCAGGATGAAGTGGCCGAACTGCGACAGCACGTGCAGCAATTGACGACTCTGGTTGAACAACTTCTCATGGCAAAGACACCCTAATGTCATTCTCAAATACCGTCACACTTGCCAACACCTTCAGCGATTTCGTTGAGCAGTTCAATGAACTTGCGGCATATGTCAACAACAATATCATCTCCGCAGACGCCAACGGTGTCGCGAATGTTACAGCAAACGTAGTTAATTTTAGCGGCAATGTTAATGTCACGGGTACCTTAACCGCAGGCCTCGCGAATTTAACCGGTAACGTTGCGATCAGCAACCTGCACGTCACCAACACACTGACGGTTGACGGAAATAGCTATCTCAATGGCGCCGCAGTCTTCAGCAACACCGTCAACATATCAGGCACCGTAACGACCAGTAATATCAATGCGACAGCGATTACCGTTGGGAATGTGGTGGCGAATCAAACCACATTCACTATCGGTGAGATCGTGGCCAACACGACGACGCTGGTGGTGGGATCGATCTCACCGAATGTCGCAATTACCGGAAGTGGCATCACCATCGGTAATGCGCAAGTCAATAGCAGTTATGTGGTCGTTGGCGCTAACGTACAAGCGAATACGTCATCCATTCGTGTTGGCAACAGCACCGTCAACACGTTCATTACCGCAACGAATGTTTCGACAGGTAATCTGTACGCTAACGGCAACGGTGTCTTTGCGGGGAATGTGAATAGTAGCGCCGTCATCACGACGACGCTTGTCGCGAACACGATCAATCTGCAATCGAACGGCACTGCATCCACCATTCGTCTCTCGACAAACGATCCCAATGATAACGTGGCCGCCATCGTCAAGGATGCGACACTGGTGCGCGTGCAGAAAGAAGGCGTCGCTGATGTGATGGCGATTGACGTGTGGCAGTCACGCGTCGGTATCAACACGATCTCGCCGTCATATGCGTTAGACGTCAACGGAAACATTCGTACCGCGAACACACTCATTGTTGCTGCGAATGTGACATTGACGCCAAGCGCCTTGACGATTGGCAACTCATCCGTCAACACTATTGTCAATTCGACGGTCTTTACCGGCACCGCTAACGACGCATCCCACGCATTTGGTAAGAACGAGAACCAACTCAACGTCAACAGTGCGAGTGCTGCGGCGTCTGCGAACGATAGCGCGTATTTTGGTGGTCACCTACCGGCATACTATACGAATGCGACCAGCGTTAATACCGGTCTTCTGTCTGTTGCGTATGGTGGTACCGGCGTCAACTCTGCTCCGTCAAACGGTCAACTTCTAATTGGAAATGGTAGCGGGTTTGTGCTCGCGACATTGGTGGCGGGTGATTACGTCACCATCAATAACCAGCCCGGTTCGATTACTATCGGGGGTTCACTCTCTCCAATTATTGTCGCGAACAGCGCGAACGCGGATCAGTTCACCAATAGCCGTGTGCAGTTTGTCGCATCTGGTGGTACCACTGTCGCATTTGATGCGGGCAATAATCGCGTCACGTTCTCGTCGGTTGATACAACGAATGCGGATAACATCACCAGTGGCACCCTCGCAAATACGCGGTTGTCTGGAAACTATGCGATCAGCATTACCGGTACCGCGAACAACGCATCATACTTCAATGGTCAGGCCGCGGCGTTCTATCAGAACGCGACAAACATCAACACCGGCACGCTCTCAAACAATCAACTCTACGGCACCTACGGAATCACCATCACCGGAAGTGCAAACGATACCGCATTCTTCAGCGGTGCGAATGCGGCATATTATACCAATGCGTCGAACATGAGCAGTGGTACGCTTCCTGCGGGTCGTCTCGCGGGCGCGTACACGAATGTCAACGCGATTGGCACACTGACGAGTCTCACCATTGCGGCCGACACGTTGATCGGTTCACTCCCGGCGATCAACGTGACGCAATCGTGGACAACCGACAACACGTTCTCTGCGTTGGTGGTGAACATCACCGATAGCACCGCCAACGATAATTCGACACTGATCGATCTGCAACTGAATAGCAGTTCACGGTTCTCCGTCAATAAGTTGGGCAATATCAGTGCGAATACATTTGCCTTAGGAGCGAATGTTACAGGGAACACCTCGGCGGTACGTGTCGGAAACAGCAGCGTCAATACGGTGCTCACGTCGTCGCAGTTAGCGATTGGCAGTGCAACCGTCAATGCCACGGTATATACCGGTACCGCAAACAACGCGACGTATGCATTCGGTAAGAGTGAAGGCAACCTCAACGTCAATAGTGCCCTGAGTGCAAATAACAGCACCTATGCGTTTGGGAAGAGCGAAGCCGATCTGAACGTCAATAGTGCCGTTATTGCGAACAACGCGACCTATGCGTTTAGCAAGAGCGAAGCGAACTTGAACGTGAACAGTGCGCTCTCCGCGAACAACAGCACCTATGCGTTTGGTAAGAGTGAAGCGGATCTGAATGTCAACAGCGCATTAACCGCAAACAACAGCACGTATGCGTATGGAAAAACAGAAGGTGCGCTCAACGTTAACAATGCGTCATATGCGTTCGGGAAGAGCGAAGCAAACCTCAACGTCAACAACGCAGTTTTCCTGACTGGTAATCTCGCACAGACAAACTCAAGCGTCTTGTCAGTGGGAGCAAACGTTGTCGTCAACGCGTCTGCAATTCTTGTCGGCAACAGCAGCGTCAACGTTGTGACGAACTCATCGCAGATCAGTATCGGCTCCGGTACGTTGACGGCCACCAATTATTCTGGCACCGCAAACAACGCGACGTATGCGTTTGGGAAGACTGAAGGCAACCTCAACGTCAACAGCGCCTTGAGTGCAAATAACAGCACCTATGCGTTTGGCAAGAGTGAGGCGAATCTCAACGTCAATAGTGCTGTCAGTGCCAACAACAGCACCTACGCGTATGGCAAGAGTGAGGGCAACCTCAACGTCAACTCTGCTATCAACGCGAATAACAGCACCTACGCATTTGGAAAGAGTGAAGCACAACTCAATGTCAATAGTGCTGTCAGTGCGAACAACAGCACCTACGCGTATGGCAAGAGTGAAGCGCAACTCGATGTCAATAGTGCGGTCAGCGCAAACAATGCAACGTACGCATACGGCAAGACAGAGGGCAATCTCAACGTCAATAGTGCCGTCTTCCTGCAAGGCAACGCGATACAAACAAATTCGACGGTTCTAACTGTCGGTTCAAATGTTGCACTGACAACAAGTGCGTTAGTGATCGGGAACACCAGTGTCAACGCCAGTGTTAACTCCACAGTGTTCTCGGGAACCGCGAACAATAGCACCTATGCGTTTGGGAAGAGTGAATCTGACCTCCATGTGAACACCGCATTGACGGCCAATAATGCAACATACGCTTATGGAAAAACTGAAGGTGCGCTGAACGTCAACAGTGCCGTTAGCGCCAATAATAGCACATACGCGTTTGGCAAGAGTGAAGGCGATCTCAACGTCAATAGTGCGCTGGTTGCGAACAACAGCACCTATGCCTATGGTAAGACGGAAGGCAACCTTAACGTCAACAACGCGACGACCGCAGGCACCGCAAACAACGCGACGTATGCATTTGGTAAGAGTGAAGCGAATCTGAATGTCAATAGCGCGGTAGTTGCGAATAATGCGACCTACGCGTATGGCAAGACGGAAGGGAACCTGAACGTCAATAGTGCTGTCAGTGCGAACAACAGCACCTATGCCTACGGAAAGACGGAAGGCAACCTGAACGTCAATAGCGCAGTATACTTGACTGCGAAACTTCCGCTTTCGAACACAGCACTACACACCGTTGGAAATGTGACGTCTGTCACCACAGGGCAAGATTGGGTTCACTATGCGTGGTCGTCTGGTCTTGTCTACGGCGGTGGTATTGTTGATAACGGTAACGGCAGCGTCACTCTCGCAAATGCGGAAGTGATGCTGCGTTCTGCAGATACCGATCACGCAAACCTTGCGGTCTATTTTGTTCCCGGCGCCACACTGACGCTCACAAATAACGACGTCAATTATGTGCATGCGGATTACAACGGCGGGTCGCCCATCTTTACAACCTCCACCGCGCCAGATGATATCAACGGGCACACACAAACAATGCTGTATGTGCTCTCACGACGGGATAGTGAGATTGTCGGTATTGATGCAACTAGCCAAAATGTGGATGTCGGCACTAAGGTTGATGACTTATTGGTGCTGAGTGACGGATACAAATATGGCCCGTTCACGCATGCCACAGGCGGCAGCCGTATTGGCAACGGAACAGCGACATACATCACATTGACCGAGGGTAAGTTCTATTACGGTCTGACGCCTGTCGCACACCCATCCTTCGATACGTCGATTGCGGGCACTAACAGCAACAACGTCTTCCGCTACTACTATAATCGAAGCGCGTGGACATATACAGCGGACAGTAAAACCATCAGCAATACGCAGTATGATAACGCCGGTACGCTGACGGCATTGTCGAATAACCGGTATCGCACTGACTATGTGTATTTGGTGCCGGATGGTATTCTTGGCAATTCCTATCTCGTTGTCGTATACGGTAATACACAATTCCAGACTTCTGCGGAAGCGGCGGTCGCGCCCGTGCCGTCGTCGCTGCCGTCTGAAATCGATGGATTAGCGATTCTTGTCGGACAAGTCATTGCGCAACAAGGCAGCAACACGATTACCGTTGCGTCGTTCCGGACAGACTTTGCCGTCTCTCCGGTCACGAACCACAACGCATTAGCCGGATTGCAGGGTGGTACGACAGGTCAATACTACCACCTTACGTCGATGGCCGCGACGTCGCTGAATGCGATTAGCGACACGCTGCCGACAAACGGTGCGCTGCTCATCGGTAACTCATCCGCATTCAATCTCTCAACACTCACTGCTGGTGAGAATATTGCGATCACCAACGGAAACGGCACCATTAGCATTGCGGCCACCGTGGGTGTTGTCGCGATGGGAATCGGAAACGCATCAGACAATTTGATCTTCTCGAATACGCAAGTCAACTTCGCGGCGTCTGGCGGCACCACGGTTGACATCAATGCGGCCTCGCGCACGGTGACGTATTCGTCTGTAGACACCACGAATGCGACGAATATCAGTAGTGGCACGCTCGCCAATACACGGTTGTCTGGTACGTACGGTATCGACATTTCCGGTACCGCAAACAACAGCACGTATGCGTACGGCAAGACAGAAGGCAATCTCAACGTCAACAGCGCACTGGTCGCGAACAATGCGACGTATGCGTTTGGCAAGAGTGAAGCGAATCTAAATGTCAATAGTGCGTCGCAAGCATCGAACGCGACGAACCTCAATAGCCAGCCGGGTTCCTACTACACGAACGCCAGCAACATTACGACAGGCACACTTCCGGAAGCACAACTTTCCGCGAATGTATTGCTGACGACCAGCACGACGGGTATCAATGCGTCTGCGATCTCAACGGGCACCGTACCTGCGGCTCGATTGGCCTCCGCAAACACCACCGTCAATGGTGTCGTCGATACCACGACGCAGAGCTTTGCGGGTAGTAAAACGTTCACCGGCGTGCTCACCGCAAATGCGGGATCGAAGCTGGTCATTCAGAATGGCGTCGATGGTACATCTACACGCGGTATCTTCTTCTGGACAGAAACCGACCCCAATTGGGGTATGTATCTCAGTCAAGCTGGTGCCTCGAAGTCATTAGCGAACGGAGTCGCTGCGAGTAGTATCGATAGTCGCTCCGGATGGCACGTGCGCAGTCGTTCAGGAAGTTTGAATTCCGAAGGCTTCTTGTGGGAAAATCAAGGCGAAGTCGCGCTGATGAGCTTGACAGGAGATACGGGCGATCTGTATCTCAAAGGCAATGCGTATGTGGGGAACTCCACCTCACAAGTCGTCATTCATAGCGGCAGCACGACTGGCATCAATGCATCGGCCTTGTCTACGGGTACCGTACCGGATGCGCGGCTTTCGGGCACCTACACCAACATCACCGCAAACAATGCGACGTATGCATTTGGCAAGACCGAAGGCAACCTCAACGTCAATAATGCAACAACCGCAGGTACCGCGAATAACGCGACCTACGCATTCGGGAAGAGTGAAGGCAACCTGAACGTCAATAGTGCTGTCAGTGCGAACAACAGCACGTACGCGTATGGGAAGAGTGAAGGCAACCTGAATGTCAATTCCGCTGTCACGGCGAACAATAGCACGTACGCGTTCGGAAAGAGTGAAGGCGATCTCAACGTCAACTCTGCCACATCGGCGGGTACTGCGAACAACAGCACCTACGCATTTGGGAAGAGTGAAGGCAACCTGAACGTCAACAGCGCCGTTTTCGTGTCAGGGAACACCGTCACGACAAACAGCACGGTGCTGGCTGTTGGTGCGAACGTCATTGCAAACACCTCTGCGCTCTTGATCGGGAACAGTAGTGTCAACGTCGTCACCAACTCATCGCAGATCAGTATTGGTGCGGGCACCCTCACCGCGACGGCGTATTCTGGCACCGCGAACAATGCGACGTATGCGTTTGGAAAAACCGAAGGCAACCTGAATGTCAACTCCGCGGTCACAGCGAATAATGCGACCTACGCGTACGGGAAGACGGAAGGGAACCTGAACGTCAACAACGCGACGACCGCAGGTACCGCAAACAATGCGACATATGCGTTCGGAAAAACCGAAGGCGACCTCAACGTCAACAACGCAACATACGCGTATGGCAAAACGGAAGGCAACCTGAACGTTAATAGTGCGGTATTCCTCTCTGGAAATACCGTCACGACGAACAGTACCGTACTGGCTGTCGGCGCAAATGTCGTGGCAAATACATCGGCACTGTTGGTGGGCAACAGCAGCGTCAACGTTGTGACGAACTCATCGCAGATCAGTATCGGTAGCGGTACATTGACCGCAACCGCCTATTCGGGTACCGCAAACAATGCGACGTATGCGTTTGGAAAAACCGAAGGCAACCTGAACGTCAACAACGCGACGACCGCAGGTACCGCAAACAATGCGACATATGCATTCGGAAAAACCGAAGGCGATCTCAATGTCAACTCCGCAATCAATGCAAACAACACGACGTATGCATTCGGAAAACTTGAAGGGGCCCTAAACGTTAACAGTGCGTCGTATCTCGGTGCGAAAACAGAAGGCAACCTGAACGTCAACTCAGCGGTGTTCCTGTCATCGAATACGGTGCAGACAAACACCACCGTTCTATCGGTGGGCAGTAACGTTGCTGTCAATACGTCGTCATATTTTGTTGGCAACTCAACACAGAATAGCATTCACACATCGGTATCGCTGATCACAGGCAACAGCACCGTGAACACGGTCGTCAATACGACGACGATGGCCGTTGGTGCGAATGTGTATCTCAACGCGACGGCACACTTCGTCGGAAATAGCAGTGTGAATACTGTCATCACCGCAGGAAGCATAACTATAAGCGGAACACCCGTCACTGCGGTTTCGCTTGATCCCATTGTTGCAGCAATTGCATTAGGATAAGACACACGTATGGCAAGCACATTTTCGCGAAAACTTTCACGTAGCATCGGCACCACCCTCACCGCTGTCGGCAGTTATACGGTGGGCGCTTCCACTCAAACCACAGTCATCGGGTTGTCGGTCGCGAACATCAGCGCCGCGACGGTGGAAGTCGATATTAGCCTGAATGACGGCACCAATGACACCTACCTCATCAAAGGTGCGCCGGTGTTGCCGGGCGCGTCGTTGGTAGTAAGTGGTGGTGACCAGAAAATTGTGCTGGTGACGAACGATAGTGTCAAAGTCAAATCGAACACCGCAAGTAGTGTCGATGCGGTGATGAGCATTCTCGAACTGACGTAGTTCATCGCGGTCTGTAGAGCGTTATGCCACTGACAAAAATTGAAGGCCCATCCGTCGGAAACGTCACTGCAAACAATGTGACGGTGAGTAGTAACACCGTTAATGCCGCCACGTTCTATGCGGGCGCCAATGTGTATATGAACACGTCTGCGGTGTTCGTCGGGAATAGTACTGTCAACTTCACCATTACCTCAAGCAGTGTCGCCTCCGCGAATACGGTGGTGGCGAATGGCTATTCGGTGACCATGGTCGCTGGAGAATCACTGGCGGCGCTGGATGCGGTGTACATTGAGCCGACCCTAACCAGTGGTACCGCCGGTCGTGTCTATAAGATGGATGCGGATGTCTTGGTGAAAAGTTCGCAAGCGTTCTTTGCGGGGTTTGCGTTAGCATCGGCGAGTGCTGCGGCGAATGTCGCAGTGCAGATCAGTGGCGTGGTATCGGGATTTGTTGGATTGACCACGGGTGCCGTGTATTATGCCGGTAGCACGGCGGGGGCGATCACCGCCACGAAACCGCTCCATCCGCTACCAGTCGGGATTGCGATTTCCACGACACAACTGCTCATCAATACTGGCGTCAAACGCGAACAGGAACAACGTGGTGCGGTGTACGGGTATGTGTTGGGCGGGTCTACTGGTGCTGCTGTCGCAACAACTGACCGTACAACGTTTGCTACGGGGGCCACCGCAGCTTATACGACGGGTAATCTAACACAAGCACGTAATCTTTTGGCGGGATGCTCCGATGCTTCCGTGTACGGCTATGCGTTGGGTGGAATTTCCTCGACCTACACGACAACAACAGATCGCGTGACATTTAGTAGTGGTGTCACCGCCGCATGGACAGCCGCCAACATCTCACTGGCCCGCAACTATATGCAAGGTCTTTCCGATGGTGCGGTATATGGATACGTCTTGGGCGGGTGGTCGGGTGTAACCGTTGTGACGACAGATCGCATCACCTTTAGTTCGAGTTCGACCGCAGCCTATACCGCAGGTAATCTCTCATCCGCTCGTAGTGATGCTACGGATATCTCCGATGGTTCTGTATATGGATATGTTGTTGGAGGATATACTACTGCAATATGGGCGGGTTCGGATCGCGTCACCTTTAGTACGGGTGTTAGTGCCGCATATACTGCGGCTAATCTATCACAAGGACGCGGTGACAGTGGTGGTCTTTCTGATGGTGCTGTTTATGGATATGTGTTAGGGGGAAACACCGGCGTGCCAGTCGTCACCGCCGACCGCATTACGTTCAGTACCAGTGTCACCGCAGCCTTTACCGCCGCCAACATCTCACAAGCACGTTTTTCGTCTGGGTCTTCGTTCTCCGATGGGGCTACATACGGGTATGTATTAGGGGGAAACACGGGTGCCGGCGTGACCACCGCAGACCGCACGACTTTCAGCACGGGAGCTACCGCTGCCTATACCGCGGCAAATCTCTCACAGGCACGTTTTGGATCCACAGGTATCTCTGACGGGGCCGTCTAACCTATGCCCCTCCAACGGTTAGAGGGCCCCTCCCTCGGAAACGTCACCGCAAACACCCTCACAACTACCGCATCGGTGAATGCGGCGACGTTCTACGCGGGCGCAAACGTTTCGCTGAATACCTCAGCCGTCTTTGTTGGCAACAGCACCGTCAATACCGTCATTACCAGTAGTAGCATTACAGGGGCCGTCTCGGGTGTGGTGGCGTCCCCGACCGGATTTGCGACGACGTTGGTAGCGGGTGAATCACTCGCGGCGCTCGATGCGGTCTATGTGGAACCCACCTTGACAGGCGGCACCGCTGGTCGCGTCTATAAGATGGATGCGGATGTGCTCATCAAGAGTTCCCAAGCCTTTTTTGCAGGGTTTGCCTTGGCGAGTGCGAGTGCCGCGGCCAACGTCAACGTACAACAATCGGGTGTGGTGTCGGGGTTTACGGGATTGACGACGGGCGCAATGTATTATGCGGGCAGCACCGCAGGAGCAATCACGGCGACCAAGCCCTTGCATCCATTACCAGTCGGCATTGCGATTTCGACCACACAACTCCTGATCAATACCGGTCGCAAACGAGAAGATGAGCAGTCGGAGAATGTGTCGGCGGTGTATGGGTATCAACTGGGTGGATATACGGGTGCCTATCTCGCAACAGCCGACCGTATTACTTTTAGCACAGGTGCGTATGCCGCCTCCACGGTGAATAATCTTTCTGAGGCGCGGTTTTCGTTAAGTGGTCCATCGGATGCTTCCGTGTATGGCTATACCAATGGGGGGTACAACTCATCGGTCGTCGTAGCGACGTGTGACCGCACCACCTTTGCAACAAGTGTCACGACGGCCTATGCAGTGGGGGCCCTCACCGCCGCCAGATATAATCATTATTCGCTGAGTGATGGAGCGGTCTATGGCTACGTGCTCGGTGGATATAACTCTGCCTTTACCGTCTTATCATCCGTCGAACGTCGCACATTCAGCACAGGTATTTCCGCTGCAATTAGTGCCACCCTCTCAACTGCTCGTACCGGGCGCTTGGCACAAGGATTATCGGATGGTGCGACCTATGGTTATACGATGGGCGGTTCTACATCGGGCGGTGTGGCGGGTGGTGTGAGCACGTCGGATCGCATCACCTTTAGCACAGCAACAATTGCCGCATCGACGATCAGTAATTTATCAGTAGCCCGATCAGATATTGCCACGGTTTCTGATGGGGCTACTTACGGCTATACGTGCGGTGGGTATAACACATCAATAGTTCCTGTAACAACAGGGGATCGTACAACCTTTAGCACTGGTGCAACTGCGGCCTTAACCAGTGCAAACTTGTCATCGGCACGGGCGTTGTTGGCAGGGGTCTCCGATGGAAATGTGTATGGGTATATCAGTGGAGGCGACACGGGTGGTGGAAATCATGTCACAACCACAGATCGGATTACGTTTAGTACTTCCGTGTTGGCGGCCGCTACGGCCAGTAATTTACCAGCAGCAAGAGGCATTTCCAATACCCTCTCCGACGGTGCCGTCTAACATCACACCTAAATACTCCTAGAGGTTTTCTATGTCTCAATGGATCGAATATTCACTTGTCGTGCTCAACGGTAGTGGTCTGCAACCCTATGAAACACTCGTTCCACTCGGGGTCAATTTTGATGGAGGCTACTATGTGGAAAATGGTCGCTATCGCGGTCGGTTGAGCGGCACACAAGAACAGATCGACAATGCCCTGCGGTCGCTGGTCATGTTTGGCGTGCAGCCCCTCACCGAATCGGATATACTGGGCATCGTGGAACGTGTCGTGCCGACCAACTCGCTGGTGCGGAGTGCGACCCCCGATGCCCCCGAACAATATCTCGGCCCCGCATCCTTGACCGACACATTAGAGATTACCCGACCTCTTTCTGCCACCCCGTTCTAACTTTAATGATGGAGTAGACAATGGAACACACGATGACTGAAGCGTTAGCGACGATTGAACGTAATGTGCGTCAGCAGGAACTGTTAGAAGATTTTGACGCAATTCAGATGGCACGCACCCCCGAAGTGCTGAAACGCTTCGTGGTCGGTGCGCAAGCGATGGATCATCCCGCCCAAGGCTGGGCGCAATGCGTCTTGGAATTGCAAATCAAGTATGATGATATTCGACGCGCCAAGATCAACTCGGAACTCATTCAGATCGAAATCGACGAACTCGAAAAAGAAAACACACCCAAGTCATTGCTCAATGCAAAACTCAAGCATATCGATCTGGAAGCACAAGATCGAGCAATGCTCGGCGCGATTCGTGAGTTCCAGTCGCTCTATGCGATCTACAAAAACTACGGCAAACGCTACTCTCGCGATGAACTGGATGCGTCACAGGTCGAATATTGGCAGAACCGCTTGACGCGCCAAGCCTTGCAGGAGCAGCAGTCACGTCAGTTGGGAATCGGCCCCGGCAATCTGGAAGCGTTGCGAGAGATCGACTTGTCACCACTGGCGCTGCCGTCACCCACAGAAGCGTTGAAACTGCCTGCCTCGCGCATTGACGACATCATCAAGACGGAAGATCGGTTCCTCGCACAACCTGCGGCGGATGATGTGGCAGCCGTGCAGCGACGCTACTTGGAAACCGGCAAACAGCGTATGCTCATCGTGACGCTGACGGCGAGTGAAACGCAGCCGGAGACGGTGCCGGCACTGGAGCGCCCGTATAGCATTCCTGCGACCGTCGAACGTCGGCGTCATTGCATTCACGGGATGACCATCGACCGTGGGTATACCGAAGCGGTGTTGCAAGCGATTCGCGAGGGCGCCACGCATCTGATGTGCATCGAAGACGATACGTTCCCGCCGCTGGATGCGATTGAACGCTTATTGGCGCACGACACGGATATCGTGTGTGGCTGGTATCCGAAGCGTCAGCCGGGGCCGCGTGTCGGCGTGCCCATCGTGCTAGAGAACGGGAAGCGCAAGACGCTGGATAATCCCGATGCGACGAATGGGTTGGTGGAACTCTACACGGTGCCGATGGGCTGCACGTTGATCAAGACCGACGTGTTCAAGCATATTGAGATGCCGTGGTTTGTCACCACAGGGCAACTCACACAGGATAGTTTCTTTAGTCAAAAGGCACGCGATGCGGGGTATACGCTATGGTGCGATACGTCGATTCGCTGCGAACACCGCGACCGAGAGACAGGGGTCGTGTACGTCTAACTAACCGATGGCGATCACCAAACTCGAAAACGACGCACTCTCGAACACGGTCACGGCCAACGTCGTGTCGATGTCGTTTGGCAACAGTAGCGTCAATACCGTTGTCACGTCGAGTGGGATTACGCTATCGAATACGGTGACGACCCAAGCGTTTGCGGTACCGCTGGTCGCAGGCGAAACACTTGCGGCGTTAGATGCGGTGTATGTGGAACCCGCGCTGACAAGTGGTACCGCAGGGCGTGTCTATAAGATGGATGCGGATGTGCTGGTCAAGAGCACCCAAGCGTTCTTCGCGGGGGTTGCATTGGCAGGGGCGTCCGCAGGTGCGAACGTCAACATTCAAACGAGTGGTATTGTCTCGGGGTTCGTGGGGTTAACGGCAGGGGCGATGTACTATGCGGGAAGTACCGCAGGGGCGATTACCGCCACCAAACCCTTACATCCACTGCCGGTCGGAATCGCAGTCTCGACCACGCAGTTGTATATCAACATTGGCAACAAGCGAGAAGATGAGCAGTCAGAGAATGTGTCGGCGGTGTATGGGTATGCGTTAGGTGGATATTCGGGTGCGTATGCTGCTACGGGAGATCGTATTACCTTTAGCACGGGTGCGACGGCTGCCAGTACTGTCAGTAATCTAACATATACAAGTTATTATCCGGCCGCCGTTTCTGACACCTCTGTGTACGGTTATATTGCTGGTGGCGCGACAAACTCTGGTGTATATGTTACGACCGCGAACCGTATTACTTTTGCTACCAGCGTGACGGTGGCCAGCACCGTTAGTAACCTATCGCAAGGTCGTCAAGCACTAGTGGGTATTTCTGATGGGGCCGTGTATGGCTATACAATGGGGGGAAGTAGTGGCTGGCACGTTGTAACTGCTGAACGTATTACATTTACTTCTGGTGTCACCGCCGCGAGTACGGTGAGTAATTTATCACAAGCACGAAGTAATTTATCCGGCTTATCGGATGGTTCGGTATACGGATATGCTATGGGTGGTTACAGTGGCTCTCCCGGTTATGTGGCCCCAGCCGATCGCACAACGTTTAGCACCGGTGCTACCGCTGCCAGTACCGTAAGTAATTTATCTCAAGCCCGTGCCAATTTAACAGGCGTATCCGATAACGCTACGTACGGATATACACTCGGTGGTGAAACAGGGGCATCGGTCGCTACCGCAGACCGCACCACATTTAGCACAAGTGCTACGGCCGCCTATACGGCCGCGAATCTATCACTCGCACGATATGTGATGTCTGGAGTTTCAGATGGTAACGTGTATGGGTATGCATTAGGTGGAACTTCTGGTACGATTGTTACTACTGCTGACCGCATCACTTTTAGTACAGGCGCGACGGCTGCATATACCGCCGCCAATTTATCACAAGCACGCTACGGTGCTGGATGCGTCTCCGACGGTGCCGTCTAACTCCTAAATATTCGTATGGCATTCACTAAGATCGAGAACGACGCCCTCGCAAACACCGTCACCGCCAACGTCACGTCGCTCTTTACCGGTAACAGCACCGTCAACACCACCATCACCGCAGGGTCGATCACCACCTCCAATACGATTATCGCAACAGGCTATGTGGTATCGTTCACCGCAGGAGAAACCCTAGCCGCACGGGATGCGGTGTACATCGAGCCCGCATTGACCAGCGGTACTGCGGGACGTGTCTATAAGATGGATGCGGATGTCTTGGTGAAGAGTACCCAAGCGTTCTTTGCGGGGTTTGCGCTCGCGAGTGCGTCAGCGGCTGCGAGTGTGAATGTGCAGATTAGCGGCATCGTCTCGGGGTTCTCGGGCTTGACAGTGGGGGCGTTGTATTATGCGGGGAGCACCGCAGGCGCAGTGACCGCGACGAAACCGTTACATCCGTTGCCGGTAGGCATTGCGGTGTCTGCAACACAGATCTTGATCAACCCCGGCATCAAACGCGAACAGGAACAGTCAGAGAACGCATCAGCAATATATGGTTATGTGATGGGTGGAACGACGGGCGCAGTCGTGGCTACCACAGACCGCACTACTTTCAGCACCGGTGCGACAGCGGCCAGTACCGTGAGCAATCTTTCGGTCGCAAAAGCTACCCCATATGCTATTAGCGACACCACGGTGTATGGATACGCCGCGGGTGGCACGACGGGTGCGTATGTTGCTACCACAGATCGTATTACCTTTGCGACCAGTGTGACCGCGGCGTATGCGACCGCAAATTTACCGGCCGCGGTTGGTGATGGCCATCTCAATGGGTTGTCTGATGGGGCGATTTACGGATACCGATTGGGCGGGTATTCTTCTACGTATAACTCCACGGCGGATCGTCTCACCTTTACCACGGGAATATTTGCGGCCAGTACCGTGAGTAACTTATCAACCGCTCGCTATGGTACATCCACCGTCAGTGATGCAGGCACGTATGGTTATAATCTCGGTGGTAACACGGGTGCGGATGTCACCACAGCGGATCGTGTGACGTTTAGTACCAGTGCGACGGCCGCGTACACTGCCGCAAATCTCTCTCAAGATCGACGCTATGCCGCAGGTGTGAGTGACGGGGGCATTACCTACGGATATATTCTTGGTGGTCGGCGGCAGTCATCCAGTAGTGAAGTGACGACCGGTGATCGTCTCACATTCAGCACGGGTGCCACTGCGGCGAGTACGGTATCCAATCTCGTGACAACACGAGCGATTATGCCTGCGGTGAGTGATGGTACGGTATATGGTTACATCGCAGGTGGTAGCACGAATTTTGCAATCAGCAGCCCTACAACCTCCGCAGAGCGCATCACTTTTAGTACCAGTGCGACGGCTGCATATACGACGGCTAACTTATCACAAGCCCGATATGGTCTTAGTGGTCTCTCTGACGGCGCTGTCTAACCCCACCTAAATACATCATATGGGCTACCTCGGACGACAACCTTCTATCGGGCGCTTCGCACACCTTGACGACATCACGTCATCGTTCAATAGTGCGTGCACCACGTTCTCGCTGACACAATCGTCGGTGCCACTTGTTCCCGGTGCCGCCTCGAACCTCATCGTCAGTTTGGGTGGTGTGTTGCAGGAACCCGAAGTCGCCTACACCGTGAGCGGATCGACCATCGTGTTCTCCGCCGCCCCCGCGAATACCCAACCGTTCTTTGGCATTCTGTTGGGGGATGTGCTCGACGTGGGGCAGGTGTCGCAGGGTGCGGTGATCAATGCGTCGTCATTCAGTGTGGGCGCGAATGTCGTTATCAATACCTCTGCGGTATTTGTAGGCAATAGTACTGCGAATGTCATTCAAACAAGTAGTGCTGTCACCGTTGGGGCGAATGTGGTTGCGAATACGTCAACAGTATTTCTTGGAAATTCTACGGCGAATCTTGTTCTCACCAGCACCAGTCTTACGATTGCCAATTCAACCGCGAATCTGGTTCTTACTCCGACTGACATTTATTCCGTGGCGTGGACAGATTACACCGCATCATCCACCATCACGGGATGGTCGTCATTTACAGCAAATCGTAAAATTATTAAATATAAAAAAATTGGCAAATTAGTATTTGTGCAATGGCATTTGGAAGGTACCAGTAATGCCACGTCAGTATCCTTTACTCTTCCGTATACGTGTGTAAATAATACCGGAACCGGGTATCCATCCGCCTATGGTACATGGTTTGGATATGATAATGGTGCATATCTTTCAACAATTCAAAGCACCTATATTTCAGCAGGTTCGTCTTTAGTCGAACATCGCACATCTCCCGGCACAGCGGCAGGTTGGACGGCAAGCGGCACTAAAATATCCAGCGGCACATTATTCTATGAGTCTACGACATAACCTCTAAATACTCATATGGCATACCTCGGTCGCCCACTCGCTACGGATAAAACCACCCGCACGAAGAAGATCGACTCGCTCGCCGCGTCGTTCAATAGTGCCTGCACGGTGTTCAATCTGACCTCCAGTGGGGCGGCCGTCTATCCTGCGACCTCGAAAAATCTGCTCATTAGCATCAACGGTGTCATTCAGGAACCCGATGTCGCGTTCACTGTGAATGCGGCAACGATTACCTTTACCTCGGCACCTTCGACGGGCGCGACGTTCTTTGGCGTGCTCAACGGCGAACCGAATGATTTATTGCTGACACCCTCCGTCACCACGTTGACGATTGGGTCGAACGTGAGTGCGAATGCGACCACGGTGTTTGTGGGAAATAGCACGGCGAACGCCGTGCACACCTCAGCAGGATTTACTGTGGGTGCGAACGTGACGATGAATGCCTCCACCCTGTTTGTAGGCAATAGTTCTGTCAATACCGCGATTACCGCCGGTGCGATTACGTTGAGTGGTGTGGCAATTGGTGGCGGTGACGGTGACCAGATTGTGTTAGCCACGCAAATCTTCGGAGGTCGGTAAGATGCACGCACTAAATATGTGTGAGGTTCGGTAATGGCCACATTCTCAAAAGTTCTTCTCTCGGGCAGTTCACAGGGTAAAGGCATCAAGGTCGCGGCAACTTCCAGTACCGGCACGACGATTCACGCTACGGGCACGTCATCCAGTATTATTGATGAGGTGTGGCTGTGGTGTGTGAACTCCTCAACGACCGCAGTGAAACTCACGGTGCAATATGGCGGGACGACCTCACCCGATAATGATATTGAAGTGACGGTGCCGGGTGAATCTGGATTAATGCTCGTCGCGCCGGGGTTGCCGGTGACGGGTACGGGTGCTGCGGCCACGACCATTTATGCCTTTGCGGGCACGACGAATGTGCTGGTGATATATGGCTATGTTAATCGTATTACCTAAACGAGACGAGCGATGAGTTTACGATTAGGTACGGGCAGTGGCCCGTTGGGTAGTGCAGGGATGGTGAGTTTATGGAACTCACCGAGCTTGCTTGTTGCCTCTGTTCAACGTGGATCTACATCGATCACTGGGGCAAACTACTCCGCAACCTCTACCATTAGCAGTGTAAACACAAACTATAGTGTCGTAAGCTGCCGAGGGAATGGAAATGGCGGAGTTGCGAATCGGTCATTAATTCCATATATCCAGTTAACGAATGCAACGACGTTAACGGCAACTCGCCCATATCAGGATGGAAGTAACTCCTCAACTATTTATTGGGAAGTCATCGAATTCTACCCGGGAGTTGTGCGAAACATCCAATCGTTTAGTTTGAGTTTTACTGGAGGCCCTACACCGACCGCAACGCTTACGACGTTTAATACAAGTAAAAGTTTATTGTTTTATCGTGGCGTAGATCAGCCGGGTGGGTATGGTGGCGATCTAGCATCTTATACGGCCTATCCAGTTACAAACGTAGATAGTAGTACGCAAGTTTCTGGTAGTATCGGTGCCTGGGGTGACGGCCGTATTTTTGCTACATTAGTAGAGCTTTATTAAAGGTGCATACAATGAATCGACAATTACAAATTCGCAACGGGCAAGCAGAAACCGAATGGTCGGGAGCAAACGGATTTCCTATACCACCATCGGATGAATGGATCTTTGTGGATGTCACCGACCGCCCCGACGCCACCGTCGGCATGCGCTACGACGCCGCGACCGACACGTTTTCACCCGCACCTGTCGTTCCACGCACCATCGTGAGCAAAGCACAGGTGGTCGGTGTGCTGACGGCACAGGAGTGGTCGGAAATGAATAAGTATCATCCGACCGCAGACGCCCCCTATAATGATGCAGAAGTATTCTGGGCGATTACGCAGTTCAATCTCGCGGATCGCATTAATCTCGCAGACCCGCGTATCACGCAGATTTTTACGATGCTGGTGGGAAAGAACTTGTTGAGTGAGGCACGAGCCGCGGAGATCACCGCGGCACTTCTCGCATTGGCCTAACTACTCGTTGGTAAGCATTTCCACGAAGTATTCTACATCCAACTCATCGGACATCCCAAACAGCCATTCGTCGGGGGTGTCCCGTGCAGTCTTCTAAATATCGGTATGGCCACTATCGATCCACTGACACTTGCAAATACGTTCGAAGATCTTGTCACAACCGTCAATGCGGTAGCGACGGAACTCAACACGAATGTATTGAAAATTGGTGACATCTCCGGTAATTTGGTCGTCGAGCAGATCACGACGAATACGCTGACGGTTCTCGCGACGACGAGTCTGCGTGGAAACACCTCTGCAAACGCCAATCTAACTGTCAACGCCACGATCAATACCGTCGCGCTGGTCGTCAGCGGAAACGCATCAATTGCCACATTGAATGTGAGCACAAACACAAGTACCGGTAATCTGACGGTCAGTGGCACACTCACTCTCAATGGCGCCGCGATCAATACGACGGCTGTTCCCGAAGGCACCAATCAATACTATACCGATACTCGCGCACGTGCCGCGGTAAGCAATGGTGCGGGTATTGGCTATAGTAACAGCACCGGCGTCATCACGAATCTTGGTGTCACCGCACTTGCTGGGCAACTACCAATCTCCGTCAATGCATCATCGGGAAGCGTTGCGGTTTCGATCTCGGACACTCCGTCATTCACAACCGTGACGACAGGCAACGTCGTGGCCAATACTACAGCACTGGCCGTCGGCGCGAATGTGGTCAGTAACACGTCAGCGATTGTCATAGGGAACAGTAGCGTCAATACGACGATTACGTCTTCCGCGATTACGACGGGCCTCGTGGTGCCCGTAGATCGAACCATTACTGCTAATGGTAGCACTGGCACTTCTGGACAGGTGCTCACGTCAAATGGAACGACTGCGTATTGGAGTACCGTCTCGGGTGGAAGTAGCGCAGGTGGAAATGGTGCGGTGCAATATTGGAACACCAGCACCAACGCGATTGATGCATCAGCGAACCTGTCGTTTACCGGCAGTGTACTCACACTTGGAAACTCCTCTGTCAATACCAGTCTGAATAGTTCCGCGCTGCTCGTCAGTAGCGTATCGCTGGGCGCAAACGTCTCGTTGAATGTGTCCGCGTACTTTGTTGGCAACAGTTCCGTCAACACCGCGATTACCGCAGGCAGTATCGGGTTGAATGGCGCTGTCGTCAACTCTACCGTGTTTACGGGTACATCGTATTCGGCGAATAACACCACGTATCTCAATGGTCAAGCCGCTTCCTACTATACGAACGCGACGAACATTACTACGGGCACATTGGCCAACGCGCAGTTGTCGGGTGCGTATACCGGCATCACCGGTCTTGGTACTCTCAGTACACTTACCGTATCGGGCAACACCACAATAGGCGCGAACCTGATCGTTGCGAACAGCACAGGTGTCTATGTGGGAAATGCTGCGGTGAACGGTTCCGTCACCAGCGCACTCCTGAGTGTGCGACGCAGCGGGTCGTCAATGGAGTTCGGCGCGGCCAACGATGGGTTTCAGTCCGTTATTGGCAGTGAAACCACTGGCGCGCCTTTCATCGCATTCAACTGCGAAGCCGGTACCAACAGCGATACCTATCGCACACGCGGCACACGTGCTGGTGCGGTACTGCGTGCGGATGCAGGCAACGTCATCATCGGATATGTGGGCACTGCAAATACAGACAATCAATCATTACTTGAATTGCTTCGCGTCAGCGGGAGTGCCGGCTCTGTCAGCGCCAACGGTATCGTGCGATGTGACACGACTTCCGGAAGACTCGTCGTGCCGGTAGGTGCGAATAAGTACGCGACAACATAATCATGGCTAAGACCGCAGGCAGTGTGTGGGTATCCGGAAACACGTTTCATTATATTGACGCTTCGGGCGTTGAATGGTATGCGATTGGGAGCAATACAGGTCTTGTCTCGAATGCGGTCGCCGGTTCCATCTGGGTCGAAAACAGTAATCTCGCGTACATCGACGAGAACCAATACAAGCGCACACTGAATGTCGCGACGATTGCGAGCCGCGCTAATTCTGTCGCGGGGTCGCTATGGGTGTCGAACACCTCGGGCACCAGCGCGAATACCGGTAATGTGCAACTTCGCATCATCGGCACCAATAATTACGAGTATGCAGTGCATGATGATGTGTCGCATACCGATGTGCCGCATAGCGACATTACGCACACCGATAGCGTAACTCATTACGATTCACATAGTGATACTGCCGGCTATAGTGATCACAATGATTATTATTCATCTCATACAGACTATTCCGACTCGTATCATGATGACTCGCACACCGATACATATTATCACAACGATGCGCCGGAGTATCATGAAGATTATGGCGACTCTCATACCGATAATCACGCCGATCATGGCGATTATTTCAACGATGGGCACGTCGATTCGCATACGGATTCTGTGCATAGCGATTCACATAGCGATAGTGCCACACACAACGATGTGGCACATGCGGATGTGACGCACAGTGACGTTGCGCATAACGATCAGCCCGTCTACGTAGGATAAGATTATGGCAAAAACAGCAGGTAGCATTTGGGTCGCCGGAAACACCGTACATTACATCGATGCATCTGGTGTCGAGTGGTACGCGATTGGCAGCAATACCGGTTTAGCATCTGGTGCTATTGTGGGTTCGTTGTGGGTGGAAGGCACCAATCTTCGCTATGTTGATGCCAGTGGGTTTGCCCGCACACTCAACGTCACATCGATTGCGAACCGCACAGGCGCTATTGCGGGTTCTATTTGGGTGTCGAATAGCGGAGGCACGAGTGCCTCCACTGGAAACGTACAACTGCGGATTATCGGGAACAATAACTATGAGTATGCGGTGCATGATGATATTGCACACACTGACTCACATAGTGATAGTGTAAGTCATGGCGACGCGGCCGGCTATAGTGATCACGACGATTATTATTCATCTCATACAGACTATTCCGACTCGTATCATGATGACGTACATACCGATACGTATTTTCACAACGATGCGCCAGAGTGGCATACAGATTATGGTGACACTCATACCGACAATCATGCGGATCATGCCGATTATTTCAGCGATGGGCACGTCGATGTGCATACGGATTCTGTGCATAGCGATAGTTCCTCTCATGACGACACACACAGTGACGTCGCACATAACGATCAACCCGTCTACGTAGGTTCATAGGAGAAAGTAGTTTATTATGAGTATTGAAGTTAGACCTGTAGGTGTTACGTGCAACATACAATGCAAGTATTGTTACGAAACGGAAATGCGCAATGTGCAAAAATCTCACAAGTATGACCGTAAGGCCGTGCTTGCAGCCATCGACAAGCTCAAGCCGGACGAATACTTCTCCTTGTTTGGGGGCGAAGCTCTCATTCTTTCTCTCAAAGATCTAGACGAACTGTTACAGATCGCGCACACACGTTTTGGCCATTCGGGTGTGCAAACGAATGCGTCGCTCATTACCGAAAAACACATCGAACTCTTCATCAAATATAACACGCATGTGGGCATCTCAATGGATGGCCCCGATGAACTGAACGATAGTCGATGGGCAGGCACTTTAGAGGCGACACGAAAACAGACACAACGTACCATGTGGGCATTGAAAGAACTCTGCGGCCGCGCGGTCACCACTCCGCATTTACTCCCCAGTTTGATCGTGACGCTGCATGCCGGCAACTGCCGAGCGGATCGCTTTCCTCGATTTCTTGAATGGTTGCACGAACTAGACACAATGGGTGTGCGTCATGTCAATATGCATTTGATGGAGATGGATCATAAAGCGCACGAACTGTATCTTCCTAGTGAGGAGATTGCAGATCGGCTGATTGAGATCTGGAATATCCTGCCTTCATTCAAACAGTTGCGCATCTCCAAGTTTGACGAGATCCTGAAACTCCAGCGCGGGAACGGAGATTCAGTCGTATGTCATTGGAAACCTTGCGACCCGTGGAATACCAGTGCAGTAAATGGTATTGAGAATGATGGTTCGCCGTCGCATTGTTCACGCACCAATAAGGATGGTCAAAACTGGTTGCCGGCCGAAGGATGCGGCACGAAAAACGGTGCTTCAACGTTTATCGGTCATCCCGGTGCTCGACATTTTGAACGACAACTTGCGTTGTATGTCACGCCGCAGGAATACGGTGGATGTCAGGGATGTGAATATTGGCTCATGTGTTACGGGCAATGCCCCGGTGAAGGCGCGAATCACGATTGGCGCATGCGCTCCACGTACTGCGGCACCTTCAAGCGTCTATTTGCGGAAGGCGCACGACGACTTCGCGCCGCGGGTGAAGTGCCGTTTTCCGAGCACCCCAAGCGCACAGAAATTGAAGCGCAGATGTACGCCGCATGGTCGCAAGAAGAAACGCCATATTTGAGTAAGTACACGCAGCCGTCATCGAGCACCACACCCGCGACGAAGCACGGTGACCAGCACGGCGATCATACGGATACACAGCCCCATACGCACGATGACGTTCCCCACGGTGATTATTCTGATCATGGAGATCATACAGATGTCAACAAGAGATAATGTTCCGGTACTCCCGGATTGGACACGATGGTCATGGCGCAGTGCTGATGAACGCGAGTGGTGGCAACCATTGTTCACGCGTGCGAGTAATGCGTATCAAGATGTCGAACGATTGGCTGTTGTGCACGGTCTGCGACCCGCCGCGTTTCAGAATGTTCCTTCCGATGGTCTTATTGAGGCCACCCGCTGGGCTGCGCGGCATAACATTCTATGCGTACCACAAACTACCGTAGGTGTTGCCTCTTCGTATAGCAGCACCTCTCAACCCATTCGCGATGGAAAATTCGTCTATCGGGTTTTGTATTTGAACCCGCAATACTATGACCGGGCGTTTCCACAAACCGATGCGCAGTATGGCGAACTCTTAGGCTATCCCGCCTGCTGCCGAGACGCGTATGATGCCACATGGGGCGCGGGTCGTGTCGATAGCACGTGGGAACAAACACGCGAGGGTGCGCATCCGAATAGCGACCCCTACGCGAGCACCCTATTGCGCTGGATGGGCCTGCGTTTGGTGTCGCATATGCCGTGTTCCTATACGTGCGACGCGTCGCAACGCATCGGTCACGCGATGTTTGATTTGGGTTGCGCACATGGATACCGTGAGGAGATGCACACCATTCGTGAAGTCTTGTCATGGCCGCTAAAGTGGTCACGACTATTTGGTATTGCGGAGATCGTCACACCTGCGTTGAAGATCTCAACACGCAGCGACTGGACGCCGCAGAAACAGCAGTTCTTTCGTACGGGGCACTATGAGCGTGTTCGAAAGACGCTATGGAAGGATAATCAATTTTCGTCTGCAGAAGGCATGCGTACGACTCACGAAGATATGATCCCTGCGTTAGCGACGCAATTACCGGAGCAGGCACGTGTGTTGGATCTCGGATGCGGAAATGGGCATCTGCTGCGACGACTAACTATATATAGACCAGATATTCGTATTGCGGGAGTGGATACGAACGCTGACGCGATTCATCGTGCCCAACATCCGATTTCTCCGACAGCACGGTTTACTGCGGCTCGTATTCAAGACGGCACATGGCGCGACTGGAACCCTACAGCGGTGCTGTTTAATCCTGCACGTCTGACGGAAATGTCTCCGTCAGACGCAAGTAATGTTGCGGCGTGGATTCGAGAAATACCATATCAGTTTCCATATTGCTATAGTGATTGGCAAGCAAAAATCGACGTGCGCACCTTGTGTGAACAATATCATGTGGGCACACCCGCGCCCCTGATTCGTACACCGAACGTGGAAATGGGAGTCATGACAACTTTTACCTAAATATAGACATCTATGCCACTGATTACACCGATACAAACTACCGATACGTTCCGCACATGGGTCACCCGTACCAATACGGTTATTGATCTTTTGAATAGCAATACCGTCGTTGTGGGCGGCAATGCTATCGGTGCCTTCACGATTGGTAATTCTTCCCATACAAATACGAGTCTGTCGCTTAATGGCGGAAAAACGCTCGCGAACTTGAGTGGTCTTTTTCTTGCGGGAAACTCGACATTTGGCGCCAACGTCTCTGTCAATAGTTCCGCGCTGGTCGTCAGTGTGTCCGCGAATACGACACTATTCCAGTCGCCCGGTGGAACCGTCGTTAACGCCAGCCCGCTATCGGTGAATGCTGCCGCCACATTTAATGGTGCGGTCACATTTACCGCATCTGGGCCACTGACAATCGGTAATGTTGCATCATTTGCAAGCAACGTTTCCGTTGCGAACAATCTGGTGGCATCGAACACCGCCTACATGCGGTCAATTCTGTTCAGCGAAAGTGGAGCAGTTATTGCGGCTACCGTGTCGTCAGCACAATACGACAATTACAATCCCAGTGGATTGCACGATGCGCAAGTCGTGCACATGAATCCGGATACGCAGAATATTATTCTGACGGGTATTGTCGCTCCCACAAACCTGTCTATCGGTGCTAAAGTACTATACCTTCAGAACCTATCCGGTTCCTATAAGATTACGCTCAAGAGTGAAGACCCGTCATCGAGCGCCCTGAACCGATTCAAGACTGTCTCCAACCAAGATGTTGACGTGCCACCCGGTGGTTCAATTCCGCTATTGTACACCACAGCCACAGGTCGTTGGCGGTTATTGGCGGCACCTGCAGGCACCAGCACGACATTATCTGTGTCTGGCGCCGCCACATTCAGTGATACCGTCAATGTGACGGGTGTGGCGTCATTTACCAGTAACGTCGCGGTTGATAGCAACGTCTTGTTTGTCGATACCGTCAACAACCGTGTCGGCGTGAATATCAGTTCACCCACATCTCCGTTACACGTCGTAGGCAATTCGCTATTCGGTAATGTGACGATAGGTGGAACCGCAAGTATTACCGGGGCGGCCACGTTCAGCAATACCGCATCCGTGACCGGCGCGGTGAATGCATTGAGCACTTTCGGTGTGACAGGCGCAGTCAATGCGCTGAGTACCTTGGGCGTGACAGGCGCAGTCAATGCGCTGAGTACATTCGGGGTCACAGGCGCCACCACACTCAATAGCACACTCGCCGTATTGGGGGCCGCGGATTTGCGAGCGAATGTCAGTGTCAATGCGATTGCACGTTTCGATAGCACCGGAGGCCGCCTCGTGCTGCCTGTCGGTACCAATAAATGGGCTTCGTAACCTTTTATGGCCATTCCAACTACACGTAACGATTTCAAATCGTATTGCCTTCGCGCTCTTGGCGATGGTGTACTTCAGATCAACGTCTCTGATGCGCAAGTGGAAGATCGCATCGATGAGTCGCTATACGTCTATCAGCAGTATCACATGGATGCGGTGGTCAAGACGTATATGCGCCATGAGGTAACGGGCAGCACACTACTGTTTACCGGAGCGACCACGGGAACCTTTACCAATAGTGAAATGATTGTCGGTCAAACGTCAAACGTGCAAGGCATCGTCACGCGTACCGTCAATTCAACTTCCATTATTTTCTTTACGGTCGCCTCATCCAATACCGGCGCTGCGACCACAGATAGTTACAGTGATACCGCTCGCAAGACGTTTGTGGCGGGAGAAGTTGTTCTGGGCAAGCAATCGGGCGCGACTGGTACTGTGGCAGCCAACGGTGTGACGTTTGGCGACATGGACAACAAATGGTTTCCCGTTGTCGATTCGGTGATTGGCATTACAAAGGTATTTCCCCCGTTCGATTCGCGCATCTCTGCGGATATTCTGTTCGACCCGCAGTCGCAGTTCAATATCTCGCTGTTGTCGAACTTCACCTCCAATTCAATCATCCCGTATCACATTGGTCGTTCGTATCAGCAGTTGCTGAACGACACATTCCGTGGTCGGCCATCGGTGCGCTTCTCACGACACATGAATCGTCTCTACGTCGATGTGAACTGGTATGCAACATTCGCGCCCGGTCAGCACATTGTGCTTGAAGGGTATCGCACCATCGACCCCGCAGCGTATACCGATGTATGGAGTGATCGGTGGTTGCAGCGGTATGCCACATCCTTGATCAAGCGTCAATGGGGGTTGAATCTTTCCAAGTACACGGGCATCGCATTACCCGGCGGAGTGAATCTTGACGGTCGTGCGATTCTGTCAGAAGCGCAACAGGAAATTCGCGATTTGGAAGAACAAGTGCGCACAGAGTTTCAGGAACCGCCGCAGTTTATTGTTGGCTAAACCGTCATGATCAATCCCTATTTTAATCAGACGACATTTGCTACAGAGCAAAATTTGGTCGCCGATCTGATTGATGAATCCATTCAGATCTACGGCCACAACGTCTACTACTTGCCGCGTTCTGAAGGCAACATCGATGCGTTTCTGGGCGAAGATCCACTAGCGAACTTTCAAGATGCGATTGAAGTCGAGATGTACGTCAAGTCGTACGAAGCATTTACGGGTCAATCTGAGTTCATCAGCAAATTCGGGTTACACATCGAAGATCAGATCACACTCGTTGTGTCGCAGCGACGGTTTGCAAATACGGTGACGGCAGGTGATGCAACGATTGTGCGACCTCGCGAAAATGATCTTATCTATATTCAGATGACGCCGACAAATCGGTATTTGTTTGAAATCCGATTTGTGGAAAACAAAGAAGAACTGTTCCAGTTAGGTAAACTTTACACCTATGAGCTTCGGTGTGAGATGATGAACTTCACGAACGAAGTCGTCAACACTGGCAATACTGATGTCGATGCTGTCGCCTCACGTGATGCATACACGATTGCGCTCGTCATGAACGCGGGCGGAAATGGTACCTTCACGATTGGTGAAACTGCCTATCAAGGTGCGAACCTTGCATCCGCGACAGCGACGGGCGAAGTCTATCAATGGACAGCGAATACGCGCACGCTCTTGGTGCAGCAGATCACGGGCACCTTCGCGAATGTCACCACGGTACGTGGTGCGAACAGTAACGCGGCATGGGTCGTCAGCAATACCACACCGAATACGGCACCGACGATTCACGATCCGATCAGCGACAACGAGTTCTTGCAAGGCAATCCCTTGGGTGTCGTTGTCACTCGCGGCACACACATGTTAGACGATTAGCATATGCACACGCATTTCAAGCATCTTCTTCTCCGTCGCTATCTGTTAGCGTTTGGGTCACTGTTTGACAGCATCACGATTACCCGTGAGAATGAAAGCGGCGCCGAGACGTTTCGTGAACAGGTGCCGTTAGAATACGGCCCCAAAGAGCGATGGTTGACGCGACTCACGCAAGATCCAGAATTTCTGCGTGGTGTGGCACAAGTCGTGCCGCGCATTTCGTATGAGTTGTCGAATATCGCATACGATCCGTCGCGGAAGATGAACACGCTCAATAATCTCAAGTTCAACAGCAATGAAGAACATAAGTTAGCAAAATTGTATGTCGGGGTGCCGTATACGCTAACGATGACGCTTTCCGTCTTGACAAAACTGCAACAGGATGGTATGCAGATTGTTGAACAGATTCTTCCATTCTTCACTCCCGATTATACGATTGCTGTTCGACCGTTAGCGAACTATCCGGATCTTGTTGATGTGGTGCCGATTACGCTGCAAAGCGTGTCACATTCGGATAATTATGAAGGCGATTTTGTCACGCGCCGCGTCATTATCTGGACACTGGAATTTTCGATGAAGGTGTTCTTTTATGGCCCAGTCAAGGATAGTAAGCGTATCGAAGAAGTCATCGTCAATCTGTATAACTCTCCGTATGAAGATCTGTCAGCACCGAATGCGAACACGCTGCCAAAGGTGACGATCACGGTGCAAGCGGATCCCGCGAATCAGACGATCAACAGTACGTCAACAACGATTACGTCGAATACGACGATTACGGAAGACTTCACATACGAACCTGATTAGGTATGACGAAACAATTAGATGAAATATTTGATGTCGAACCCACGTTAGTGGCCAATGCATCGACGGCGCTCGCGACTACGACATCGACTGAACTTGTGGTGGCAGAACCCGTCGAGGCCCCTCCGAATGGTGCGTTAGAAAAAGATTTTCAATATGCCCGCACCACGATCACCGATAGCATCAATGATGTCAAGGAAGCGGCAAAAAGCGCCATTTTGTTAGCGCAGAGTGGGGACAGCCCGCGAGCGTATGAAGTCGTCGCCACGATGCTCACCGCTATTGTCAATGCGAACAAAGAACTAGTGCATTTGCATAAAGCACGAAAAGACGCCTCTACAGAAGTCAAAACGGATCAAAACGAAAGCAACGTCACAATCGAAAAAGCTGTGTTTGTCGGACGCGCTGCTGATTTGTTACGAGAGCTTCGTTCTATCCAAAAAGACACTAAGTAAGTGAACGCATATGCCTAAGAGTACCCGCTCTGAAAAGGGGTATAACGGGAACCCCAACCTGCCGCTTCCCAACGAACAAGTCTCGCTTACACAAGCAGAACTTGAAGAGTATGTGAAATGCGCGAACGACCCGTTCTACTTCATCAATAACTACGTTAAGATCGTGCACGTCGATCATGGTATCGTGCCGTTCAAGATGTGGCCGTTCCAAGAGAGCATCATCGACGTCTTCGAAAACAACCGATTCGTTATCTGCAAGATGGCGCGTCAGTCGGGAAAATCGACCGTCGTGGTGTGTGGATATTTTCTCTGGTTCATTACCTTTCATCCGGATGTAAGTGTTGGCATTCTTGCGAATAAAGAAAACACTGCGATTGAGCTGTTGCGCCGATTGAAGCAGTCGTATGAGTATCTGCCCAACTTCCTAAAGCAAGGCATTCTCAAGTGGGATCAGAAGCTCATCATGCTCGCGAACAACTCCCGCGTACGTGCGGAAAGCACCAGTGCCAGCGCCATCCGCGGCGACACGTTCAACATTCTGTTCCTCGATGAGTTTGCGCACGTGCCTGAAAACATTGCGGGTGAGTTCATGACCTCCGTGTTTCCGGCAATCTCGTCTGGTAAGACGACGAAGTTGTTCGTCATTAGCACACCAAACGGATACAATCTGTTTTACAAGATTTGGAATGATTCGGAAGAAAAACGTAATACCTATAAGACGATTGGGTTTACGTGGCGTGATGTGCCCGGTCGCGACGAGCAATGGGCCGAGGAAATGCGCAAGAATCTTGGTGAGCAGGCATTCCAGCAAGAGTTTGAATGCTCGTTCCAAGGATCCGCAAACACGCTGATTCCGGGCTATAAACTCTCACAGATGACGTATATGACGCCTGTGGAAGATCGAGGCGATCTCAAGATCTACGTCAAACCCATTCGCGCTGACGAACGGGATCCCGCGCATGTCTATGTCATGACTGTCGATACGTCGCAAGGGCACGAACAAGACTATGCGGCCATTAGCGTCTTCGATATTTCAGTCGCGCCGTTTCGTCAAGTCGCGATGTTTCGACGAAACAATTTGGCACCGCAGTTGTTAGCACCCCTAGTCAAACAAATCGGCCAATACTATTGCAATGCGTTCGTGCTCGTGGAAATCAATGACGTGGGGTTGACGGTCGCGGATTCGCTGCACACAGAATTAGAGTATGAGAACATGATCTATGTGCGCTCACATCCCAAAAAAGGGCAAATGCTTGGAGGGGGGTTCAATCCCAAAGCGCGTATGGGATTGCGCATGACGCAAGCGACGAAACGTATTGGGTGTGCGCAACTTCGTGCGATGATTGAACGGGATCAATTGCTGATTACGGATTACCAAACACTTCGAGAACTCACGACATTTGTCGCGAAAGGCGGCACCTATCAAGCGGAAGAAGGCGCACATGACGACTGTGTGATGACGCTGGTGATTCTCGGATGGTTGACGGCACAAAGTGGATTTGAAAATTATGTGGGTCTGTCGATGCGTCGCATGCTCATGAACCAAGCGGAACCCGTTACGCTGGAGGAACCGTTTATAGGGTTTTTTGATGTACAACCAGAAGTCACATGGGAAGATGCAACATCGTCACGATATGCGGTGGTGGAGGATACGGATTTCTGGAAAACGTAAATCCCTAAATAACCATGTCGCCGCATAACAACGGCTTATTTCAGTCACTTACTCCATATTAGGAGAATGTTCTATGGCATTTCAAGTTTCGCCGGGCGTCAACATTTCAGAAATTGATCTGACCGCTGGCGTTCAAGCAGTTTCTCTTTCCGCAGGTGGTTTTGCTGGCCCGTTTCAGTGGGGCCCAGGCCTCGATGTTATCAATGTTAGTTCGGAAGAAGACTTGGTGCGTAAGTTTGGCAAACCAGATACAAACGTCTACGAATACTGGTTCACTGCGCAGTCGTTTCTGTCGTATTCCAACCAGTTAAAAGTGGTGCGTGCGCTGAGTGCGCGAGCACTGAATGCAACTGCCGCATTCAAGACGCTGACAGGTACTGTTGCGAATTCTAGTGCGACTGCATTGACAGGCACCGGGACACTCTTTCAGACAGAACTGAAAGTTGGTCAGAAGATCGTATTGGCCGGTAGCGTGGAAGCTACTGTCAACTCTATTGCCAGCAACACCTCGCTGACGGTGACGTCGGCGCTGTCGAATGCTGTGTCAAGTGCAACAGTCGCCGCGTATGGCGTGCTGGTGCAGAATGATGCGGATCACGACAACAACTACGCGTCAGGTGCTTCCGGATATGGCCTTGCATCCGCAAAATGGCCGGGCGATCTTGGCAACTCACTCAAAGTGAGTCTGTGCCCCAGTGCTGGCGCATTTAGCAACAGTGGCCTTACGGGCACACTTTCGCTGACTGCGGATAGCACCAGCGTGTCTGGCTCAGGCACATTGTTTTCCGGCGAACTGCTTGCTGGTGATTACATTGTGGCGAACGGAAAGTCATATCAAGTGTCATCCGTCGCGAGCAACACGGCATTGACGCTCGCAGAAGCTGCAGACGATACGGGTTCATTCACGACAGGTAACTGGTCGCGCAAGTGGGAATATAACTCACTGTTTGATGCGGCGCCGGGTACAAGTGATTGGGCTACGGCTCGCAGCGGATCGACAGATGAACTGCACGCGGTTGTCGTCGACCAAGACGGTCTGTTTACAGGCGTTCCCGGTACCGTGCTTGAGCGTTTTGCGTTCCTGTCAAAGGCATCGGATGCAAAGACGCTCAATGGCGATTCCAACTACTACGCAAACGTGCTCAACCGTCAGTCTGCATACGTATGGTGGATGGGTCACGTGGGCACCACAACCAACTGGGGTTCACCCTCAACGGGTCTGACGTTCGGTGCTGCGGTATTGCCATACACGAAGTCGCTTGATGGCGGCAACGACGCGAACGAAGTGATCAGTGCGGGTGAAGTGCAGACTGCGTACGATCTGTTCGCAGATGCGGATCAGTACGACATCTCGTTACTCGCAGCGGGCCCCGCGTCAATGGCTACCGCTGGATACCTCATCAGCAACATTGCAGAAGTTCGCAAGGATTGCGTGGTGTTCGTTTCACCGCTCAAGGCTAGCGTGGTCGACAACGCAGACAACGAAGTGGATGACGTGATTGGAGATCGTAACGATCTGCCTTCAAGCAGCTACGCGGTGATGGATAGCGGGTGGAAGTACACCTACGACAAGTATAACGACGTTTATCGGTGGGTGCCGCTCAACGGCGACATGGCCGGTTTGGCAGCACGCACGGATACGACCAACGATCCGTGGTTCTCACCCGCAGGGTTCACGCGTGGCAATATCAAGAACGTCGTGAAGTTGGCGTGGAATCCGAAGCAAGCCGACCGCGACGACATCTACAAGGTGGGAGTCAATCCTGTCGTGAGCTTCCCCGGACAGGGCGTCGTGCTTTACGGCGATAAGACGTTGCTGAGCCGTCCGAGTGCGTTTGACCGTATCAATGTGCGCCGTCTCTTCATTGCATTGGAAAAGACGATTGCACGCTATGCCAAGAGCCAACTCTTTGAGTTCAACGACGAGTACACGCGTTCCGCATTCCGGAATGTGGTGGAGCCGTATCTGCGGGATGTGAAAGCACGCCGCGGCGTTACTGACTTCTTAGTCGTGTGCGATACCACAAACAACACACCAGCAGTGGTGGATGCAAATCAGTTTGTGGGTGACATCTATGTGAAGCCTTCACGTTCAATCAACTTCATTCAGTTGAATTTCGTGGCGGTTCGTTCAGGCGTTTCGTTCCAAGAAGTCGTGGGGGCGGTGTAAGTACTTACACCGCATTCCACAGCCAAGGAGTATAACAAGTTATGGCATTCAATCTCGATCAGTTTCGCAATACGCTCATCAACGGCGGTGCCCGTCCCTCGCTCTTTGAGATGGAACTTCGTTGGCCTGCAAGCGTTTCGACTGGCCGTCTCGCGGAACAGCTATCGCGATTCATGGTCAGCGTGTCGGAAATTCCAGCTTCGACCATTGGAACGGTTCCCGTTTCGTATTTTGGTCGGAAGCTGAACTATCTCGGCGACCGCACGTTTGCGACGCTGAGTGTGACGGTGATGAACGATGAGAATTTTGCGATTCGTAAGGCACTCGAAGAGTGGATGGATCGTATGTCAGGGCATCGTTCCGCCACGTCGCAGTATCGTGGCGGCATTCAGTCAGGTAACTTTGTGAGCGATCTGTCGCTGACGCAGTTCGGTCGTGAAGGCAACCGTCTTCGTACCTACAACTTCATTGGTGCGTTTCCTAACAATCTGGGCACGATTAGTCTGGATTGGAGCACGAATGATTCCATTGAAACGTATACGTGCGAGTTCACCTATCAGTGGTGGGAAGTGTCGGGTCAGATTCCAACACGCGATAACCCGACTCTGACGGTCGACGTTACCGTCGGATAAGTAGAGATAATATTCGAGAGGTACCCTTCGGGGTACCTCTCAGAAGGTGATTACATGCCACGTTTATTTGGCTTTGAATTTGATTTCAATCGTAAGTCGTCGGCCCCAACTGCATCATTAGTCGCCCCAACCTCGAATACCGTTAGCTTTGTTCCACCGGATAATCAAGATGGCGCGCTCAATGTGCAATTTGGCACTGCTGGTGGCTACTTTGGATACTATCTCGATCTTGATGGCACGGTTGTTGATGACTTTCAACTCATCAACCGCTATCGAGAAATGCAGATTGTGGCTGAAGTTGATGAAGCTGTCGATCAAATCGTCAATGAACTTGTAGTGCAGGATGCGGATCGCATTCCCGTTTCACTGAATTTGGATTATGTGGATTTGGGAGAAGAATTCGAAGCCCGTCTACACGCAGAATTTAACAACATTCTCAAGATGTTGAACTTCCACCGCGATGCATACAGCATTGTGCGTCAGTGGTATGTGGATGGCCGTCTCTATATGCACTGCGTCATCGACGAAAAGAATCCCCAAGACGGTATTCAAGAACTACGCCTTGTCGATCCGCGCACGATTCGAAAAGTGCGTGAAGTGGCGCGCAAGCGTCATCAGCAAGGACAGTTTGATATCGTAGAAGTTGTACGCGAGTACTTCGTCTACAACCCAATGGGGTTTGTGGCACCCTCGAACATTTCTGGTTCCACAAATCCCACAGCGGCATTACTGAATTATAACGGCATTCGTATCACTACCGATTCGATAGCGTTTTGCCCGTCAGGCCTGTACGACGCCAATAAGAAGACCGTGCTCTCATGGTTGCATAAGGCGATCAAGCCGCTCAATCTCCTACGCATGATTGAAGACTCATGCGTGGTGTATCGCGTCTCCCGTGCACCAGAACGTCGTGTGTTCTACATTGACGTGGGTAATCTTCCCAAGCAAAAAGCGGAACAATATCTGTACGACATAATGCAGCGGTATCGTAATAAGCTGGTCTATGATGTGGGCACAGGTGAAATTCGCGACGACCGCAAGTTCATGTCGATGCTGGAAGACTTTTGGTTGCCACGACGCGAAGGCGGAAAGGGTACCGAAATACAGACGCTACCTGCAGGGCAGAATCTATCGCAGATGGAAGATGTCGATTACTTCCGCAAGAAGTTGTACCGCGCTTTGGGATTGCCTCCGACGCGTACGGAATTCGGTCAAGGGTTTCAACTGGGCCGCGCAACAGAAATCACTCGCGACGAATTGCGGTTTAGTAAGTTCGTACACCGTCTACAAACCCAATTTCAGTACTTGTTTGATCAACTACTTGAAAAACAATTGCGACTGAAAAAGGTCATGACTGAAGCGGAGTGGCACAAAATTAAGGATCAGATTCGCTACAAGTGGCAGCAAGATATGTATTTCGAAGAACTCAAAGAAAACGAAATCATGACGGCTCGCGTGAATCTCGCCACGTCACTGGAACCTTTTGTCGGCAAGTACTTCTCACAGCAATACATTCAGCGTGAAGTGTTCAAACTGACGGATGATGATCTATCCTCTATGCAAGCGGATATGGCAGATGAGTCGTCAGAAGCGTCATCATTTGATCGTGAAGCGGATGCCACATTGCGCGATACCGATAGCAGTTCGGAAACTCGCGACAATACGGTACAGATTAACCCGGCAGCGAAATCGGATGTTGTACCTCCAGCATCGAAGACGACTGCAAATACTAAATAATACCAACTATGGCCATCTCATCAGGAACCGCAAACGTTCAAATTCTCATCGACACGTCGTCACGACTCGTCGCTCGTTTTTTGTATTACACCAGTAACGGGGCGAACGAGACGGATTCACTAAAGATCAATGTGTCTACTCTTGCGGCTCGGGCATATTCATTGGTGGTCGCAAACAGCAATGTGTATGTTCAACCCGGTGCCGTTGTTGTGGGTACCACCAGCAATGCGCATGCAATCGTATCGGAATGGAACAAAGCCGTCAACACCGCAGTAATCACTGCCCTGACAGGAAACACCGCATTTGCGGATAATGAAGTGCTGACGTTTACGTTTGGCAATACTACATTGGGCACCTGTAATTCCAAGAGTTCGAGCGCATTTGTCACGCCAGCAAGAAACTTGGATATCACAAGTGTGTGGTATTCCATCAGTGCGGGTATGACGGTAGAATTAGGGTTCGGTGGCGCCTATGCGAACTCAACTGCGTATGTTGCTCCGTCAATGCTCTTATCCGGTTCCGGATATTTTGGCAAGAATGCGCTACCTGCACAACTCGATAATCCCGTGCTCAACCCGACTGGAAATTTTTACATCAGCACATATAACGATGGTACATTAGGTACAGCACTGTCATACACCGTGATCACGGAATTCCGCAAGACTGCGGGATTTGTTGCCGTACCCGGATACTAATAGAGGAAGCATCATGAATTCACTTTCACAACTCATTCAGAACGTCAAGTCGGCCTCGTGGTCGAACGCAAATCAAGTGTTTGCAGAGATTATGCAGCAGAAGGTTGCGGATCGTTTGGCATCAGAACGTCAGACGATTTTCAAGGAAGAAGCCGATGCATCGGCTTCAGCCGATGACATCAAGTATCAAGAATACTTTCGTGGCATGCTGAAGAAGCACGGCTATGACTCGCCTGCGGATATTCCGGATGACAAGAAAAACGAATTCTTTAAGTCGGTTGATGCGGGATATCAAGCCAAAGATGAGTCGTGGAAGAAGTAACGATTTTCTTTTTCTAGGAAAACACTCATGAAATTCATTACCGAAGTGTTCGAACGTGTCACCCCGCTGATTGAAGCGGTCGACAACGGTTCGAAAAACTATCAGATTGAAGGCGTTTTTCTTCAGTCAGAAGTCAAAAATCGCAACGGTCGCATTTATCCCTATGCGGTGCTAGAGCGTGAAGTCGAACGCTATAACCGCGAATACGTGCAGCAGAATCGTGCACTTGGCGAGTTGGGGCATCCTGATTCTCCACACATCAATCTGGATCGAGTGTCGCACATGATCACCAAGTTGGTGCCAAACGGCACCGATTTCGTTGGGCGTGCGAAGATCATGGATACCCCATACGGCAAAATCGTCAAGTCGTTCATCGACGAAGGTGTCAAGTTTGGTGTGTCGTCACGCGGTGTCGGGTCATTGCACGATAATGACGACGCAGCGGTCGTAGGAGAAGACTTCTATCTCGCTACCGCAGCAGACATCGTTGCAGACCCAAGTGCTCCTGAAGCGTTTGTACACGGTTTACGTGAACAGCGTGAATGGGTGTGGGATAACGGCGTGCTCTCACCGGCAGCCGTTGAACGGTTAGAGCGGCAGTTGCATGCCGCCTCGGTGAAAACGGTGCCGCAGCGCAAGCACATTGAAAGTGCGGTGTTCGAATCGTTTATGAAGGCATTACGTCAAGGTACAACTATTTCATAGAACTGCGTTTTACTAAATAAAATCTGTGGTTCATTTGAATTCCACAGAACAGTTAGAGGAGATACCCAATGAGCGAGTTAGTCAATCCCGTTTCAGCGGCTCAGTTGCAGCATCGCAATCAAGAGCCGTCACATCTTGGTGGCGCGTCGTTCGACGATCTGGGCGGCACAACACCTGAGACAGAACCCAATGCTGCTAAGATTGACGCCGCGAAGGGTGTCAAAGGGCAGGATACATCCATTCCACGTTCAGTGGCCGCAGAGCCTTCACACCTGAAGGGCGTTGTGGAAGACGACGAGAAGGAAGTGGAAGTGGCGTTTGGCGACGACGAGGTCAAGGCCGAAGAGGTTGACGATCTCGACAAGGCGCTCGACGAAGCGATGGAAGACGAGCCGGCGAAAGTTGACGTGAAGGTCGACGAAGAAGCCGACGACGACGAAAAGAAGATCGCTGAAGAGGCCGACGACGAGAAGAAGGCAGACGACGTGCACGAGAGTGCGGATGCGGATGCTGACGACGAGAAGAAGATGGATGAGGAAGCCGACGACGAGAAGAAGATGGACGAGGAAGACGACGACGAGAAGAAGGTCGAAGAGTCAGTCTCCATTCGCGTCAAGATGCCAAAAGCAAACATCTTCGAGAGCGCCGGATTCGATGCGTCACAGCAAAAGCGCGTGGCCGCAATCTTCGAGAGCGCCATCAAGGATACCACCAAGCAGGTGAGCACGAAGTTGAACGAGCACTACAAGGCTCGCTACTCGCAGAAGCTCGCGGTTGCGGAACAGAAGCTCACGGATCGTCTGAACACCTACCTGTCGGTGGTGGTCGAGACGTGGATGGAAGAGAATCGCGTGAACGTGCGCAAGAACCTGCGTACAGAACTCGCGGAAAATTTCTTGAATGGTCTTCAGTCACTGTTCAAGGAAAGCTACATTGACGTGCCGGAAAGCAAGGTTGATGTGGTCGAGACGTTGACTTCGCGTGTTGAAGCTCTGGAAACAAAGCTGAACGAAGAACACACGAAGAACTTGAAGTTGCGTCGGTTGGCAGAAGCCGCAAACAAGAAGCGTATTGTTGCGGAGTTTGCTCGTAATATGAGTGAAACACAAGCGGCGAAGCTGGCTAAGCTCGCTGAAAACACTGATTATGTGGATGCGAAAGACTTCCGTGAGAAGTTGGGGATGTTGAAGGAAAGTTACTTCGGTGCAAAGGAAACAAAGATGGACCGACTGCCTGAGGAAAATGTGCAGGTGGTTAGTGAGAATACTACCAAGGTGAAGAGCGAAGCGGATGCGGTGGCAGACGCGATCTCTCGTCAGGTGAAGTCAAACTGGTAACAGTTGGATTTTACTAAATAGTTTTCACGCGATGTCATAGACACGCTTTTTAGGAGTTAACTACAATGGCCGATTTTCTGTCAGAAGACGTTAAGAACAAGTGGTCGAAGGTGATCAATCACCCCGATCTGCCCGAAATCAAGGAGTCGTGGAAGAAGAAGGTCACCACGATGATGCTGGAGAACACCGCCCGCGAAATGGCGAAGGCTCAGCAGATCAACGAAGATGCTCCCGCGAACCAGTCGGGTGCGTTTCCGAGTGCGACGAACCTTAAGGGTTTTGATCCGATCCTGATCTCCCTGATTCGCCGTGCAATGCCGAATCTGATCGCGTACGATCTGTGCGGCGTGCAGCCGATGACGGGCCCGACGGGTCTGATCTTCGCAATGAAGTCGAAGTACTCGTCACAGGGTGGCGATGAAGCTCTGTTCTATGAGGCGAACACTGCGTTCGCGTCAGCAGGCCTCGGTAGCCCTGCATCACAGACAGGCACACTGCCGTCAGGTAACTCGTCGGCGCTGTCGAACAGCACCAACTATACCTACGCCGGTGGTATGTCAACGCTCGTGGGTGAAGGTCTTGGTACCTCAGGCAACACCGCAATCCCCGAGATGGCATTCTCCATCGACAAGGTGACGGTGACTGCAAAGACCCGTAAGCTGAAGGCAGAATACACCATCGAAATCGCTCAGGATCTGAAGGCGGTTCATGGTCTGGATGCTGAGACTGAGCTTGCGAACATTCTATCGGCGGAAATCCTCGCGGAAATCAACCGTGAGATCATCCGCACGATCTACTTCGGTGCCGTTGCTGGCGCAAACAACAACGTTGCGACCGCGGGCGTGTTCGACCTCGATACGGATTCGGATGGCCGCTGGATGGTTGAGCGGTTCAAGGGTCTGTTCTTCCAGATCGAGCGCGATGCCAACGCAATCGCAAAGGCCACCCGTCGTGGCAAGGGTAACATCGTGCTCTGCTCGTCAGACGTCGCGAGTGCCCTCGCTGCTGCGGATTTCCTGAGCTACGACAGTGCGTATGACGCCAAGCTGTCGGTGGACGACACGGGTTCGACCTATGTCGGTACTCTGCAGGGTCGCTACAAGGTCTACATCGATCCGTACGCACCTGTGAACGATGCTCAGCACTTCGTGGTGGGCTATCGCGGTAACAGCCCGTATGATGCAGGTTTGTTCTACTGCCCGTACGTGCCGCTGCAGATGCTCCGCGCACAGGATCCGAACAGCTTCCAGCCGAAGATCGGCTTCCAGACCCGCTACGGCGTGGTTGCGAATCCGTTCAGCAACGCTGACGGCACTTCGGATGGTTCGATTGTGTCACGTTCGAATCAGTACTATCGGCTGGTCAACGTAAGAAATCTAATGTAGTAAAAAGTGTACACTTTGATAGTGTACGCGTAACATGGCCGCCGTGGAGTTTATTCAGACTCCACGGCGGTTTTCTTTTTCCTCCATGTTTTCCAATAACATGCACTACATAATCCTTTAGCTAAATGCGGTCGTTCTGGATGGCAGGTTACGTGAACATCCCGATACACACCTCGTTTTTTTCCAGTCATTCGTTGCCTCATCGCCTCTACATGTTCAGGCTTCATCTTCTTTCCACGTTTCGCCTGAGATATTTTTTCCCGAGTTTCTTTCGAATGTGAACGCCCAGCCATCGGATGTCGCCCATTTGCGGCCCGTTCTTTTGCACGCTGACTAAGAAGTTCTCGCGTTTTTTCTGAACGAGGAGTGTGTTTTGTTCCTTTTGCGTGTGAATTTCCCTTCATTCGCTCCGACATCTGCCGTTTCCATTCCGCACTTTTAGGTACTCCCTTATTGACCGCAGACATGCGCACTCTCGTCTCTGCCGCAATAGTTTCGCGTAAAGACGCATAGAGACGACCTGTTATTCGCACATGTGCGTATGCAGGATTGCGGCTGTCAATCAGTCGTTTGGCGGCAAGTGACATACGCGCTTTTGCTACTCCAGTAGACATGCGCACCAAACACAAATGACACACAAAATGTTCTTTGGGTGTGAGACAGACAAGATTATTCGCATCGTCGGTGCCTCCCAAAGCTTTTGGCACAATATGATGCTTCTCGTGGTATCCTTGAAGCACGCGTGTCTTTGCTCGTTCTACAATTTGATGGTAAATGCGTGTGTAATCCATGCATGTATTTAGATACCTTTACCTTTCAGTAACACAATCCGTTTATTTTGTTCGCCAACGCACTCCTAAATACTTGATATGGAACTTCCACAAGACTACACGCCGTCACTCTTTCAGCAGGCCACAAACGGCCTCTACGGCAATCACTTTCGGTTCACGATTGATAGACTGCCAGACTTGTCGTTTTTCATCCAGTCAGTGCAATTGCCTAGTGTGACGTCAGGTATGGTGTTGCAACACAACCCCTTCTCCACCGTACACCATACGGGCGATCATCTCTCCTACAGCACATTTGAAGTCAAGTATATCATCGATGCACATTTCAAGAACTACTTCAGTCTGTACTATTGGATGAAGGGATACGGATTTCCGCATTCGTTTGAAGAAGTTGTACAGTTTCGCGCCAAGCAAGAATCATTAGTAGGAGCAGTACGACCGAAAGCGATCATGCTGGAAAAAACACATGCCACACTACAGGTGCTGACGCCAGATACGAGTGCGATCATTGCCGAAATTCATTATGATGACATTTTCCCCTTTGAGTTATCGGCCGTCTCATTTGAAACCACCGACAGTGAACCGCCGTTGCTCACGACAACATGCTCTTTTGCATGTTCCAATTTCGATATTCGCTTGCATACAGAGTAAACATGTAGTATCATATCCGCATGACGCTTGATGACTATTTGAATGAATGGCGGAATGATGCGGATCTCGACTTATCTGCCCTTGATGAAGCGGCGCGTAATGTGCCGTTGCTGCATGCAAAATGGTGGAAGTATTACTCACACGAACGTCTGCGCTATCGCATGGTCGATAGTGAATACAAACTACTCTATCGACAGAAGTGGGAATACTTTTTAGGCAAGATGGATGATGTGGAACGTGTCAGACTGGGATGGGATCCTCTGCCTCTGAAAATCCTCTCACAAAACGTGGATGTCTATATCGAAGGCGATCCGGATATTCAAACCGCGTTAAAAAAGAAAGCACTGCTTGAAGAAATCCTCAAGTTTCTTGAAGATGTGTTGAAGCAAATCAACCAACGCAACTACCATGTGAAAAACTGCATCGACTTCTTACGTTTCCGTAACGGCGTGCTCTAATCCTCTAAATAGGCACATGACTCTTGTGCCTATTGACCATGTCTGGATGCGAATCGAATGCGACGATCATGTAGCACGAGAACTGCATGATTACTTCGCATTCGATGTGCAGTCAGCAAAGTTCATGCCGCAGTTTCGTAAACGGCATTGGTCGGGAAAAATTCACCTCTTCAAACTTCGCGGGCACCTTATCTATCGAGGATTGCTGGCCCGTGTCTTAGAGTTTGCCGCACAACGTCAATATCCTGTTACCAATCTGATACCGCCTGCTGTAGTGGATACGTCATCGCTGATACCGCGTCTGGAACGCGCAGCACGAAAACTGCCTCACGAACTGCGCTCATATCAACATGACGCGATTGTCGCGATGCTCACACAACAACGTGGAATCGTTCTTTCTCCTACTGGCAGTGGTAAATCATTGATCATTTACTTGCTCACGTGTTTGTTGCAACAGCGTACCTTGATCGTGGTGCCAACCACAAGTCTGGTGTCGCAGATGGCATCAGACTTTGTGTCGTACGGGTTCAATGCAGATTTTATTCAAACCATTCAAGCTGGTCGTGAGAAAGACATTAATGCACCTGTCGTGGTTTCAACATGGCAGTCAATCTATGAGATGCCTCCAGAATACTTTGAACAGTTTGGAACGATCATTGTCGATGAAGTGCATCTTGCGAAGGCCAAGTCACTGACGGGCTTGCTAGAAAAGTGCGTCTCAATTGCAAACCGCTTTGGATTTACGGGCACGCTTGACGACACACAAGCGCATCGACTGATTCTTGAAGGTTTGTTTGGTGATGTGGTGCGCGTCACGACTACCAAACAACTCATGGAACAACAGCATCTGACGCCGCTTCAGGTGAAAATGTGTGTGCTCAAATACCCGAAAGATGAGTGTCGGAATCTACGTCGAGCAATCTATCAAGATGAAGTGGAGTTTTTGGTACAGCATCCCGTGCGTCTTCAGATTGTAGCTCAATTGGCGGCATCCACGCGTGGAAATGTGCTGGTGCTTTTTAACTATGTGGAAAAACACGGAAAACCGTTGCATGCCGCAATTTGCAACTTAGCATCTCATCGGAATGTGCATTTCATCTCCGGAGACATTGCGGCTGATGAGCGAGAACGCATTCGGCAATTGGTGACGGAGGGTCGCGATCATATTATTGTGGCATCATACGGTACTATGTCTACTGGTGTGAATATTCCCAATTTGGATGCCTTAGTGTTCGCATCCCCATCGAAGTCTAAGATTCGTGTGTTGCAGTCAATTGGCCGTGGATTACGATTGGCGGAAGGAAAGACGCATGCCAAATTGATTGACTTTGTGGATGATCTTCGTGTGGGTGCCTCTGTCAATCATACATTCCGACATGCCGAACAACGTGTACAATATTACACCAGTGAGCACTTTCCATTTTCCATGCATGAAATGTCGTTGGAAGATTGGTATCGATGCCTGAAAATGCCTACGGATACTTAAGTTACTTAAGTTATAGATTTGATAAGATTCTAAGTACTAGATACTATAAGAATATAGTATTTTTTTTCTCTCTCTTTGCTCACGTTTAGTTTATCATGAATATGTAATGCTGTCAACTCCCCTTATTTGTGCGGTTGTCATGCATGTAGTATAATGTAAAAACTATGGAGGTGACATGTCGTCTAGTGCCGAACATTACGTCGATAATAAAGCATTTTTAGCGGCGTTACGTGATTATCGCCGTGCGTGTCGAAAAGCAAAACAGTTGAATCGACGTGTGCCGCCCATTCCAGAATTTGTTGGTGAATGTTTCTTACGCATTGCGACACATCTGTCGTATCGACCCAACTTTATCAACTACACGTTTCGTGAAGATATGATCTCGGATGGCGTGGAAAATTGTCTGATGTATATGCACAATTTCAATCCACGCAAATCCAAAAATCCTTTTGGATATTTCACCTCTGTGATCTACTATGCGTTTGTGCGGCGCATTCAGCGAGAACGCAAGCACACCTATCTCAAGTATCGTTTGATGGAAGACGCGATCATTTCGGGGGATACGCAAACGTCTCCGGATGGTAGTGGCCACTTTCACGTCGATACGGAGATGCTGTCGTATGAGAATGTGCAAGAGTTTATTCAACGATTTGATGAGTATCACGACAAACGTCGCGAACGTCGTCGTGAGATGAAACAAAAAACCAGCCGAAAGAAGACACGCAAATCAAAAATGGCGATTGAATAATATGGCAAAGATAGCGGTAATATCTGATAGTCACTTCGGTGTGCGGAACGACAGTGCTGTTGTTCTTGAATGGCAACACAAATTTTTGAATGATGTCTTTTTTCCGGCACTGGATACTCATCATGTGACGCATGTATTGCATGGCGGCGACTATGGTGATCGTCGCAAGTTTGTAAACTTCTCCACTGCTCGGTTCATTGAGCAGGCCTATCGCGCACCGCTACGACAGCGAAACATCATTGAGCACGTCATCATTGGCAATCACGATTGCTTTCTTCGCGATAGCACACACATCAATTCTGTAGAAGAGTTGTATCGTCATGATCCCTCTCTCGTCATTCATAGTGAACCGACAGAGATTAGTATTGCGAATACGGATATTTTGTTATTACCGTGGGTCTGCGATAGCAATCGTGCGGCATCGATGAAATATATTGAACACTCTCGCTGTGCCATCGTGTTAGGGCATTTGGAAATCAGCGGGTTTCAAATGTATCGTGGTATGCCAAATCATGAGGGTCTGTCGCCAAACTTGTTTGATCGTTTCAAACTCGTCATGTCAGGGCACTTTCATCATCGTTCGTCGAATGGCCCGATTCACTATCTCGGTGCACCCTATGCGATGGTCTGGAGCGACTATCGCGATCCTCGCGGGTTTCATTTGTTGGATACCGACACACACGAATTGACGTTTATTGAGAATCCGTATAGTATGTTTGCGCGATTGGTGTATGACGATGCCGATCAGCCACCTTCGTATATTGAGCAGATATTGGCAGACGTCACGACCGCACAGTCACCGTATGCGAATGCGTATGTCAAAGTGATCGTCAAAACCAAAACGCAACCATACTGGTTTGATTTGCTGATGGATGCATTGGCAAAAGTCAATGCGCAGGATGTGATTGTGGTCGATGACGTGCAGCAAGCGCACATTGATGACCCGGAGGCAGAACATACAGCATCCGCAGACATCGATACACTCTCCTTGATGACAGAATATGTGTCAGACTTATCCGTCACTTGTGATAAAATGGAGCTTCAGACGTATCTACAAAATACGTATCGTGAGGCGTTGACACAGAGTCAATCGGTGCGAATCTAATCTATGATTATTTTTGAGCGCGTACGCTATCAAAATTTCCTTGCGACAGGCAATGTGCCTATTGACATTGCGCTGAATCAACATGCCACAACGTTGATTATCGGTCGAAATGGTGCAGGGAAATCGACGATGACGGAAGCGGTGTGCTTTGCGTTGTTTGGTCGTGCCCTACGCAACATCAACAAACCGACACTGATCAATGCAATCAATGGCCGCGATGCACTCGTCGAACTCTGGTTTCGACATAATGAGCATGCGTATTACATCAAACGTGGTATCAAACCGAATGTGTTTGAAATCTATCGCGATCAAGAATTGATCCCCCCGCCAGCATCACTATCGGATTATCAGACGATGCTGGAAGAGCATATTCTTGGCATGCATTACAAGAGCTTCATGCAGATCGTCGTACTTGGAAGCGCATCGTATGTGCCGTTCATGCGCTTGACATCTGCCGCTCGGCGTGAGATTGTAGAATCATTATTGGATATTGAGATCTTCAGCACCATGAGTGTGCTGACGAAAGATGAACTCGCGAATGTGAAGTCGCAGATCGAGCAATTAACGCAGCAGCGTACATTGCTTGAAGAACAAAAACGGATGGCAGAAACGTTCACCGCGCACGTGACGGATGAGCAAGAGCATACTGTCGCGCTCATCGACCAGCAGTTAGCAGAGACGCAGACGACGATGCAGCGTACGCGAGATCGCATTGCAGAATTAGAAACGGCGATTCGCACCTATGATGAAATTCGCACCGCATGTGAGGAAGCGGAACGAAAAGTCACAGAGTATGCACAAACATTGAAAGCGATGGTGACGAAAGAAAAGAAGCTTCAGAAAGAACATGAGTTCTATGAGGCGCATGATACATGCCCGACATGTGCGCAAATGATTACCGAAATATTCAAGCAACAGAAATTTACGACGTTGGAAGAAAAACATGCCAGTTTGACGGTAGCGATGGCGCAATGTCAAACACTGCATACGCGATACACCAAAAAGATTGATGAGTATCAAACCGCGTTGGCCGACGCACACGCGCTCTCGCAGGAACAGCATACGCTTCATGCGCAGCAACCGTTATATGAGCAGCGTGTACGACAATTGACAAAAGAACGCGTGAAAGCATTAGAACCCAAACCCGCGATTGGTGTTGATGCCGAAGATATTCAACGACGATTGCAGGATGTGATTACAACGCATACGGATGCTGCACGACGCAAGAGTGTCTTGGATGTCGCGAATGCGCTGCTCAAGGATAGCGGTATCAAATCGCGCATCATCAACCACTATTTGCCGATCATCAATAAGCAGATCAACACGTATTTGACGGCCATGGATTTTCCGATTTACTTTACATTGGATGCGGAATTTGAAGAGCACATGCAATCACGGCATCGTGACGACTTTACCTACGATTCGTTTAGTGAAGGTGAGAAGAAGCGTATCGATTTGGCGTTATTGCTGACGTGGCGAGCAATTGCACAACTTAAGAACAATGCCTCATGTAACTTGCTAGTGCTTGATGAGGTGTTCGATAGCTCGTTGGATGGAAATGGCACCGATGAGTTTTTGAAGATTATTCAGACGCTTGAAAAGGCCAACGTTTTTGTGATTTCACATAAAGATCAAATGATCGATAAATTTCACCATGTATTGCACTTTGTGAAGGAACGAGGATTCTCATGTCTGCGGGCGTAATGACAAAGCGTGAACCATTTCCGATTGCGCGGATCCATCCATTATTAGATGACTTGACCGTCAATCGCACGTTTGACGAAATTCTTGCGATGACGGATGCGGAGTTTGAGGCGTATGTCGTGCACATGCGTCAGTCATTCTTATCATATTGGAATGACGAAAACTTGCCGCCGCGACGTGGATGGTCAGAGCAAGAAATCGATGATGAGTTTGTGCAGTTAGCAGGGTTCGATGTGCAGAAGATGTGGAAGCAGGATACGCTGTCGAATCGACGTGTGATCCACAATACGCATGTCAGTCTTGGCAGTGCCGTGAATGCGTGGCATGCCGGAAACATGTATCGAGTGCGCATCAACTATACAGAGAAGGATGATGGCCGCAGCATCTATGACTTCTTCGCGAAGCCAGAACTGTTTCAGCGATACCTGCCCTACGCACGCCGACACTTTCTGCGTGATAGCTTCTACATGTTTGCAGTAACAGTCGTGAGTGGAGATACGCTTCGACATCGCCCAGAAATTCAACCGCGCAATGCATATACGTTCATTGATCAATTTGCTGCACATGAGCGGGCGTATGGTGAGCAAGAATTGTTACTGGAGGCGAAACCGTTAGCGCGCCGTGAACAGCAATACACAGGCTACAACGATAAGATGCGCACCAGTGAACTCATGACGCTGACGTATGCGGAATTGCAACGTGTTGAAGCTGAGCAGTTGTTACCATCAACCGCGTATCGCAATGTGTTAGCAAAGCATCGCAACGACGAGTATGAGTTTCATCTGCGCATCTACGAGAAGGGGCAGCGGCTGTTTCCCAATCTGTTTCGCAGCTTCCGTATTTCTATGTGTCAGTATGCGGTCAATTTTCCTCCGCTGACAGCGAAGTTGTTATACGAAACGTTTTTGCAGCACGTTACTGCGCCTTCTGTGACGATATGGGATCCGTCATCCGGTTGGGCCGGGCGTCTCATTGGTGCGATGTCGTATAATCGACAACTACCGTCAGGTGCCATGCAGCAACTACGCTACATTGGCACTGATCCGAATCCTGCATTCTATACGAAGACCACGAGTATCTACAGCACGATTGCAGAACGCTACAATCACATTCGGTTTGAAAACTCGTTATTCGATGAACCGCATGCACATACCGTGCATCAGTTGGGGAGTGAGTTGTTTCACACGACTGCGGATTTTCAGAAGTTCAAAGGCACAGGTGATCTGGTTTTTTCTAGCCCTCCATATTTCAATCGAGAAGCGTACAGTGAAGACGAGAACCAGAGCTATAAGAAATACACGTCATATGATTTGTGGCGTGATGGGTTCTTGCGACCAACGTTGCAGAATGCATACGACTTCCTGAATCACAAACGGTATTTGTTGTGGAACATTGCTGACTTAAAAGTGGGAAAGAAGTATCTTCCGCTGGAGCAGGATAGCATTCGTATCGCGCAAGAACTTGGTTTCGAATACAAAGAAACCGTGCTGATGGCGCTCATGAACATGCCTGGCGCGAATCGCGTCACTGAAGACGGAGAAGCGACAGCGAAGAATTTTCTCAAACTTGAAAATGGGAAGATCATGAAATATGAACCCGTGCATGTCTTCTGGAAGCCTTAATCGATATGCATGACGTACCGTTGTGGTCTGGTGGCAGTTATGCCGTGGGATGGTGGCACACAGTACCTGACGGTTCGCACGTCACCTATATAGAGATATAACCCGCTGTGAGACGCGCTTTCGAGGCGTCTGACAGCTTTTGTTGCTCATAGGAGAACACACATGACTGCACTTACCCCTCTTCGTCAATTTCTGACGGCTGTCGAAAGTACCTCATTTCCCCAAGAATTTCACCAATACTCGGTCGGGTTCGACCGATTGTTTGATGAATTAGCGTATGCCACTCGGCACGTTGCATCTGCCCAGAACTATCCACCGCACAACATTCTCCAGTTTGGAGAACACGAATTTGCTATTGAACTTGCGCTTGCAGGATTCGATATAAGCGATTTGGATGTCTCGGTGGAGCGTGGAGTGCTTTCCATCAAAGGAACGCGTCCTGAGCCGTCTAATGCGGAAACAGCACCCAAATATCTGCACCGGGGTCTTGCACTCCGAAGCTTCGTCAAGGAGATCCCGTTGGCAGACGATATCTACGCAAAAGATGCGTCGTTTGAGCATGGTATTCTACGCATTCAATTAGAACGGGTACTGCCAGAAAAGGATAAACGACGGCAGATTACCGTCACACCGTCAGCACCGTAACACCATAGACGAACACTGATCGTGAGCATGGATAAGGGAAGAGGCTTCGGCTTCTTCCCTTTTTGTTTTGCTAAATAACCATGAGGAACCCATATATGCCCAGCCCGTCTGAAATTGTCTTAAGTGCCGCATTGAAAGAATTGATGGCCAACCTGTATGTCATGTACCTTCGTGCGCATGGCGCGCATTGGAATGTAGAAGGAATGCTGTTCGCTCCACTGCACAAGTATTTCGGTCAACTCTACGAAGACGTCTTTGAGTCGATTGATCCGATTGCGGAAGCGTTACGCCAGCATGATGTCTACGCACCGTATACGCTGTCGCACGTCGCAAAATTAGCGACGATTGCTGACGCGCAGTTGGTGAACGGTCAGCCGACTCCGCTGTTGCAGGATTTGGTGGGAGTGAACTCGCAGGTGCAAACGTCGTTGGCGAAAGCGTTTCGCGCGGCCGAATCCGCAGGAGATTTGGGGTTGGCCAATATCCTGCAAGATCGGATGGCAGCGCATCTCAAGCATGCGTGGCAGTTACGCGCACACCTGAAGAACTTCGACTAGTCGTTACGTCAGTTACGCAACGACGGTCGATGATTGACGTATTCAATATTCGACTGCACATAGAACCACGGGCATGACGCGTCGTGTGGTTCCTGTTGTGATTTCTGACAGTGCCAACACCGCACTATCATAGGTTGACCGATTTCAGAAAGTTTAGACATCGAGGAATCAGTCACATACGGCGGCGTCGTCAAATGAAATCGGCGAATTAGAAAGTCAAGATGCTGCGTCAAGCGGATGTTTGACACTTGCAAGTCTCGACAGGTGCGCTCTAACGTGAGATTACGACGATAGATGGTGTAGCTATAGGCACTGATTGTGACCACAGCAGCCAACCAAACGATATTGTTTCCGAAGATCATCCACCCCATAGCTATCCTCTAAAAAATATGCCGTGATGAGAAGTCACCACGGCATATATAGCTTACATACTATCTCACAAACTTACTCATCATCATCCAAGACATCCGAGAAAAACTTCTTGATGTCATCTTCATCAGCAGCCGCGGGCTTGGTCGCCAGCTTCGGTGCGGGCTTGGCGGCCGCCTTCGACACGGGTGCGCTCTTCGGAATCACTTCCTCCTCAATCGCCTGCGCAGCGGTTGACGGCCCTTCCACTTCACCGCTCAACGTGCGCGTGAAGCGGCTTTCGAGTTCTTCGTAGTTCTTGAACTGGGCTTCCGACACGAGTTCCGTGAGCGAGAATTCGCTTTCCCACGTCTTTTCTTTCTTCGCGTCGTCGTCTTCAAACAGTTCTGACGGTTCAGCGAACTCTGACTTGTCATAGTTCTGGTACCCTGCAACCTTCTGAGACTTCAGTTTGAAATCGCAGCCTTCCCACAAGTCAAACGGATTTGCGGGCTTCTGATCGGGAAACTGCGGTTCCAGCAGTTCCATGATCTTCTGGTGGATCTTCGGCCCATACTTATACAAGAACGCCTTACCGTTATTTTCCGGATGCGCAGGATCATCAAGCACCAGAATGTTGCTGATGTAGCTCTGCTTACGCTTACGCTCACGCACCGTTGCCTTATCGGATTCGATGCCGGAATTCCACAGCTTGTTGTTGTTCTTGCAGACGGGGCATGGCCGATCGCTCAGCGTCGTCGGGCAGTTCTCAATGAACCACAATCCCGTGGGGCCCTGAAACCCATGTGAGAAGACACGTGCCCACGGAATGTCTTCGTTCTTCGGCGCCGGCAGAAACCGAATCCGTGCGTATCCGATGCCCGTCTTGGGATCGACAGACAGCTTCCAAAAACGCTCGTCGGCACTGCCTTTAGTTGAAGAGGTTTTCTTGACTTCCTCGGTGAGCTTCGTCAAGAGAGAGGCGCGGTTCTTACGGAGAGACGTGAAATTTGTTGCCATGTATGCTCCTTATAAACGTAATGTGACGGTGTATGAAACGTATTATACGATGAAATACTTAGGTGTGTCAAGAAAAGAGTGTCTGCTCTCCTTCAATAGGCATCAATGAGAGTTGCGTATAGGATGACCAGAATCGTGATGCTAAAATTCGACTGTCACGCCGCCACGTGGTGTGATGCCATGCCAGCAGTTGATCGAACTTTCGAAGTCGCGTTAACCACGACCGTACCCCAAACGTAAATCCTGCGGGTTCCCGCGTTTCCCAATACTGTGGCCAATGATACCCGTATTCGTCATGGGGAATCAGCAAGAGCGCACATGCGAGATCAAGAGGAAGACTGCGGTTCATGATGTCTGCAAGACAGTCGGGCAGTACCGCTCGGCTTCCGTCAGATAGTCTCGGCGCATAGAGCCATGCATCGAGTGCATCGGGTGTGAGTCGTTTGCGTAACTCATACAAGTTTGCGAGGTAGAGCGGCATACCGTTTTCTGCGCGAGTGGAAAAATCTAATCCCGCGTTCATATTTTCTGCCGCAACAACATCCGCAATGTACGCTTTGGGTTTGAAGAAATACGCCAGCATCAGCGCCGCATGGATTTGTGAGTCAGAAAACTTGGTGGCGAGCCGATAGTAAAACTGTCGGTCACGCTGTTGCATGAAGACACCGCGTTTGACGACTCCGCGATACTTAATGAAGTCGTATGAATCTGTTGAAAAATACAAACGATACGCGGTGCTGAATTGATACACCTGTTCCGCAGTCATTTAGAATAACTCTTCGGTATTCGCCTGTAAGAGATGAAGATGCCGCGCTTCTCGCGCTAACTCCGATTTGATTCGGTCGCCCAACTTGAGAGCAATATCTTCGGGTTCAATGTTGCGTTGTTCGCAATAGTATAACACCGCATCGAGAAACGAGAGACGATGACTTGCGACGATGGATTGCAACTCTTTGGTGAGTTGTTCAGACGAGACGTTCATCACAGGCATATAATAAAGGTGCCGGGTTGTTGTCAGCAGAGCCGGCGTGCTGGTAAATAGCGTTTCCCCTACTTACGACTATGGCGTGCTTTCTGTTGCCCGGTACGACGCCAAGACCGCGCTTATGTTTATCATAAGCAGAAGCAGCGTTCAGGCTGCGAATGAGAACTGGTTGTCAGTTCTGTGTGTCTCTGTTTAACGACAGCGACGTGTCGGTAGTCTCCATAACCTCAACTCTGCTCTGTCGAAACCTTTCACCCCCCATAGGTTTATTGGTGGAGGTGGCGGCATCGAAGCCGCGTCCAAAACATGTCTCGATTACTTCATTGACTACATTTAGTATCTATTATACCACACTAATCGCTTCGCATCTCCAGATCAATGTAAAAATCCTTGATTCGCTTGAAAAGTTCTTGGTAATGAAGCTTCGGTTGTGTGACAAAAACTTGCAATCCTTCTGGCGAAGCTACTGGAATAACAATATGTTTTGCTTGCATTCCTGTTAGTTCATACAAAGCAAGACTGTAGAACGTACCTTGAAGGTAATAGTCGCCAACATATTCGGGGCGTTTCGGCCGATTCGCTTGCTTAAAATCGACAATCGCCAATGCACCATCAACGGTGGCAATCATGTCGGTACGACCCGCAACTGCGAGTTTGCGTGAATAGAGATCGCATTCCTGACCGTAGACACCCGTGATATGCGCATCGAGCCATGGCGATAGATGCTGCCACAGTTCATTGACGTGGGGTTCAATTGTGCCAATGGGATGATTACCGACGTATTCCTCAACCAGCGCATGCAGTTTCTTACCACGCCCAGACGCAGCTTGTGAGACGCGTTGTGCTTCTTGATGGCCCACGCGCCGTTTCCACGCTTCCAATTGCGGTTTGGGTTTTGCACCGAGTACCCGTGTGATAGACGGATAATGCACGCCGGAGTCTGCACCGTTGAGCACGTGATAAACGCGACCGGTTTTCAGATTCATCTGCTCCAATGTCGGAAGCGACAGTGGAGGATAGTGATGAAACATGATGTTAGTCGATGTTGATGGTCGAGCGACGGTGCCGTTTCTTAATGTCGCGCAAAATGTCTTTGAACGCTTCAGGCGTCTTCAATCCGCCGCGATTGATGGTGTACCCCACACCGGGCGCGGATGCACACCGCTCAATTGAACCGAGTTCGTTGCACTGCGGGCACGGCTGCGTGGTGGGATAGTCGCGGTTCGCAATTGTCAACTGCATATCGGTGACGGTAAAGCCGCATGAGGTGCATTGAAAATCATAATTAGGCATCATTATTCTCCGTATCGTCTTTCGCGTCTTCTTCCATCAACCATTGCTCGAAGCGAACAGACGATGCATGAGTCAACTGTACTATAGTAATCGGGCCGACCACTACTCGCAAAAAACCGGCAGCGGCGATCGCACCAATGACAAAATCTGTTGGGGTTGTACCCTGTGACAGGGCGCGCACACTACTGAAAAAGCACAGACTTCCTATCACGGTGTTAATAAGACGCGATGGGGAAATCACGCGTTCATACTCAAGGTTCAAGTTTTTCGCAATAACAGACTGCACCACACTCGAAATATCTGGCGTTGGCATGTCATCATTGGTATTCATCGATTAGAACTCCCATTCATCGTAATCTTCAAATGCTTCATGGTCTTGCGTCAAGATAGCATGCTGCAAAGTATTACGTAGTTCAGTTTTTGTTGGCGGTTTGACAATCTTGCTGTCGTAGGCATTGGGTTCTCGTTTGCGCTTTGACTTCTGTACTTTCTTGGAATCCCGAGCACGGTATTTTCCTTGCCAACTTCTCGACATGACGATGTTCCTCTCCTACCGAATAAACCGAATTTGAAATGGTTGTTCTAGCAACTGCGGAAACGCCTCTTCCACCACGTTTTTAGGGCATCGATACTTGTTGACAAACTTCTTATCTTTCAAGGCAATCAACATTTCTGCTTCAGACACATGTACACGTTCAAGTAGTTGCACAAACAGTTGTTCACGACGCAAGCGTGTCAGTGTTGGATTGCCTCCGTCGAGAAACAAATAGAGCGTTCGTAGTTCGCGAAACAAGTTCGATGGCGTCAATCCATGTGTGCCCGGATCCGCTTTGTACGGTGGTGCACCTTCTGGTAACAACCATTTTACATCAGCATGCGCTAATTGCAAAATGTAGCGCATGCCGGGAGTATCGTTTTGCCGTAAGTTGTCCACTTTGTCGGGAATTTTGACCAACTTCTGCTGACGTTCGAAGACTTCACCCAAGTTTTTATTCTTTAACATGTGCTTGCTCCAACATGAGATTACAGACATCTTGTAGCGAATGAATCGCCATGCCCATCGGGCGATTACATTTGTCGTGCCACAATCCGGTTGACCGATAAAATCCTAGCAATCGCTTACAATAGAATGACGTTTCCGAAATAAGACGTTCTTTGTGATCATCGCGTGTCAACACCACATTTGTGGTGTTTGGTGTTGACTCCGGCGTCGGAAAGGGAATCACTCGCGCCATTATTCAATAACCAGCTTCTGCACCGGCGTGCCTTCTTCAATGACCATTTCCAGCAATCGCTTCCATGTCGGCACTCGGCCTTCAAACGCATAGAACTGCTGATAGTAGAGACTCTGCACACGCAGTTGTTCCTGCATCAGCGGTTCATCGTAAGATTCCAAGGCGCGCTGCATGCCAGCTAACGTGCGATGAATCATGAGTTCCGGCCGTTCGTCGAACGGGAACATCCATGCCCACTCTGCGCACGTTTCTGGCAGCGCACCAAAGTTTGAGGTGATCGCGAGACAGCCAGACATGAGGGCTTCCTGAATCGCCATGCATGAGGTTTCCGCATAGATTGACGGATAGACAAACACATGAGATGACTGCAACGCGTCACGCACGACATCATTCGGCTGTGTGCCGTGATAGACGACGCAGGGATTATTCTTCAGCAACGTGTAGAGTGGTTCAAACTGGGCATCCGCTCCTTCCCATCCGTAGATCTTGAATGAGGAGTAGACATGCAGTTCCCAATCCTGACGAATCTTGGAGAGGGCTTCTGCGGCCGCCGCAAGAACCGCTAATCCACGATGTGGCGTCGAAGTGTAGATAAACTTGAGCTTGTTCTCCGTGCGCGGCTTTGGAAACTGCGCTTCACGAAACGGCACCGCATTCTTGATGACAACGCCTTCTGCATACGGAATGCCCAAATACTGTTGATACTGCTGTTGCTGCCAATGTGAGCAGAACACAATACGATTGAACTGTGTGCGATACGATTTATCGCGAAGGCATGCACTAGCAGGGTCTTGTGGTAGATCTTGCAACCACAGAATACGCGGTTTGTCTTCTAGCGTCACCTGTTCTGGGCGCGACATGATGATCTGCACCTGACTGGTTAATTCCGGAAGTGCTGCGTGAAGATTGGCGCAGATCAGTTCTGTGCCGCCTTTAGCGTTTGTGCTCATGATTTTCCTTTGATCGAATAGAGGTTTTTTGCGTTGTATCCATGAATGGTAAAAACTGCGGTGCTCGGAAGACGTCGAAGGGGAGAGTGACACGTCGGGCATGTGGCCGTTTCCGATGCAGCGTATGACGAAAAACTGATCTCCATAACGCACCGGCACTGTTCACATTGAAAATCCCATCGTGGCATTGTGTATTACCTCAACTATGTATCAAACAGACGTGACAACGTATATTGTAGCGCACTTACGCTTTTCGTAGGCGCGGCGTCGGGTCAAACGCATTATGCCGTGCACGAACCGCATCATCAATCTTTTTGAGCATACGCTTTCGAGCTTTGTTTTTTCTGCGTGTTTCGTGGGCTTTAGCAGCTTTGCGAGGTAGCTTGCCAAACTTGGAGAGTTTGTTTGCTCTTGGCCGAAGGCGGAAGTGAAGGTTTTTGTTCCATGCAGGAATGAGGTATCCGAAGTCGCGAGGTTCCGTAACCTCACGTCCATAGCCACAGACGCCGCAGGTACCGGGATGCCATGTTGCGAGGTGCCCAACAGGGCCGGTATATGTGCCCGATACGTACCAGCGTCCAAACTTAGTGCCGCACGTAAGGCAACACCATGCCGGTTGAGATGATGTGTTTGACTTCATAGTTGTATATTATACGATCTGTTGATGCGCACGTCAACCTAAAATGTTGCTGTTCCAAATATTCCGAATCGCGTCACTCGCGGAATAGCAATATCTGTGGTTCCAACAAACGGAGAGATCCAGACATTGGTAAATGGCTGTTTGGGTAGGCTACCAAGATTGAACGCAATGGGAACAATACCAATAATCTTCTCGGTGTTCGTCAGCGCCACGGCTGGCGCAAGGTACGACCAACGAGTGTCTGCCGTAGCAATAGAACGACCTCGTTGTAACCACGTGACGGCCACGACTCCTGCACGTGTCGAAGATGTGGTTCCTGTCGTCGAAAATGTTGCACCTAACCCCGCTTGTACCGTAATATGTGAAAACGTATGGGGAAGATTTTCGGTTGCGGCAATAGTGGTGGTTTCGACCGTTGGAATGGGGGTTCGCTGCTCATCGGGGCCCACCTCATACAATCGAATGAGTTGCGTTGGCACATTCTTCTTGTTCTTTCCTACGGTGTTGAGAATGACAAACTTCTGTGTCAACGTGTAGTTAGCATCGGTGCCATTCAATGTAAATGCCAGTCGCCAATCCTTAAACTCCGCATGCACGGGTTCCGGTTCTACTGACGCAGGTGTCGCCGGTGTCACCGTCGCAGTGCCGGTGCCTGCGCTGCGATATTCGGCCACGGTGACGCTTAGTTCTTGCACCTGCACTTTGAGTTTTCGGTTTTCTTCGATCAATGCCGTCAGCGCCGCGCGGTCTTCCACACGCACGTACTCTTTCACCACTTTTTCGGTGACGACAGGCACAGGCACTTGTAGTGTGGCAACGTTTGGGGCTGGATGCGCTAATGTGACATTCAGATCTGAACCTGACGGTGCAGGGCGCACAAGAACACCGAGTGTAATACCGAGAGCAACGGCCGCAACGAGCAAGAACGATTGTTCACGAACAGATAACGCCATGTCAAACTCCATGAAAAAGGTTACTGATACTATATAGGAGTTTGAAAATGACGTAAATGTATGACATTGAATACTAACGTCTCAGATATGAGACACTATGTATGTTACGGTTTCATATCTGAGACGCTACGACGGTGGTGCCCGCGACTGGACTCGCGGCCTCAGCAGTGACAGTGCTGCGTTCTAACCAACTGAACTACAACCCCGATGAAAAATGGTGGTAGGGGCGGAGGGACTCGAACCCCCACGTTCTTGCGAACAAAAGCTCTTAAGGCTTCCGCGGCTGCCATTACGCCACGCCCCCGTTGATTAGTAAGGTATTAGCGATTACGCTTGCGCGACTGACGAGCGACTTTATTCTTGGCTCGGTTCTTCGCTTTACGCTTCTGCTTCATGACGACACGACGTTCTTGCCGTTCTGCAAGTTCGACCATTCGTCGCAGATACTGCATGTTGGCAGCCGCCACTTCTGCTCGGCGCAATCGCTCTTCCTGCGTCTCAATCGCAGGCTGATCTGCCGCACGGCTTGGCGACGTATCGATCACCAGTGTTTCTGAGGATGGCGTTTGTGTTTCAGAAGATTTTTTTTGTTCGGGCACGATATAAAGATTATTATTGCTCATGATCAGATGTCTCCATTTTGGACACGAACGTGGGAAATTCTGGATCGCACATTGCGTCCATGATCGTACGAAGCTGCCGATGGGATAACTCTCCGCGCAACTTGGCATGTACTAAAAATGCCATATCTTCGTGCGTAATTGGAGAGCCATCAATCGTTACACCCAAACGTTTTAGTCGGGGAAGTAGTTCTTGCTGCACGACGCTGGCCAGTTCTTGTGCGTATGTACGCATAGGCTTACTGGTTGCTCATCTTGGGATATGGCTGAGGATCCCACCCCATCTCCATAAAAATGCTGCGGAGTTCCTCGGTGACATGACCTTCGTTGCCTGAGCAGTAATAATCTATATAGTCGCCGCCGTTATTTTCCATATCGGCTACAATCCCACCCGCATAGCGCCACGTACAACCCCACGGCTCATCCAACTCAGGATGGTGAAACTCAATATTACACAACGCCGCATAGAGCGATTTGGCAAATTCGCGGTCAGTCTGCACTCGTTCGCAGAGTGCGATATTGCGAAGAAGATCAAGTTCAAGGTTTGGCCGACTCATACTACTTTCCTTTGTGAATGAATCGTTCAACCGGCACCCAATGCGACCCATCCGTCTTATTATCCTTGTGATATCGGCCCGTCTTCAGTTGACGCAGGGTGACAACCTCGACACCATCAATCGATTCACCAAGATGTTTCTGCTGCCATTCTACAGCACGTTCAGACGTTACCTCATCTTCAGCGGCTTGCATAGAGTCGGCTTCGACGAGATAGCGAAGTCGAAATGACGACGTAGTTTCAATGAGATACAGTTTCTTTTTTGCTAATCCCATAATGCCTCCCACATTGGTTCAATTTCTTTTAGCGCCTGATGCAGGTTATGCCGCCGGCGCTTTTCTTCCGCATTGTGCCGAGCATATCCGTGTTCGGCATCAAAAATATCCACATCCTGCGGGTCTTCACTGAATGCTAACGCCCACCGACGAAGATCCGCCTCCCATCGATCACAATCCGCGTCAACAGACTCTTCTGCGGAGATATATGCGGCGGGGCATCCATGCGTATGTTCCGACAAATATTCTAATGACCCTGCCAATGTTTGATTAAGATACCCATCGAGGCTCCACGTATCTCGTGGTGCCCAGCCATATCGTGCACGATGCCAATATGCATGAATATCTCGGCACCATCCTGGCAGACCATAATCAAATGTCCATTCAAATGAATAGAATGTTATTCCCGTCAGATACCAAAAAATATCATTCCACCAATATCGCGTAAATCGACGATACCCACCGAATGAACTAAATGCAATGGGTTTGCGTAGACTCATATATTCCTCATGAAAATGGCGGAGAGGACAGGATTCGAACCTGCTACCGTATTACCGGCGACAGTTTTCAAGACTGCTTCCCGACCGTTGGGCTCCTCTCCGTTATTCGTCATTAATTCCACGTTGCTGCTCACGATTCCGTACGTTCGTCAGCGCACCACGTGATATTTCGCAGAGTGCGAAGATGCGGTACGATAGATTCATTGTTTTGCTGCACAACAAGCATATTGCGCCAAAATTCTTGCATGTACGCCGCACGTTTCTGTGCAATTATCCACAGTTCCCGTTTCTTATCTGCTAACGGTTTTGCATACGCTTCACACTCTTCGAAGTGTTTGATGATGCGATGAATGTCTTTAGCGGTGAGTTTATCTGCCCAATGACGAGAATTTCGTTTCATGAGAAATATTATACTGCGACATGGGTAATGAGTCAACACAATTTTGTGGCATAAACCACGTGGGAATCTCGCGTGTCTTCCACGTGGCAAATGCACGTTTTTCGATCATATAATATTGCCGGTATGCGGTAGCCGTTGCTTGCCAAGAATTGCCGGATATCTTACACGCATTTGGCATACACTGAGGGGGTGCTGTTGGCATTTCAATCGTTCCCATATTGGGTACAATCTGAAGTGCCGACAGCAAACGACTTGACGCATGCACACGCTGATACCGATATGTGTATTCGTTCCACGTTTCACGCATGAGTTCAAAGACCCATGCATAGTGCAATGGATGCGCGGATACCCACAATGTCGCAGGATGCTTTGCATGTGTCGGTTTGTAGATATGGCCTGTTTGCGCAATATCTGTATTATGAATATGATGCGCTGTCGAAAGCAACTGTGCGTATTCGATAGACATCTTGCACACATGCTTATCACAATGCATCTGTGCGGCAACTTTTGGATTTTCGTCAAGAACAAAAATATTCATATGCGCATTATCTCACATCATTGAGTTATCATATACTTCCACGCGCAATCCCTTGACTGCGGCACGAAGACTGTGATTCGTATTGCGCTCCAATGCAGTATCGTAATCGCCCGTAAACATCAGATATTCGCGCAAACGACGATTGACGAGTGCATCTGTCTGTCGGCGTTTTACTGTGGCGGTTGTCAAGAAATCAATCGCGGTCAACGGGCGATTTCGTTCGAACTTGTTGACAATCGATGTATTGACGCGACCAAGGTTCCACGCAATACTGACGAGCGAATCCATCATCGGTTGCGACAATGGTGCGCACACGCTGCTTTTCACCACCTGTGTGTATTTCGTCAATTGTGCGTCAAACTCTTGTTCGACATCCATTGGCGTAATTGCGAACGGGAATCGTCGCGTTACGGATTGGCCTTGCCACGTGTGCATACCATATCCGACTGCATAACCAATATGATCGTAGTAGGGCGTCAGTCGCAACGATTCAAATCTGCGAATAAATGTCTTACCGGATTCACTGATCGCTTTCGGCTGAAACCCACACGCATCGATGTTGGTGGATTCTGTTTCTGTCTCGTTCAAGATATCGTACACTTGCTGACTAATCTCAAATCGTGTCAAACTCGACGGCGCGCCGAGAATCACCACAGCATATTGCTGCCCGTTCTCTGCGGTGAACATGAACGCAAGGCAATATTTGGCTGCGGCGGTGTATCCAGTTTTTGTTGCCAGAAAATGATCGTTGAGATACCGATTGGTATTACTGACGACAACTGTGCGTTTTCCAATGCGCGTTTGATAGATGCGTGTGTTCAATAAGTGGTGTAGAAACGATTCGCTCTGTCGCTGCACGTGAACCAACAGTTGCACCAGATCCGCGGCCGACGCTTGATTTCCGCTTAAAAGACCGGAAGGTTCTACGTACGTTGCACGTTCCATACCCAACGCATTCGCTAAGGTATTCATTTTTTGACTAAACCGCCACGTGTTTTGCGCGACAAGTCGACCGAGAATACGTGCGGCCGCATTGTCGGAGCCAACCATCATGAGATACATCAGTGTTTCTACAGAGACGGTATCACGCGGCCGCAAATACGTAACCGAAGCGGATTTGACGTCTGCGACCGTCACCGTCGTCATCCGATCCAGCGGGAGTTGTTCGTCGATCACCACTGCTGCGGTCATCAATTTCGTCAGACTCGCAATCGGAAATACCGCGTGTGCATTCTGCTCCCACACAATATCACCCGTCTGCACGTTCAAGACAATAGCTGAACGCGCATCGATGCCATTTATGGTTTCGCGCAATACCTGTTCAGTCGATGCTGCAAACGTGAGTAGCGAATACACTATCCATAGCGCCAATGTCAGCGCGACGAGTCGTAGCAGACTCTTCATATAACCTCCTAATTTGGTTAAGATTATACTATTTTACTGTTGTCTTGTCAATGTATGCTTTCGCATACTTGGCAATCCAGTAAGCATCCGCCAAATCAGAAAGAGGGGATTTGGCAACAGACGCAGTGGCAGCCGTGCGAGGGAAGAATGTGGCTTGCCAGCGATGCGCCTCGGGGTATTCTTTCATGAATGCACTCGTCATACGATTCTTATCGGCATTCCCCTTACCGGTCGCAAACTTCTTAATGACGGTAGGCGGAACCGCGACGATATCGTAGCGAGACAACCACAAAAGATATTTGAGGATGCCTGCATGTTCACCGATATGAAAGACGCGCCCAGTTGCATTGTAGGCATAGTCTTCAATATACACGGTACGAACATCTGGATAATGCTGTAACCATTGAATCAACGCTTGTGCCATCTGTTCCGCACGTGGAACGACTTCGGTAACAGAAATCGTTGTCGTGGTGAGGGATGGCAAGGTTGGAAACGAGCGTTGACTCGCGCACCAGAATTGCGGCGTCTCCGAGAAGACACACGCCGCAGGTGCCTGCATACTATAATCAATTCCAACAGTCATGCGTTATTCTTCGTCATCATCCGCAAGTGAGCGGTAATCATCATCATCAAAATCTGCACCGTATGATTCATCGTCATCATCGTCATCATATGCCGCAACAAACACTTCACCACAGAACGGGCAAAACTGTGAGAGTTCTGCATTCTGGCCATGCACAGTGCATGTGTTCATGCACTGTGGGCAATCGATGGTGATACTTTTCTTAGCCATGTATCTCTCCTTGGAACATAGAGATATTTAGGGTTTGGTGAGGTGCACATTTACCGCTTGGCATACTTCGATGAACCGTGATTCGGGAAAGTGATTTTTCATCATGTTGACGTCTTTATGAACCCATTGAATGTTACCGGGCACATATCCCGCATCGCTGTCGATCCTGTCGAGGGATGCGGTTCCATCTTCGGTTGAAATAGGCCATCCGGTTAAAACACAATAACCCGTCCATATCTCGTTCAAATTTTCAATGCTTACGGAAACTTCGATGTTTCGATATTCCGCACTATGTATCATACGATACCAATATGAACCAGATACAACCCCGTCTCCCTTCCAATTGGGATTGTTTTCTCCGAAACTATTTTCGACCGAACAGGAATAGCATCCCTTACTTTTTCCTTTTGTAAGGCTTTCCTTAGTTATCCATTTTTCAGTACCACAATCACAGCGACACAACCATTTTGTACGATAATTCCTTCCGGTAGGATATCGTTCACAGCGCGATTGGCCCAGAACCAACCAACGTCCGATTTTTTCTCCGGTATAGTCGTGACCACGGAAAATGGGTAGTTTGTTTCCCTTTACGGCTTGTGACATATGCAATCTATTTAGGGAAACTTATATTTCACATACTCCGGATACACACGTCACACATGTTCTCAGGCATTATGAGCGTTGCGAGGTGATGTCAACTATATCGCATACTCCCGCGCTACACGCGAGTTCTTGTGCACCCGTCGTGTTATCCGCCTTTTCATAGTCTGACAACCGCGACCAATCTACGTTCTTGGGCATCTTTTTCACCCATTCGTCATATTCCACTTTAGTGATGTCTTGATAGGGGGCCTGCTGATAAATGTGCTCCGAGTTCGGAAGAAACGACAGCCCTGACACGCTATCGAAATTGCGATAGATCCACGCGCCGACGTCGAGCCATTCGTCTTCCTTGACGTAGATAGTCGCACTCGGCTTATGTTCACACCAGTTGTCCTGATACACTTTCCAAAACTCTAACTGCTGAATCGCGGAACGCTGATGACGCGTGATCGCACCTTTGGGCGACTTCTGTGGGAAGGAGAACACCCATGTGTGCTCAGGGCGCATTACATCGGGCTCTGCAGAGAATCCTGCATCGATCATCATCTGCGCCAACGGATCTTTCTTATCCGCCCGCACGGTACGAATGTAGTATTCGGAGTGTCGAGCATGAATGCCAGAGGCGCTATCGACAAGGTTTGACACCGTTCCTGACGGCTTGACGCACGTAATCGCAGCACTCTGCGGAATCTTGAGCGTTGCGGCAAACTGTTCGTTCGTCTCGATGGCCACGCGCTTCAGTTCCTGCAATCGCGTTTCGAGGTTCTTCTCAGTGCCGTTGGTTAGTTTGCTATCCATGATACCGGTCAGCGAAACGCCAAGCAATCGCTCTTCGTCGCAGTTGCGCTTCCAGTCTTTATTGATGTAGTTGAAGTTTGTCAATGTTGACTGAAAGGTGCCAAGAATCGTGGCCAACCGCACTTTGTTCTTCAGTGTGTCGAGGGTATCGTCTGCGCGAACGACGACTTCCGACAGATTGCAGAACTCACGGCTGCGCAGAATGATCTCCGAGCACGGATTGGTGCCAAAATCATGTTCCGCATTGCGCCGACCGGTTTTTTCTGCTTGCTGCTTCGCCCCGTACCGAGAGAACACACCACGTTCCCCGCTCTTGCTCTCATAGAGCGCCTTCCACTCATCGATGAATGTCGTCAGCGTGGGGCGTTCGCGATGCGCTACGTAGCTGTTATTCGACAGCGCACGATGGGAGTTCATGTTCCACCATTCGCCGTTCTTCGCGTGGCGCATTCTGTCATCATACAAATCTGACAGGGAGATCAGCGCACTGCGTCGCACGCCACCGACGACGACGATTTCCGCGATCTTGCAGACAATATCGTGGCATTCGAGCGTCGTCAATCGACGCCCGGCCGCCGCACGAAATACGCGCACACAGAACTTAAAGAGTTCCACCAACGGTTCCGGGCCACTCGCACGACCACCAAATGTCTTCAACGGCGTTCCTGCTGGGCGCACACGACTTACATCCCACGTGGGAATCTGCCCTGCATACAGCATTGCGATCAGTTCTTTGAACGCTTTCGCCCACCCGAGCTTACTATCACGCACGATAAGACATGTTTCCGTATCATGAAACTCATCCGCGATCTTTGGTAACTGGTCAACACATTGTGACTCGACGCTGAACCCGACGCCGGTACCGTTCATGAGAATGTACAAGATCTCGTCAAATGCACGTGGTGAATCGATTGCGACGTAGGAGCAGTTATAGCCTGCGACGTTCTCGCGTTCTAATGCTTCACCCGCGGTCATGAGACACCGCATTGAAGGCATCACATCCAGTTTCAAGACTGCGGTTTCAAGTTCTTTTCGCAACGCATCGGATAACGTATATTTGTAATGTTCCTTGAGATGTTTCGCAAAGAAGTCAAAATATCGTGTAATGGTTTCTTGCCATGTTTCACGACGGTTTTCTTGTGGATTCCACCGCGCATAACGAGAAAGATGGATAAACTGCATATAGGGTGTCATGCCAAACTCGTCTTTATTCTCTTGCATTGTTTCTCTCCGTGATGATTTTACATAAATCTAAAAACTGTTGATGATCAAGATCCCATTTGATTACATTGACATCCTTATGCACACATTTATACTAATGTGAGATCTAAAAACGATTTGAACTCTGCATATTCCCGATCTGACATCCCATATGTGTTGGTAGGCCACGCAGTATTCGTGGTCACGTGGGCGCGAAGAATGTCCCCCAACATTCGCCGCTCCGCAGCACTCAGGGTGTAGCTGTTTCGCACGTAGTCATTCCACGCTTGAAACGAGATCGGAAAAAACGGAAGAGCGCACTGATACATAATATTTGCATAGTCGCGAATTTCTTGCTGAGCATGTTCATCCATGCGAAGGTTCAAGAAGTGCATGAAGTTATGTAGATCGCACTTCCAATAGAGTTCCGTGTAGGTGCCGACACTGGTGACGACACGTGCGAGTTCTCTAGCGACATTGTGCTTTGTGAGGAGACGCTGATACGTATCGATGCCGTTCTGTTGCGCTTGCACGAACTCCATCTGCACCGCATCATGACGGTCTTCCAGACTCTTCTTTTGACGACCTTGCTTGTTCGTCTTTGATTGCTCGGCTAAATGGGTGCGACCGGGTAGATAAAACTCATTCGATAATTCGCTGTACCGCGCACTGTACTCATTGACATTCGCGGTGCGATGTCGAATCAGTTGACGCACAACGAAGATGGGTGCACGAAGCACAAACGTCACTTCTGCTTGTTCGAATGGGCTGGTGTGCTTGTGTCGCAACAGATATCGAATGAGTGCCGCAGTGCTGCGTGTAGATTTTGTGCCTTTTCCATAACTGATACGTGCGGCATCAACAATCAACTCATCACTGCCATATACAGAGAGCAGCGCGACATGACCGTTGTCATGCACAGGCATTGATGCCAATGCGGTGTCCGGGTTCTCCGGTCGGGCACCAAACTTATCTGCGGTGTGTGCGAACCGAAGAATACCGTTATCATTTTTCACTTCTGCCATTGCTGTAACTCCAATTCTGCTCGAATACCTTGATATGTATGTGCGCGAATAAGAGCAATCGCGTCGATTCCATGCTGCACCATTTCATTCACATCTTTGGGAAGTGCCGGTGGCCAAATGACAACGGGCTCACCCTTGTGTACGGCCTTCGTAATCAATGCGCGCACGGAAGTATTTCGAGGTTCATTATCCCACACCAATACATAGCGTTTCGGTTCAAGACCTTCTGCACGAAGCGCATCGACGCCTCCCTGCAAATCCGATCCGCACATTGCTAACGCATTGGGTAGGCAGAGTGCATCGAGCGGGCCTTCGACGCAATACACGGGTTGTGTGAGATTGCAATACTGCAATCCAAAGACGCGCAGTCGATCGTGCCCCCAACGAAACGTCAAATATTCTTTTCGTGTCAACAGTCGAAACTGTGCACCATACCATGTGCCGTTTGGAAGGCACAGGGGAATCACCAGATAGGAAAGGCCATCCTTGACTGCGGCGGCTTTCGCATCGCCGACGAGGGGTTGCAGAAACGTGTGCGCGTGTGTGGTGCCATACAAATACTTCAATGCGGATGCGGGTATCTGTCGATGTTCGACGAATTCTCGAACCGCAATCAATTCTGGAGAGAGCACGGATGCCGATAGTTGCTCCATCTCTTTCGGCTGTGTAAACACCCGAGATGGCGTAAAGACGGTCTGTGATGGTGTGGAGGCCGGAACTACCTCTGGTGCATCGTCTTTCCATTTCTCCATAACATATTCGTGATGCAACTGTCGCGACACGCGATAGAGAAACGCCGCCAACGGAATCGACACACCACAATCGTGGCATTTATACAGATAGGATTGCTTGTGTGGGAAGAAATAGCCGCGTGCTTTGAGTTGACTTTTTGCGGAGTCGCCGCACAAGACACATCGGCAATTGGCAATCGTAGACGATTTCCAACGAAACCGTGGCAACTGAGCAGCGAGAAGGTTCACATATTTTTTATCACGCCACAACGACATAGTAAAATGCAGTATACCACAGTTTACTGTGGAGTGTGCACAATTTTATCGAGAATGATCTGCGATACGATCCACAATACGACCACTCCACCACCAACCAATAGCCAACGCCAATTTTCTAGCAGGCCCACGCGCTTTTCGATATTTCTATCGCGGGTTTCCAGTTCCTGTACTTGCTGACTCCATTTTGCATCGAGCTTGGCGATAGCGGAATCAAAATGTGCGGTGAGGCGCTTTGTTTCGGTTTCGATTTTTTCGGTGAGGTTGCGTTCCACGGTTTGTACGCTTTCCGTAAGATAGGCTCTGTCTGACGTTTGCTTTTCTCGCATCTCGTGTGTGACGGTTTCGAATCGCACCACCGATTCGTCAAGTCTCTTCATGACTTTTTCTTCCGTCGTTTCTACTTGCTTCGCGATTTCCAATTCTGTGGCCAAATCAATGTCGCGAGGGTATCGAGCACGTGCCGAGCGTCGAGTCGTCATATAGTTTACTTCTTAATGCGGGTCGATAAGCGATAACTATCCATCGCACGCGACCCGAACCAAAATGAAAGCACTGCGGAAAACAGCGCAATAGTTTCCGTATCCCATAATAATGTGACGGCGGTCGTCACGTCAATCCGAGGATCGTTAGCAAAATGAATAAACGATGCTACTTTGACAAATACGAACAACAGCATGAATATATACGTTACGACCGGGCGTACACTAGCACGAAGATCTTGTAGCCATTTACTGCTAGTCAGATTTTCGTCGTGTGCCAACAGTGCTTTCAGTTCTGCGGTACTGGCCGTGGTATTGCTTTTCTCTATTTGAAACTTGTAGTTCGCTTCCGCAGCTTGCAACTCTTGCTGACGTTCTTCCATCTTATACGTATGACTTTGATACGAACGATACAGATCGATAAGATGCGGCACCAAACTCGCCGAGAATCCTGTCAATGAACCGAGCAGCGCGGCAAATCCGTTATCCATTACTTCACCACGCGAGGTTGCCGACGACGCAAAAACCGCATAACACCCGTCTTACTGTCGCGAAGAATAATGTCGCGCTTCCAGTGCTTGCGAGCATGCGCACGAATATCTTCACCGACTTCATCGATGCCTACGTATTTGGAATACCGTTCCCAATTTTTTTTGGGGTCGCGTACGTTCATGACCAAATCCATATCGACATCAAATACATCCGCGTTTCCGAAGGTATCCGCGACGGCTTCATCGACGCGCTTCTTACGCGGAAGCATGACGCCAGGTTCACCCTTTGGGCCCACGCCAATCCCTGCAATAGCTCCGTGACCCGCGGCCATCGCTGGTGCATCCTCAACAACATGCGCGAGTGCATACGTTTCACCACGCAATTTGGCCGCGGTAAGACGATGATGCCCGTCTACAATGGTCAGGGTGCCGTCAAGATTCGCGACGATGGGTTTTCCGCCAAGCGTAGGGTCGTCGATAAACCGTCTGACGTTATCCGCATCGACGGTGCGTTGTGTTGCGTGAAGATCGTGGAGAGAAACGCGGCGGACGGGGGCATTGACAAAATTCTGGTGTAGCGGAATATGGTAGTTAGTAACTGGAAAGGGTGAAGGCATCATTCCTCGTTCTGGTAATCGACCGGGAACCCTCGCAACTGTTTCTTCGACCTTCGCCAGTTTATCGTAATAGTCGGGCATTTCTGAAAGATGATCGAGCGCAATCTCCCGAGCAATCGCTTCGTCTGATGTATGTTCCTTCTCGACAGCAATACCCTTTTTCAATTGTGCTTCGATATCCGCAAGAGGCACGCCGTGCTTGTCGGCAATTTCTTGAGGCGTTCGTGTGGGCTTATCGAGAATCGCCGGCGATTCACGAAGGATACGTTGAAGACGTGGAAGTAAAGACATTAGAGTTCTCGTAGTTTTTTCCAAATCCGCTCATCATTTGGTATATCACGTGTGATGATATCATATCCGTTGATACCGACAATCACATCAGGCAGTATTGCGAGATATGACAGAAACGGTTTTAACACACGATAGGTGCGCTCGTTGTCGCATTTCACAAACAACAATCGCACGGTGGCTTCAGGGCCAAACACATTCACTAACCCAATGATATGATTCAGAATCAGCCGTTCGCTCAATTGCTTTGACAACACATACCGGCGGCACAGTCGTTTGATATACTTGAACCGCTTATAATCTTCCGCAAACTCATCAAAAGAGATACATTGCGGATTATCATACATACGCGTCGCGTAGAGAATCGCATTCTTGGGTGTTAGTTGTTCAAACTCCATCGTCGGGGCGAGTCGTGCGAACCAGATCTTCTAACACCGCGACCACACCCTGTACGATTTGCGCCCGCAAAAATGTCTGCTGTCGCGCTGCGTCGAGATTCTGTAATTCTTGTCCAAGCTGCTCTGCGGTCGCCTTCAACTGCTTGATACGTTCTTCCACTTCACTGACTGAAATATGCGATGACATACTGCCTCCATTGTGATCAATGACTATTTATCTAAACGATGAAGTACACCTTCGACGCGATTGACGCTCGTCATTCCATCTGTGTATAAAATGCCAATCCCACCGGCACGTTCCCATTCATGAATATTTTTGGTGAAATCGTCGATGAGAATATTTGGCGTGCCGTCAGCTTGACGTGCGTAGTGCTGCTTTTGACTGCGCGACACTGCATGAAATGTCTGCTGCGGGTGATACCCGAATTTGGGTAAGTGACGCTTGCACCAGACGAGTTTCCCTGTTGCGCTCGACGGCCAATTTTGTGGAATAGCCGTGAGGATAGACGGATGATAGGGGCTAATGACTTTCCAGAGGGCGACCGCATGGGGCATCGGATCGAGATCCATCCAGAATGTCGGCCATTCTTTCTTTAGTCGTTCACTACCTTGCGCACCACTCCAAATGCGGTCAAATGCAGCACTGTCTCGGTCGATATCGATATCAAAAAAATCTTCGGCGGCACTTTTGAAATTCGCGAGCACGCCATCCATATCGCAATAGATGTGAGAGATCAGCATTAGATTTGCGCATCGGTTGAGGGAAAGAGTGTCACTTTATCCGGCTTTGCATTGTACTTTCGATGCATGTCATCTTGTACAGTATCCTGCATTTTATCTTTCAACTTCTTCTCACGTTCGGCTTCCTTCTGTTTGGCATCTTGTGCCGCAATTGCGGGATTGGCCGTTGATTCTAATCCAAATGGAAATTCATCAATCTGACATTTGCACGGCGATTGTTCACAGTCTGGGCAAGGAAGACCGGGTTCCGAAGCGACTGATACGATATCCTCGATCAGCCGCTCCGAAATCCCGAGTTCCTGACACAGTTCACGTTGCTTCATTGAGAGTGTCATGACGTGAGACTCGCTATTACGATGCCGCCACAGTGACGGTGTTCGCTGACGCACCGAGTGTGTTCTGTGCGCTGTTGCCCGAGATACCGACGATGTTCGGCCAGTTGGCGAGCGTTGACGAACCGTTGATGGTGAACACGATACTGTTCGCACCCGTCATATCGATACCCGTCAGACGGAACACAAGGTTGCCAGCAGTGGTGTTCGAACTTGCCGCATGATAGACCAGCGTCTTGTTCGCGATGGTGCTTGTGTTGCTCGAAACCGCTACCACACTGGGCGAACCCGTCACTGTCACGGCTTCATTGAAGTTGACTGTGATCGAGAGTGTCTGGTTCGCTGCGGGTGACGGTGCTGCGCCGGAGACGATACCGCCCGGTGCAATACCAGGCTTGTAGGCGTCAATGGCCAACAACGCAGAACCCACCAATGTGCTCGAAATGTTAATCGAACTATTGTTGCGATCCTTGATTGCGCCGTAGTTGGTGAAGTTGGCGCCACCTGATGTTGAGTTGACGGTGAATGCCCAATCCGCCTTTGCTGCGGTGTTGAGATTCTGTGTCGTGTTTGCGAACACCAGCTTACCGCTGTTCGCATCCGAATCCGTTGCAGAGTAGGTCAATACGATGTTTGCGGCACCGTTCGAACCAATCGCGACGATAGACGGTGTACCGCCCGACACGGTGACGGGTTCGTTCCATTCGAGACGGAAACGAATATTTGCGGATGCGATATTCGACACCGCTGAAACCAGTTCCACACCAGTTATCGTCGGCGCGCCAAGGTTTGTCGCCAACTGCCCAATGCCGACAAGCACTTCCTCACCCCACGGCCACCGAAACACCCATCCCTGTTCCGTTGCGTACGTGTTGGCGCTGTTGTTTGTTGAGCTATTGCCAAACATCTTTCCGTCGCCGTTGACGATCCACGGAAACTTTGGCTTGCTTTCGTTGTTACTGTTACCACCCCATGCAGACATGTGTTACTCCTTCGTTAAGATGCCGGTTTTGCGGCAGGCTTCGGTGCGTTGAGTTTCTGTTGCTGTTCTCGTGTCTTCTGTTGTACATCGCGAAGCTTGGCCGCCATCATATCGTTCGCTTGGCGCTGTTTCAATGTGATCAACTCTTGTTGCTGTTTTGTGCGAAGACGATCCGCTTCTGTCGGTTCTTTCGGTGTGGAGACTTCGGCCTCTTCGATACGCTTTCCACCATTACGACGGTAGTAGAGAATGCTGCTCGCGTCGTTCACTTGGTCACGATACTTGTCTTCCGCCGTGCGATTATGGCCACGCATCGCTTCCGCAGCTTTGCCAGCATCGCGAATGATGTACCGAAGTTCCTCGTCACTCTTACGATGCCACGGATGACCTTTCAACGGCATTCGTTCTTCGTGTATCGACGTCAAACCGAGAGCGCGAAGGGTCAGAGGACGGAGAGACGCTTTATTCCACTTCACACCCAGTTCATCCATCTTTTGAAGCATTTGCCCGGCAATCTTCCATCCTTCCGGTGTCAGTCGCTTATTCGGATCCGCAAACACCAGTATCGCCGCATTCACCAATGCTTCCGGTGATTCGAGGTGCGACGGAATACGATGCTCACCCGTGATCGCTTTGTAGACAATCGATGCTGCGGTCATCTTCTGACCAAACGTCGCGTGAATCGCTTCCTGCACCGTGACGTTTTTCATCGGTGCGATAATGATACGGTCGCCCCACTTGGGGTCATCTTTCATCCGCACAGACTTGTCTTTGCTGACGTTCACGTAGACGCGGTTGCCCTCGATCTTATCCACGCGGCCGGAGAACCCTGCACCACCCTTGACCGCAAACCCGGCGTGCACGTAGTCACCTACCTTAATATGGTCTTCATACATCCGCTTGCGATCCATCTTGTCGCGATGCTCTAAGTCACACATATCACACGTGCCGGATGCTTTTTGACGTTCCTTGGGCGTTAGAATGTCGCCACATTCAGCACAGCGCACGTTCGGGGAATTGGCCTCATGAATCGCCTCGCCCGGCTTGAACACCTTGACGATCTTTCCGCTTTTGTTCTCCACGGAAACGGTCGCATGCGGATGCTTTTCACGTGCTGTTTTTGCGGCGAGAGTGATTACACTCTTCTCGACATCCCACATTTGCCATACCACCCTATCGTGCTCGATGGCCATGACGGCATACGTGTCGTGCGCTTCGAACAGATTGATGGCAAACTGACCAGATATGACGTTGAACATTTCGTGTAATCCCATATGAACTCTTACGCTACGGTATAAGTTTTTCGCAATTTGATCACTCGTTGTTGGCACGTGCTGTCGAAATGCAGCATAGTTTCCGTCTGATGCAAATCGACGTTGTTGTGTGCCTGAAACACGATGCTCGGTGTTCATGCTTCGACCAGAATCGACTACCGTATACGACATGGGAATCGACGATCCTTCACGGTATCCCGGCGTGCCAGGCTTCGCAAAGTATTTAGCGAAACGTTGAAACTCCGGTACGCGCTCTCCGCTTACCACAACGAACAAATCCGTATAGCCTGCCGCTGCACATTCGGAAAATGCAGCAAATGGTGTGCGCACACCTGCATTCGTGCTGAACTTCGCATGTGGGAACAGTTGTTCCAAAAAGCGCACTTTCTCACTAAACGGCAACGGGTTCTTTCTCGGATCCTGCGATACAGACGCATAGATGCGATGATCCGCATGCAACCGCTCGGCTTGTTTGCGAATAAACTCAATATGTTGCGCATGACCCGTCGTCGGCGGATTGAACCGACCGAATCCAATGACGATGGGTCTATACAATGACGGCATATGAGTATTTAGAGTTTTTCAACCCTATGCCCACTGCTTAGGCACCAAAAAATTGTTGCGGGAGAACTCCAACCGATCCACCAATTTCACCATCCGACCGCTATGCGACGTTGCCACGAATCCCTCATGACTGGTAGCGCGGAGGCCTTCGGGTGTTGGTACAAACGTCGCGACGTTCTTTGCTTGTGCCAGTTTGCGGAGTACCAGTATTTTGGCGGTATTCAGCGCAGCATGCAGATTGAACCACATCTCCGCATGGTCTTTATGCTGCATCAGATCTCGCAACCATCCGTCAAACTGTGCGCGAATGCGGTCTTGGCCTTCAGGTGTTTTTCGTTCCGATATTTCCTTATCGCGGCGATCCGTCAGAAAGCTGACCAATTCCTGTAACGCACGACTACCGGAGCCTGCATGCGCACCACTACGCACACGGGCGTTCAAAAATTGCTGAATCAGCGGATGCAGGGGTTTCGTGGAAAACAGCGAAATGGTGCTGGCAGGTACTTTACCGGCAATCTCTCGGATCCGATGCATCGCCAACACAAAATCCGTTTCTTCGGTATCGGTGAATGTGACAGTACCGGAGAGATCATCGAAGGTATTATCAATCGCGACAACACGGCTCGAATGCGCTAATGACGCAAACGCCATTGGCGACGTTGAGACGACATGATAGTTCGCAAAGGAGTTTCCATGCCCCTCATACATGCTGTGTAAGACGATTCCAAGTTGTGCGCGGGCGATGCGTTGACCGAACTCGCTGTGCTTGTCCACCGCATACAGAATCGTATTCGGTCGAAACGTCAGATAGTCGGCGCCGTCGATATGTTGTTCCCGCACGTCATCCGTGAAAATTAAGTCACCCTGAAAGATGTGTTTCGGCCGCAACAGCGCAAGTTCACTCAAGCACGTATGCAGCTTGTTGGCGACACCGGAATCGCCATAGGCTGCGACAATCTGATCGTGCGTCTTCATCAGCTTGGGAGTTTTACTGAAGGCAGCTTTTGTTGCGACAAAGAATTGACCGTCAGCGGGATCGTGGCCGAAAACAACTGACGGTGCACCATCCCATTTCGTGCGTACATTCATGGAACGGGACACGCCGCCGTCGCGCAGCATGACATGAAATTCTCGGAGAACTTCTTCCGCCAACGCCAGCCCGGCAATACCTTCATCGAGCACCAAATCTTCTAAATGTTGCAGGTGGGTGAGTTTTCCTGTCGGAGCAGATTCTTCGAGAAATCCACGAAATGATGGTAGCGTCATAGGTCAGTACTTATATGATATCCAAATGAAGTGAATGGTAAAATTCCATGTTTCCACTCAAGATTCGATACCATTGTCGAATCTTTTTTTGGAAAATCTTCAGTGCGGGATGTTTGGGTGACGTCTCAAAGGCTTTCATGAAAAAGCTATACGATGACGGGTCGTCTGCATCAGCTTGCCCCGCAACCGCACTCAACGCTTCCGTGAATGACAATTCGGGGAATTGAATAAGCATTTCAAACGCAACGTCGTGCGCATAGGCTTCTATTTCATCATAGTCGCCAAGATACTCCTGATCGCTTCGTATATCCTCATGCGTGGCATCCGAGCGATAGGTGCGGGATTCGTGCTGGTCGCGATTTTCCCGATAGATATTCTGATGTCGATGACATAGTTCGTGCATCAAGAATGTCCAGAAAAAGAATCGACGCTGCGCCCATGTGCGGACATTCCACACTATACGATGTGCTTGTGGGTGTACATGCCATTCGAGGCGGATGTCTGCCATTGACTGTTCGTATGGAAGTTCTCGTTCGGCTATCCAGTACGCAGTCATTTTGTTGACATTTTTGAGCAAACGCGGGTCATCAACAATAACGTTTCTCACACCAAAAGGTTCTGTAACGGTATTCAAACGATTCAAAAATGCTTGAATATTTGTCGCCCGCCCGCGATATTCGGCAGGAAGTTTTCGGGGAAAGACGTCATTGACTTTCTGTTGTATCACCCGCGCATCCATAACGACCCGACGATGGAGCGCATCAAGACGCATGAAGACCTCCTTATCGATATTTAGGTGCGGCACCCAATATCATGCGTCTATTATACCTCAGTCTTCTGTGGTTTTCAAGTGTGTAAGGGGCTTTCGACGTGATGCCATACGGCGGATACCCTCGGAAGCTGGCAGCATATTGAAATCTTTGGGAAATCCGGCACTTTGCTGCGCGGCATTCTCTCCCGTCGCACCATTGAGGTTTGTTTCATACAGTTTCATACGGCTCGTATCGACACCGAGAACAAACTTTTGAAAGCTGTTTCGTTTTGCATAGCGGTTCTTAAGCACATACGCTTGAATCTGGTTATTGCGTTCAAGCTCCTCAGAAGTCGTCAATGCCAGCATGAAGTCTGCTGTCTGTGGAATACCAAAGCTCTCGCCAACATTTGACAAGTCAGGATCGCTTGACGCAAACCCCTGACGATTGAACTGTGCCGCCGTCCAGACGGGAATGTTCTGTTCGACAGCGAGGCCTCGCAGTTCTTCTGCGATGAACTTGTTGTACGTGTAGGAGTTGATCGCATTACCCATCTTGATTCGCGCTGAGGCACAAATCGAGATATAGTCTACAAACAGAATATCGGGTTTGAAGTTCTGCTTCATTTTCAGTTCGTGCAGCAACGCTCGAAAGTGACCGGTATGTGCAGTTGCCGTAGGGTATTCTTTGATGATGACGCGGCCAGTTGAGGTTTGCTGAAGGGTGTTCAACTTCTTCAAGTAGCGTTCTCGCGGTAATGCAATCAAGTCATCCATCGGAATGTCGAGCATGTTGGCATCGATGCGTTCAGCAATACGCTCCTCGGCCATTTCCAGCGTCACGTAGAGCACCTTCTTACTCATACGCAGACACGCGGCTGCGAGATGCACAAGAAATAGCGACTTGCCAACATTGGTACCTGCGAGAACAATGTTCAATGTCTTCGAGGGAACGCCACCTTTTGTCATGTCATTGAAGATGTTCAAGTCAAACGGAATACGCGACTCCGCTTGATGATAAAAGTCATACCGTTGTTCGGCTTGGGCAAAGAAGTCATGACCAACGTGCGTGTCGAAGCTCACACCGAGAGCTTCTTTCAGCAGATCGGGAATCGCATGTGGAGAGGCTTTCGGGTCATCAAGCATCGAGACGCTTTTGCGTAACGCACAATACAATGCGCGGTCTTGACAAAACTTCTCCGTCTCTTTGAGAAGGTAGTCGCTTTGTGTCTCTTCATTAAGAGCATCCGATGCTTCCACCTGTGTGAGTGCAGAAAGCGCCTCTTTCAGGGCGCCTTCCGATAGATCGTGTTGGTTGTCAACGCCCAACCGCACAGCGGTGAACGAAGGCAGTTGCCGATACTTCTCAAAAAACTCTAAGAACACGGTGTACAGCGTGGCACAACTATTTGTCGGAAAATACTCCTGCTTCAAGTACGGAGTCACTTGTTCCGCAAACGCCTGCGACGCCATCAACTGGCGAAGGATCGTTTGTTCTAACAAAGTCATTAGTGCAAACCTTTAGTTTCTGCGTTTAGCAGTATATCAAAATTTGACAACGAAATGTGATGCAGCCATGCCAACAACACTTCACCGCAGAACAGATCGAAGTCTTCTGTCACATAAAACCCTTCGGGCGCGGAATGCACCTCCGTCTCAAACTTTGTTGGCACCATGCCGTCCGGGGTCAGTCCATTGGAAACGACAAACCGCTTAAATGAGAACGTCACTCCGATATATGGCCCTTTGATGATCTCCAACCCAAGGATGGGATCACCATGCGTAACGGGAATGAGTCTTGGAATGATCGTCGTCAGGATATTGGTGTCGATGGGTTCCATTACTCCTCGTCCTCAACTTCCACGTTCGACGTATTCGTTGTGGCAGCACTGTAAAGAAACACTGACTGCATGTGCGCGTCGATCTGCTTGAGCACGTCTTCAGTAAAGAACTTTTCCGGAGTGGCGAAGATCGCCTTCTCGAATGCCTTGGTGCCGTCGGGGAACTCGTACTTGTTCCCAACGCGCTTGACGATGCCTGCGCTCTCGCCGTATTCAAGCAACCCATAGTAGCGATCAAGGCCGCCGTCAAATAGAATGCGCGTATCAATCTTTGTTTCTTCTTTGGTGAGTCGCGACTTTGCCATACGCGCTGTGATAATGTTCCCCACCACTTCCTTTTCACTATCGCGGTCTTTTCGCTTACTTAGCAACACAATCGTATCGGCCGCGTATTTTGCTCCATTCCCGCCGGCGATTTCCTTTGTAGGCACATACGCCCCGATAATCGCATATGTGTGTGAAGTAATAATCATCGGTACTTGTAACTTCGCCATCTTAAGACGCAAGACACGAAACGCGCCACGAATCAATTGACTTTTCGTCATATCGCGGGTGTCTTTACCTTCTGTAATATCACCGACTTCTTTTCCGCTCGGAAGTGCTGAAAGAGAGTCGAGAATAAACAGTAGCGGGAACCGGTCTTCAACGGGAATCTTTGCGTATGCATCGAGCATTTTGACTGCAACAGTTCGAAAGCGTTCAATAGACTCCGGTTCTGATTTGACGATTCTGTCGAGTTGGATGCCTCGCGATGTCAGCATATCATTCGTGATGGCAGATTCTGTATCGAAATACACCACACGCGCCTTTTCGCTGGTCAAAAGAAAATTTGCAGCGATTGACAGTGCAAAAAATGACTTGCCCACAGCGGGATCACCTGCCAGTACTAACGCTTTATTGTTGGGTAGTCCACCAAATAAACTGCCAGACAATGCGGCATTGAGGATATAACTTCCACTATCAATAAAGCCAGAATATTCGGCTGCGCTTTTACCCTCGGACGCCAATGCTGTATCGGGGTCGTCAATGTCTGCTACAAACTGACGAAAGAAATCTTTGGCCATGAAAACTCCTAAACCATAAACACACAGTGAAAGGTATTATTCTTATGAAACATGTTCATCACATTATACCACGATACAACATTATGAATGTGAAAGTCGATGTGCTTCTGCAGAACGTACTCGACGTGCTCGGGCGTGCTTAGGGCGTTCGATGGGCAACGGAGCACTCAAGACCGGATCGGCCAACGTGCTCGTATCTGTCGCGGAAGATATGACTGAATTGCTTTCGGGAACGACGGTGTTTGCCGTATTTGGGGGTATGCTGGCGACAACGTACAACGCAGAGGGATCGGGAACCGCAGGCGTTAGCGTGAGTTCCGGAGTATTGTCAATGTTAGGCGAAGTATTGTCAACCTTATCAGGTTCGTTTGTCGACCCTACAGGTTCCCGTGCCAATGACTGTGCTGCGAGGAGTAACGCAATTGCCATCGGGTCGAACACCGAGATAATGATGAGAATAAAAATGGTGACGGTTCGATCCAGCACATCTACAGACGTATCACGATACCACGCTTTTGCAATGAACAGCAATGGGCCAATATCAACGGTTTGCTCTTGTGTGCGCTGATTGAAGACGGCAAGTGCTTGTTCTGCTACCTGTAATTCTTTGGCACTCTCGCGAGCACGTGTCTGTAGTTCGCGTTGGAGTGTTTGCTGCGACCGTAGCACATTGACCGCACCCGAGTTTCCCGATAACCGATCCCTTTCTGTGAGCCGAGCAATGATCTGATCGCCGGCATTCTTCGATGAGAACGTTTCGAGCGCATTTTCATCACGTGTGTATGCATCTTTCGCTAATGTGACGGCACGTTCCAGTGTCGTGCGTTCGGCGGCCGCTGCCGCCAACGGAGCTTGCTGCACCAAATACGCTCTGGAGAGATACCCGAAGATGCCAACACCCGTGAGCATCATGAGCACAAGAATACCCACGCTGACGTATGCGGTCAGCATTTTGGGGGCGTCGCGCCAATGCCGAAATACCCATGACGCGCCAACGAGTTTTGCTAACTCTAACGCGCTTCCCATAACCATGACAGGCACTAACGCACCACTAAAGATGTGCGCAAGACCTGTCACGGAATAGAATGCCGCAATGCTTGACAGCAATAACCCTGTGAGAAATAACAGCGCACGAAGAATGTGACGATGCATACAATAGTTCCTTAGAATAATGACGGCTCGTATTCCGCACTCCACTGCACATGTTGCAGAATGGCGTTGAGCGGATCGAGCACGGCAATCTGAAATTGCTTCTCATAGTCTATGTACCGTTCGATCTGCCATTCTGGTGGGCATTCATGCGGTGCAGAGAGCACGTGTGTACCAAACGGGTTCATGTTTCGCAGATATGCAAATCGAATCTTTGCGCCATCACGAATGGCTTCCAGATGTGATAACCCCTGCGAGGCGATCTTCTTATTGTAGACGATAGCGCCTTTCACGTGAATCGGGATACCCTTTTCTGCATTCTGATACCGTGTCAATCCATTCACAGAACGAGGCATCGCAATGTCTGCGAACGATGCGGATTCAAACCGCGCACGGGATGACTTGATATATGCCCAGATATCTTCTTGTGACCCACGCAACAGCAACTCAATCGCATGCGTGAGAATGTCACGCGCAATCGTGGGCGTCGATGACTTCACCGCTTCGATACCCATCATCTTGAGTTTCGGTTCTGTATGACGCACACCTTCCGTGTCGTAGACGTTCAACATGTATCGCTTCTTGGCTGTCCAAACACCCTTATCGGCGATAATCTCTCGCTTCATTGATAAGCACGGTACCGCGACATTCATATATTTAGCGAGGGATGCCAATGACGCGTCGATAACAGATTGAAGCCGTTGTTCGCAGAAGCGATCCAACATCGTCACGATCTGATGCGTATTCTTTTCACGAAACGCCTCTTGTGCGGAGACAAGCGCCCCGAGATTGATGTAGATCGAATCGGTATCCGATGCAATGATGTAATCCGCTGAACTCCGCAGCACGGTATTCAAATACGCATTCACGTCACGCGCAATCCATCGAATGACGAGTTGGCCAGTGATTGTCACCGCTTCTGCTAGATTGAGATCGTAGAAGCGGAAGTAGTTACTGCCGAGTGCGCCGTACGCAGAGTTGAGGTTCACCTTACGAACAAGTTGCTGATTGTTATACGCTGCGATCAGCTTGCTCAATTCTGCGTATTCGGGCGACGTTTTCGCAACCGTCTCCCGTTTCTGTTTCGCTTCTGTCGCTAAACGCTTGAACTTCACACGTTCGTCGTACAGAGTTTTTAGCATCGCCGGGAGAAATCCTTCAGCATCTCGCCGCGTCAATACACCATTCGCCGCATACGCGTAACCATCTACCATGTGTTCGCCTGCGGCATAGAGTTCTGCAATCGGGGCGTGCGTCAACAACGCGTCAATGTCGGATGCGGTATCACACTTCTCAATAATCGTTTCCGGCGACAAATTCCACTGACGAATAATATGTGGATACATCGACGCAAGATCGTAAGAGACGACCCATTGATGCTGCCCGACAAGCGGATCTTTCACATACGCGCCTGCATACTGCTCAGTTTTCTCAACCTCGCGGCGCGGCGGAATCTGAATCTGTCGCTCTCGCAAGTAGTGGTAGATCATGATATCCCACAGCCGCACTTGCCGAAACGTATCGACATAGTTTGCTTTTGCGCTGTAGGCCAACGCGCACACTAGTTCGATGAGCTTGAGTTTTTGATCGAGTTCATCGACAAGTTCCACGTCGCGCACGTTATACTCGATAAACTTGGAGAAGTTTTCACGATACAACTGCGCCAGTGATTGGTATTCTGAATACGACAATTTCCGTTTTCCGAGTTCCACGTGCGCAATGTGATCGAGTCGATAACTTTCCTGTTGCGAGTATGTGAACTTTCGGTAGAGTTCGTAGTAATCGAGAATATTGATGCCGCGAATATCGACGACGGTTTGATCACGCCCATTCAACGTTACGCGGCGTTCTGCCAGTCGTTCGAACGGTGACAGTTTCAGCGTCTGCTCATCCGAGAGCACCCGTCGCATGCGATTGACGATGTAGGGAATATCGTAAAATTGAATGTTCCAGCCCGTAATGATATCAGGATAGTCACGCTGACCTCTCCAGTCACGTAGAAACTCTGTCAGCAGCGCCCGCTCATCCGCGCACTGTTTGTAGGTTATCGTGTCGGGTGGATTGTAGGGTTTGGTGCCATAGACGACGACACCCGATTGATTGCTGTGGCGCCACTTGACGGTAATCGTGGTGATTGCATTGAAAGGATCATCGGGCGGAGCAAATGCCGTATCCGATTCGACTTCGATATCAATGTTCCAGATATAGAGACGCGACATGTCAGGAAGGATTTCAGTGGCCCCGTACATATCAGATAGCGCCATATACTCGGGTTGAATGTTTCCATACGCGTCAGAATGCGATTCAAGAAATTCACGACCGTCAGCAATGGAGTCGCATGTGTGCGGCAACAATGGTGTGCCGTCGAGCGCCGATACGCCGGTGTGTTCCGTCGTCGGCAAATAATATGTGGGTTGATACTTGAGTTCGAGAAAGTGGGGTGCTCCATCAGCATCGCGGCCACGGATGTAGCAACGATTGCTGATGGTAGCGGTATAGGTGTATAGTAGCGATGAATCGAACGTGCCGGAAAACTTAGGCTTTTGCGACGGATGCAGCATCTACTAATGATACTGCAATCACGTTAGTTCGTCAAGAGCGACGACAGCGGCGGTGCGGATGTTACGATACCCGAGCAATACGAACGATACGCGGTTTCCATCTGTTCGGTCAGCGCCGCGTCGTAGATTACATGCAGCGTCGAAATCCGCAACTGATCTGTCTCCGCATAGGGGCGCACCGGCAATAATCCCACACGCACACTTCCTGTTGACGGATCGATAGCCATATTTGGCATCACTGCATCGTCAACCAACCATGTCACGCCTTGATCATCAAGGCGCATACGACCGATCACATCCTCGCCCGTGGTGAGGTGCAACATACGAATCACAGTATTCTCCATGTTATGCCTTCTTCCTCTTTGTCACCGTCTTTGGTTTCTTACTGCCCGTTTTCTTTCGAGGCTTTGCTTTCGTCTTTTCCTGCAGACGCTTTTGCGTTTTCCGCGCTTTTTCGTATGTTTGAATTGCAGCAGGTGGTTCCGTAGTGTCATCCGTGTCATCTGTCACGGGCGTCGTCCATGACTCAAACGCTTCAGGCCAATCCTTATAGAACTCTTCATCGACTAACCGATAGTCAACATCATCATCGTCAAGGCGTTGATTCGCACGAACTCGATTCCAGATCCGCATGCCAAAAACATATCCGATACTTACGCATGCAATAATTCCTAAACAATACACAATGAGCATCGTTTTCTCTCCCTATTCGGTAAACTTACTGACAATTACACTGTGAGCCGCATCGCTTTCGCTCCCCGTTTTCAACGAGGGCGTCGAGACGGCGATGCATATTGCGCACCTCGTCATCCATACGACGTATGATTCGCTCTTCTACTTGCTCAATGCCACGCCATGTTTCAATGTGCTGGTGTTCGCGTTCAAGTATCCATCGAGTCACACTGACACCTAACCAATATGCGAGGCCTACAAGAACGACAGTAACAATGATGTACATATGCTAACCCTTTGTAAAAAGTGTGTATTCTGCTTTACGTCGATTTGTCAACCCCGGCACTTCGACCAACGTTTGTGTTTTCGGATCCCGTGCTTTATTCCATCGCACAAAAAGATCTTCGGAAACTGGAGCGTTCTTATTGACCGCTCTTCGCAGTGACGATTTTGCAAATGCGTATATTCCGACATTATAGCAAAAGCAAATGAGCGCGTCAATCTGGTTTTGCGCAAGCGGCACGGATACTTGTTCTTCGAGTTGTCGTGCCGTCTTCTCAACAAACTCTCGTAATGCATCCTCGGCTTCGCGCTGCGTACATCGTTGCCCCTCGACTACGGGCTTTCCGTTGAGTCGTACGGTACCGTAGCCGATTGTCCAAATGCCTGCGGAATCTTGATAGGCTTTCAATCGGCATCCCTCGAATTGTTTGAGGAGATCGAAACCTGTCGCGCTTAACGTAAACGCCATGATCAGGAACCTGTAGAGCCAAACCCTCCGACTCGCGACAGTTCCCGAGCGCGAAGCTGTTCTTGCCATGCGGCCGCAGTAACAGCATCAAAGTCTGGAATGCCAAATGCCGGAAGATATACTAACTGTGCGATCCGTTGACCATGCGTAATAGTAAATGCAGGAGCATCAGGAGGTGCAATAAGCGTTAGAAGCACCTGAATTTCGTTACGGTAATCACTGTCGATAATGCCGGGTGCATTGATGACTTGCACGCCTTTGGCCGCCAAACCGCTACGACTACACACTAGCAAACTTGAATGTTCTGGCAGTGCCACGTGCAACCCCGTTCGAACGCGCACAATTTGCAAAGGAGAAAGTGAAACATCTCCTTCTGGCAGAAATGCACACACGTCATATCCGTAGGCTTCAGTAGTCTGTCGAGAGGGAATCGCGGCTGTCGTATTCATGACAGTTTGCGTAAAGATTGGAATAGGTATCACTCGTAAACGCTCCATACTATTCATCGCTCCTTTAAGGTGTTCGACGCTTTCCGATCTCATACTTCGCGACCAACTCCCATTCGTTTTTTTCACGAAAGGGAAGTACCACAATTTGATTCATTGGTAGCAATGGCTCTTGCGCCCGTGCGGGCTGCACCAAGGTAATCAGGCCCCATTCCTGTAGCATGTTCGCAATCGTATTGCGCCGAGCACGATCTGTATCGTCGAATACCGTCTGCTGCATCTTTCCATCCAGCAAGAACAGTTCCTTGAAATGCACGATATAGTAATGCCCCTGCTTATGTAGAATATGGCATGACTGATACAGTTTCTTATCTTTGCGCGATGCAATGCCAATACGCGTCAGTGTCTCTTTCACTTTTAAGAAGTTGTCTGGTGATGTGAGGCGCACTTCGACGCATTGATCTATGATCGCGGCGATGTGCGGAGGTAATGATTTTTCATGTGCCATACATTCGACCCTTTGTCGAAACCATGCCGCCTTTATCAAGACGCTGGCGTATAATCGTTAACTGGTCTGATGTATGGAGGGGTAGAAGAGTGATCGCATGGCGCAAACTGCAACCATAGTATTCTCCAACCAATCGCGCATCATCAGACACCTGATGTTTGAGCCACTTACTGTAGCGTTTTCTCGGTCGGAGAATATTTAGAAAAAACAAAAACTGTAAACGTTTGTCGAGCCATGAACGCTCGTTCATGGTGTTCGCCGCCAACACGGTGTCGTGATGGTAGGAGAATGCGCGGTTCACCAGAAAGGGAATGTAATGCTTCTCGAAATCTGGCGCGTCAAGCAGTGCCGCATTCTTGGAATGGGACACCGCTTCCACATATTCAAATGGGCCCTGTGCCATAGACTACTCAGTCACATGGATATGCGACATGATCTCAACGAGACATGCCAACATGTTGAGCGACTTGTCTGCAGCGAACGCGGAACGATAGCTATAATCCGCCATCGTCAGAATGATATTGGGAAGTTCGTCAGGCTTCACATGCTTTGGCACCGTCTCTGAGAGCATGCGATAGAACGCGGCTTCATCCGCATCTTCGTGATCGCTAATCCACTTGCGCACAGCGACGAAGTTCGCGCTGCTCAAGGCTTTCATCAGCGTCATCACATCTTTATCCGAAATCTGTGCAAGAATCTCAGATTGCAATGCGCCTGTCGCGCTGAATCGCTGAAGTTCATTCAGGGTACGACGAAAGTCTGGAAAATACAGACGCAACACTTCCAGTACGAGAGCTTTGTCGTATGTGACGTGCTCCGTATCAAGAATCTCCAGCGCCCGTTTTGCGAACTGCGCCATCAGATTCGCACGTTCTGCCTTCGGAATGGTGAAGTTCACAACGGAGCACCGAGAATGCAGCGGAGCAATGATGCGGTTGCTGTGATTGCAGGTCAACACAAATACGGTCGTGGAAGAGAACTCTTCCATGAACGAGCGCAGTGCGGGTTGCGTCGATTGCGGATTCAAATAATCTGCTTCGTCGAGAATAATCATCTTGCGCTTGCCATCCAGCGACATCGACGACGCATACTCTTTGAGTTTCGTGCGCAACACGTCAATACCGTTTTCGTCTGACGCGTTGATGACTAACGTATCCATGCCAAGATCTGCGGCGAGGGCCCGGGCGACGGTGGTTTTACCCGTGCCCGGTTTCCCCGTCAACAGCAAGTTTGGAGTATCGCTCATGGCTTTTATGCCTTCGAGCGTTTGAAGGATCGATTGCGGAAGAATACACTCCGAGAGTGTTTTGGGTCGATACCGCTCGACCCACACAAAGAACTCACGCGTCATTATACTCACCTCTCATCATCAAATGGTACCCCCGCTTGGATTCGAACCAAGACTCCGCCCACATCTAGGGCTGCGAGGGTATAAGCCTCGGGTGCTCACCGTTACACTACAGGGGCGCGACGTTACTGCGCTTTACGCACAATCAGATACGCAATCGGCAGCGTCGTATGCTCCATGTAGATGTACGGCCACGAACTCACGCTCACATGATAGGTGCCATCCAGAATCAGATCAAACAGTTCACGACGAATCGTCGCGGAGAATTCGTCGCCGCTCAACGTCTCGATATCCTTCGTGTTGACGGGATACGAATACACGCGAGACGCAGAATTCTTTTCATCATGCGGCTTCACAATCACTGAAGACTTCCCGATCTCAAACGCAATCGTCGGCAGATTGTTGATGCCGGAGAACTTCTTGATTTCCTTCACCGCATGCTCAGGCAGCGTAAACTTCGCCTTTGGATTCGATGTGACGAATTCCTTCGACGGTGGTGCCATGACGACAGACGGATCCGAATACGGATACTCCACGTGCGACGGGCTATTCGCGCCACGAATCACAAACTGCGTCTCTTCGAACGTCAACGTCGGCTTCTCATACGCAGACACGTTCGACAGGAATTCGCGCAACTGATAGATTGGTGTCTGCTTCGGCCATGGCGTATCCAGTGTCGCAATCGCCAACAAACTCTTTGCGGGATGCGTGGTACGCTGCACGTCACCTTCCACCAAAGAGGCAGACTCCGCGATATCGGAAAAGTTCTTCAGGATCTTCAGCGTCGTATCCGTCAACGTATAGGTTTCACTTGCAACGGCATTGCTCATAGGTTCTCCTTCACATGAATTACATGAAATACTAACACGACATTATACACCATGACCATAAACTTCTTCATCATTTACTAACCATCGGGGTGCTTCTAACACACCCGCAATACGACCATCAGGATTCCTCCATTGCCATAACACAGTTTTCTCTGTGGTAACTGTTGGTTCGGTACGCACATACACAGTACGTTCACGCCACGGAATGCCGTGATAATCTGGTGCTTGCGACATCTGATAGACGGATGACAGCACGGCGCGAAGATCTTCAAGGGAACCTGTGTTCTCGACCACCACATGAATGAATTGCGCACCTTCCGAGAGAAATGCGTATTCACTGAGATGCAAATCGGGCACGTCGATGTTCATGTTCGTCAACCCATCTCGGCGTTGTACCCGCGCTTGAATGCTGGCATTAGTCGTCTCATCGAACGGAAAACTATCGGGTCGATAGACCCAAATATTCATGCCCTGTTGAGTGGTGACCCAATGCAGTTCGTTTCCGAATCGACAATCGGTAAAGATGCTTGGGATGGGGGGTGTGTGTTGACGCGCCGCGGCCGCGAGCCAGATTGACGAATGATATTCGCGGAACACATTCGTGCCAACTTCTTGCAGGATCATACGCGGTGTCACATCGCGACGCAGCACGTCAGACCAGTACGCGTCTTTTGTCTCACGCCATTCGCGAGATGCGGGCGTGGCACCTTCTATCATGTGCCGCTCCCACCCAAAGATTTTCGCAACCGCATCTTTGAGTGGGCCAGCGAAGCTCAATTCCTTACCGTTGGTGAGCGTGAGCAATTCGTTAGCAGCGGCATTCTTACCGCTGCCAATGAACCCACAGAACCCAAAAACCTGCACAGGATGCGTCAGAGTCTCCATCATAACCGTATGCGCACCAATGACGCTAATCGCGCTTGATGACTTCCTGTGCGTCTCTCGCGACGGGCGTGGAGAAGTTCTGCTGTTGCTGCTTGTGCGACAATCCTGCCAAGGCATCCAAAGAACCACCGAAGACGTAGGTGCCCACGTGCTTCAGCTTCATCCACGGGCAGAGATAGATCTCGATGCCGATCTTTCGTGCCCACTGGCAGAACATGTAGTCTTCCGACAAGTAGCGCCGCGTTTCGGGATCGATGACGGTATCGAAGAACGCATGAATCTCACGGCTTCCATCGAAGTGCTTCGTGCGGTTGTGATCCGGCTTGTATGAGTAGTCTGGATACGCCTCACGATACTTTTCGAATGCATCACGGCGCACCAGCATGAAACCAGTACCGATTTCCAGCACCGGAACAGGCTCGTCGAGGCGAATCTCCTTCGTGCCGGGCGCGACATTGAACACATAATCGCCGGAATACTGTTCAAGGTGCAGTGGATTCTCGTCAGCAAGACCGAGCTTCGCGGCGTCGTAGACCTTTTCCCATGCGATAGTCTTCTTCGGATACGGGCCACCCGCGACAGGTTTATCCAGCGCAAGGAGGGCAATCACATCCATCGGGTTGTAGTCGATATCACTATCGATGAACATCAGATGCGTGGCATCACTACGGAGAAACTCATCGACCAGATAGTTTCGAGCGCGAGTGATGAGACTTTCATTGAAAAGGAAGAAGAACTGCACTTGCACACCGTATTTGATACACACGGCATTCAGATCGAGACAAGACTTTGCGTATGGGCCCGCGCACTGGCCGCCGTACATTGGGGTCGCAACGAATAATTTGCGCTTGCGGATTTCTTCAATCGGTACTTCAATCTTTGCCATGTAAGACTCCAAAAAGTTAATAACAATTCATAACGCATTCTACCACATACACTGCTATATAGCAGACATAAAGAATGAAGCGAACCAGAACGGTTCGCCTCGGTGGGAACGCATCACACGAATAATGCATGAATGAACATCATGGCACTTTTCGTGCTTGTCGGACGCGCGGCTGTAGCATGATGCTACAAGAATAATTATATCACAAAAAAATAAATGTCGAACACCACAACGCTGCCAGCGCACCAAGCGCCGCACCTACGACGTACATCACTTGTTCTTCGCGTGTCGAGGCCTCCGCGATTCGCTTGACGGCGGTGAACGTCAATCCCGCAATGCAAATATCTGTCACCAATGTACCCACATAGTTCACCGAGGCAATTGCTCGTGTATTCAGCGTGATGATGAAGTAACTGGCGAATTCAATACCTGCTAATTCTAAACACGGTCGGGTGAAGTATTTTCGCATTACGCTCCTACATTCCAGAGAAGAATTTTCTGATGTGCGAGAATATTTAATGCGCCTTCACGTCCGGATGATGGCACCGTCAGTGTCTGTGTGCGAGTATGTCGCCAATCGAGCAGTATCCGCCATGCTTTCGCATCATATGTCGGCGCACTCGGAAACGGAGGTGCATCTTCCGGGCGTACCGGTTTATCAAACTTGTAGGGAGAGCGGTGGAGAATCGCTCGACCGCGTTCGTGATCCGTCATGGTGTGACCGACTGACACGACATGCACCTCTGCGTCTGGCCATGCAAGTTGTAGACCACGCGAGAGTGTTCCGCTGGAGCCCACCGTCCACACCACGTCAGGTACAATAGGAAGACTCCGAGCAACACGAATGATGCTGGCGATCACCGTGGGATGCTCCAACCCAAGAGGGAGCACACGACGATGCATCGGGTCGTCGTTCGCATAATCACGGGCACGTTTCTGCGTCACACTGAGCATACCGTTTGGCACCCATCGATAATCGGCGCCGAGCGCAAGACCGCGATGCTGGTATGGATGAAACTTCGAAGGATCCCGTTGCGCCATGAAGAGCACGGCCTTTTTCTGGTATCGTTCGCAGACAACGGGGAGACTGATCTGCGCGTAGCCCGTCGCAGGGCATGAGCCGAAAACCCATTCACGCACATCAGTGTTCGATGGATCGTGCCCGATGAGATAATCGAGAAAGCGCACTTTAGAGCCTGCGCCGAGCAGATCGTCGCGCACCACCAAGACACCATCGTGTTCTTCGAGATGTGGTGTGGGAAGTGGATCCTGCCAATCACCAATGAGTGAGAGATAGTCGTGTGCGGTCGTCATAGGGAGAAAAAATAATAACGCCGTGGCGCAAGTGCACTCGCATCCACGGCGTCGATGGTTTCTATATACTCAATGACGCCTGTCACCACCAACGTTCCTGTCATTGAGGCTTATGGTATCACGGTTGGTTCGTATGCAACACGCGATATCACTTCAAGAGGATACGACACCCCTTGAACAGCATCTGACATGCTGGTGTGTGCACAGCATGTTTCGCCCTTGCGGGCTCGTCAGAGATGCAAAGACAAAACGAGGGGCCGAAGCCCCTCGTCATGACTACACGGTCTTCATCAGACGCGCGGCGCGGTCACCGATCCACGACGCCTTGCCGAAGAAGTTCGGGTTGCTCTCGACGAAGTTCGCGATCGCCACCTGACGACGCGTCGGAGTACCGAGGCGGTACGCCTTGATCGTCTTGCCGTTCGACGTGACCTTCTCGTTCAGGTACACCGAATAACCCGCCTTGCGAAGCTCCGACACCCGAGCAGAAACGTTCGAGATACCGAAGCGGCTCTGCGCCTGTGCAGCGGTAATATCGCGACCGGTCTTGAGGTAGGAAAGCAGCTTCTGCGTAGCGGTCATTGACGTGTTCGACATATTCATTTTACCTTTGTGACTGGCTCTGAAGTTTGAAGGGTGATAACCGTCGCCAGTGTTTTCGTTCATCACCATGAGAACTATTATCTCACATTGCAGAGTCGGTGTCAAGCATTCTTTTGCTTCTGTACCACGTCTGCCAACGTTGGCATGCAATGGAAATTTCAAAACGCATCACCAACAACGAAAGCAAGTATACCGCACATACATGCGGATGTCAAGCGGAGTTAGAGACTCTGCCAATCAAGGGAAATGATCGTAATCTCACACCCAACATGCCGCTTTCGCAGCCATGCCAAAACTGCTGTCTCGCTGGTGGCAAGGTTCGGGAGTTGCGTGTTCGTCGAAATCAATTGCGTACGATGCGGGCCGCCCGTCGCGGTCTGATAGATGTAATCAACCGAGAACCGCTTCAGTCGCGAGACTTCTGCGACGTGTGCTCGAAATGACTGCACTACTTCCACTCCGGGGTCTTCACGTAATGTTGACTGTACACAGCATCAAAATAGCGCGTAAAATGGCTATACGAACTCTCCCATCGCTTATCGATGGGGGCACCGTGAATATCTGTCGCACCGTCAACGGATGCGCGATATACGGCATCGCCAAGTTTCCAGAACCCTCTTCCATCACCCGCATGGGGATTTTTGGGCACGGCAATCAATACCGCTTTCGCTTGCAGCTTTGAAATGGGGAGGTGGGGAAGATTTTGTTGAAACGTCTCCCGCGCTTCGCGAAGCGCAATATGATCACTCGCCAACGCGGGATTGTCTGACGCATTGATGGTGAGGTAATTCATGTGAGCACCATGCACGACAATCGGCGCATCCAGCTTCACCGTAAAGATGCGGATGTCGTGGTTCGTGGGGTGCACACGCTGCGTGGCCACAAAGCCCGTATACGGCACATTCATGTAGGTGCCGCGCACCACATCTCCATTATGGATACGGTGAATTGACGACATCGCTTCCGCAATACTACTCACGGGTTTCGCCGACCACATGCGGCACGACCAGTATTCGGCTTTCCATTTCGGCCCGGGGTTGTCGCAGTTGTGTCGGTCACGATACGCTTTGCGACGGTCGGGGTCATCGCGTTTGATCTCCATGTTGGGATCGCCGAACCCGAGCTTGATCACATTGCCTTTGTCGTTCTTGACGTAGACATAGAACTTATGCTTGCCGTCGTTGCTGCGGAAAGGCTTGTTGAGACTAACACTACGCCCGTCATACTCGGCATCTTCGCTGAGTTCTTTCCAGTCTTCATAGGCGGCATTGGTCGTTTGACCACCTTTGAAATCTTCTTCAGTTTCGCGAATGGTTCGAAGAATCGATAATAGCTTTGATGCCGACATAGCGTTTTCCTTCAGTGAGTGAATATCGTTCGTTGTAATCTTGTGCGTCTTATACGACGGAAGACTGCGCCTGTGACGACATCGAAGGTGATCCTAGAGAGTCTGACTGCGAACCCACGCCTGACCTTTGGGGTTCTGCACGGGCGTATGAATAAAGGTTTGCACTGCTCGTTGTACGACTTGATGCACAACGCCACCGGTCGTGTTGTAGACTTCTACGTAGTGCTTTCCAAACAGTTTTTGATAATGCTCACGGTTTTTTTGACAGTTGTGCCAAATATCGGTAACTAATCCGTCTGGCAACTGACGCGGCCGTTGACGATTCCGTTCCAGCGCAACTTCAAGTGACGTGTGCACGAACACCATTCCCGTATCATATCCATAGTCTTCCAGATGATGTTTCTTGGTGGCAAGTTTTGCATAGTCATCACCCGTGCCATCAATGATCATCCCCAAGCGCCCTTGAATATAGAGTTCTCGTTGACGATCCACCAAAGCTTTCGCCCGTGCACGTGGGCCATGCGGGTCGGCAGTGAGATGCAGGAATCGAGCGGGGTCTTCGCGTTCAATGTTCGCGAGATCTTTCGGAGAGACATGCATTTGCTTCAGCAAATATTCGAACATGTGATCGCTGTTGACCACCTTCAAGCCGTAGTGACTGAATGACGACTTGAACCCCGCATCCAATCCGAAGAGTTCTTCGGCTTTCGTGGATTTTCCACTGCCGGGCCCACCCGCCATAAAAATGGCTTTCAGAATCCCCGGATCGAAGACGCCTTCGTCGAGCGTTAGGAATGATTTGAACGACCGCATGCAGACTCCTATGAATATGGATATTTAGGTGTATGCCTCCTCACATCGACGACAGAGATCATCGGCCCATAGATAGACGCCGGTGATGAATTCTGTGCCGGCATTGGTAAACCGACCGTATTCCTGAATTTCACGAATCCCGTTACGAATCTTTGGAATATTGTGTTTGGTGTACATGCTGAACGTCGGTTGATCAATGACGTGATGCTCGTACAGTTGCCAATCGTTCTCCGTGAACATTAACCACGCATACACACCGTGCACGACGGCTGACATCGGTCGCTTCACATCAAACCGTACGGATGAGTGATATAACTCAGTCGGGTCGTTGAGAAGTAACGCATAGTCGTGCGTTTCTATTTGAACACCCAACGTTTCCAGTCGTAAATGCGCATATTCATGATAGATACCCTGCGCGGTACCTTGTAAGTCATACATACTGACATACACGGCATGATATGGATATGTCGGTTGCTGATAGGTATTGATGTGCCCCGATGTGCATCCTCCTATGCCGTGCTTGGCCTCGATGCTTTGCCATAGCCAAACTTCATCAAGGTATCGCGCAAGCGCATCATGACCTGCTGGCCACGTCTGTATGTAGGGGCGAATCGCGGCTGCCCACGCGTCGGATAGTTCTTCCGACAAAGCAGGTCGCAAAGTATCACCCATACCCAATGATGATTTGTAGTGTGGTGACTTGCCCGAATAGACATCAATCGCACCGTCACACAATGTGACGGGTGTTGTCGCGGGATGCTTTTTCCATCCAAACCGCGTAAGATCTAGTTGCTGAAGTACATCGGTATCAGCACCGTTTGTTTGTGGTTTGGCCATCCATGTGTACATATACACCTCCACATCTATTTACGTGCGCGTACTGCATACCATTCGAGCGCACAGGTGACACACAACCCATATGATGATGCTTGAGGCGCATCGGTATGTGCGCATTTTCGTGCGCGTGGTCGCATATCAATCACAGGAAGTGACGGTGTGCGTGGAGACAACCGCACGGATACCGGCAGCGTTCGACTCACGGCAGATTGCGTACCGGAGATCGTGCGCGTTCCCATTGGTAGGTTTGAATGCACGGAGCGCCGATCGTGCTGCTGAAACCATGCATGCTGTTTCGGTGTTACGACTTGAAAGACTGGTGCTGTTTTGTGCTCCCACGTCATGAAGCCCTTGACGGGTTCTTCCGCAGAACACGCGGTGCACGTGCGCGTATGTGGAAGTGCTGCGAGACGCGCGGCACTAATCGCGGTTCCGCATCGGCATTTACGTGGCATTAGCGAAACCCGCCACGAGAGATATTCTGCCGACGCGGAAACTGCCATGTACGGATTAGCGCATCCGGATCATGGTCAAATACATGACCATTGACGACCATGCGAATAGAAGAAGTTGACGGAGACGACGATGACGGCAATACTTCTGCATGATACCACCATCGATGGAGCATACGAATCACATATTTCATCATATCCCATAGTATACACGATCACACGTACCGAGTCAAGTGTTTTATGCGTTGAGATCCATGACGCCGTTACTGTCGCCGAAAGACGTTACGTCAACACCCAACTTCTGCAGCACGGCTAACATTGCATTCGCCATCGGGGTGCCGTCTGCGGCATGAATGTGACGATGCCCCTTGATGGTGCCGCCTGCATGACCGAGCAGCAGGAGCGGGCAGCGTTTGTGGTTGTGCAGGTTCGGATTCCCCATTGGTGACCCGTAGATGACGAGCGTATCATCCAGTAACGTGCCACCCGCTGACGGCACCGACTTGAGACGGTCGAGCAGATACGGCAGCATACTCACATGATACTGGTTGATCTTCGCAAACTCCTCAATGCGTGTCGCCACTTCGCCATGATGTGACGTGGGATGGAACCCACCCGAGACGCCGCTCTTGGGATAGACGCGGTTCGAGGCATCCCGTCCCGTCTTGAGCGAGAACACATGGGTGGTGCCCATCATAAACGCGGCCACTTGCAGATCGAACATCAGACGCATGTGTTCTTCATAGTCATCCGGCACGCCGACGGGCGCATTGGGCAGACTGCGTTCTTCACCACTGGTATTGTGCGCTTCCGTCAACTGAATGCGGCGTTCGAGTTCTCGCACATAGGTCGTCATTTGATCCAAGCGGATCGCATCGGATTTGGGCAACTCGCGTTGAATGCGACGAATACTCGACTGCATGAAATCCAGCAGGCTGCGACGTGACTGCAATCGTTCGCGACGATCCGCCGCATCGACGCCATCCCCAAACAACGCTTCGAACGCCATACGGGGATCACGGATCATCGGGAGCGGTTCCGTCGGGGACGCCCATGAAATCGTATCGGTATAGGTGCAGGTATAGCCGTAGGAGCAGCCGCCCGCTTGATCGACATTCTCAATGCACAACTGCATCGACGGCAGCGGCGTCTGTTGCCCGTATGCCTTTGCGTAGATCTGATCAAGTGACGTGCCTACGAATACATCGGAGCCTTGCGTTTGTTTCGGATGCGATTGCGTCAGGAACACCGCACTCGCACGGAAGTGATCACCGCCAATCTCCGGTGCAGTGAACGCTTCCGCCATGCGCACATCCGTCTGACTGATGATGGTAAGATGGTCTTTATACGGATGCAACGACGACAGAATGTTCTTAGAGATGTCGAACTCGGTGCCGGTGGTCGCAGGCGACCAAAGGTTTTTGCTCTGCCCGTAGGTGGTGCTGCCGGCGGAGCCGTGAACGACTTCGATGGCAATCAGATTTTTGGGGGTGGTCGGAGCCGCGGATGCATTCAACGGAATCATCGCATCCAAGAGCGGGAGCGAGAGTGTGGCCCCCAATCCTTTGAGCACGGTGCGACGAGGCAGCGTTTTTTGTGTCAGGAACATGATGCTCTCCTATTCGACGTAACTATAACCGCAGACTTCGCACACCCACATGCGACCCTGCTTGTACATATTGTTGCCGCACTGTGGGCACACGCGATATTCCCGACCGTCTGCATCAATCAACGGTTTTTCATTTGGCTTCTCATTTGGCTTCTCAGGTGGAGGTGACTTGGGGGATTCGGGGGTCTGTGACTGTTGCGCAGCGTATGCCATTGTCGCCGCAACACTAAACGCGGCCCCCGTCAGAAATGAACGTCGTGAGAGCATATGCGTCTCCTCTATCAGTGCCACACACTGTGATGAGGCGTATCCGCATGATGCGTCTCGTTTTCCGCATGCGATCTTGGTGGCACGTGTCGAGCAATGATTCGAATGCGGCGCACAAACCATACGAATAAACACACGTAGGCACTACTGAGCGCAATAAGCATGAGTTTGACGTATAGCGACATGTGGATATTTAGGAATATCGCTATTGAGTGACAACTACTTCTGTGACCGCTTGTGAGTTCATGACGTAGAATGCGTGTGACGCGTCGTTCGGGGTCAATTCCAGATATGACGTACGTGGCGTCAAGCGTTTTGCTTCCGTGCGCACCTTGACAGGTTGATAATGAATATTACGGAGATCCAGCTCATGACAATACGCGACAACAGCACGAGGCGCGCCCTTGCGAATCGCCACCACTGCGTATGCATCCTTCACGGGCACGATCCACAATGCCTCCGCACGTTCAGAGCGCATGGGAGATGCCATCGTATGTGGAAGCTCCAATAGCATCCGCTTCTTCCATCCCGTGAGACTCATGGTCGCAACCTCGCTTGCAATGCGGGCGTCGTCACCGCATCCATGACCAGATGAATTCGTTCGTCGCGGCCGCCGTTGATCGCTCGATGCGGCCAGCGCGTATCCAATGCATACGCAGAGAACGCGGGCATGTGCACCTCCTGCGCGACATCATTCGCATCCCATACCGTAAAGATCACTTGCGGATTCGTCTTCAACGGCACGTGTATGCGCATCAATTGCCCGACACCGAATCCAGAATCTGCATCGACTTGATCGGTGTGACGCTGAAGTTCACCCCCGCCGGGCTGCAAACGCATCAATCGAATACGATGCCATGTAACATCGCCAAACGCATGGAGCAGCGGTTCCAATGACGGCAGTTGCGCACGAAGCGTGGTATCCTGCAATGTGAAATCTTCATGCGCATGCGCGGCTTTCCACTTCGCATTCATTTCCGATGGTTTCGCGATCATGTGCACGTCAGCACTATATCCGCGCACCGATAACGCCCCCCATGCATGACCCGCATTGTAGTTGCTGTAATGATCTTGATACGGTACCGACAGCGCCGTGACTTCGGAATACAATGCCCGTGCATGTGCTTCGACGTCGACCTCACACGGGCAAATGCCATATTGATGCACGGGTTCCACGGTGCGCAATCGTGACGAACCAAACAATCCTGCGTCTTCTTCGGATTCGCGTACGAACCATGCGAAGATATCACCGAACGTGGTAATCTTGGTGCCTGCACGGGTCGCGACGCGACTAATGTGCGTGATGGCTTCCGTGTCGCGCACCGGCACCTGTATCCACAGCGGAGATGGTGCCGTACACAGACGCGCAAACTCTTGCTGCCATCGGCCATCATTCCAATCCACTGCGAGATATGACAACGTACGGTCGCCCGCAAACCGCTCACCAAACGCGACATCCGGAAACTGTGACAGTGCCGTGCGCACTTTCGCCGTCGTGATCACATACGCATATCCCTCTCCTACGACAAATTCGTTTGCGTGGAGGCGTTCTGCAATTCGATGCTTCTTGAATGCTGCAAACGGAGACGCCATGTAACTGTTGTATGTGGTGTACCGCGCTTCATAGTCAAGCAATGTATCGAGTGTGTACCCGTGCTGCCACGGTTTCAATGGTTCTGTCATCGCGTCACCTGTCGCAATCCTGCGCGATAGACATCAAAGAACGGTGATGCGGCAATCGCGTCAAACGGAAGATCTTCCTGTCGCACAAATCCGCGCTGTGGAATCTGACCACGCAGATACGCATCGACCACCGCAAGACAGCCATGCGCGGTGGTCCGCTGAATCGCCGTCACGTCAGGGGTTGCGTGTACGATATGCTGATACCCATCAAACAGATGGGCACGATGGCCGTTGACGCCCAGATAGGTGCCTTCGACGTAGATCCAGATCGCGACGAGATCGTGCGTGGTGCGAGGCAACGCCGCGGAGAACCATTGTTCTGCACGATCTTTATGCTCCGCAAGTTTCAAATCATCGCGAAACATGTGCATGTACTGATAGTGACCGGGATACCGCAGCGTTTTGTAGTTGACGCGTTGGGCTTTGCCAAGATAACTGTTGCACAACGTGCCAATGCCGCCACTCGTATGTGCGGCTTCAAAGGTGTGCCCCAAAAACTCCAGCGGCTCCACGTCATCCAAGGCTCGTACCTGTGTGCGCACGCCATTCTCAATCACATCGCACGGTGCGCAGTATTCATTGACGAGTCCCGCACAACTCCATGTGAGTGCGTATTGCAAATGATTGAACGGCACGCGGGGGAGTGCGCCGACGCGAATGAGGATCTCATCAAGACGGTCGAACGGATGCGCCAGATGCGCGGCGAGAATGCTGACCATGCCCGGCGCTAATCCGCACTGTGGAATCAAGACGCTGGTGGTCTGCAGATTTCGAATGAGGTTGGTGTTCCGTACATCCTCTGAGAGATTGAAGTACGCGACACCCAATGACGCGGCTTCCTCCGCCACCGCGAGATTGCATTGATAGGGGAGCGTGTCAATGACGGCACACCCCTTGACGAGTGCCAAACGGATCGTCTCACGATTGGTGAGATCATGACCGTCACGGAGATCATACCCGATCACACGATAGGTGCGCTTGATCAGTTCTGCGTGGATGTATTGGCCAATGTGGCCAAGACCGAAGACGATAATCGGCTTCTCTTGCGGATGTGTCATGAGATGTTCAACTCCTGTTCGTATGATATCCGATCCCGATGGAAAAGTCAAACGCGCATTATGGCACTTCCATGCGTTCGATGCGCGTCTGCAGACACCGATGGTGCTGGTCATAGATTTCGATGCGCACCCATATCGTGCCTGACGTGCGCACCGGAATCGTCCACGGCAGATGTTGTACGCTCGGGGTCAATGTGACCACGGAATCGCGCACCGTCATGGCATCTTCGACGGTGACGAGCGCATACCTGCCGGGATCCTGTGCGGGGAGCGTGATCTCCATCTGTGTGACGCGTGTGTCTGCCCATCGAACGAAGGGCGTCATATTCCGTATCTGTATGTGCAGCGATGACGCACAATGCAGACTGAGCACACACCACCCGATGAGGAGACTGATGCGGGTCAGTCGCATGTGACGGTCAGCGTGACAGCACAGGTGCGTTCATGCGGGCGGTCGCTGCGCACAAGACACTTCCAGCACCGATACACTTGCGCACGTTCGTCATAGCGCCATTCGTGCGGGGGCAGCGCAGCAATCACGGTGTCAATCGCGTCGGCTTCCGCCACGCTGGTTGCGATGAAATGCGCATCTTCTACTGGATGTGGCTTCGCCGCGTCTCGACGAATCTCTGCCACCTTCGTCTGCAGCAGGTGAATGGCCTGTTCGATCTCACTCATGTGTCTGTTTCGATCCCGATACGCACGACGGATCTTCTCGGCGCAGGCGGGGCACCCCCGAACGGCTTGCGCTTCCAAGGCTTTGAGACGCTCAATGATGCTCTCGTAATACCGGCGATGGGCCAAGCCGCAGGTGGGACACGTCCATCCAGCAGGAACGGGATCAGGGACGGCGGGACATGATTCGGCACGCACGGCGGCGATCAGGGCCGTGAGGTCAGTCTGAAGCTCGGCCCCAGTCTCGGGCTCCCATGACTCCCATTTTTCAATGAAAGCGGTGATGGCCTGCTCCACCGCAGACGACGCGGCGGGCTGAGGCGTGGGGTGGTCGCTCATGCGTTCCTCGATTCGTTGATCGCCTGAACCCGCTTTACGCTGCACGTGTCGCCGCACGTGTCGCTGTGCGCTTCGTCGCCTGCGCGTCTCTAAAGTCATCCCATGACATATCACCCATCCTCTGATTGACGGATCGACTGATGACGACAAGATTGTCGTACGTCGTTCGCCCACCCTTGCTGTGAGCAATCTTATGACCCGCTACAGCGTGATCCAAGACCAAGAACTTGTTGGTGTATGCACACCGCTCGCCTTGCTCCTTCCATTTCCGAACCTTGTCCGCAAACGAGAAGTTGCGTTTCGGGTCTAACAATCGAATCACATTCGCATTTTCCAACTGAATCGCCGTCAACAGCATTTCACACTTCGTCGCGAGTTCGTGCGGCGCATACTTGCCGAGCAAGCGGGAAAACATCGTCGCTTTGCCGGTGCCCGCATCCGTCTCGTTCCAATCGGGATAGGGATTCGTGTCTTTCGGAGACACCGTGAGCTTCTTGAACGCGTTCATGAACGCATCCGTGATGTCGTCTGCACTGCATTCGTTGCCGAACTTCCAGCCTTTGTGTTCCTGATCGAGCCACATCAGGAATACATACAATGTCGTCCAATAGGAAAACACTTTGCTATTCCTTCGCGTATTGGAGAACTTTCCGAATCGTTGTGCATCGTGCTGCTTCGACGGCGGAATAATCGTCTCCATATGTTTGAACCGCCTTTCGATCGCTTTTCGCATCGTTTCGCACGATCGGCGCGCATCTTGCGACGTGTCGGATTCCATGTCTTCGTCGCCCTTATACGCGATGTCGCGATACATCTTGGTAATCTCGTCATCTGACGCATACCCCGTGTTCGTCGCAAACGGTGTCTTCAGCTTTTCGAACACAAACAGTCGAGCGAGACACTCTTCCAGTTCCAGTCTGTCGTTCGTGAGATGTGACATGATGCCGGTGTCGTTCGCACCTTCATTGATGAACCGTGACACAGGAATCTTATAGGGTTCGATCTCCGTATCAGGCGTCACGCTTCCCGTACCCGTGCGCACCATGCCACGCACGATTCGCGCCACCCAGCCTCGAACGCCATTGCGCTTTTCCTGTGCGACGAGGTCGTTGGTGTTATTCTTCATGAAGAAGATTTCCGCTTTTTCTTCGTTCGTCGTGTCTTCACCATATTCTTCGACTTCGATCGGCGTCTCACGCAACTGGCGTGCCAATTCCGTGCCGTAATGCTCGTATGACGCCAACTGCTCGATGCCTCCAGTTTTGCGCGGATCGACGGTGACGGTGATGCCGGCATCTCTCAAAGGCACAGGCAGCGCATTCAACTTCGTCACGGAACGGTTCTTCCCGTCTGCTGATGCATCTGACAGCTTGCGCAAGACAATCGTCTTTCTGTTTTCCAAGTACTGAAACAAGCTGGTGATGCGCTGCTGACCGTCAAGCACTTCAAGCACGAGACGATTATCCGGGAGGCGCGTCCAACTCGCGGTCAGCGTCAGTGATGCGGTACGGTTCAACGCGGTATAGACGATGCCGCCTTTCCATTCATCTGTCGCGACGAGTTTTCGTTGAAACTCAATAGGTCGAGGGATCAGCGTTTTCTCTTTCCACATCTGATACAGGGTATCAACCGTGTACAGATTCTTCGTAAAGCCGAATTCGTTTTTACTACTTGTCGTGTCGTATAACGTCTTCATGATACGGTGCTTTTTTCTTTCGGGTGTTTGGTGTACATCGAACAGATCAGTCAAAAAGGCACCGCAGTGCCATGGGTGTTCACTGTTCGTTGTTCGCACTCATGCGAACGAAACCATTATCTCATGGAACAGATACGATGACAGGCAGAATTGACAGAAAAATGTTCGAGATTTCTGGCATTTGACGGATCCGTGTGATCGATGACGCATGCGATGTGATGCATATTCCCCGTGTTTGTGGAATCGTAATGGTGGAGATGATTGGAGGCCTGTGGAGATTGGTGGAGACTGGTGGAGGTTGGGTTGGTTTAACGCGTGGGAGAATCCGAAGACTCCCCCACACCCGCAGCCTCTCAGAGACGTCTCAGAGACTCGCAGCGACGGCAGACTCCGCGACACTCGCTGGCACTGTCGCATCTGCGACCACCTTGAATGCCGGCACCTCATAGCTCGTCACGGTGCGACCGGTGCGCACCGGCACCACCGCAAGATTCATCTTCGTGCGAATCTCCCACATATAGGTGGCCAAGCGATACTTCGTAGACTTTCCATTCACCATCAGCACCGCATCGAGATCCGGATCATTGACCGCGATCATGCCCTGCTTCGACTTGATCACATCCGCGACTTTTTCAAACATCTTCTGCATTGTCTGTTCCTTGTGTGTGTTGTGAGTAATGCACGCGTCTTACGCAATGAACGGCATCACCGCATTGATTAAGACGCGATTTTGAGCGGCCGCTACGTTACTCTTCGTAAAGGCACTCATGATTCGGCGATTCGTCATCGTCGAAGTATCGAGATCTTCAAACGTGTCATCCTGCATATCCAGCTTGCGGTTCGACACGATAATCGCGGTATCCGCAAACAGGCTCGGCAGATCCTTCCGTGTCACCGCAGCAATCTTGTCATCCGCGAGACGCGCACCGTACGGCGCGGCGACTTGGTACACATCCTTGGCATCCGTCAACGAGCCCAACGCGCTCGCCATCGTCCCGACGGCACGATGACTACGGCAATCCGAGTCGCGACCGATATACAAGCGAATCAGGGAGACACCGAGGCCCACCGTATAAACATGATGCATCAGACGGTTCAGCAGGTGTCGATCCGTCGTGTATCCCCAATACGTATCCGGCGCGTCTGTGAACCCCACAAACGTGCGATGCGTCAGCGTGTCGCGCACGATCACGCGAGCCGCCCCCGGAGACGACGAGATGCGCTGCTCACCCGCATACAGACCGTCGGAGTCTTCACCATCCGTCAGCACCATGACTGTCATCTTTTGCAAGCCCAGCGACTCGCGCATGCGCAGGACATGCGTTTCCATGACGAGCATGCCACCGTAGAGCGGCGTGGCCGCGAGACGCACATACGGCGCGAGATGCGCGTCGAATCCCGAGAACGCGCAATGCAACTGCGCAAGACTGCGCAACTGCGCAGCGATCGGCACCTTCGACGTCGTATCCAAGACTGTCACCAACTGCACCGCACGCGGCATCAATCGCTGCGCGTTCGGCATCAACGGACTGTGATACGACGTCTGAAAGACAAACGCTTGCACCGGAATGCGCACCTGCTTGGCGAACAATCCGAAGAGAAACACCTGCTCGATGACATCCGGAAACACACCCGACATACTGCCGGAACCGTCGATCAGGAGCATCAAACCGTGTGACTGGCCGTTCGGAAGAATCGTCACTTGCTGGAACAAATCTTCACGGAACTGATAGAACGGCAACTTCTTCAGGTTCAGACGACCCGTCGTCGCGACTCGCGCACGTTCCAACTGCTTGGCGCTCTTGCGACGTTCGAACTCTCGCGCCATGTGCGCGGCAGTCGGTGCATACTGACGCGTCAGCGTTTCCAGCGATGCCGTGATGCTCGTCGCACGCGTGGCATACTGCGTTTCGATCCGCACCGCTTCGCGCACGACGTCCGCGACACTCACGGTGTAGGCATCCGCTTCACTCTTCGTCAGCGGCACATGCGTCACGGTGCGCACGTCAGACGTCGCAGACTGCATCGTCTTCATGGCAGCGGCGTTCGCCATATCCGTTTCCGCATGCGGCGCATCCGACGTCACATCCGATTCTGACGTCGCATCCGAACTCGATTCCGACTCTGAATCCGACTCTGAATCCGAACTCGATTCCGACTCTGAATCCGACTCTGAATCCGACTCTGAATCCGACTCTGAATTAGACTCTGAATCCGACTTTGAATTAGACTCTGAGTCCGACTCTGAATCCGACTCTGAATTAGACTCTGAGTCCGACTCTGAATTAGACTCTGAATCCGACGACTTCGCCGTCGGCGACTGGCCAGTCGTTTCGTCAGAAGACGGCTTCGACGACTGCGATCCCGACTCAGGATTCTGCTTCTTCTGTTCAGACTTGGCAGCGCCGTACAGTTCCTTGGCCAGCGCAATGACGTCACCCATCGTACGCGTGGCGTCGACCTTCGCGAGAATCGCACGTTCATCATCCGTGAACGGTACCGTCACGTGCGCACCAATCTTGTAATGGATGTTAATGCGGTCAATGAAGCTGTATTCCGCAACCGGCTTCGTCAACTGAAACAGCGGGCCGTGTTCGAAGAAGTCACGGTAGCCGCGCTGAAACGCACCCTGCATGCCAGGAAACGCATCCTTGATGCGGCGCTCAATGCGCACATCCTCAAGCACGTTAATGAAGGTATGCAAACCGGGAGCGGCTTTGCAATCGTCAATAAACGACAAATCGTCGCTATACAACGCGTGACCGACTTCATGACCAATCAGGAGGTCATACTGATCGAGCGTCACATTGTCCCACAGCGGGAGCCGTAACACGCGAGTCTCGACGTCAAAGGAAGCTGTCTCGTATGCACCATGTTCGACGGTGATATTCTCACGCGCCATGAGACGCGCAAGGCCACGCTTCTGATCATCCAACTGCACATGTTTTGACCAGTTCGTGGGAGAGGAGGAGTGATTCATCATCATTGATACGTATAGTATATTCCGAAACCGGCATCCCTGTCAAACCGGGGATATCCGTAACCCCTGCATTTTCAACGACTTACGGGGTATTTTAGTATGCAAACTTTCTATACTCTCCCGACCAGTATGCGTGTGACGCATACATCCCCGTAAATGCTTGTATTTCAAGCACTTACGGGAGAGCGGTTAGTCGTCATCCTCATCGGGTTCCTCGACCGCATGGTGGAATCCAATCGCATTCGTCCCGGTGGACGACCCGGGCGCTGTCGCATCGGTATCCGTGTGCGGCGCACACCCGCAATCACTCACCGCTTCGAGAATCCCATGCTGCAGCACCGTCAAACGGTGCATCAGGTACTGCTGCGTGAGCCGTGCGACATACGCCAGCAAGCATGTCCACGCGAGCGTATTGATCTGCGAGGCCACGAGATCGTAGAGTTTCAGTGTTTCTGGTGTCAGATGCATGTGGGGATCCCTTTCGATTAGAAGTTCACCGGGGCAGCAATGACGCGAGGATCGTCACTGACGGACGTGGCCGCCGCACCCGCTGCGCTCGGCGACAACTTGGCATACAGATCCAAGAACTTCGCTTGCACCGACTTGTCGAAGCGGTTCAAGCAGAGCGCCAGCACCTTCGATTCATCACCGAAAATCTGATACGTGCGCATGATGTGGCACAGACGGCGCGTCGAGATGACATCCTCGATACCCCCTTCGTTGAACGTCGCACGAATCGCGTCTGCCCACTTCGTGAGCGTATCCGCAAACGTCAGGACACCATCCGTTACGACACCGCCATACGACTCGTACGTCTTCGTGAGAATCTTCTTCTCCACAGCGGCGCCCGGATATTCCTGCTCGATTGTCATCGGAAACCGTTCGAGAAACGCTTCATTGAGCGGGCCGGTCCCGATATACTTGCCATCGTCAGACCCGCGACCCTTCGTGTTGGCGGTCGCGACGACGGTGAACCCCGGCGCAGGCGCAATCGTGATGCCGAGCGGCTTGATCACCATCGGCTTGCCTTCCATCAGCGACTGCAAGCAGAGAATCTTCGGCCCCGCAAGATCGATTTCGTCGAGCAGGAGCACCGCACCGCGAATCATACCCTGTACGACAGGGCCAAACTCAAACACGGTATTGCCGTTCTTGAGACGGAATCCACCGATCAGCGCATCCTCATCCGTCTCAGCCGTCACGTTCACGCGCAAAAACTCGCGGTTCGCCGCCGCGCACGCCTGTTCGACTTGCAGCGTCTTGCCGTTTCCGGAATGTCCGGTGATGAAGATCGGGCAGAAGACGCGAGACGAGACAATCCGATGCACGACGTCATACTGACCGAAGGGCACAAACTCGCGCAGCTTGGCAGGCACCTTCACCAGTGCACTGTCACCCGTCGCGAGTTCTCGCAGTAATGCGGTAATCTCCGACTTCGAACTCGCGGCACTCGCCGTCAGTGACAGACTTGACGCGTTGTCAGTACTCGCGACCAGCGATTCCACATCGACCGCAGGAACCACCACAGGAGCGGCTTTCGGCCCTTTTGCGGGCTTTGCCGTCTTGACTGCGACGACAGGTGCGGAAACCGGCGCGGAGCCGTCTGCAAACGCCGGGAAGGTGTACGCGACGACGGTACGACCTGACTTGAGGGGTTCGACTGTCAATCCCTCTTTGCGACGAATGTCGCCGATATAGGTCGGCAACCGATACGCGGTATCACCCAAACCCGCAATCAACGCGGGATCGTCACACCGCACCATACCGTTGTTTTGACGCGCAATCTCAAGAATCACTGCATACCGAGCATTTTTCATACCTAAAGTGTACTCCCTTTCAAACAATCTGTCAAATGTTGGGTGTCTGTAAGTGCTTGATTATCAACGACTTACAGACGAGTTTGGGATGCGAACATTCTATGGCTCGCATCCGAACCATGCGCACATGGCATCGATGCGCGTTACCACGACACCGCATCCCATGCAGCGACGGCCTCTGCGTCTTCGTTCTCCATCCGCACATGGTGCAGATCGCGAGACAGCCGAGCCGCGAGATTCTCCGCAAGCACGATGTTCGTATTCGCAGTGTACATCTCGTTGTGCACTAGTTCCAGCAGGAACGTCAGTTCGTCTTCCGTGAGATGCAACGTGCCAGTCATGTCGTTACTCATAGGTATAGTGTATGCGAAACCCGCGAACCTGTCAAATCAGGGGTATCTGTAAGTGCTTGATTTTCAAGGAGTTACAGGAAGTTTTGACATGCAAAGATTGTATGCCATCGTCGAGCACCATGCGCACCATGCATACGATTCCCGTATGTGCGTGATGTGCAACGCGTTACGGGTCTGTGCGACGGGGAATCACCCGCGGCACACCGGCCCTAATCCGAGCGCAATGCTTTCCGCATCCCGGAGCAACTTCCCGCACTTTCCGCAGCGACCGGTATGCGCGAGACGATAGCCCGCAGGCACCGTCGCCCGTGCATGGATGAGATCCAGCGACCACTGCGCGATGGCAATCGCTCGCGCACCCGCCGGCGACTGCCAGTAGGCTTCCACCAGGTCGCAGTAGGCTTCCACCTTTGACGTCGCGAGAATCTTGCGCCGCTGCGCATCGAGTTTTCCGACAAACATCCACGGCGCGTTATTGTGTCGCAGCGAGACAAAGAACGTTTCCGCGTACGGCTGGCCGGTGTAGGGATTCACGTTCCCCGCCTTCGACCGACTCAACTTGACAGTGACGGATTCCCCTTTCGGGTTCTCGATCACGTACGACGCACGACCTGCAAACGCAAACGCTGTGGTAATCATCTCTCTCGACTCCTCTATGGTTCTCTTAGCGCAAATACTCGGGGCCCGTCCACTGCGCACGATACGACGACGGTTCCAGCACATTCCCACGCGCCGCGTTCATTGCGGGCGCTTTCCACGTCGCGGGCTTCAGCAAGTCACCAGTGCGAAACTTTGGATGCGTGAGCACCACAAACGCATGGCACGACCGACTCGACTCGCCATCGAACTGGCGCCAGATGCGGATGAACTTCCGACCGGGATCGAGTATAAACCGAATCTGCCGCATGGAAGCATACGACATGCGCGTGTAATCCGCTTCACACGCGGCGAGGTACTGATCAATCGCCGTTTTGAGTTCAAATGTCATATTCGTCATAATATTCGTCATATTCCATCCCCTCACCGTCATAACTCGGCTCCTCACGATACCCCACAAACGTCAATCCATGCTCCGCGCATGTGGCCCGCGCGGCGTCATCCAAATACATGCGCAGTCTGCGCCGGGCGATGTTCTTGCGTCCCGGTTCTCGGGTCGCGACGTCGATATCCTGTGCAATCCCGTGCTTATTGACACCGACGGCCACCGCTTCACAACTCCACCACCACTCTACGTTTGAACGATACATCTTTCTCTGCTCCTCTACTGCATCCGCTGTAAGTGGCGGTACTTGCACTGATACTGTGACAATCGCTCCAGTGACGACACGCGAGGGCCATCCGAGGGTGGCAGCGCATTCGCGACGCGCACGATGCGACCGGTCAGGTTATGACCGCGCTTCATGTTGAGCAGCTTTGTCGGTCGATACGCGGGGCGCTTCGACGGCGCACACCGCACGATGCGCCCACCACGGGCAAGAAATGCGCTCACGGTTTCCGTCTGCATGTTTAGCGCAGCCACAGATCACACGCCTTGAGAAACCGAGTGGCATTGAAACGCGGATTCATCGTGACACCCGCATGCGCGAACTGCATGACGGTGGATTCCCACTGCCGCATAGCGACAGTGTTCGACGCGTCAGGCTTCGTGGATTTGAAGAGGTGTGCAATCAGCACAAAATGTTTACGAGTCATCATCTGCATACAGTATAGGAGATTCTGCCAGCAGTGTCAAATCGAGGATGCGTGTAAGTGCTTGATTATCAAGGGGTTACAGGAGGGTTTGGGATGCAAAGATTGTATGAATGTCTGCCGCAGGATGCGCTGCATGCATGCGATTCCCGTATGTGCTTGATTGTCAACGAGTTACGGGCATCTGTTCCCGAGCGGGTCGTGCGTCGGATTGTGTGAAATCGAACGTCCGACGGTTGGTAAACAGTGCTGTTTCACGCACACCAAACGTCTGCCCGATCAAGGTCCCGGCCGCACATGGAAGTTCTCGCACCTGATCGGTGTAGGTACGACGGGAGAATCGACGCGTGACGAGAGGCGCGGACACCAGATCCTCTTTCCATGCGACGGCGCACGTCGTGACCGAGCGATTGAACCAGACCATGCCAAACTGCGGAAACCGCAAGTACTTCTCTTTTCGTGCGAGAAAACTGAGACACCGCCAATGCGCGGGCCAATCCGCTTGCCATATCATACAGCGTTCGACGTCAAACGCACAGACCAGCGCACGGGAGCGGGGGTCGAAGACGCCGATATCGACGCCGGTCTTTCCATACGGTTTGATGCGGATCTCGCGCTGCTGCGGATTCGGAAAGACGTGTGCATGCAGAAGAGACACGAATCGGCGCAGTTCGATCGCATCATCATAATGATCCACTCTGTCCTCTGACGTGGCATACTGACGAATATGTGCTGACGTAATGGTGCGTGAGGGCATTAGACGGTCGCTCCGTCAAACACGATCACCACACTGGGAAAGGGTGCCGGGTTCATGGATGTTCCTCGCGCATCACGAAACTTCAATCGTCCACGGAGGAACTGCCCCTGTATGCCATGCTGCCAGGTGTGCGCGGCGGTATTCCAAATGTAGTCATGCCAATACGCGGTATCCGTACGACTTGGAATCAGCATCACCGTGGTGACGCGCTGTTCGAGTTGTTCGAGGCGCGCTTTGCGCGTGAAGTCTTTGACGCGAGAATACGGCGGGTTCAACCAACACGTTTCTCCCGCCCATGAGACGGCTAACGCGTCTGTACTCAACCGCGAGTCAGGCCCCCACCAGCGCGGCAGCAGCGTCATCTGTGCATTCGCGGCCGCGTCGATGGTGAACCCATAGCGCGTATGATAATGCTGAAAGACGGCTGCGGGGGTGCCCCACAGATCACTGGCTTTACTGAAGAGCGGTGTCAAGGTTGATGACATGTTACCACGTCTCCGAGATCGAGTTCGGCACCGGTGTCGTCAGTGACACGTCATCATGCCATCGTGCATACCGGAGATAGCTGTCCGACTGAAAGATGTTGCCATACACCGCAGACGTCCGCAGTGTGCGCACACCCGCATAGCGTAAGAGATCTCCCGCCCGCAACCGCATGCGTGGATGATCGTGGCGCACCAGACAGGAATGCACCGAGCGCGTATATGCGTCGTCGCTGTGCCGCATCACGCGCAGCACATAGTGCAACAACGTACCATGACGCAGCACGAACACACAGTGCCGATGGGCGCGAGGGATATTCTGAAAATCCTGAACAATATGATAATCCCGTTCAAGAAAGCGCAGGTAATCGCCACAGGCCTCATCGAATATCTGTGCAGGTGTGATCGTCATCGATGTGTTCGGTGTCCTGTTCTTCATGATAGTTGGCGCGATCTTGTGTATCGGTATAACTCTCCCGATCTTGCCCAGACGCATCGACAAGACAGCCATCACACCACGCATACGTGATGGTCGTCGTCGCAGGTCGCGTGGGAAGTGCAGACGAGAAGTTGGCACTTTCCAGACGCACCCCGTGTGCCGTCGTCAATACGCGGTCGCAGTTCGAGCAGCGAGTGATGATCATATTCTCTCTTCTTCTTTTACAGCGTCACCTGGCGGTTGCCCAGACAGATGATCGCACCCGTCAGATTCACCTTCGTCAGATTCGCACCCCACAGATTCACCTTCGTCAGATTCGCGCCCCGCAGATTCGCATTCGTCAGATTCGCGCCCAGCAGATCCGCATTCGTCAGATTCGCGCCCAGCAGATTCGCACTCCGCAGATCCGCACCCCACAGATCCGCATTCGTCAGATCCGCACTCCGCAGATCCGCACCCCACAGATCCGCATTCGTCAGATTCGCGCCCCGCAGATTCGCATTCGTCAGATTCGCGCCCAGCAGATCCGCATTCGTCAGATTCGCGCCCAGCAGATTCGCACTCCGCAGATCCGCATTCGTCAGATTCGCGGCCGTCAGATCCGCACCTGCCAGAGTCGCACCTGCCAGAGTCGCACCTGCCAGATCCGCTCCCGCCTTGACGGCTGCTCCGATGCTGTCATACTGATCCGTAATTACCGTACCGTTCTTATGATAAATGGTCATGGGTTCTCTCTCTCTCCTCTATGCCAACGACACGAGTTGATTACCGAGAAACGTCCACGCACCCGTCAGAGTCGCACCCAACAGATTCGCACCTGCCAGATTCGCACGGGTCAGAACCGCATCCGTCAGAACCGCACGATACAGATGTGCTGACGCCAGATTCGCACCCCACAGATTCGCACCCAACAGATTCGCATACGACAGATCCGCACCCGTCAGATCCGCACCCGTCAGATTCGCACCCGTCAGATTCGCATACGACAGATTCGCACCCGTCAGATTCGCATACGACAGATTCGCACCCGTCAGATCCGCACCCGTCAGATTCGCACCCGTCAGATTCGCATCCGACAGATTCGCATACGACAGATTCGCACCCGTCAGATCCGCACCCGTCAGATTCGCACCCGTCAGATTCGCATACGACAGATCCACGCCGGCATGAACCGCGTCAGCGACCGATGCATACTGGTCAGTAATGACCGACCCGTTGCGATGTGTGATAAACATACTCTCACCCTCTCCTTATGCTCTCTGCGGCAGTTCCCCGCTCACCATGCCACCGTGGATGTTGATGAACTCATCCACGCAGTCGAACGGCATGTAGCCGTAGACTGTCTCGGTCAGTGCGTCGAGTTCTTCCGCATACTCGCGCCACGACGCGGGCGGTTCCACCGAGGGAAACCCTGCTTCGATGTGCGTGTAGGGGCCACGGTCATCACGCGGAGTGCAGTACATATGCCGACCCGCCTGAATGCTCACCGAGGCACCATCCGCACACACAATATGCTGATACATTCGAATCATCTTTATCTCTTTTCTCCTCACTAATGTACTTGTGATGACGTGTTACTATGGGGTAGCGTCACGGCGCGCTGAAACGCTGTCACTTCCAACAGAAAGTTGATCTTCTGTTGCAATCTCATAAACGCATCGAGCGCGTCATCCGTCATAGCATCGGTGCCTTCGTAATGCGTAATCACAAACGTCAATAACTCATGCAATAAGAGTAGTTCCTCTTCACTGAGACTGAGTAATGAACCTGTGGCGGACATGCGCGATTCCGTTAGCGACCCATCGGTTCAACCGCATACAGTACACGCGACTGCGGCGGCCGACTCGCGAGACACCGATCCGCTAACGCTTCCGCATCTCGCAGCGTCAGAGAGGCACTCACGACAAACTCTCCCGTGACGGGATGCCGCTCGACGACACGAAACAACTGAAACGAAGGCACTGATGATCGCGACGAGACGCGACGGAGACGATGCATGATTAGATGACTCCCATATGTAGCAGGTAAAACCCAATCCCAAGAGCAAAGAATGTCGCATCGATGAACAGTACGACAATATCCCATACCGTCAATGAAAACTGATGATTAAGCATGCGTGTATTATAGTGACTGTGTATGAAGATGTCAACTCCGGGCAGACGAATGATGACGTATAAGTGGTGTAGATTCTACGACTTACGAGCACCCGTGATGATATATTTATTGTATCGACCCGGATGGATTGATGCAAAATATGTATAGACTACCCGTAACATCTGTCATATCAACACGTTATAGGAATTCATGCGGTGAGAACCGCGTTTCTGCTAAATATGCTCAAGGAGAAATTCTCATGTCTCATCTTCGCGTATGGTCGATATGTGCCGTGATCGTGATGCTCCTGAGTACTCAGAGTGGTCGTGCACAATCACGACAGTCAGATACCGAGTTCATTACGACAATTCAGAATGCGGTGGGCTTGCTCTATAGCCAGGATCAATCCGGGAGCATGCGCATGGCGTGTACGGCGACCGCATACGAGCGCATCAAGACGGGGTATCGATTCGTCACGGCCGCGCACTGCATCGGCTCCGACAATCGTGACAAAGAATTAAGTGCGTCTGCGGAAACGCCGTTCTTCATCACGTTCGACGAACATGCTGAGAAAACGTTTTGGCCTGCGGAACCGGTGTTCATCGGATACCAGTCGCGTGGCGAAGACTTCGCCGTGTTTGAGGTGGAGACGACCAAACACTGGCCTGTCATTCCACTCGGCGATGAGCAGCATGAAGTGATCCCTGCATTGTATTGGAATATTGCGTCACCGCTCGGTCTTGGCAAACAAGTCTTCTCTGGCAGCGTTACCAGTCTGGATCTGGATCGCCCTGTCAAGCAGAATGACATCAACTGGCAGCACTCTCTCGTCTTGCAGCAAGCGGGTGTCAATGGCGGTTCCTCCGGCAGTGCGTTAGTCTCTCAGACGCAGCGTACGATTATTGGATTTCTGGTGGGGTCGATTGGCGAAAGTACGATTGTCGCGATTCCCGTGAGTCGGTTTCGAGTGGCATTGAAAGCATGGCAAGAGAAGCGATATCGCTGGTATCGACCGAAAGAAGTGCTGGCTGAGTAGACACCCGCTCAGGTGACTGAGCGGGCATCCCCACACACGTATTAGCGCACCGCTCGTACGACGACGCGACGATTCTGTGCGCGACCGCCGCGAGTGCGATTCGGCGCCACCGGGCGCGTCACACCATACCCAATCACGGTCATCTTGTGTAGCGGCACACCTTTCGACGCCAGATACTGACGCACCACTTCTGCACGAGCCACACTCAACTGTGCGTTATAGGCCGCGTTGCCGGTATTGTCGGTATGCCCTTCAATTTCAATCCAGACCAGTTGCTGGCGACGCACTTCATCCACAAACGCATCGAGCGCCGCCTGCGTCTCACGCGACAGCCGCGCCGAGTTGCGAGTGAACCCCTGTGCCCGATCCGCCAGCACGACCTGACGATTCACATTGGACAGCGTGAGTTCGAGTGCCTGCGTACGCTGATGGGCCCCATCCGCTGACGCCTGCGCTGTCTGTGCGTGTTTCTCGGCCGACGCGGCATGGGTTTCGACACGACCGACGTGTTCTTGGGTGCCTGCGAGCCGATCCTGCTGCTGTGACAACCCTGCGTTCAAGGCATCAATCTTCTGCTGTGTGCGCTGCTCTTGATCCTCGACACGCTGTTCGACTTGCTGTACGGACTGGCGCACAAATGTCTTGGTTGCACAGGCGGCACTCAGAAGACTGATGAAGCTGAAAACGAGTAATTTTTTCCTCATGACTATTCCTTATTATATGTGGTGTGCGATATGCACACGTTTTAGTGGTAACGATGCAACGTTCATACCAAACAACGCGTTTTAGAGATGGCTGGCGTGGTAGGATTCGAACCTACATTCCCTTTCGGGCGCACTGATTAACAGTCAGGGCCGATGCCATTCCGGACACACGCCAATACAATGTTACACGAGACATATTATACCACAAAAAAGGTTGAACGAAACCACGCCATAGCAATGTCACCCAATTCAGAGAGCATCCGTCACGATCTCCTGTTATGCATCGTTGTCGTTGACAAGTTCTGTTGACCAATACAAATAGTCGCGCCAGTTCTCGGGCGTCTTCCGCATACCGAGTGTGATACGAAACACCGGTGTATACGCGGGTTTCGCAGGTTTACGCAGCAACACCATCTGCGCCTCGTGTGGCGTCTTGGAACCTTTGGAACGATTGCACGGAAGACAACACGTGACGATATTATCCCAACTACGTTTCCCGCCTCGGGAGACTGGCAGCACATGATCAAATGTCAGTTCGTGCGTGGCATAGGTCTGACGACAGTATTGACAGGTATAGTTATCTCGGGCATAGATGTTCGCCCGTGTGAACTGTACTTCAGGCCGCCGCTTGGAACGCACACACCGAAGGAGTCGCACCACAGACGGTAGTTTGAAGGAGAACGTCACCGCATGCACTTCGCGATCATGTGTTTCGACGATTTCCACTTTTCCCTGACACCATAACGTCATCGCTCGTTGCCAGTGCACGACGTCCATTGGTTCGTAGGTTGCGTTGAGTAAGAGTGTCTGTTCCATATCTGCGCTCATTGTACTTAGATAGTACCCGCGACTGGAATCGAACCAGTACGCTCTTTCGAGCAGTAGATTTTGAGTCTACCTCGGCTGCCATTACGACACGCGGGTGTACATGTGGTGGGCACCTGTGGAATCGAACCACATTCTCCTGCTCTTCAGACAGGCGCGGAATCACCAGACTCGCTCGGTGCCCGTGGTACCAGCGGAGGGAATCGAACCCACTACAACGACGGTATGGGCGTCGCGCCTCGCCAATCGGCTTCACTGGTATACTGGTGTCGGTGGTAGGAGTCGAACCCACATCTTCGGTGGTAGAAACACCGTGCCTTCTCCGTTAGACCACACCGACATATACTGCATATCATCCGAAAGATAAATGGTGGGTCGTCCGAGAGTCGAACTCGGTTCGCCAGATTAAAAGTCTAGAGCATCACCACGAATGCTTACGACCCAAGATGGTCGGAGAGGCGAGAATCGAACTCGCTTGATATCCTGCTCCCAAGGCAGGCGGCCAGCCTTTAGCCCACTCTCCGATATGGGGTGGTATACGGGAATCGAACCCGCTTCAGCAGAGTCACAGTCTGCCCTCTGTTCCAATCGAGTTATACCACCATAGATGGAGTGCCGTGATGGAATCAAACCATCTTGAAAACGCTTTGCAGGCGTTCGCCTCGTCAATCAGCCAACGGCACAAAAATGGATTGGGTAAGCGGGTAGTCGGGGTCGAACCGACTTCTTCGGCTTGGAAGGCCGAGGCACAACCGATATACCATACCCGCGTGGAGCGGCATATCGGTAACGATCCGATACCTGAACCTTGGCAAGGTTCCATGCTTCCACTACACCAATGCCGCGTTTTAGAGATGGCTGGGACGGTAGGACTCGAACCTACAACCATTCGGTTAACAGCCGAACGCTCTGCCATTGAGCTACATCCCAACAAAAAGATTTACCGACCGTTGCCCAAGGTTGCGACCCTTGATGGACTTACTGCGTGTGGATATACTCTACACGTATCGGTCGGTAAAGATGGTGGCGCGTGGTAGACTCGAACTACCGTAGACCGTGGGTCGTCTGGTTTACAGCCAGATGCAATTGCCGCTATGCGAACGCGCCGAAACTGGTGGACCCGACAGGGATCGAACCTGCGACATCCGCCTTGCAAAGGCGGCGCTCTCCCAACTGAGCTACGGGCCCGAAATGGAGCCGCTTCAGGGACGTGCGCCCTGCTCTCGACATTACCAATGTCGTGCTTCGCTGTCTAAGCCTAAGCGGCATAATCAAAATACTGGTAGCGGTACGGGGAATCGAACCCCGATTGTTGCCTTGAAAGAGCACTTTCCTAACCATTAGAAGATACCGCCGTAAATTAAATAACTCGCAATAAATTGGCGGATCAGGTAGGAGTCGAACCTACGCTCGCGGTTTTGGAGGCCACTGTGCTACCATAACACTTCTGACCCACATGTGTGGTCGGAACGGCTGGAGTCGAACCAGCGACCTATCGCTTATCAAGCGATTGCTCTAACCAACTGAGCTACGTTCCGAGATGGAGCCATCGAGAGGGCTTGAACCTCCAACCTCGACTTTACGAAAGTCTTGCTCTCCCAATTGAGCTACGATGGCATACTGGAGCCGGGTGTCGGACTCGAACCGACGTGGAGTTTCCTCGCCGCCTTACAAGAGCGGTGCAATCGCCACTATGCGAACCCGGCAAAACGTGGCTACCACGGGTGGACTCGAACCACCATTCACGGATTCAAAGTCCGTTGTCCTGCCATTGGACGACATGGTAATGAAATCTGGCTGGGATGCTAGGATTCGAACCTAGACAAAGAGCTTCAGAGACTCCGGTGCTCCCATTACACTACATCCCAATATTTGGCGGGGTTGACGGGGATCGAACCCGCGACCTCTCGCGTGACAGGCGAGTGTTCTCACCAACTAAACTACAACCCCAACTGGCGGAGAGTACTGGATTCGAACCAGTGGTGGTTGTGACACCACGACAGGTTAGCAACCTGCTGCTTTCGGCCACTCAGCCAACTCTCCATGACAATCTGGTGCCCGATGTAGGAGTCGAACCTACACGTCAATAAGACACTTGCTTCTAAGGCAAGCGCGGCTGCCAATTACGCCAATCGGGCCTATCTGGTACCGATGAAGAGAGTCGAACTCTTATGGGTTGCCCCACTAGTATCTCAGACTAGCGCGTATGCCTTTCCGCCACATCGGTACAACTGGTCCGCACGGAGAGAATCGAACTCCCATAGGCACGGTGTAAACGTGCTGCTCTGCCATTGAGCGACATGCGGATGGTTGCGGGAGTGGGAATTGAACCCACCGATTTTCAGGTTATGAGGCTGATGAGCCACCGTTGCTCCATTCCCGCGCCATTTTCGGATGATATGCAGTTGTCAAAAAACGTGGTGAGCCCGGAAGGAGTCGAACCTTCAACCAACAGCTTAAGAGGCTGCTGCTCTGCCAATTGAGCTACAAGCTCGTATATGCATTACTGTAGCATTTTCGAAGTATACCACAGTTCTCAGAAAACAAAAAACCCCTGCGGGATTTTACTCCGGCAGGGGTTTCACTATCGTCGCGAAGTGATTTTCGCTAAGATGGATACTCCCCTGCTGGCATATTATCTTCAGCAATGTATGGGGTGAGTGTCGTCCACCCCATCAGATACACGCCGGCCGCGACGAGCCGTGTGCTCGTATGTTGCGGTGCGGTGCTGTGGATCGGTTGGGGTCGCATCATTGTTCCTTTGCCATTCGTGGTAATACGATCACCACGATGTATAAGAGTATATAGGAAATCGCGGTGTCTGTCAAGTACAATAATACTTATACACCATAACATTTTTTTATGAATCGATGTTATCGCAATGTTCCGATCACGATCCGACCACGTTCGAAATTCACATTCCATGTCTGCCCTGCGTTGAGCGACAACGGTTGCCGTTCACCCGTCACTGGATGAATGACGTCTCCGTCGAAACTCCGCTCGACGGGTATCGACCATGACTTTGGTGCACCGTAAACTAAGGCGACAAAGCGGCCATCGTTCGTCAAGATATGATCGCAGCGAAGAGAACCGTCTCCATTTGCCACAAACACGCGAGTGCCGCGCCATCGATCACCACCGTGTGTGATGGTCGGCCACGCCATAATGTCTTTGGGAAGATAGTCACGCACCTTCGCGACTTCACGAAACGCGATCATCTCACTGATACTGCCGTTCCAGAAGACGCCGTGACCGGACATGTAAACCCATGCTTGATGCGTGGCGAGTGACATCGCGGCCATGAGACACAGTGCTTCGGGATGCTCTTCACGACCCACACTGACGCCATCGCCCGGGCCAGCGGGTTCACCTTGCCAGGCAGGAACTTTTGCGTGAGATAGCGTTTCGTAGCCCACCGCATGAATGTGACCAATGCGGTTATATGACTCACCGTTACGATGGCCATGAATGATCGCAACATCGCGCTTCATGCGGTTCAATTCATCTGGTGTCTCACCACCATACCCATCATCGCCACAGGAGTTTCCGCGAAGGGCATGATTTCCCAACGCATCCCCCATCTCTCGCAGCTTGGATGGTTCTGGCACACCATTCTGCCAGGCTTCATTGCACGATTCATTGAGCGCGATCACCTGTGCGCCAACTTCACGCTGAATCTCACCGACACGACGGCAGTGTGCAATCACCTGATCCCACTTCCAGCTATTCAGGTCGCCGCGTGAGTGATGCGCCACCAACTGCCGATCCCGCAGTTCGATCAAGAACGCTTTGAGATGGTCATAGTAGTTGGGGGTTGGAGCTTTAGTGTCACCCGAAAACGCCACAAAAGATACCGGGGTGACTTCGCGACCTTGCCAGGCGCTCCACTTGTTCGCGTCACCGGGGCGGTTCTTATCGTAGTAGCCCAGCACATCCCAAAAACGAATGCCGTCATAACCGGCCGCACGAATGCGATCTAACTCCACCCGCACGTCATCCGGTCGACGCACATACGCACTGAACGCTTCTCCAAAGTGGCACAATACCGGCAACACATAGCCGTTGTCGTCGCGATACGTAAGATGATCCACACGCAGTTGACCGACGATACCCCCAAATGCCGGCGCAGGCGGTGCAGGAACCGGCACGCCATACCATCCGCACACAATCGCCAGACATGCACGACGCGCGGCGTCAGGTGCGACACCATTCTGACGATAGATGCCATACGAGCATCCAATATCTACGCACTCCGTTGCGTATGAGGCGTCAGGGTTGTGCGCATCCATGATCGGCTTCACTACGTCATGGAGCGCCACAATTTCATCACCCGTCACGTCTACGAGAGGCTGCGGCGGCGGGACGTCACAGAAATGCGGTTTCAAGTCAAACCATACGGTGCACAAATACTGAACCGACGTGACCGCATCCGCATGGGGCTGATTGACTGCCCGACGGCGACCATACCATGTGCCTGCGTCGAGATGCGACAGTTGACGCAAATCGCGATCCGACTGCGCGGTTTCGATCATGAAGGAGATGTTTTGCTGCAGATCAATCTTCTCATCATCGGTGACGAACGTGATATCGATAGCCATGTGTGATTCCTTTACCGTGAGTAATGTGCGGTGGCGGAGGGTTTCCAGACGCCGTTCAGATTTCGAATACCGTAGCGATTGATAGGATCTCCATCAACACCATCGTTGAGTTGATAGAGATATGCACTTTCGACATTCTGCGATGACCAGAACTGCCAATCTTCGCGAACATACTGCGCGACTTCTGCATCCGTGTACGGGCGCAGCGGCCACCACCCCCACCGTTTACGCGGGCCGGTGTGGTATCCAAATTCTGTGACGGCAATTGTGACGTCTCCGACAATTTGTCGCAGCGCATCGACTTCCTGTTCGCGATTCGCGAATCCCGAATGTGGCTTCTGACTGCCGCCGGTGGTTTCAGGATAGCGATGCACACTCACATAGCGCGGCGTCGGCGTCATCAGTTTCCATGCGGTGCGCAACCACGCTAATGCTGACTTATTGAGGTTTGAGATACTGCCTGCAAACAACAGCACGTTTCGCTCGTATGCGGTCTCTGCGACACGATTCCACGCTTCCGCATATTGCGTGGGGGAGAACCCATTGAGATCGGGTTCGTTATAGAACTCGACACGTTCGCAGGGCTTCGCAAGCACGACTTGGTTCTCGCGCATGATCCACAGCGGGCAGATGTTGCCGACGCGCATCTCGTTCATGAGTGAGCGTAGTGCATGCGGATCTGAGACAGGCATCAAATCCTGTCGCACTTCGGTAAACCGATGTGCGTCGATACCCGCTAACTCATGAGCGAGGGTTTCTCCGAATCCCGCATTGAGGCCGCAGCGTAGAGCAGGGAGCGTAGAGTGACGTGATGGCATAGACACCTATTCTATCATGATGGAAGCACTAATGCATTCGTTAGTATATAGGTTATACGTATTCGGGTTCTGTGATAGACTGCGGATGTTCGGCAATCGCACTGCGAATCTCCGCGGCAACGGTAAAGGCCGAGACACGTTGCGTGAGCGCGTCATCATACGATGCGCCAAGAATACGGTCGATCAATTCGTGCGTCTCACAGGGAATGCCAGTGGCAGGAGTGCCAACGGTAATGGTGCCGCCGCGAGCCAAAAACTCTGCCGTAGTTTCTTTGCGGAAAGGTTCTTCGTGCGTCTGATGGTGTGTGCGTGTTTTTGACATGGATGCTACTATACCGCAGGTGCGTCGTCGTGTCAAGGGGAAAATGTGGCAGAACTATAACGGCAGATAACCCTTGACGTGCTGTATGGAAACTGATAAATATATTCCAAGAAGGGGGCAATGTGGCACAGCAAGGTTTTGTTTACGAAGAAAATGTGGCGGAGTATCTCAAACCGTATAAATTAGTACCTGCGGAGTTTAAACCGGCGGGTGCTGGTCACGGTCAGCCTGACTTGATGCTCAAATATAACAAGACGAAAGCGGGTTGTGAACTAAAGATCACGGATGCCTCTGCGGGTTCTTTAGTGCTAAAGTATAACCCCAAAACAAAAAAGTGGGGGTTTGGAAATATTGATCCGGAAGAAAAAGAAAAGCAGTTTATCAAAGAGTTGGCAGAATTTGTCGGTCTGTTCAAGATCATCGGAAAGCAATGGAACAATACGCCATGGAAAGTTGATAAAGAGTTTCAAGACGCAGCATGGCAGGGGCGCGTGGGGAAGTATAAGAACAATCCACGAGCACAATACGAACGCGACCATAAACTGTTCCCTGAACTAAAGGGTTCGATTCCGGCTAAAAAAATCGAAGAGTACTACAATAAAAAAGACACATTCTATGTGAACATCGGTACGCATGGATTCTATTTGTTCGGCACTGACAATCCCCTGAAGTTGAAGAATGTGCCGTTGTTCTCGACGTCTGCGGAAGCAGGTTGGCGAGCGCGTGTGCAGAGTAAAGGCGGCGGTGCGTATCAGTTCACGTTTGAGATGAGTTTCCGTGTGCGTCAAAAATCGCCGTACAACATCGGCCCTCTCAAAAAAGGAAGCGGCGTTACGATTCAAAAGAACGATGTGGATCTTTCGTGCTTTCCGAATCTATAGTTCCTAAATAACGTACATGTCTAAGATTCCCACATTTTCAGCACACCTCGACGAAGACCTTCGCAATTGGTTTGGTAAAGGGAAAGAGGGAGGCGTCGGCGGCGGCGGATGGGATCGGTACAACACCAAAGGTGAGCGCATTGGGAAATGTGGCGACGCGGAAGACCGCGGTGGCGCCGGTGAAGGAAAACCAAAGTGTCTCTCCACACAGAAAGCGGCACAACTTCGCGCACAGGGCGGCAAACAAGCAATTGCAAATGCGGTCAAACGTAAAAAGACACAGGATCCGGTGACAGACCGAAAGGGTACCGGAGGCGCACCACGACCGGTTAGTAATCGAATTGACGACGCCACTATTGTTGAAAAGAATACGCCCACCAACCCTGCACTGTGGTCGAAAGCAAAAAGCCTCGCAAAATCAAAATTCGACGTATACCCGTCTGCGTATGCCAACGGGTGGGCGGCTAAGTGGTACAAAGAACATGGTGGCGGGTGGTCGTCTGAGCAGCATGAGGCGACGTCTCCTGCGCAACAAGCGGCTATTGCGATTGCAATGAAGCGTGCCGGAAAAACACCCGCGCAAGAATCGAACACGCCTGCGGATCGTGAGTGGGGCACGGATTCACTCGTCAAGATCTACAAGCACGATACGCCGGGCCAATCCGAAGCATGGGAACGCAATCCCAACTGTCAACAGTGTGGCCATAAACTGTCTTCAAAAGAGTTTCAGCGTGGTGACCGCGTGTGCGCAAAATGTGTCGCGCACAACAAGGGGCGCGTGTGGGGTAAGGATAGCGACGACGAATACGAAGAGCAGATAGATGTGGTGCCGATGCGTTCGATGAACGAGCATATCGTCAAAGTGAAAGATGGGTACCGACTCGTTTCTAAACAGACGGGGGAAAATCTCGGTACCTATCCGACTAAAGCGCAAGCGGAAAAACGCGATCGCCAAGTGCAATATTTCAAACAACAGGAGCATACTACCATGTCAGTGCCTTCTTTCAAAGATCATCTCCGTGAACAACCCGAAACCGTCGAGGTCAAACCTGCACTGCCGGGCCAGTACGTTTCCGAAGTGGGCCCTCCGGGCATGGAAGATTGGATTCGCAAGAACAAGGCGCGGTTCCGTAAAGAGTATGGCGACCGCGGTGACGAGGTGCTGTATGCGACTGCGTGGAATCTCTATCACAAAGGCAAGTCGGAATCTGCAAAAGATGTGCGAATGCACGAAGACGTCAACGGCGATGACGATACGTCAATGGCGCATGCACAACTGTCGTCGTTAGTCGCTCGGGCGGATGCGCTGAAGCAGATGCTCGCAACAGCGGGTGAACTGCCTGCATGGGTGCAGGCAAAGATTACGGATGCGGATTCCAGTATTCTTGCCGTGCATGATTATCTGAAGTTCAAAGGGTAGACGTTCCGTCTACCCGTTACACATAGTTCAAACGCGTCAGCGCGAGTAACGTATTTTCTAACGGCTCCGTACGGATCGGCATCGGTACGACTGTCGATCCGCCTCCCTGCACATTCACAATTGGCGCCATCGTCGGCGCATTCATTACCATCACATTCTGCCCTTGTGACGTGAGTGCACCAGTCAGTGTACTGACGGGGAAGGCGTTGCGATTCACACTCGGTTCCACATTGAATGAGGATAAGAAATCCGCGCTACTCTGCATACGACGTGCGCCTTCTTTACTACCTGTCGCAAAACCCGTCATTCGATTGACGGCACTGATATCAGTCAAATCTCCAGTTTTCCCCGCCCGCATTTTATAATATGCCGCCACCACTTGAGCGCCGATAATGGGGTCGTTGACCAAATCTGGTTGCGTAACGAGATCGACACCAATCATATCACCGACGCGCTTATAATTGTCTTTTCCTGTCAGTTGGATATAACCACGACCTCGATATAAGAATCCTTCACTACTCGCATTTCCCATTCGGCCACCGTACAGAAGATTGCCGATGGCAACAGGGCCTTGTGCAACAATTTTTTCCGCATCCTTTATTGTTTTCAAACGAACTTTATTGCCAAATTTATTTCCCACACCAAACAATTCAAACAATCGTTGAGGGCTATAATTCAGCGACTCATCTTTCAATTCAAATTGCGATTCACCCTGTATTTGAGCAAAAATGTTTGCTTGTGCCTTTGGATCAAGAATACCTTGCGACGCCAACGATTGACGCAAATTATACTGCATATCCCCGCCGCTGATTTGTGATGGTGTCATCGGCGGTGCGGGAAGCATTTCTGCTCCAAATACACGTGATGGTGTAAGTGGTGCAGGTGCGGCTTCTTTACTTGGTAATTCTTTTCCCGGTAAAAGTTCTGCGGAACCGGGTTTGAATATCCCCATTTTATTCGTTTTACTAAGATAAAATGTTGGTGAAAGAAATGCGCCACCCGGAGCATCTGGGTTCTCACCCAATGCCTTTGCTCTCTCGATGGCAAGTTTGCGACTTCTTTCTATGTTTTTAGCGTCAATTCCTGCTCCGACTGCTTGGTCTTTAACAAGTTGTGATTGCCCTTCGGTATAGCCTTTATAAGCACTATACATATCCATAACTTTTTTTACACCGTAGGCGGCCGCGGTTATTCCCAAAAGAGCCGGCGCCGCACCAAGAGCCGCAGGAATTACACCAGCAAGAGCTTCACCAAAAGGCATAATATTTTTTAATACCCCACCGATACCTTCACTGAACACTTTCAATAAATCGCTGAATATACTTCCAGACGGCGTTTTAGTGGTAGATGTAGAGGCGGAAGAAATGCTCGCCAATGTCATTCGAGGCGTTTCAATCCCCCTTTCCATCTCTCCAAAGCCTAAACGACTTTGCTCAATTGCGCGTTGCTTGTCGTTCTCTTCGTCAATGTTTTCAGCAACTCCGATTTGACGAACAAGTGTTCTATTGATCTTTTTCAGTTCACTGAGTTGTTCGAACTCAATAGGGAGACGAAGTTGGGTGGCCTCGCCACTTGCTGTTCCTGTAGGTACTCTACTGAAACTATCGCCATTCGTGTTACCGAGCGGAGAACCCCCCAACGGCGCGAAGGGAGTGCGATAGCTGCTGATGGCGCCTAATGCTCCGGCGCGGGTTCGCGCAAACTCCTTACCCACTTCCTTGGTGGTGCGCCGACGCTCAATCGAAGCGAGTGCTAACTTCGAACCCATGCGAACGACGATGTTTTGCGAACCGGCACCGCGCTCCAGTATTCCCTCACCAAGGCGCTTGACGCCTCGCGCCAGCATTCCAGCGGTGCGAACTGCGAGTCTCGATTGACGCGTGATCTCTCTCGTCAGTGCCTGCGCGGTGCTCTTTAGCACTTCTAGTTCATCTGGTGCAAGAAAGGAGTCTCTGTCAGCAAAGCTCAGAATATATTCGATTTCTTGTGTGGCGTTTCCCCACAGCCGCGGCGGAACATCTTCCAAAGTCTTCGTGACGGAGGTAATCGCTCGAAGATATCCGAACCCTGTGTCCGTCTTCAGGATTGCGGAACCTTGCTCAGAAAGAATGGTGATGAGCGTACGCAATGCTTTGGGCGACGACGGTAAATCGGCAATCTCTCGCTGCAATTCTGCTTGTCGAATCGCGGTTTTAAGTTCTGCGAATTTGGTATCTGCCATACGCGTTAGTGTTCCTATCGTCGTGCTTGTTGCGCTTGTCGTTTAGCGATTTCTTCTTGTTGTTCGAGCCACTGACGCAGTAGCACGACATATACATCTCGTTCGAACGGGAGCATATCTTCCAACTCTGTCAATGAGAATCCATGATGTTTAATCAGATTAAAGTTCAGCGTATAATAGTTGGGCAGAGTTTCGTGGCTCTGCCCTATCCGAAAAAACTGTCAAGCCCCTGTAGTGTGATCGTCTCTTCATACGCGCATTTCGGGCATCGAAACGGCACCGAATGTGAAAGTACCGGCATTGTCTGAAAAAACGCGCTCACTTTTTCTAACTGCGATACGCTTAACGATTCAATAAAATTTTGACGCTCTTGTTCCGTTTGATCGCGAAACTCATAAACGTCACCCGAGGCAGTGTACACATGTTCGATACATTCATTCAGTACGCGTAATACCGCTAATCCCGTTGACGCTTCATTGACCCATGTATCCAGCACCGCCGCGGTCGGATAGCGCAACGCCAATCCAATATCATCGGTAATCATGATCTGCTTGGTATGCCCTTCAGTCGTCTGTACTCGCACGTCGTCTAAATTGACTTGCACGGTGACGAGCGTCTTACACCGACCGTCATCATTTGCGTTGAGAAGCGGCTCTCCCTCAGAAAGACCTCGCACAATGTTCTGACACTGGAACCGCGTCTCAATGATATTGTTCACTGAGCGGGCCCGCAGTTGCAGATACAGATATTCCAGATCAAATGATGGCAGCGCATCTATATCAACCGCGTCAAACGTGCAAGCACGCAAAATCTGCTTGACGGCACTCTCGATTTCTTTTTTATCCTCACCCTGTTGTGCCATGAGCAGAATCTTTTCTTCGCGCACAAGATAGGGTCGAAACCGAACCGGTTTCGCAAGACTTAATAATTGTATGGTATATTCCGGCGTCGTCAGTTTAGGGAGTGCCATTGTGTATCACCTCAGAGAAAGTTATTATTTAATCCATCCACGGAATCGAGCTTCGTCTAATGCAGCGTCTTTCAGTGTGCCAAAAAACTTTTCAATCTTCGACGGCGTGCCGTCTTTACCACGCGAATATGCTAAGATATTATCTTCCGTATCTGCGGACAATCCCATATCCACCCAATAACTATAGTTGAATGTGACTGTTATCTGCGTGAAAGAATCCGTATCGGCCCAATTTAATGGCGTGGCTTCAATCGATGCCGGATAGAGTTGATAAAACCGATGTCGTAATGATACTTGTCGAATGGTTTGCCCAGCATTTGGGTTCGATGGTTCATTTTTGCTCAGATACGCATCTGCAAATGTTGTTGCGGCTCTTCCCAGTGTAGACGAACCGTTCAGCGTATTGGTGTGCATATTGATTTGAGCGGTTGTATCCGTTTGACTCACATCAATAAAACTGTACTGGCGGATTTCCGCTTCCGCATAATACGTCTCCGGAAATGCCATATCGAATGCGCCTTGCCCCACGTCAACGGTTTCTTGGCTTGTTTCATTTTGCGGCACATTTTGTATTTGATTCATCCATGCTCTAAAGTATGATGCACCAAAATTTGTTCCATCAGGCCCAATGGGCACAACGAATGTGCATGAGAGTGGGGGAAATTCACTAAAATATGGAACTTTGCGAGTGAACCCGTAGATAGATTGATCGGCCGTCGCAAACCCTCGACCCGGTAATGAAACGGACGTGCACACTAAACCTTGTTGAAGGAAATTCTCAAACCCGAATTGTGTTGTTCCATACTGAGGGCCATAAATTTGATTGCGTGAGGCATAATTTGGATCAATAAACGGTAATGCGCTAATCCGGAAATCAAACCAATTTGATTTCTGAAATCCGTATTGACCGACCTCCGACATAAACTTCTGTAGATTAGGCATACGCGTGCGCTCTATCCTCGTGTAATCTTCTTTCGTGACTCTGCCCACACCGTGCTGCGTGTTTCTTTTGCAAATCGCTCCACAGGCAGGAACAATGCGATATCCCATTCACTTTCGCCCACTTGCAGCAAGGGTGTGCGGATGTTCTTTCGCAGATACGAATGAATGCATGGCCGAAACGGCGCAAACCGTCGCACACCATTTAACAGATCGTAGTCAACTGCGATATAGGTATTTAGCGTGTCTGCGGGTGTCTTCGGGTTCTTTTGCACGTTGCGTGCGCGAGTGTAGAGTGCATCAAATAACTTAGCGCGATACAGATTATCAAGGTAGTGAAAGTTCAATCCCAAGAGGTGCGTCGGGCTGCGGTCAATGATAAGGGTGAACGGAAACCGATCATAGTATTCTAATGTTCTTGCATGCTCAGGCTGGTAGACATAGAAGTACAGTCGGCCGGGACGTGCTTGCGACACCGGCACCAACCGTTTTGCGTAGGATGTGTCTTTCGCTAACTGCGTGTAGGTGATCCGATTGGAGTAGCTATTTTGCCATGCTCGCAACGTCGTTGCATACTCACGAAACCAGAGCATCGCTCGTCGTTCTTGTGGGAGCAACCCGTTGCTGTCGAGAATACGTTGTCGAAGCGTTTCGAAAATGCCAACAGACGCCATTTAGATACCTTTTCCGAACAAATGCTCTTCGGTGAGCACTTGAAACACCCATTTGCGTTCGTTACAGAATCGTTCCGCAGCATCCCATTTTGCGTGGTTGATCGCGACGGTCATGGATTCTTGTAGGAACTTTTTTGATTTGCGTTTGACGTGACGCAGTTCTGACTGTGCTTTGGGTTTGATTTCGATCAGAAACGTTTGTGCGCCATTCGTCGTGCGCACCTCCATTAGCACGTCAGGAAAGTACCGGTGTATGCGACCATCGACAGGATGTAGATACGGAATGCAGAACTCTTCTGACGCCCAGCGGAGGACGCCCGGAGTGGTGTCGCAATAGACAAAAAACTTTCGCTCCCAACTGGAGCGATAGATAATGTTCGTCGTATCCCCGGCGTATTTTTCCGGATGCTGCGGTATGTACCGACCTTGATATGCCACCGATACCCTTATGTGATGTGTGACTAAATAGAAAGACGATGCCTCATTTCACATCTTGGAGTATTTAGAGAGCACTCATGGCCGACGAACCACTACTTCAATCTTCTTCGACGATATCTAATGCACCAATCCCCACGAAATATCCAATGGAACTCGGGACACCCGGGCCCTTTGAAAAATGGATGCTGTTTGAGGCACGTAGCAGTCGGCACGCAGGTAGACGTGGATTGGCCTCTGAAGGAAATGGGCAGCAAGATCGAACTCTAGCCAGTGTGCAGTTGTATGTGCCCGCCGAAGCTTTAAATTCACAGATTGCTGCGACGTACGATACCAACGACTTGGGCCCGTTTATGGGAGTGTTGTCCGAAGCGGGTGCGCGACAGCCTGAGTTAATATCGGCGTTCAAAGGTATTGGCGCGGTTGCAGACGATATATTGGGTTTACTGCCCGGTGGCGCTTCAGCAGATCTAGGGAAAACAATTTCTGATGCCGGTTCTGCAGTTAGCAGTCTGTGGCAAGCTGGTCTAGGAACCATTACACAAGCTGGTGGTGGTGCCACCGTAAGGCAAGCGGCTCTTGCAAAAGTATTGCAGATGGTTGATGAGAAGTTTCAGGGTGGCCTTCCCCAAGCTCTCGGTGTTCGGCCTAATCCTCGTACAGACGTCTTGTTTTCACATATCGGATATCGCACACATCGTATGGAGTTTGTGCTTATTCCCCGAAGTGAAGAAGAGGCGCGGGCTGTTGATGGTATTATCAAGTTCTTTCAATTTTACATGCTTCCCGCATACAGTCCCGCAGTCGGCACTAATCAGGATATTGAAGGAATGCTCATGGGGTTTCCGTATGAATTTGAAATATCGTTTTGGAGCGAATCGAAGCCGAGCATGCACCACTTTAACAAAATTGGCCGGTCGGTGTTGCAAAATGTCTCCGTCGACCATGCCGGTGCTTCTCAAGTAGCATTTTTCCGAGCATCAAACGGCGAATTATTTCCAGCGGTCACCAAACTTTCTTTGGAGTTTCAAGAGGTACGGCTGCTGGCTCGCGACGAAGAAAGTGCAGATACCTCAGCAAGCGGTCAAGGTCTTATTGACCGAGGAGATGTTGGTAATTTCCCCGACCCGAGTCGCGTCAGGCTCGCGGACGTTGCCAAGAAGATGATCACAGAGGGGGGTAAAAAGTAATGAATTACTTCTCAAACTTTCCCGTCGTTCCCTACACGTATCGTACGGAAGATGGTGCGCCGTACGATGTGCTCGTTTCCCGCATTACGTCGCGTACGAAGTTGGCGCAGCGATTGCAGCAAGTGCAGGTGTCGCTGTATGATTACATCATTGCCGACGATGAGCGCCCAGATACTGTCTCGATGAAGTTATACAACACGGTGAGCTACACATGGATCATTCTGGTGGTGAACAACATTCTTTCGCTGTACGACTGGCCGCTGACAGAAACGGAAATGGCAAGCTATCTGCGCAGTAAGTATGGTAGTCTCGCCGCAGCACGTGAAGGCACTCCCTATTATTTCACCATCGACGGCGATCAAGTAGACGCGATCACGTACACGGAACTGACTCCTACACGTCGTGGCGCGATTCAGACGCCGTATGAGTATGAAGTCTCGCTGAACGAAGCGAAACGTCGCATCAAGGTAGTATCCGCATTAGCGGCTCCGCAGATTGCCAACACATTGCGCGAATTGTATCGATAGGCACATGCATGTCTTTGAGACAACGGCAAGTTAAAATTATTGACTGCAGTATTCTGACACCGAATCAACCGGTGCCCGTCTCGATCTTAGATGGTGTGCGCCGTATCGATGTGTACGAAAGCATTTTTCAGAATACCATTTCCGGAAGTATCGCCGTCACTGACAAAGCGGGTCTTGTTGAACTGCTGCCGATTGTCGGGGTCGAACATCTCTTTCTGGACTTTGCGATTGACGGAACGAACACGCGGTTTCGACGCGTATTTCGCATTACGAAAGTTCACGACCAAGTGTTTCTGCGTAACGACTTGCGTGACTTTATCATCGAGTTTGCCACTCCGGAATTTGTCGCCAGCACGTCGCGACGTATCTGTCATCGGTTTCACGATATAACGTGTGCCGACGCGGTGAAAACGATTGTGAATCAATATTTGGGTACAACAGACGAGACAAAACAGTTTACCTCTAAGTTCGTGCCGGGTTCGCCCGAGCCGACATGGGGAAAGATCGATGTCGTCATTCCCAATTACACACCGCTTCGGGCGATCAATTATTTTGCGATGCTATCGTTACGTAACGAAAACCGGCAAAGTGGCGGATATTTATTTTTTGAAACACTCGACGGGTTTCATTTCTCCAGTTTGCACCGCCTGATCGAACACGGAAAAACGCAGGCACAGCAATTGCCGGTGTTGCACGTGAATTTAACGCAGTCGTCGTCTTCGGAAAATACCGACAATGCGCGTAACGCGATTTTTCGGTTTCAACAGGAGCATGCGTTCGACTTGCTTGGGGGTATTGCGTCCGGCATGTATCGTTCGCGTATGATCCATTTCGACTTTCTCGCACAGAAAATCAACGCACATAAGTTGTCTGTTACCGATAGTTTGTATACCGATGCGTTCAAAGACACAGCTTCATCACATCTGAATACATATCCGTTGTATCCAGAGAACTATGACCGCGAGATTGGCCCGAGTGTACAACAGTTCATGGTGCCGACGAATGTCTGGTCGACCGCGAATACCAGCACACCCGCAGGCCAGAAAGCATTCCAGCAAGAACAATTGATGCACGAATCGATCATCCATCGAAACCGTCAATTGCGCGAACTGCGCCAAATCGAATCGTTGGTGGAATTGCCCGGTCAACCACAAATACGCGCCGGTAGCGTGGTGCGCGTGATATATCCGATGACGAATGCCTTAGCGGGCGCGGATGGTACTGATACGACACAAAGTGTTCGACCAACGGCACGCACGACTGCGCATAGCGGCAATCACATGGTGTCATCGGTACATCACATCATGGTTATTAAAACCCCCGGCGAATTTGACTATCGGATGGCATTGCGCGTCAATAATGACTCGTTAAGTGTACCGATGCGTGGATTATAGTCTCATCGAGAATGTGTAAATAGCAATATGGATGCATCATCATCAGCAATGTCTTACTTCACCGGCATGGATGGGTTCATCTGGTTTGTCGGGATTGTGGAAAAAATTGGCGGCGATCCTCTGCATCTGTTTCGCAGCAAAGTGCGCATTCTCGGATGGCACGAAATGGATACCTCGATTCTGCCTACCGATCATTTGCCGTGGGCGATGCCGCTACTTCCACTGACACACAGTCGCATGCCTATTGATATTCGCGAAGGTGATTGGGTGATTGGATTCTTTCTTGATGCACAGTTAGGTCAGCAACCGATTATCTTTGGGAAGCTACCCGCATATCCGTCAGATAATCAAACAGGTTCTCAAGGTGGAAATAGCTAATCATGGCGATTGCGAATACTGCGAGCACGGCAAATAAGAATGATGGCGGCCGCGATATGCGCACGCCAGCAGAACTGGCGATTGCACCGGATGAACCGGTTTCACGTGAACCCGCGCCACCGACAAAGAAGCTTTCGTTTCTCGACAAAGCCAAACGTGCGCTTGGCACCGTCAGCACGGCCATAAGTCTTGGTGGTGCCTCGATCAATGCGTATAAGAAAACGTTTCAACAAAAAGATCAACTCACCGCACTGAGTACTTCCGTTACGCAGACACTCACATCATTTGATGTCGCGTCGAAGGGTGTGTTGCGAGGCACCATTCCGCAGCAAGATACGATCATTGCAGGATTACAGCAAGCAGCAAATACGTCGGCCACCACGTTTCCTTCCGCAACGGAGATGGTGCAGATCTCGGGCATGCCGCCAGGATTCGTCACGTCGGCTGCACAGTTAGCAGAAGCGGCCGCGGTATTAGCAGAGCGCAAGCGGCAGCTTCAAAATGTACAGCAAAGCCTTGAGAAAAAGAAAAACGATATCACGACAGGCACCGGCGCTCGGGTGCAAGAAAATACCGCTCGTACGACCTATCCCAAGCCATCAGAGATTGGGGCGCCCTCTGTCGCGCCATTAGCGGAGGGCGGCACCGCGGCGGCGAAAGAGCCCGCGTTAGCGGATAAACAAAAATCCGTTTCTGCGGGTAATGCGATTGCGTCTGGCAAACCGAGTTTTTGGAGTCGCTTCAAACAACTAGCAGATTTTTCAAAAGCTCCCGGTTACAACTCGACGTTGAATGTGGTCTTTACGGATAAGTCACGTCAAGCAGGATGGAGTGAACCTGCACCGCCGTATGCCGCACAGTATCCATATAACACCGTCGTGAAAACCTCATCCGGGCACATTGTCGAATACGACAATACGCCCGGTGCAGAGCGTATTCACATTTTTCATCGGTCAGGTTCCTTTATCGAAATGCATCCCAACGGCACCGTGGTCTATAAGTCGTTTGCGGATGGCTATACCGTCACACATGGCAATCAATACGTCAAGGTTGATGGTAGTTGCCACGTCAGTGTGGAAGGTGATGTGACGCTCTATGCAAAGAATAAAGTGGATATTAAGAGTGAAAACGATGTGAGCATTCACACAACGAAAGACTTCAATGTGTTTGCGGAAGGCAACATTGCGCTTCGCTCTAAAAATAAAACCACCGTCGATGGCTCCGTTGTGGATCTTCGATATGTGAAACTGGGTGAGGGTATGCCGGTCGCTCCGGTGCCTGGCGGTGTGGCGCCTCTCGTCGATCTGAAGGCGCTCGCGGTTGACTTTCCATTGTTTGCGCGGGCGATCACTCTAGCTACAGCAGAATATAAAGGTGCGATTGCGAAGAGTGCCGCAGTGATTACCACGAAGATGGGCACAGAACTGGCCGCGGCCGCGGCGCTCGCGACACCTGCGTCACCGTCAGCAGGCACGACAGCGATGGCGACGAAGATTCTGTCTGCGACAAAGGATACCTTGAAGCAGATCGATTTGGTATCACTCGGCGCCGCGGCGTTTCTAAAAGTACTCAACGCGAAATCCGAACCCATTCCCGCAGATCGCGTTCCGAAGACCAGCCCGTTGGCTAATCCGTTGATCTATAACGCCACCACGCAAGCCGCAGTCAATTACCGTGCGGTACAACTTGATACACCTGAAGAAATGCGCGCCACGGATTTATATCAAGCGCATCTCGATACGCGAAAAGCACTAAAGGATGTTGCGAATACCTACATGAATGTGATTGGCGGTGCAGCGTCGCAACCAAACACGAATATTATCGCACCAGCAATACTGCCGTTGGTTGATTTTCTGAACCGCGATACCTATCGTGGTGTATACACATTCACTCCTTCCGCAGTACTTGCGAATACTTCATTCACCGTTGCGGATCTCGTCGATAGTTTATCGCGGGCAGATGTCGCAAATTTCGCGGCGACAGATAGCATTGAACCCAGTGATACAGGCATCACTGTGAATGGTGAGCCTGATGCTACTGCGTCAACCACCTCTACACCAAACACAACATCCGGTGGTGCAGGTGGAGATGTACGTCAACCTAATACCGAACCGTCTATCTAATCATGACTGACTATCAGAACCCGTATGAACCTACGTATGTGCGAACGCAGATCGAAGCGGCATATGCGAAACGTGAACAATACCGTTCCATCATGGAGCAATCGGGATGGCGCGCCAATCCACTTTCAGCGGATGGGCCCTCAGGGCAACCATATTGGTCGGGTCTTCCGACACCACGTGAACTTGATTTTTGGATGGTGCAAATTATCGGGCGTGATAGTGGTTGGGGTGCGTTGTGGACGGATGAAGAATTGGCCACGCGGAATGCAATACCCGGCCCGGCGGCAACCGGATGGTCGCCAACCGATGGGTGGTATTGGGAACAGCGAATCTTATTTCCGTGGCTCTATGCCGTCTCATCGTCTGCGGATGTCACAGATACCTCGACGATAGATACCAGCAGAATTCCACAGACGGTGACGACGGTGGTGCCTGACAAGGCCGCCGTATCTGCTTCGGCATCCGCCGCCGTTGGCATCACTCCGCAACTTGGATTGCTGGAAGACGACATTCTGTATAACCTTGCGTTGCTAGCCACTAACGTGCTGCAACCATTGAAACGAAAATATCCCAACATTGTTATTGTCAGTGGATTTCGTCAAGTCAATACAGGTTTGAGCCAGCACGAAAAGGGTGAAGCCGTTGATCTGCAAGTGCGCAATCAAACGCCAGAACTCTTATATGAGATTGCTGACTACATTGCCAAGTCATTACAGTTTGATCAATTGATTCTGCATTATTGCGACGAACCTGCAATTTCGTGGATCCATGTCTCGTTTTCCGCGACGTCATTGCGACGTCAGGTGTTGACGCGAAACTACGACGATAGTTTTCTCGACGGCGTGCATTTGATTACTCGATTGACCGGTGAAGCGTATGCACAGGCGCAACGAGAATCCGCGGCGCTCTTGACGCGAATCAATGCAGAATTAGAAATCGAAAAAGCACGGCAAAATAAACTCAACCCGCCCGTCACAATTGGGGATGCGTCGCCTACAACTGAAACAACCGGTGGTGATGGTGACGGAGACACTGGCGCGCCGGGTGTGGTGCCGGATGATCGCGGTATCGTGGCCGCACTCTTCGCTGCGACGCGAGATCAGTATAACTTCTCATCAGATGACGACTGCGGCCGGTTCACGGAAGCTGCCCTCGCGGAACTACGCAGCAAGAGCGCGTATGGGTCGCAGTGGGGTCACCTGCGCAAGAATGCGGGTCAAACCCAATACGCAGGGCACGCGACAGACGTACTGGCGTTCCTCGGCCTTCCCGGCGATCCGGAAGGCGTACAATACAACGGAAAGACGGTCACCGCAGTCGATTTCATTGTCGGCGCGGGTTCCGACACAGCATCACCGGGATGGGGCGTCGATATGCCTCGGTACACGAAAAACGATTGGTATTAGACACACTAAATACTCATATCTATGGCCGAGATATCAACCACATTCAACGTCACTCGTCAGTACAAGGATCTGTCACTGACGTTTGCGCGGAATCCCATTACGAGCGATGTTGTGAGTGTGAGTGGTGCGGAAGCGGTGAAACGCTCGTTGCGCTTGCTGCTTTCTGTCGATACGGGCGAAACCCCGTTTTTTCCGGAGTTTGGTACCCGCATCAAGCGGCTATTGTTCGAACCCATTGATCCGATTACTACCGTACTGCTACAGCGTGAGATCGAAACGACGATTCGCTCATTCGAACCTCGGGTGCAGATTCAACAACTGGTAGTGCTTCCGTCGGCAGATGAGCAGCGGTATGAAGTCAATCTGGTCTTCTCAATGGTGAACCAAACCACGCCGGTGACGTTCACTCTGTATCTTTCACGACTGCGATAACCTATGGCTACACCAGCGTCACAAATTCGGATTGCGGAACTCGATTACGATCAGATTCTCCAGAATCTCGTCGAGTTCATGAAAGCGGATCCGGCATTTTCCGATTACGACTTCTCCGGCAGCGGATTGCGGTTGCTATCTCGCGTGCTGGCATACGTGACGTTCTACAACAATTACTATCTCTCATCGGCCGTCAACGAAGCGTTTCTGGATACTGCACAATTACGTTCTTCTGTCGTGTCACATGCACGGATGCTCGGCTATGCGTCGCATGGCGTGCGCAGTGCGTCGTATGAGGCGAACGTCGTGGTGGTCGTCAGTAACACATCACCGTCAACAATTACACTATCCAAGAACACACAGTTCGTGTTGCAGTCAAACTCCCAGTACACTTTCTACAATACCGATGATGTGGAACTCACGCAGAATGCGACGAGTTTAGCATACGAAGGTACAGGGATTACCTTAGTCGAAGGTCGTCCAGCGCGGTATCGGTTTGTGGTGGATACAAACGATCCGACGCAACGGTTCATTATTCCGAATGCGAATGTAGACTTTAGCCGTTTGTCGGTACAGGTATTTGATAGCAGCACGAGCAACACGTCAACGGTGTTCACGGAAGCAACAAATCTGTTGCTGGCCAACAGTACGTCGAACATCTATTTGGTGAACGAAGCGTATAACGGATATCCCGAATTGAAGTTTGGCAACGATGTTGTCGGTCGAGCCTTACACAATGGAAATGTGGTGCTCGTCGATTACTACATCAGTCGCGGTCTTGACGGCAATAACATTCGTGGCCCGTTCCGTATCAACGACTCAACTATTCCGGGGTTGCAGCGCGGCGTCACCGCGACCCCCGATGCGAACACGGTGCCGAGCCTTGGCGGCAGCGATTATGAGGATATCGAAAACATTCGCTATCTCGCGCCGCTCACCTATGCCACACAGAACCGATGCGTAACCGCAGATGACTACAAAGTGGTCATTCTACAAGACTATTCGGAAAGTATTTCCGCGATCACCGTCTTCGGCGGTGAAAACGGAAACCCGAATGACGCACTCGAACGCCCTGCGTACGGTCGCGTCTACATTGCGATCAAGCCGGTGATTGGCATTCGCTTGACGGAAGTCTTGAAAAATCAGATCGTCGAAACCGCGATCAAACCGCATAGCATCGTGGGTGTGGTGCCGGAAATTGTCGATCCCGATTACATCTACCTGATTGTCAACACGCAAGTCAAATACGACCCGCGGGCAACGACGCGCACCAAGCAGCAACTCGCGAGTGCGGTCGCGGCGACCATCGATACGTACGCAGAACAGAACATCGAAAAGTTCAACACGTCATTCCGTTTCTCTCGTCTGACACGTGCGATTGACGATACCGATATCGCGATCAGTAGTTCATTGACGCGGATCGAATTGCAGAAGCGCATTTATCCTGTGGTCGGCGATTCAAATTCGTTTGTTGTGAAATTCGGTGGGCCGCTGTTGAAGTCGGGAACTACGTCTGCGATTCTTCCGTCATCAACACACCGGTTTGATTATGCGGCCGCCAACGGCACCGTGTTCACCAACTGCATCTTACGCGAATCAAATAACATCATCCAAATTATTGGGTATCAAGATGATGCCACGCACTCTGAGGTGGTCATCAACGAGAACGTCGGCACATTAGATACCACTACCGGTGTTATGACGCTTTCGAATTTCGCGCCAGAAGCCATTGAAAATGATGCGGTAGATGTCTGGATTCATGCACTGCCATTGACGACGGACTTGACGCCTTCTCTAAACCGTATGTATACTGTCGATGCAAACACGATTGTTGTCAGTCTGTTTGATGAATCGCAAACATCAACCGCGACAGGGTTCTATCAGGGCGGCGTGCTCCGATAAGTTATGCGCGCCTTTCAGCCGGGTCAAGAATTTTATAACATCATCAAGACCGCGATACCGGATTTCGTGGAATCCGAGTATCCGCTGTTTGTAGAATTCATTTCGGCATTTCTACAGTTTCTCGAACAGGAACGTACCACGACGACGAGCACGATTGTGCCTTCGTTCGGGCCTGCAAATCTCGCGGTCACCACCACCGAGACATTGGGTGGGCCGCTCTATGAAGCACGCAAACTCTTAGACTACCGCGACACACAAACGACACTGGATGAATTCCGTGTGCAGTTTTTGTCAATGTTCGCGAAGAACTTTCCGCAGTATAGTTATCTACCTACGGATTGGTTCGTGCGTTCACTGCGTACGTTCTATCAGGAAAAAGGCACCGAGAACAGCATCAAGTGGTTCTTCCGTGCGTTCTTCAACGAAGAGGCCTCTGTATACTATCCGCGCACGGATATCTTCAAGGCATCCGACGGCACGTGGGTGGCGCCGATTACGTTGAAAGTCAGTGCCCCGATTGACGGTCATGCCGGTGCAGATATTACGACCTACTATACCGGTCAGCGCGTAATCACGTCGACCGGACAGGCAATTGTTGATCGCGTGAGTGCATACGTAGTGGGAGCGTCATTCGGTCAGCGCATTCCCGTCTACGAATTAACGCTCCGCTTCGGAAGTCTTGGTGGTGCATTTACATACGATCAAGAATTAGTCAATATCGACTCCGATGAACAAGTGCGCACACGCATTCTGCCGGTCATCAGCGCGATTACCGTGGGGGCCGGTGGCACACAATATGCGGTGGGTGATTACGTCGCCATTTCGGAAGGCCCCGGCGCTGGTGGTGGGTATAACGCATATGGTGTGGTACGCAGTACGACAAATGGCTCCATCAGTGGCGTCAATGTTGTCAATGGCGGCAATGGGTTTTCCGTTGGTGAACCTGTGGAGTTCTTTAGCGGTTCCGGAAACGGCGCCGCCGGGTATGTAGAAACACTCACTAATACTAAGACCGCAATTTTTCTCGATCTGACAATTGAGCCATTTGCAAACAGCACCGCAACCGTCACATTAGATTCTCCCGACTATGGCGCGGCCACCGGAGTGACTACGCTCAATGGTGCGGATCTTGATACGGCACTAACCGTAGTTTATGCGGCCGCCGACACGAAACCCTTTTACACACCGTGGGTGTGGACAAACAGTACGAATAGTGCTGCGGTATTAGCCAACGTCGCGATACTTGCGGATAACATTTCGGTAACACCTTTCGTAAACACCAATACGGCGACAAGTTCTGGCACAACAGGCAAACTCTTTGTCTTGAACTCCGCTCTTGATGTGACGACGAACACCAGTACTGCCACGATCACCGCGAACGCGATTGGCTACTTCGTAGGTGGATTAGCAGGCAATACTGCTCACACGTATAATGCGACGAAACTCTATTTGAGTAACGTGGCAAATTTGGGATTGTTGACGACCAGCGTGTATGTGAAGCAAGATTACGCGAACACCCAAACAGGCACCGTCACCACGTATGGCAACAGTACCATCGTGGGCGCAAACACCGTGTTCCAAAATGTTCTGCGCGTCAACGCACACATGCGCGTCGGAAACGCGTCTGCAGGCTATGATGTCGTCGTGAAGTCTATTGAGAGTAATACCGCGTTGACGATTTACGGAAACGCCAATACCGTCAGTGCCAACGTCTATGCGACGTATCCGATGGGTCGTGTGCGCACGATCACACCTCGGGCGCAAACCTCATACGGCACCGTCAACAGCGTGATCCTGACGTCTGCAGGTTCGCAGTATGCGGTACCGCCGTTAGTGATCGTTGACTCAATGGATGCTCGTGTACAGGAACTGTATTATTATGTGACGGCGAACGACACCGTGGTATCTACGAGTGGTCGGGCTGCGGGAATGTTTGCAAATGCCGATCTTGAAGTGATTCAGGGTAGCGGTCAAATTGCACGTATTGATATTCAAAACAGTGGTGTGCTTTACACTGACGCAAACAGCATCAGTATTACCGCGCAACGGGCCTCTGGGCAAACAGGTATCACCGCAGAATTGACTGCGGTGCTTGGTGCCGTGACGCAATATAGTGGTCGGTTTACCACCACGCGTAGTTTCTCAAGTTCTGATAAGTATCTGCAGGATGGCAATTACTATAACGACTATACCTATGTGGTGAGAGCCGCCCAGTCATTTGATCGCTATCGCGATGTATTATTGAAACTGATGCATCCTGCGGGGTTCCGACCATACGGTCAGTACTTGCTGGTGAGCGACATCGTGTTGGATCTTTCGCCAGAAACCGGATACACCGATTTCATTCCCGTAGACTCGTCATTGAATCGTCGAGCGACAGACGTGAATACGCTCACGATCCCCACAACAGGCATTGAGTACGTTATTCAGTTGGGAGAATCGTCAGTGGCACGTACGCGTCGGTATCCAATTCCGGGTGTCAAGCCTGAAGATAGTATCTTCTTCAGTGCTGCAGAATACGATACGCGCATGGATTATGACGATGCGCTTTACGAGCACGGATTCACGCCACAAATGCAATGGTCATTGACCACACTCGCGAACTTGTCGAGTACAGGTGCGCAGACTGTGGCACTGACCGCTTCTGCGGGTGTGACGCTGGTGAGCGACGATGGGCCGACGTATCCCGTGCATTCGGTGTTGCTTGCGAATACGACGCAATACCTGCGGTACACGTTTGCGAACGCGAATGCGGTATTGTTCAATAGCCGCTCGGCACCGCATACGTTCCGTGGTGGGTTGTCGATTTGGTACTACGCGAGCGATGGTATTCCTGCCGCAAACGCGATGATCTTTGGTGATCGTGATTGGCTCTGGCTCAGTATCGATTCCGCCGGAAAGATTCATGGGCAAGTGGCGAACGATGCAAATACAAATATCATGTCGGATGATGCCATCAGCCCGACAATGTGGAACCACATCGTGTTGGCGTTCGATGATAACCATCTACACACAGACTCATTGAAGCTGTTTGTCAATGGTCGTATGCAACAGGTGGTCGGGTCAGCACAAGGTACCTATGTGCCGGGCACGATAAGTATTGGAAGTAGTAATACCGCACAATACCCGTCTGCAGATGGTCGGTATGGACAAGCGACAGTGCTGATCGAACCGCCGACACAAGCATACGTGAACGATCTGTATGCGTCAGGGCAACGCGACGGTACAGAAACGCTGACGATTGTGCGTCAGGGACAAGGTATCGATCTGTTGTACTACTGGAACAATACGACAATCAATACATTGGCCAGCAATACGATTTCACAGGAATACTACGCGAACGCTGCTATTGACGAATCGGCTCCGTTGGAGGAACCCGATTCCGGTTTGTCTAACTAAATAAAGGAAACATCCATAGGTCGCAACTATGTCAAGTATCAATACAAAAAAGTATCGTACCTTTCTGTCGCAGCAATTCGCAAATTGCTTGAGTTCGAACACCTCGATGTTCTATCTTGGTGTGGGTCGTCCTCAAGATTGGACGAACGATAACAGCCCGCCAACACCGACACAAGACACGCAGAGTGTCGATTTCGAATACTGGCGCGATATGCTTGCCGTCAAGCGCGTGGATGTGGCGAACACTTCATACGTGATTCCACGCCGCGATTGGTCGAGCAATACCGTCTACGCGCAGTATGATGACACCAGCACATCATTGTTTAGCAATAACTTCTATGTGCTGGACACAACGGATGCGCCGTTTAAGGTGTACAAGTGCTTATGGAACAACAACGGCGGAAACAGCACCGTTGCACCGAGCACGACTGGCAATAACGTGTCTCCTGTTGCGACCGCAGACGGATACGTGTGGCAGTACATGTACGACATCTCAACTGACAAGTACAAGTTCTTGACGAACTCATGGATGCCGGTGTCTACGAATGGTACCGTGTCCGCCGCTGCGGCCGCGGTACCGGGAAAGTTACCCACGACAGTGCCGTTCATTATGACCTCAAATGGATCCGGATTCAATCCTGCGGGGTCGTTCACTGTTGCCTTTACGGGTGACGGTAACGGTGCCGTCGTCAATGCATCGAGTCTCACGATCACGTCAAACGCAGTTACCCAGATTCTTCCTGCGAATGGTGGTATTGGATATACGACAGTCAATACGGTGATCGTGCAGCAAGCAGGTGCAGTCAATGCTACGGCGCGAGCAATCATTCCTCCGTATCCCAATCACGGGTATAATGCTCAAAAGGAACTTGGCGGTTCAGCAATCATGTTGACAGGCCAGTTCGAATACGATGAAGATGATGAGTTGACGACAATCAATAACTATCGTCGTATTCTATTGCTGACGGATCCACTGCTTGCGAATGGCAGTGCCGCAAACGGCAACTTCTATAAGCAGACGTTCGATCTTACGCTGACATCCAACACCGGCGTGTTTGCTCCCGATGATGTGATTCATGTGTCATCAAACGTATCGTATGTTGTCACGGGTATTGTGGTTGATGTCGTGGCGTCGGGAAACAATAATGTCGTGCGCGTGACGGCGGTCAATGATCAAGGTCGTGCGAATGCGTTTGTGAGCGGCGATACCATCACCTGCAATGTGTCGGGTGTGGAGGGTGTCATCAGTACCGTGTCGCTGCCGGAACTGAAGTTCTTTACCGGGAACATTCTGTATGTCGATCAGCGTTCTCCGGTGACGCGAGGCCCGGATCAAGTCGAAGAAATCAAGCTTGTGTTCCAGTTCGGCTAGTAAACAGCATTCTCTCTAAACGAGCGCATCAATGGCGATTAGTAATACCACACAAAACATTCTACGGTCTGAATATTACGACGACTACTACACCATAGCGAATACCACTACGGGTGAGTTACGCGGTGAAGAGTTTGATTTTCATCGCATTCTCTTCCGCCCTCGCTATGGCGTGCAGTCTCGCGAACTGACACAGGTACAGACACTGCTGCAAGCGCAATTGCAGCGACTCGGTACCGCACAGTTCCGTGATGGCGACCGTGTGTATGGTGCACAAATTGCTGTGGATGTGCAAGCGACCAGTGGTCAGGTGCTGCCTGCCACAACGCTGACGAATTTCTACGACCGCGATACGAATACGCCCACCAATATTTTCGATACCAGCGCCAACACGACAAAAGCGACCGTCGTGCAATACGTCAGTGTTGACGATGGCGAAACCAGCAATAACTATCTTGTCTTCAAGTATGCTGGTGCAGGAGCGTTTTTGCCATCCGGCACGGTGCAGCTTGCTACCGATGCTACCAAGCAAGCGACTTTCTCCACGGGCACCAACAGTGAAGTGTTCTCGGCCGCATCGACGGCCAGCATCGATGAAGGTGTGGTGTTCGTCTCTGGCTTCTATGTGCATGTGAAGCCCCAAACGATTGTACTGGATGCGTTGAGCAGCACCCCCTCATACCGTGTGGGCTTGGAGATCGCTGAAGACATTCTCGACGAGTTGGATGCGGTAGTCGGTGAGACGCTGCTTGATCCCGCGAACAATGGCGCCGTTGGCGCGCATCGTTTCCGCATGCGTCTGACGTTAGCAAAACGCACACTGGATACAGATGCGGATGCGAACTTCATTGAACTGTGCCGTGTCGTGGATGGCCAGATCCAATACACCCGCACCTCACAGCGATATGTGCGCTCCGAAGAACTGAATGATATTCTCGCTCGTCGCACGTACGATGAATCGGGCAACTATGTCGTGCGCCCGTTCGTACCCGTGATTGACGAAAACCCAAGTGACGCGAATACGTTCTACCTGTCTATCGGTGCCGGCAAAGCATACGTGCAGGGCTACGAAATCGAAACAACACAGACAGTCAACACGATCATCCGCAAAGGCCGAGAAACCGCGAATGCAGACAACCGCACTCTCGCATTGTCGGTAGGCAGTTACGTCTACGCGAACCGTGTGTCGGCTGCGGCCCCCAACAGTTACTTTGCGAACACGACCACGGTTGATATTCACTGCACGAACGCGGCATCGATCAACGTAGCGACCAGCGGCACGTATGCGTATAGCAAGATCGGTACCGCAAAGGTGCGCATGATCGAAACGCATCGGGTGCCGTCGCAGTTGCAGATCGATACGTATGCGAACAATAGCGTGTATCGACTGTTTTTCAGCGACGTGCAGTTTGCGAGCTTGTCGAGTAATGTGGTGGCGGCCGCCGTCAATAACAACGTTGCGTTTACGCTGACAGTCACGATTGGAAATGGGCGACCGGAAAAAGATGGTGCAATTGAAGGAGCAACCATCACGCTTGGTGGTGCCGACTCACCCGTCAGTGGCACGTTTACCGTGAACAACTATGTGGTGGGAAATGCGACGCACGCATACGTCACTCTACGTGAGTTCTTGCCTGCGTTGCCAAACGCCAACACCACGTACTCGTTGAAGTTTCAGACACGCGATGTGGATGCGTTTGCATTGTTTGGTTCTGCAAATACTGCCGCACCCTATGCGTCGAATCTGGTCTTCCAAGCCGATGTGGCGCCGGATAGTAAGCTCGACGGCACTCCCGCAGGATATACGTATGTGGAAGGGGTCAACGATAGCTCACTGCTATACCAAATCCCCGAACGATTCGTCAAGGCCAACACGATTGGTATTGCTACTGCGGAGTTTAGCACATGGCTGCAATCCGCATCGAACACACGTACGTTTAGCAGTGCGTCGAACGGTGCTCTGTCCGTTGTCTTTGCGGGTAACACATTCAGCGTGCCCGTTGGAACGTTGAGTGCTGCCAGTGCACAGGAATACTTCACTGTATTCGATCTGACGACAGACAATAAGGGTTACGGTCAAGTCATTCAGTGGGCAGATGCTGCAAACGTGAATTCTTCTGTGCGGTGTCTGTCCAATGCGAGTGTCGCGTCTGTGGGTGGCCAGTATGTGCTGTCGTTCACGTATCATCACGGTTCGTCAACCAGCAATACGCGTACCTTTAGCGCACTCGGAAAGGCGTTAGTCACCGGATACCCGGCGCGTGAAAAAGTCTACTACGTGGGCAACACGTCTGCAGTGTATTCGAACACCACGTCAGCATTGTCGAAGGGGCAGATCGAGTTTCACACACTGAATGCCACTGCCGGGTTCGCATACTCACTGAAGACACCGGATGTGATGAACTTACGCAAGGTGTTGTATAAGAGTAGCAACACCGCGTTCGCAAATGGTGATCTCTCGACCGCCACGGATGTGACGGAATATTTCACATTGGATTCCGGCCAGCGCGATAACAGCTACGAATATGGTCGAGCGATTGTGAACAACGGAGCGGCATCCGTGATCAAGCCGACCGGTCGTTTGCTGATGATCTTCGATTGGTTCCAGCATAATGGTATCGGATATGCGACGGTCGATAGCTATCTGACGAGCAACAATATCGCATTGGGTCTATCCTACGATACCATTCCCGATTACATGTCTCCGCGCTTCAACCGCAAGATCAACTTGCGCGAAGTGCTCGATTTCCGCCCCACGCGCTCGAACTACAACTTCCAAAGCAGTGCACTGGTGTATGCGGCATCGGATAGCACCAGCAACACGCAGTTTGTGGATACCACCAGTGGCGCGTCGTATTTGACGCCCGTCTCGGATGATGTGTGGAACGGCAGCTATCAGTTCTATCTTGCTCGTATCGATAAGATCGCACTGTATCCTGATGGCGCATTTCATGTGATTGAAGGACAAGCCAATCAGTCGCCGGTTCCGCCGTCGGATGACAATCAGGGGTTGCTGTTCTATCAAGTCACAGTGCCACCCTACACCTTAGCAGACGCGAACAATGTGCCTATTGACGTGAAGCTCCGCACGTACGATCATAAGCGGTACACCATGAAAGATCTATCACGCATGGAAGACCGCGTGGCACACTTGGAATACTACACATCGCTGTCGCAACTCGAACGCAATGCCCGCGACCAGTCGATTACCGATCAGGATAATCTTGAACGATATAAGAATGGCATTCTTGTCGATGGGTTCGTCGGTACGGGTGTGGCCAATGTGATCGATCCGGATTTTACGGCATCGATTGATACGTATGCGCATACACTGAATCCGGGGTTCCGCAGCACCAACTTCCAGTTTGCGGTGGATAGCGCCAACAGCAATACCTTTGGCGTGTCTGTCGTTGGTGACATGGCGATTCCCGCCTATTCGCAGAGCGCATTTGTGACGCAGCCGTTAGCGACACATGCGATATCGGTCAATCCGTTCAATATCGGTTCGTTCTACGGAAAGGTACGTCTCTCACCCGCAGTCGATACGTGGAAGTCAACCACGACGCGACCCGCACAGGTAATCGATATGGGCGGCCCCACACAAGCGTGGGTGGATGCGAATCTGCCGTCATACACAAACTGGGGCGAATGGGACACCACATGGTCGGGTACTAGCGTAAGTGGAGGTTCGCGACAGGATTGGTGGGTGCCTGAAAATTGGACACCGAATGCGCACGATTGGCGCAGTATGCGGGAAACCACGACTTCGTGGCAAGACATAGAGACGACCTCAACGCAACAGCGTAGTGGCACACGATTCGACTACGTATCACAAACCACGACAGCGAACTTTGGTAATCTTGTGGTGGATACGAGCATTGTGCATCATATGCGCAATCGCGACATCGTGTTTGCCGCAGACGGATTGCGCCCCAGTGCAACACTCTATCCGTTCTTTGATGGCGTAGATGTCAAGAATTACGTGCAGCGCGCCAACAAGTTGCGGTTGGTGCCCACGACGACAGAACGGGCCTTCTTTGTGGGCCAGACTGTGTACGTCAAGACTCCGCTGTCGGGCACAATTTCCACGACGACCGCGTGCTCCACTATCACCGGAACAAGCACCGCCTTTGACGAGCAACTCCTGCCTAATCAGTTGGTGCGTGTTGAACTGAGCGGTACCACATTTGATCGGTACATCTCGTCAAGCGCGAACAACACCAGTGCGACGTTGCTCTCAACAGCACCCGCCACGTTAGCAGGTGCAACACTCTCGACGCTGACACCGGTCACGATTTCGGATGTCGCTTCTCGCGTTACCGGTGACACCATTGAATATACCATTAGTGTCGTGCGTGTGGTGCGCGATGCGGATAATGATGCCGCGACACCCTATCCGGTACGTGCTGGCGCGCTGGCAAATAGCAGCGGCAGCGGTTCAACTCTCATCGTGCCAAGCAGCGCACGCGGTAGTTCATTTACACTTAATGTGAATACCGCGATTGTTGCGTCTGGCGTCGTGCGTGCGTACAATGACGGCACACACATCATTCGCTTCGAATCGGATATGACGACAGATACGGTGAGTGGCAATCCACGCATCTACTTTGTGTCTGGGCCGGGCGCGGGGCAGTTCGCAACAATCAATACTGCGAGCTACAACGTGTCCACCAAATCGGCAACACTCGTCACCGCAGGGCTCTCGAATATTACGGTGGGTTCAACCATCTACAGTATTGGCAATATGACATCCGAGAGCTTCCTTGCAAATGCCACCGTTACGGCATCGCGTGCGGGTACGGTGTCGGGTGCGTTTCACCTGCAGGATGGCACATTTGCTGCCGGCACACGTCTCTTCCGCCTCACGGATAGCGCGAGCGATGTTGTGTCGGATGCCACCACAACGGCCGAAACAAACTATACCGCGTCAGGGTTGAACGTCACAGAACAAAACTTCAGTGTGAGCACGCGCAGCGTGGGCATCAATCGCAGTGGTGTCACCGATTCTCGCACACAAGTGGATCGCACACGCGTCGAAAATACGACGGTTGAATGGGTCGATCCGCTGGCGCAGACGTTCCTTGTCGATGCGCGGCAGTATCCGCAAGGCGTGATGGTGAGTTCACTGGATCTCGCGTTCGCGACGAAGCCGACAGACGACATTCCGGTCATCGTTGAATTGCGCCCTGTTGTAAATGGATATCCAAGTTCGAATCAGTTGGTGCCGTGTCTTTCGGATAGCGGTCAAGCCACCGTATCGATGCGTCAAGATCGTGTGAATACGACGACTGCACCTAACTTTAGTGACGCGAACACCTACACACGCTTTGCCTTTGCGGCGCCGGTACATTTGCAACCGGGCTTAGAATACGCAATAGTTGTTCGTTCTGACTCAGACGCCTACACGGTGTATACCGGTGAACTGGGCGGTACCGTGATCGGCACCGATCAAAAGGTCGCGAAGCAGCCG
>Ga0208784_1000002_pt1 | contig 197027 bp, 240 predicted proteins | sample DEB19_08_DNA_FD_184531 | JGI IMG/M metagenome (GOLD analysis project Ga0208784, IMG submission 184531) | Aqueous microbial communities from the Delaware River and Bay under freshwater to marine salinity gradient to study organic matter... | ecosystem: Environmental > Aquatic > Marine > Coastal... | reverse complement strand
GATTTTATTAGTCTTCGTCACCCAAATGTTGTGGCCGCGCGGCGTCTGTTATAGGATCATGATCTCTTTTATGTATTATACTAGCGACTGTTCGCACACTTCCATCAGGGTCTTTCATTCCTTGCTCAAGATGTTCAGGTGTTGCCAAATGATGAGTAATTGCATTTCTACGAACATCTGGATTTGGATCCTTCACTGCTTGCGTTATATGTTCAGATGTTACATTATGATGTTTCAAAGCCGCCTGACGAACATACCTGTCTCCATCTTTCAATGCTTGCGTTATATGTTCAGGCGTTGCTTTAGGATGTTTGATTGCGACAATACGCACGGCCATGACTTTATCCTTCAATGCATGTGTAATATGTTTTGATGTTACATTGGGATGATTGATTGCAGCCACACGAACATCAGACGATTGATCTTCCAATGCTTGCGTTATGTGTTTAGGTGTTGCCAAACGATGAGATATCGCATTTCTACGAACATCTGGATTTGGATCCTTCAATGCTTGTGTAATGCGCGTAATATGATCTAGCGATTCATCTATGCGTTGATGGTTAGTCTCCGAAAGCTGCTCTTCATTCATATTGATTCCGTTGATCTGCGCCAAACGAAGTCTGAATTGAATTGATGTATTATCGTCCATGGTATCTCTTTCTAGATGATTTTATGTACTATTTATTCTTCCTCATCACTCCAGGAATCATCTTCCTCTTCGTCATCATCAAAGTCATACATGTGGCCACAGAATGGGCAATAACAATCCTTGCCCATTACTGCGTCTTCATCATACTCTATCGTGTATTCAGAGTCACACGATACACACATTAGAGTCCTCTCTGTCATTTACAATCTCCTAATTGCTAAATAGATGTGGTTCGCGGGTTCCGAGGCCCCAACCACTCTAACAGCTAAAGAGGAGCCATCAGCAATGGATTCATTCGTATATATATGGACTAATCTAACTACCGGTAAAAAGTACATTGGTGTACATAAAGGTAGTTCAGATGACGGATACATATGCTCATCTAAAATCATGCTTGAAGAATATCAAATAAATCCATCTAATTTCAGGAGAGAAATTATTGCACATGGATTATTTGAAGACATGTACAATCTTGAAACAAAAATGCTGCGCGAAGCGAATGCAGCCGAAAATTCAAATTATTATAATCAATCAAATAACAATGGTCAATTTTATATAAAGAAACACAATGAGCAAACAAAAGAAAAAATAAGACAAAAGGCGCTAGGAAGATCGCCTTGGAATAAAGGATTGCCCAATCTTCAACAAAAAGAAAAAATGTTGCAAAATAATCCAATGAAAAGACCCGAAATTGCAGCAAAAGTTGCTGCAAAAAATAAAGGTAAGCCAGCCCACAATAGAGGTAAATCAACAACACATTCTAATAATTCTAGCAAATACAAAACAAAAGGTTATGGAAAAGATGGTCGTAAAAAAACAATATGGACTTTCATTGATGGAAAGAAAATTATTGTTGATGATACCCGAAAAATGTGTGATGAACTTGGTTTATCTTATAGTGCAGTTAGACACAAGATAGGAAAAGGCCCCTATGCAAAAGGTAAACATAGAGGCCTATCCATAGAACGATATGATTATACTACTTCACAGGAACCCGCAGTGCAGCTCAACTCCTGTGTACCAGTTGTTGTATCACGTTTTTCATAATCTGACAGCTTTGACCAATCAACATTCTTAGGCATTCTTTCTACCATTGCCTCATACTGCTCTTTCGTGCAATCCTGATATGGCATTTGCTTATAAGACGCATCAGAGAATGGCAAGAACGATACGCCAGACATCTCGTCAAAATGCTCATAGACCCATGCACCAACTTCCATCCACTCATCTTCCTTGACCGAGATGGTGACAGATGGCTTATGCTCGCAGAAATGTCTCTGATACTCAAGCCAAAGTTCAAGCTGCTCAATCGCAGTCATGTCCTTGCGAAATACTGCATTCTCTGGTGTCTTCATTGGAAATGCAAAGACATATGTGTGTTCTGGCTTCATCACATCGTCTTCAACAGGAAAGCCAGCATCAACCATCATCTTGGCCAATGGATCTTTCTTGTCAGCACGAACCGTGCGAATATAATATGGCGCATGTCTCGCATGAATACCAGATGCCGAATCAACCAACTGCGATACTGTGCCAGATGGCTTCACGCATGTAATCGCAGCCGAACGAGGAATGCCAAGTTTCTTGGCCCATTCAACATTCGTCTCGACAGCACGATTGCGAATAGCATTCAGAACCGAACGAAGTTCTTCACGACCCTTCTTGCCATTCGTGATTTCATTGTCCATGATACCAGTCAATGAAACGCCAAGTAGTCTTTCTTCATCGCAGTTGTTCTTCCATGTATTGCGAAGATACTTGAAGTTGGTCAGCGTTGACTGCCATGTGCCAAGAATTGTTGCAAGCCGAATCTTGCGATGAAGATCAACTGATGTGTCTAAGGCACGAACGACGACTTCGGTCAGATTGCAGAACTCGCGATTACGCAAAATGATCTCGGAGCATGGATTCGTACCAAAGTCAAAATCTGGATTGCGACGACCATACTTCTTGGCCTGATTCTGTGATGCTGTGCGCGAGAAGATTCCGCGCTCACCCGACTTGGACTCATACAGCGCAAACCATTCCTTCATGAATACTGACATGTCTGGCTTACGCTTTGCAACGAATGAATTGTTGGCCAATGCTCTCTGTGCATTGTTTTCCCACCACATGCCACTCTTTGCAGTACGCATACCATCATCAGAAAGATCTGACAATGAAATGAGTGCAGAACGACGAACACCACCAACGACAACGATCTCGGCGATCTTGCAGACAATGTCATGGCATTCAAGAGATGTCAGCTTGCGACCAGCAGCATTCTTGAAGATGCGTGTGACGAATTCAAACAAAGAGACAAGTGGTTCTGGACCAGATGCACGACCACCAAATGTCTTGAGTGGTGCGCCTGCGGGTCTGACCTTTGATACATCCCAGCGAGCAATCTGACCACCATAGAGAAGATGAATGATTTCCTTCAGAGCCTTGGCCCAACCAAGTTTTGAATCACCAACGACGACAGTGGTGTCGGACTCATAGAAATCTTCAGCAATGATCGGAAGCTGATCGGTGAACTTTTGCTCGACGGAGAAACCAACACCAGTTCCATTCATGAGAATGTATAGGATTTCGTCAAACGAACGAGGCGAGTCAACAGCAACGTATGAGCAATTGTATCCAGCAACATTCTCGCGAGACAATGCTTCACCTGCAGTCATGAGGCATCGCATTGATGGCATGATCTCTAGGCTAAGAACTGCGTCTTCCAGTTCACGACGCTCTTCTGGCTTTACCTTGTAATTGCAATGTTGCTTTAGATGATCTTCAAAGAAATCAAAGTATCTGCCAACAGTCTCAAACCAATTTTCGCGTCTATTCTTTTCTGGTAACCATCTTGAATAGCGCGAAAGGTGGATGAACGACTGATATTGCGTCGGTAGTGAATTACTCATTTTTGCCTCTTTATTGATTATTAGTTGAAAGTACTTTTTCTATAGGGAATACTTGGGATATTACCTTTGCAGCCCCAATGGCGATAAGCATGTGTTCTTTTTGAGTTCCGTTGCCTGAACGTAGATCTATATAGTGGACCCAAGAACGAAGGGTGCCCTTCATGTAAAGACGAGAAAGAACCATTCCCTCAGGAAGAACAGATCTTGCAACTTCCTTTGCGATACCGTTATCTATCGCCCAATCATATGCATTCTGCGCTTCCATCATGACTCGCATCTGCGCAGTCTTCCATTCGGAATTCAAATCAAAGTCTTCTACATCAATTGAATTCTGACGATTCTTCTTGTCCTGCAATCTGGCATCGCGGAACTCATAGCCAAGATCGGCAACAGCATATCTCTGAGAAAACTCTTGGAATACAAACGAGCGATGGCGCAGAATCTGGCGCGCAATGTCGCGTGTTGTCTCAATCTCCAATGTCATGTCAACCATTTCAAGCGGAGACCAATGCTTGTTCTTGATCAAGTAATTGACAAGTTTTTCCGATGTGTCGTTATTGAATTGATTGGCTGGATTGGAAACGCGAGCACAAAATGCAATCAGATCAATGGGCGTAATAATCCCTTGATCTTGCAATCTTTTCACTGGCTGTGTATATGACACTAATTCTATTTTCATGACTCACCCATGATGTTGAGGATAGTATACTTATCATAGATAATATCACAAACGTAGAAAATATCAACAAAAAATATTTTTTATATTTTTTTCCATTGATTCAACATGAACTTAGCCTTCACACCGCTAAATACGTTTCCATCAATCATCTTCACGATTTGTTGCGTATTCTTACCTGACAAGATCAAGTCATTGATGTCCTTGCAATTCATCGTCTGTGGCCAAATGCAAACGCGAAGACCCGCATTGATGCTTTGATCAATCTGGCGAACGATATCCTTGTTTCTTGGCTCATTGTCCGAGATGAATACAGCTGTCTCGGTATTCACATATTGTCTCACCTGAATCAGATTTGCACCAGCAATTGCAAGTGCGTTTGGTAGAAACATGGAATCAATCGGACCTTCAACGACATATGTCGTCTTGGTAACGTCCACACGATCAAGTCCATAGATCTTTGGTGCTTCTTCATCAATCTTTATCGTGATATATCGGATCTTGTTGTCGGCAGCCAATGCACGACCTTGAATCGCAACAAGTTTCTTTCGTGCATCATGGAATGGAATGACGATACGAGCATCGCTCTTTAGTTCCTTGCCATGATTAGGAACCAGTTCATCTATGAACCCGCGAAAGTCTTCAGCATAATATAGATTGGTCCAGAACTCCTTTGGGATCTTGCGATTTGCAATGTACTGGCGAGCATAATGCTCTTCTTCCAAAGATTCAATCGTGGGAAGATCAATTCTTGCGCGAAAGACAGGGGGCTTCGTCGTCATCTTTGGTGGCGTCGTGACGACGTTGTTGGCCGTGCCAAACTTTTCCATCATGTATTCACGATATGCATTTTCATCAATCATCTTGATGAATGCTGGAATAGCCATTGACGCAGAGCAGTTGTGGCACTTGTACATCAGGCTTCCCTTCAGTTCAAATGCATAACCACGCGCCTTCAACTTGTTTCTTTGAGAATCACCACAGAGTGGGCATCTCATGTTTGCAAGTTTGTCGCTTTTCCACGCAAAGCGTTCCAGCTTATGCGAGATCAGGTTCAGGTATTTTTTGTCTAGCCATATCATGTCGTCAGTATAGACGACACAAGGCGGAAAGTCAAACGATTATTTGAATAGTTTGGAAAGAGCAGCGAAGTTGACGCTGGAGATCAGCCACATTACTGCAGCTGACCCACCAAGAATCATCCACTTCCAGCGTTGTATTTGTTCTACTACGTTTGATGCTTGCTTATGTTCTTGTGTTATATGATCTTTTAGTGCTTTGATTTCGTTTGTTATCTTGTTTTCAGTATGTTCAATTTGCGTTGTAAGTTCGCGATTTACCGTTGTTACTCTTGAATGTAGTTCTTTTATGTCGTTTAGCAATTCTGTTCTTCTTAGTTCTATTAGTCTATCCAAGTCTTGATCTTTTCTTTCGTGATATTCCAGTTTTTGTTCATGAAGTGAAAGAATCTTGGTCATGGACGCGGTCAATTCTTCTAGTTTTTCTATCGTCGTATCTAACTTTTTGAACACATCGTTTATCAAAGTTATATCTTTTTTCAATAATTCAACTTCAGTATTTACACTTGTTTTTCTCTTGACCGCGCCCATGTTTATCATATCACTCTGGAGATGTTACTTTTTTAGGAAGTACTTTTGCAACAAGGCTCTTGACCCACGTTGGTTGTGGAAGAATGTTCCAGCCAACAAGAAGACCAACGACTAGCCAAAATGCTTCCTTAGTCCAAAGTAGTGCCCATGCGAGTGACAATATATTTGTAATAAAGTCCATTTGTTTCTCCTTTATCTTCTTCTAATCATATTATCTGCGTCTTCCATGTCAGTATCAGGTAACACCGATCTTGAGGCTGACGCAGGTGTTCTAGCATATGACGAAGATGTCGGTGTAGTACTATTTAGTCCCATAGGTCTGCTCATGCCCATGCCCATACCACCGCTCATTCCCATTCCGCCCATACCCATACCCATACCCATGCCGCCGCTCATACCCGAGCCAGCCATCTTTTCTTGACCGCGCGACCATGCAGCAACACCACAAATTGCACCCATTGCTAGGTGATACAATCCTGCACCTTGTAGGGTGATAGGATTCCATTGTGTCACTTGCTGTCCTGTTGTTGCTTGTAGAATGGACCAGACGATAGGAAACACGATGAAGTCAACTGTACATGTTCCCATGTATAGCCAACCCATCATTGGTCTCCATCTCTTGCTCATCCAATCTTCGGCTGGTTTGCCTTCAGGTGTCTTTACTTCTGTTTCTGCATTTACTGCCATGGTAGTACCTCAGAATATTTTCCAAAATGGTTTCTTTTCTTCTTCTTTCTTTTCTTCTACTTTTGGTTCTTCAGTCTTTTTACCATAGTATGTCTTGTATGACACGATCACAGACTGCTGTTGTGTTATGAATCGTCTAAGTTCAGCAATATTCACGCTAAGATTCTGATAGCCCTGTGGTGTGACAGCAAAAAGAACAATTGTTTGTCCCTTGCTTTCAAGATCCTTTGCAACTTCCGCAAAGTTTTCCTTTGTTATCACGACCCACTCAAAATTGTATTGTTCAGCAGGTTGTATTTCTGGAACAATCAATTCAGGTCTATCAACAAGTATCGGCTTTTCTACAATCTTTGGGGCTACGCCGCCACATCCTGCAAGCAATAACGTAGCACATAGTAACAGACGATTCATTTTTTCTCTGCTTTCTTACTCTTTATCAATTCTTGACATATATTGTTCTTGTCGTCCTCTGGCTTCAATGGTGAACCAGTTGCAATTTCATTGCATCGTAGAGCAAACTGTGTTCCACGATTGATCTTGTCTTGCAATGCTTTTGGATTTTGCATGGCTGCTCTTGCGAAGTCTCTTTGACGACCTTGTGCATCTTGGAATTTCTTTTCAAGATCAGAAACATCTCTTTGTGCATTTGAGAACTTGATATTTAGATCTGCATTTATTTTTCTGATCTTTTCAATGTCTTCTTGTACTTGTTTCATGACAAGTTCTTTTGCGGCTATTGCGTCTTCAAGTTTTTGCTGTGCTTCTACAGCTGCTTGAAGTTGACTGCGTAAACTTTGAACATAGAAGTAACCGCCACTACCTACAGCAGCGATTACAACCATGAGCATTGCCTTGGAAGCAACGAACCCCAGCATCACGCACCTAGGACATGCAATGCGTGTTCATAATGCTTGATGCGATCTTCAAGACCGATGAAGCCACCATTGATCAGCTTCGTCATCTTCTTGATATCGCCCGTGTCGGCAACTGCATTCAATTTTCTTGTATCCCAGAACCAGCAAGCAGAATATACTGCGCCTTCTGGTGTCTCAAAGTATTCTGGATCATCTACTTCAAGATCAGTCATGCACTTGTGATAGTTGTCATGACCTGTCAATTGAATTAGCCCGCGACCACGATATCTCCATCCATCGCCAGATTCTTCTGGTCCATTACCCATGCGATTTGCATATACGCGATTTGCGATTGCTTCTGGATTGCGCTGATACTGCATTGCAATCTGATCATTAGGGAAATACTTTGGAAATATCTTGCGAAGACCTTGTGCTGAATAGTTTAGGTTTTCTTTCACGAAGCGAAGATTGCCGCTTTCGTGACCAACTTGTGCAATGAATGCAGCAAGTCTTTGTGGTGTATTGATTTCATATGGCTCAAAAGCCTGCTCCATTGGTTCGGCAAATGCTTCGCAAGCCTGCATTGTGGCTTGTGGTAGACATTCCTTGAGAATTTCAGGAGTAATCATGTGTGATCCTTTCTATGCTTTCCACCGTATCGTAGATAAGTCATCGCACCTGTTTTCTCGTCTTGGACGATTATAGGTTTGTTGCGATTCTTTCTATCTCTACCATACCGTCTAATTGTCTCACCAATTTCATCCTTACCCACATATTTTTCATACTTATGATATCTTTGTTTTCCTACTCTACAATTATGATAATAATCTGATGGCACTACAAATACTTGATTGCCAGCAAATGTTGCTTCTGTGATTGGTTCGGACTTTGTGTCGCGACCTGCTTGTCTAGCCTTGCGTCCAGCGCAATGGGCTTTTTGACTGAATCCTTTTGGATTGGAGCAATCAATGCTTTTCTTGTAGTCTTGTGACCACTTTTCTTCTTGTTCCAGTTTTTTACGCTTGAGCATTCGTGTGAGAATGCTTTGAGGTCCTGGCGGCTCGCCCTGTGGACCAACACCGAGTCCAGCTACTGCTCCTGATCCTGCTGCATTTGCTGGTGCGTCTTCTTTGATGTCGGTCATTGCTTTCTCAATATGTCTGCTAATTTTAGATCAACTGATATTTCGGATGATCGTATGTTCTTTCCTCTTATTCCCATCACATATTTTGGCATGTAGTTCAAGAATATCAAGAATGTCTTCAAAATTGTATAATATTTCTCGTCAACCTTGTAGAATAAAATTCTAGTTGCTGAATTTGCACCAAACACATTATATATTACTATCAAATGGTTTATGACGAGACGTTCTTTTATTTCCTTGTTCTTATGATATTTGATGAACAATCGTTTTACATATTTGATTCTTTTCAGATCTTCGTAAAACTCGCTCATAACACAATTAGGTTTGTTATAAGCCTTGATCGCAAATATCATGAAGTTTTCATCATTTAGATCATCATTCATTCATGTTATTGAGTTTGTGTGTCTCTCCAAGTTGAATATTCTTTAGGTTCAATTACTTCTATACCTTGCTCACTTACTTTTTTTTTGTAGGCATATTTGCAGCTACTGTTCTAACTATTTCTCTATCTTTTTCTTTTTCTGGTTCTGATAGAGAACCATAAGGACCAGTCAGCTTTGCTCTACGTTCTTTTTGTTCTGGTGATTGACCAGAATGAGTCATTGCAGTTTGTGACCAACCTTTTGGCTTACCTTCATAATCTTGAGGTGAACCGTGAACAGCTTTTGCAGCGGCATCAACATGTTTTGGATTATTTGCATCAAAACCACCCTGTGATCTTTGTGCTCTTATTGATCTGACTGCAGCAAGTGTTGAACTTCTTGTTGCTGCTGTTCCAAAATGTGTCTTCGGATCTTGTGTATGATCAGCTGGACCCCATTGTGGATTTGCTGCATGACTTGCTGCAGTTACTTTATAAGCAAGCCCTTTGGGATCAGATGATTTTCTTTCATTTATGGATTCTTCATCTACTTTTTTTCCTGCTTGACGTGCAGCAATTTCCTTCTTATAAGATTGCGCAGCAGGATTTGATGGTAAGTTTTTAGCAGCATCATAAACTGACGGCTCACTTTTTGGTGCTGGTTTTGGTGCTGGGGTTGCAGCTGGTTTACGAACTGATTGTGGTTTTGCTGCTTTGTGTGCAGCAATTGCTGCTTGATGTGCAGCAATACGAGTCCTTAGTTCCGTAGCTGGATTAGTGGGTTCTTCCTTAACTGACTCTTCAGCAAATTTTTTGGGCTTCATACCAAATAAACTTCTAATTTTGGTAGTTACCCAATTGTCAATCTTTCTTGCTGTGCTTTTAGGTCTAAATGGACTTTCACCTTTTTTTATTCTGCGCATACCATCACTACTGAGAGCACCCCCAGACTCATCAACATGCTCAGTCTCTTCTTTTTTCAGCTTATCTCTACCTGCACGAACAGCCATGGCTGCTGTGTTACCTGGGCTTGTATGATCTACTGATGACTTTTCATACCCAGATTTTCTTAGCCAATTTCTCTTCTTGAGTTTATTGTGCCATTTGTCAAATCCCTCATCAACTTCTTCACCACGAAGTTTCTTGAAGTCTGCTGATGTCAATTTACCCTTTGGTTCAGCAACATCAAGTTTGTGCTGATTGCCTTTTAGTTCTTCAGTTGCATTTACTTCTGCATTACCAGAAAGTTTTCTAATGGCCAATTGAGTTCCGCCATATCTTTTTCTGGCAATTTTACCCATGTCATCATTTGCATCCCTTGACATTCTTGCAGCCATGTCACCTTTTCTATGGGCTTTTAGAGCATAACTTCCGAGAGTATCCTTGCTCAACTCGTCAATCTGCTCTTCATTCACTTTTTGATCAACATCAAATTGATCAACATCATCGTCTCCACCCATGTCCATGATATCTTCAAGTTCATCTGAATCTACAAGAGCTGCAAAGCAATCATAGTATCCTTCATCATTCATGGAATATGAGAAGTAGATGAAATGATCAGCTTCGGATCTTGCTGGTGAACCATCAAGATTTACACCAGCAATTTGTCCGACCTGAGTTGCATCAAATACAACTTCGCCTTCGTCTCTATCCAAGAATGTATATTGAGGTACAACAATATTGACATAAGCAAGAATGCGAGCAATGCTTCCTAGTGCAATATATGGTGTTAGGAATGGATTGCTTGTTGCATTAGCAAGACGAGAGTTGATGATCTCTTTTGTCACGCTATTGTCAATACTCTTGGAATTCAATCCTGTTTGAACGATAGCCTTGCTATCTTCTTCTTCCAGGAATTTCTTGAACGAAGGGACTTTCATTTGACTATCCTATTAGGCTACGTTGTTTAGAGCAACAAGTGTTTCAAACTGTACGCGACCAACACGACCACCCATTGTTACGGTGAATGTTGCTTCTGAAATGTTTGAACCTTGTGCTGTTGCTGTTGGTGCAGACGTATAGTTTGAACCGGGTGAATTGATCGTTACTGAAACGATTGTATTCTGTAGTGCGTTTGAAGAATATGACTGGCTTGTGTTGATGGAATTTGCAATCGTGTAACTTGCATTTGCATTGCTCCCACTAATTCCACCACCGCCAGTGAAGACGATGTATGCATTTGCATTATATCCCTGACCGCCGCTTGAAACTGCAACGCTGGAAACATATCCTGTTCCCTGCTTTCTCAAGTTCCAGCCAACGTGTGCGGCTTTACCAAATCCAGCACCATTTGATAGTAGTGTATTTGCAACTTCTACAGTATTGACACCTTCAATACCAATCTGCGCTTGATTTACAAATGCACTTGTCGTTGTGTTTTGATATGCTGTAAATCCATTCGCATCTGAACCAAGACCGCTAAGTACAGTCCACTTTGGTGCATTTGCTGAATTATCTTGTGCTCCCCATAGGGCCATTGTTTTTCTCCTTGTTTGTCTTTTCTATTATTTATAATTAGGTGGTTGTTGACTTTACTCCAATACCCTCTTTGGTTGGGGCCGAAGGATTTACTTCTACTGGATCAGCTTTTTGACCAGTCATCGTCTTACCCTTTGGTGTCTCTTCTTTCATGGCCATCTTTGTGGCAGTTGCATACATCACATCCTTGGCTTTCTTGCCATAATTTTTTTCAAATTCTGTCATCTTTTTCTTCAATTTCATGACAATCTCTTCGCGCTTATTCATTTCCGCTTTTGTCATTTCACGCTCATCAATAGGCTCTTCGCCAATTCTGGTTTGAATTGATGTAGAACTATCAGAACGTTCATTTCCAGATCGTTTAGGATCTGCTAGTTTGCGTATTGCACGTTGTAGATTTCCTGTTGGATCAGGAATTGCATTAGGATATTTTTCTGGATTATGAACAGTTCCCAAGTTCACAATTTTTTCCTCAGGAACTTGTATTTTTGCAGCCATATTGCCACCAGGCTTCACCTGTTCTGTTTTCATCTGCTTCTTCATCGTGTCGCGAGCATGTTTTGCAAGCCATGTTGCGCGAGACTTAGCACTACCTGTATATTTCTTTTTCTTGTCTGGTTCAAATGGTGGTGTCTCGTCATCAGTTTCTTCTACATTGAATGTTCTAACCTGCTTGATTGTCTCAACTGGAACTTCATCGAGTTTCTTTGCTTCATTTGTGCCGGAAATCTTGTTGTAATGCTTCATCATGTGATCGTGCGACTTTGTAATATCGCTCTGCAATTTTTCTTTTTCATAAGGTTTTAATCCACCTCTCTCAGTCGGAAGTTCATAGTGCTTGACAATCGTGCGAGCAACATCTCTGGAAATTTTGTGCTTTTCTCCGTTGTCAAATTCAAAATGTGCGCCGCCTGTTGATAGAGCAATTCTTCTTAGTCTATCAATTGGATGCTTGCGAGCAGATTCTTCTGGATCTTCTGACTCATGTTCTTTTGGTGTGACGGATGTCTTGAGAGGAGCCAGTCCGCTTTTAGGTGACTTTGCTTGCTTTGAAATTTCTTTGTAAGCATCTTTAGCCGAACGAACTTTTGCCTTCAATTCATCACGACGCTTCTTAGCCTCTGGTGATAGTGCTTCATTCACTTCTTCAACATGAACATTTTGACGAGACAATTGCTGTGCATTGTTCTGTAAATGTTTTCCAAGCAATTCGTGTGCTTTTTGATGAGCATCTCTTGCATTGTCCAGATGCTGTGCTCTTTCCTTGTCATTTGGTGCATTCTTTGCACGCTTGAGCATGTCAATAGATGCAGCAAGATGAGCCTTTGCAACTTTTTGTTCTGGATGTGCGCTTGAAAGACGATCATGAAGATTGCTCAATGCATCATGTGCGCGATCTGGTGCATTATGTGCAACTTTCATTGCTTCATTGCCAGCATCTCTTTCCTTTGTAATCTTTTCATGTGCGGCTTGATTGACAACATATTCATTCAATGCTTCTTCAGCAACGCTCATCAACTCATTGATTGATGAAATCTCTTCTTGTGTCAATGTCAAACGCTGAATATTTGGCGCTTCATTTGATGCCTCAGTCATGATCTTCTTTGATGCTTCAATCAAGCTGTCTGGCAGACTATTGAAATTCTTGGTAAACATTTATTGATCCCTTTATTTCTTATTATATTTGAGATAATCGTAAACTGTTTGAATATAATCTTCAGCCAGTGTAATCTTGGATTCAACCCACGCTTCCAATTGCGTGTCATCCTTTATTTCCATAGCCAATTCTCTAGCCTTGTCAGCCGTAGACATCAGCTGTGTTCGCGCCATCTGTCCGCGATATTCATCGTAGTTGTCTGCATCATTACCAGATGCTTCTTTTAGAAAAGTTGTAAATGTCTTCATTTTTACCATGCCCTGCACGACCAATAGCGTGCCTTCCATCTTGGTCCCGGATTTGTATCGCAATGATGTCTTGCTCTGAATGACTTTCTACGAGCAGGAATATTCTTCTTGATTGTCATGTTCTTGTCGCCAAAGTTTACCTTTACGACACGACCAGAAGGTCCCTTGACATACACCTTAGACTTCTTTACATCACCAGCCATTGGTTTGCCTAGTTGTACTTTTTTGCCTTGATATTCAGCTTCTTCAATTGGTGTTGTCTCTTCATCCCATTGAAGTGCTTCAATCAATTCATCTTCTTCACAATGAAATGTCACTTCATCTTCATTGACTTTTTCCATCTTTGGCTTCTTCTTGCCTTCACCAAATGCTTGTTTTGCATATCCTGTTTCTGGCGGACTTAGTACTGGACCTGAGCCAGATCCCATGGAAAATGCTTGTGGTGCATAATCTGCTTCATCTAGTTTTTGTCTAAACGATGTGAAAGATGTCTTTGAATTGACCATGCGATGTGCAGCCTCAATCAATTTCTTGGATGCATCATTGCCATATCTTTCTACGAAATTTCTTTGTGTGGATTCCTTCAAGGCCCATGCACGAATAGAATCTACATTTGGTAGTGCATTCTCTTGGACATTGATGCTATATGATCCACCAAGACCACCTACGGCTGCTGGCGCTCCGGAAAGTCTGGAGTTGTAGTCGCCACCCGGATAGTCTTCTTCTTGGCTTTTTTTATTTTTTTCTTTACTTTTTTCTTTATCGGCTTCGGGTTCGCCTTCTCTTGAGTGGACGAAGTTAGAAGCCTCTTTACCCATTCCCACATAGCCTGGCTCACCCGGTGTCATCTGTTGTGCTGCAATCCGTGCAGCATCGGTTCCAAATAAATGTGATTCCATGTTCGTATCAAGAGCATGAACATTTTCATTCATGAATGATTCAAATGCTTCGTCAATGCTTTCATTATGAACGCCAACCTTGTCAAGACTTCCATAAAATGGAGTATTCATTCCTGTTCCTACAAAATCAGTAGAAACATTTTCCTTCTTCATCTTCTTCTTGCCCTGACCACTCAGATCAGCGTCAGCCCCATAATATGTGCCCTTGCCTTTTGTGATGTATGAATTGACGCGAGCCATACCCCATTGTTGTGGAGTAGTTCCTGGTCTATGACCACCTCTCCATGCAGCCATTCCTCTATTGTACACTTTTCTCAAAGTGCTCAATGGAATACCCGACTTCTTCGCCTTTGCGGCTAGACCCTTTGCTGCTTCTTCATTCATGGTTTCGTCCCTTGAAAGATTTTCAGTTTGTAAATTATTTATTTGTTCTTCACCATACATTCTCTTGTATTTTTCTGTATGCTTGGATGGTTTTGTCTTTGCATTGGCATCGCCAGGTGCTAGTTCATATGCAGAAGGATCTTTCCAACTTTTCTTTGTGTTCTTTCTAAAATGGTCGTAACGCTTTTCCTTGGTGCCCTTTTCAAGACCTGCATAATATTTTGCTGGAGTTGTGTGTTTTTTATGTCCAACATCCTTGTCTTGAGGAGAGCGATCAATTTCTTCTTGCTTGTCTTTTGGAGCGTCTGCAACACCACCAAAGAAATAATCTGGTGCGCCTGTAGCCAAATGACCAATGGCCTCAACAAGAGAAAAGTCGCCATATCCTGACGACTTCATCATACCTGTAGCAAGAACATTATATACTACTGAATTCTCGCGAAGTGAAAGCACTTTGCCAACTTCACCCAAATCATTTTCAATCAATGTGCCTACTTTTACTACTGATTCAACGTATTGCTTCAACTTGCTATAGTAATTTGGCTTTTCACCAAGATGATCAAGAGCGATTTCTCTAGCTGTCTTTTCATCTTTGGTGTGTTCTTTTTCTACTTTGATTCCCATTTCAAGTTGACGATTGATTTCTTTGACATCAACTTTATGTTTCTTTGCTATTTCTTCTGGTGACATTGTCGGTTTATTCAAGATAGATTCTTCAGGAACACAATTTGGAACCATGCGATTCCCTTTCTTTTTCATGCCAGCAGCTTTATATCCATCCCAACATGCTTCATCAACTTGTTCATGCAATCCCATACCCTTGCGTGTATCATGAAACAATTCTTTTGCATGTTCATCTGATACATGTCCGGGAACTCCTTTGCGAAACTCATCAAAGTTATTGTTTTTTGCATGTTCGCGCATCTTTGATGCTGACATTCCCTCAACACCCTCAGCATCTGGATCTCTTGCACCAGCAGAAACTACCGATATTTTCTTGAAATTGAATAGTGCACCAGGATGTGTACCATTATATCTTTTCAATGTGTCATGAAATTCCTTGACGCGATCTTGACCAGCAACCATGACCAGATGCTCATTTCCTGCTTGATGTAGACGTTGTGCATGTGCAAGAAAATTAGGATGCTCTTTACTTGAGCCAACTATATTTGTGCCAGGAAAATATCTTTTTGCGTGTTTTAGTTTTTGTTCTTGCGATAATGGATTCTTTTGTGCATCTTGTGAATGAGAGACTATGACTTCATGATGAGCATTGTGACGATCTGCCAATTCTCTAACTTTATTTACAAGTTTTTGATGACCTACAGTTGGCGGATTCATGCGCCCAAAAGCCATCACGACAGTCTTCAATGCTTTCTTTTTAGCCTCAATAATAAACGATCTATAGTCTTTCATTATGCACCAATACGTTGTGGTATGTAATATTTATCTAAATAATACTTGTAAGAAAGGACTCAATATCATGAGAAAATTACCTTTCTTAGTCATGTTTTTGCTGATATCTGATCATGTTTTAGCCGATAATCTACAATTTGGCTTCAAGAATCCTTCGTTTAGCGGCATTGGATATTCTTCACACGTTCTAACCATTGAAACAATGGAATACCAGCGTAGAGAGAAACTAAAAGCCGAAGAAGAAGCAAGAAAAGCTGCTGAACAAAGAAAGATAGACAATTCAAATCTATCCAAGTTTCTATTGAATGTTGAAGGTAGAATATATGCTCAATTGAGCAAGCAACTTGTAGATACAATGTTTGGTGAGAATGCAAGCAATTCTGGCACCGTCGTCATTGAAGGAAACACAATATCCTTCGTGAAGACTACAGATGCTGTTACATTATCAATAGTCCAATCAAATGGAAATACAACAACCGTTGAAGTTCCAATAGGCGAGTTCAAGTTCTAATGTACAAAGCATTACTAATGCTCTTGTTGCTTGCTGGATGCGTTGCACCCATGGAAGTGACTGAGCCAGAATTGATGCCATCAAAGGCTCAAAGCATGTTTGAAATGATAGAAGAAATTGATGGACAGCCATTGATCGTGGCCGTCTACTCGTATCTTGACAAGACCGGACAAAGAAAACCAAGTGAAAATGTTGCACATCTAAGCACAGCAATAACACAAGGCGCAGAAGCATGGTTGATCAAAGCCATGCAAGATGTCGGAAAAGGTAAATGGTTTCGTGTTGTTGAACGTGTAGGTCTTGATAATCTAATCAAGGAAAGACAATTGATTCGTACTGCTCGCGAAGCATTTGAAGGAGAAAGAGCAAAAGAATTACGCCCACTACTATTTGCTGGATTGATTGCCGAGGGTGGCGTCATAAGTTATGATACAAACATATCATCGGGTGGTGTTGGTGCAAGATACCTTGGTATTGGTGTATCAACACAATATAGACAGGATATTGTCACGGTATTTCTTCGTCTTGTGTCGGTTCAAACGGGCGAAGTTCTAACATCCGTTGCAGTACAAAAAACAATATTGAGCATCAAGACATCAGTTGATGTGTTGAAGTTCGTTGACATGGGAACAAAGGCACTTGAAATAGAAACAGGTCTTGCAGTAAATGAACCAACAAACTACGCTGTCAAGGCTGCGATAGAGCAGAGTGTAATAGAAACAATCATGGAAGGCGAAAGAAAAGGATTTTGGAAAAGAAAGGAAGGAAACAAATGAGAAAACTATGGGCAGCATTGTTCATGGTTTTGTTATTCAATGTAGCAAACGCGACGGATAGTAAAATCTATATTGATCAAACAGGAGACGCATTGACATTGACAATCACCCAACAAAATGGTGCATTGAATCAAATCAATTCGTCAACGACGCCTGCTTTGATTACAGGCGACAATAACGATATAACCATAATGCAAAACGGCGCGATAAACACATTGAATTTTGAATTGAATGGTAACGGAAATCTTGTTGATCTAAAACAAGAGGGCAGCACGAACACGATGGAGTTCAAGTGTAATGCTGGAAATACTGATGCGTGTGCATCAGTAGATGCGAAATTCTACAACATCGGAGATAACAATACAACAGATATCACGATCAAGAAGAGTAGCGTGATACTTGATGCAACTGTTACTGGCGACAATAATCAAACTACAATACTAATGAATTCAACGGCGGGATCGCTAACAATGAATATTACGGGCGATCTGAATGTAACAAACTTTAGTCAATCGGGTGCTCCTACATTACCTCATACAGCAACGATCACGCACACAGGTAATAGCGGAACCTTTACATATTCTCAATCTGGTAGCATACAAAAGGTCATGAATGTGACGACAAATGGTAATAATCTTACTGCTACTATTACTCAGTCTGACTGAGGCTAAAGCCAATTCTATTGGTGAATTTATTCAACTGACGGGTCCAGCACAAATAGACAAAAAAGCTGGCTCGTCAGTTGATGCTTCTTTAGGTGGTAAAGTTGAATCATTGGACACGATTCGCACAGCTCGCGCAAGAGCAAATATAAAATTCAAGGATGAAACACAAGTAGCCATCACCGAGAATAGCAAACTTGTCATAGACGAATATGTCTATGATCCCAATCGTGGTGCTGGCAAGATGTCCATGAAGATTGCACTTGGCACGGTCAGGTATGCATCTGGTGCAATCGCAAAGAACAATAATGAAAACATAAACATCCAAACACCAGTTGCAACAGTTGGTGTTCGCGGCACATCATTTAGCATGACGGTTGACGAAATAGGTCAAAGTCTTATAATTCTATTACCCAATCGCGATGGCACAGTCGGTGAGATACGAGTTGAATCCGATGCTGGACAAGTGATATTGAACAAGGCATTTCAATCCACATATGTCGCGTCAAGTGAGGGAAAACCAGCACAGCCAACGATATTGAATCTACTTGAGAGTCAAATCAATAATCTTTTGATTGTGTCAAAGCCAGAGAAGTCAAAGGACGAAGACACTCACGACAAAAATGATCCATTGAGAATAGATCTTCTGGAATTCAGAGAACTTGATACGACAGATCTAGACAAAGACAATCTCAAGTTCAACGATCTTGATGTCAATCTTCTTGATATGGATTTATTGCAAAATGTGTTGAGCGAATATGATGCGTCTTCGGTCGGAAAGATTGCAGGACTCAATCAATCTACTCAAATATATACTATATTCACTGCCACAAAAGTCAGGCTACTTCGTAATGTTGAAAGTGCTGTCCAAATGGACATAGAAAAAGACAAAAACTACGACATGTCAATAACTCAAGGCGATAGAACGGTGACGTTTAGCATAAACGATGCCGAGTCTCCGTATGTCAATAAGATAAGGATAATACAAAAATGAACTTCTTTACATCTTGGAAAATTGTTGTTGTTGTTTTGATAGGTTTGATTGCGTTGAGATTCCAAGATGGTTGGTTGATTGAGACAGCACGACTAAAAACATTTGACTACTATCAAGTATCAAGAGAAAGAACATCCAGCGAACAAATCTCAATTATTGAAATAACTGACGACGATATTGAAAATCAAGGTCAGTGGCCATGGCCTCGTGATAAAGTTGCAAAACTACTTGAAATGATAAAGACGATGAATCCTGCGATGATAGTCATGCCAATAATATTTTCGGAGCCAGATCGTTTTGGAAAAGATCAAGATCTTGCAAATGCGCTCGATGGTGTTGTCATATCACAGGCACCATCAAACAAGGCCAGCAAAGCAGAAGGTTCACCAAGAGGAATCGCAATAATTGGTCAAAACCCCGAAGGGTGGATACAAAGATTTTTAGGTATCGTTCGCCCATTGAAAGTGTTTGAAGATAAGGCAGCTGGTGTCGGTGTTCTTGCTGCATCTGGAGAGATAGATGGCGTCGTACGTCGTATGCCAATGGTCGTGCAAATAGACAAGGAACTTTATCCAACGTTGTCTCTGGAAGTCATTCGTGCATTGACTGGTGATCCTAGTTACCAAATGAAAGTTGGATTGAATGGCATTGAGTCAGTTCGCATTCCACAATTTGAAACTATCCAAACGGACTCAAATGGTCGCGTCTGGATAAAGTACAACAAGGAATTCGATTATCGTCATATGTATCATCTAAACGACATAGAGAACCGTGTCGTAATATTGACTCTATCTGCCGAGGGACTAGCCACAAACGTTCCAACGCCTTATGGTCTAAAGAACGTAGCTGAAGTGCAGGCAGCCATGATTTCTACGTTGGTAAATGGCGATAGTTTGACGCGATTGGATTATGCTGATGGTATTGAATTATTCACATTGACTCTCATTGGATTACTATTCATTCTTCTTGTTCCAAGACTAAAGATTTGGCAAACCATACCTTTTTATGTGGTTTCGGCAGTAGGAATCGTCGGTTCCTGCTTCTATATGTACGAAATGAATATTATGTTTGATTATTCATTTCCTTTATTTGCAATTACTTTAGTATTCTCATGGCTAGTCTTCAACAACTTTGCAAGAGAGTTCAGACTAAAGCAACAAATCAAGAAACAGTTTCAATCTTATCTTTCAAAGGCACTTGTTGAGAAACTGCAGAAGAATCCAGAACTATTGAAACTCGGTGGCGATACCAGAGAACTATCAATCATGTTTACCGATGTTCGTGGATTTACTTCTATTAGTGAACACTATGGAGAAAACGTTCAGGGTCTGACACAAATCATGAATCGCTACATGACTGCGATGACAGCAAAGATCCTTGAGAATGAAGGCACATTGGACAAGTATATTGGTGATGCACAGATGGCGTTCTGGAATGCACCACTTGACGACAAGCAGCACGCCAAGAATGCAGTAAAAACCGCTCTAAGCATGTTAGGAGATCTAGATGAGTTCAACAGAAAAATCGGAGCTGAAGGTGTTCCTCCTTTCGGCATGGGTCTTGGTATCAATACTGGTATGGTTGTTGTTGGAAACATGGGCAGCGATCAACGTTTCGATTATACTTGCCTCGGTGATGCTGTCAACCTTGCTAGTCGTCTTGAGGGACAATCCAAACCGTACGGAGTAAAACTCGTAATCGGATCAAAGACAGCAGAATATGTTGCCGATGAATACTTCATCATTGAACTTGATACAATTGCAGTCAAGGGTAAGAAGCAAGGTGTAAATATCTATACCGTGATAGGAACAAATAGAGAAATGGAATTCTTGAATTATGCACCATTTAGAGAAATGCATAATATCATGCTTGATGACTATCGCTCACAAAAATTCGGAAGTGCAATAAGCATGTGCGAGAAATTAGACAGAGCATTCAATGGTCAGATGAAAGCATACTATGAAATGATGAAGGAAAGATGTGAAGAGTATCTAAGAAATCCACCACCAGCAGATTGGGATGGTGTCTATAGGGCTACTTCAAAATGAACATTTGAATAATTGAAAGGCAACGCCAACAATTATTCCAAATATGAATCCTATGAATATTCCACCCCATAGTGCGACAGCCATGTCGGATGTCTTATAGGTCATTTTCTTTCTTTAGATTTATTTCGATGTAGTCTTTTGAAACGCTGATCAAGCAACTAACACCTCTGAAATTTTCAATGATTAGTAGTTCATCATCTTTTAGAAGCAGCCAAACATATCCCATAGTTCTTTCAGTCTTGTCGAGAACAATTGTTGATTTCCCTATAATCGTATAATTTTCATTTTTCAATTGTTCCAATACTGTCTTTGTTTCACCACACAATACTGGCTTTTGACGCCATGTCAATTCTTCCTGAGCATATGCTCTGGCGCCGAAAAGCGCCAGAGCCATTGCACATATTATAATGTTTTTCATTAGAATACAATCCTTATTTGAGCACCAATAATGTTATTTACCACATTTTCTTTCTCTTGTACTGCATACTTTAGCATTATTGATGCACTAGGATCAAATGAGTAATTGAATCCACCAAAGATTGTCTTGGTCTTTGATGTTTCCAATACACCTTCAACAACTGCGGTTAGATCGTCCACAAGTTCTTGTTCAAATCGTAGACCACCATGCCCAGAAGTCGTGAAGTCTTTTCTGGCAGCATGATTGACTGCAGTTACTGGTGAGCCGCTTTCAAAGATGTTCTTTCTATAGTCGTATTCAAATTTAATACCAGCAAATGGTCTAAAACCATATGCATCTGGCGTATAGACTCTGTTGACAAACCAAGCATCATGACCAGATGTTTCTGCTGTATTTGACAAATTCAAACCACGCATGAAATGATGTGTTTCAAACTCATTGTATGCTGTGCCTAGATTTGTCTTCAATAGCCAATCTTCATAAGACTTTAGCGCGAAGAAGTCTATTGAATACTTTCTTAGTTCGCCACCAGAATCGTCGCCTCTAAGATCGGTTGTGCCAATGTTCAATTGACCACCCAACAATAGAGAGTCATTATACTTCTCTTCATATCCAATACCAAAGACATTTGTCGTATATTTGTATGTGTCCTTGGTACCAGAGCGAAGAGAATAACCAGTTACATATACTTGAGACTGTTTTGTAGGATCACTTCTATTTGTAATCTTGTCATTTGCAGCCTTGTTTCTTGATAGAGGATCAGCCAATGAGTTTTCATTTTGTAGAGTGCTGATCTTGTCAAGTTTTGCAAGTTGATCAATACGAGTCGTGAATGCACGATTATCTGCTGTTGTAATTACTTCATCGGTCGTTGTTGTTGCTGTGACAATTTCATTGATAATTGATGTTGTTGTTACTGGTGTTCCATTTACTGTGGTTGTTGTGCCATCACTCCATGTTTGAATTGTAGTTGGAGTTGTGATTGTTGTAGTAGTAATTGGTGTTGTGTATCTGACAACTGTTGTGATTGGTGTTGTTGCAACTGTAGTGATATTTCTGTTTACTGATAGTATTTGTTCTTGTCTTGTTGGTGTTAGTGTTGTTGTTGCAACTGCGCTTGTTGTGCCTCTTGTGCTTGTAGTGGTTGATGTCGTGGCTCCTCTATTGGAAGAAGAATCTACGATGTCTGGTCCTGCCGTAGTACTTACTACTGTTGGCGTTGGATTACCAGCTGCTGCACCTTCTGCAGGTGTCGCAAGAGTTGTGAATCCAGCACTGCTTGGTATTGTACATGAGGAGACAGCGATAGATGTGTCTGCGCATGGACCTGCGTAAACACCAAGTTGTACTGAACTATCATTGCTTGTGTGATTGCCAAATATTTCAAACGTCAATGTATATGTTGTTCCAGCAATAAGACTGATACCTTGATAGATACCGTCAAACGTACCTACTGCACCATCAAACCAGACACCTCCATGTGTTCCTCCGATGTCTTGCCATGTGCCTGCCGCAGCAGGATATGTACCATTCTGATACCAGACACCCCAATTAGTAGGTGCTTGAATCGTTCCTGGTCCGTTGCTGGTTGTTATGTTGATTGCACCACCCGTAGTGAATCCTCCGTTTGTTAGAAGATTTGAGGATGAACCCGATTCTGTCAAACTTGCATTGTCGAAAGTCCAATATGCAGGATCTTGCCTAAACGCAAATCCGACATAGTTTGTGCCTGATATATTTGGAATGAACGAGTACGAATACGTCTGCCAAGTATTTGGCGTATTATTCGTTACGGTTCCAATATAACCGCTGGGTAGAACTTGAGATAATGCTATAGGTGTTATTAATAATGTGACAAAAAGTAGAAGGTTATTCAGTATCCTTCTTGTCTTTGCTTGCATGTGTTTCCCTCATCATTAGAACGATGTTGATTTTTTGATTGAGTCTAATCAAATCATTGTCCAACATTCTAACGCGGTCGATCAATGCAATCAGGACTGTGTTTGCTTCAGATAACACAGGTTTGATTTCTGCTGTAGCCCATTTCCAAACAAAATATATCATATATCCCATACCGCCAGCAGCAACGATAGGAAATCCATATTTATTAATCATGGCAATAATTTGATCAGTCATGATTTGATTCCTTTGCAATTATCAAAATGATATCTGGTCATATTAGCGCCACGACCTTGTAACTGACAGTGTGGGCATTGAAGTATTGGTTGTTTTTGTTTTGCGTTTTTTAGTGCTTGTTTCCATTCATCACTAAAAGGCGCACGTTTTTTACCTTTTTTTGCTTCTGCAATACGTTGATTATGTTCTTTAGTATTGGGTCCTCGTTTGCCAGCAGCATTCTTAGAACCAATTAACCAAGGTTTAGATTTACCTTTAAGTGCCTCAGATATTTTTCTTTTGTGTTCTTCGCTTTTAGGGGCGGAAACTAAACAATGTATAATTTGCTCACGATCAATCATTTTTAATAATCCCATGTAAGCAACTTTATCTTCTAATTTCCCATGTTTTTCCCATAATATTTTATGTGCTTCAGCATGTTCTTCAATAGTTAGATAAACTAAATTAGAAGGGTCGTCATTTCCACCCATATGTTTAGGTATAATATGATGTTCGTGTTTCATATTTGTCAGTCCTTTCTTGCGTCGTTTTTACCGTCAGCTCTTGCGAGTCTGTCGATATCAGGTCTGACATGTAGTGCTGTTGAAACCAAAGTATCAATTCTAACGATATCGTGATTCATAGTCTTGACGCGATTGTCAAGTGCCATGATAATCCCACTCAATCCTTTTACTGAACTTTGAACGCCGGCTAGAATAAACTTTAGCGTAAGAAAAACAAAGTATCCGCCTGCTATTGAAGATGCAATTGGAAATCCAACTTCCGCCACCAGCTTGAAGAATTCTGCTTCCATGGTATACTCCCATAATTAGCGGTGACGAGAGTATTTATGCTATTTTACATTTCTTCTTTGTATTTGCTTCTAAATTTAAACATTAACGTTTTTCGTGTTTGATAACATATTCTAGAAACGGATCTTGCTGCATGTGCTATCCTAGACGGAAAAATAAATGCTCTATTTTTTTTAGGTAAAATGGATCTTGTGATTTCATTATTTGAAAACAACACCGTTTCTCCTGCCCAATTTATATCCCAATCATCATTTAAAACATATAATATGGCTGTCCATTCATTACTCCGAGATGAATCAGTATGAACATATCCTTCGGTACCGTATGTATAAGCATTCATATAGCATCTAATTAAAATCTTGTCTTGAAGATGATATGTTTCTTGTATATAATTCCAAACATTTTTATAAAAGTTATCTTTGAAATAATCAGAAACATTAATGATACTTGTAGAATTATTTTGTAGGCCATCAATCAATAAATTGTACACCCAATGACCATGCGGATCAACCGTAGGACTTGACTTATGATTTGATCTAAAAGAATAGTTGGACGATAATTGAACTATTTTTGCGTAGTCATTTTCATTTAAAAAATCATCAATAACAAGAGATGTATCATTAGTCAATTCAATTTTCATAATATAATTATCCCAGTTTACTTCTTCCAATCTTTTGGCGCAAAGTTTGCTCTAGAAAATTCTTGACGATTGACCATTTTCATCGTCTTACCTTCATGATGAACAACATGTCCTTCAGGATCTGTCTCTTTATTGTCAATCGTTTGTCTCATTGGACTTGCATTCTTTGTTGCTCTATTCAATCCTGAGACAAGAATATTCTTTGCTTGTTGAACATGATGATGAATTTCTAGTGCTTTACCAAAATGTTCTTCATGTGTATCATGATGTGCAAGTGCAGCATTCATTCTTTCTGTTTTTGCAGCTTTGCCCTTTTCGGTCTTCATCTTGTCTACTTCTTTTTGCATACGAGTTTGAATATGCTTGCGTAGACCTTGAGTTGTTGGTCTTTCACCTGTTCTTACAGTTTGATTGATGTATGTAGAAATATGTTCAGCATGTTTATTGACAATATCATGATGATTGGGATGAAGATTCTTGTTGATCTTCTCTGCTTGTTTCAAGTGATGTTCTACTTGCTTGCTTTCTTTTTCCGTAACATGTCCGCCAGAACCAAGACTTGTTTGTGCAGAGATATGATGTACATCTGAATGACTTCTGAATCCCGTCGTACTTCTTAGCGGAGATGCTTGCAATGTTTCTGGTCTATCAGGATCTCCATCAATCTTTGTATGTGTAGAAAATCCTATCTTTGCTTTGACTGCCTTTTTGCCTTCAGGTGTATTTCTACCAAGATGATATCTAATAGTATTTGGCTTGAATGAAACTTCATGATCATCATGCTTCATCTCACTTGAATCATGCATGAAGTCGCCCTGGAATACTCCTTTTCTTGGAGCAATCTTCGGTAGATGTTCCAAAGCGGCGTGCATCTTTTGTGCTAGACCCGGCGAATGACCAAAGTGCTGATCTACTTCAGCATGTGTCGTCGCAAGTCTAGGTGTTGAACCATATGCCGAATGCTTTGTTGCTACGAAGAATTTACCAGTTTTTGGATGATGTCCATAGACTATTGCTGGTGCACCATCTTGTTTTGTTGATATGTGTGTATCGCCAGAGTTACCTGTCTTTAGTGCATGATGAACTGCTCTTAGAGCGGAGACTGCATGTTTGAAATGCTCATGACTTCTCATAGCATCATCTTCGGGATGTTCCTGATGTTTTGCTGAGGCTATGCCTTGTCCGTCTGATTCTATCAAATATGATTTGAAGTCTAGCATTTGTTTCTCCGATTATGACATACTTACTATTAGTGCGGTTTTTGGTATTCCGTCAGTTATAACTATTCTTCCTGCACTATCGCCTTTTGATGGCGATTTGCCATATATTTTTCCAAGTATTATCTTTCATCCAATTTAAAATTACCCGAACGCCCAGTACCTTTTGGTAAAGCAGCTCTCGGACGAGATCCTTCATAATCATGTTCATCTACATGAACTACTTTAGCACCTTTACTACCTGATACAGATTTGACTAGAAACGATGCTGTATGTGCAGCTCCTTTACCAAATTTACCTTCACCCGTCGTTGCTTCTTTTCTAACATAGTGATTCAATTCGGGATAAGCATCGTGTACAGTATTTAAATGTTTTTGCGCTCTATTTTTCAATTTTTCCATATTTTCTCTGGACGCTGTTCTCATAGCATCAATATGTTTACCTGCTTTTTTGATATGCCCCATTATATGATTATGAATCTCTTTTTTCTTTTCTGGAGATAACTTTGCATATTTTGGATGATTATTCAACATTTCTAATGCAGCATGATGATGTGTAGCATTATTCTCTTCTGGACCACCAGACATCAATTGAGAACCTGCACCCTTTTTCATTGAAAGTCTAATACCTTCGTGTTCTCCTTTTTTCGGATCATAAATTGCAATGTCTGTTTTAGATGTTGCACCTTTAGTTGCTCCGTATTTTTTCCAAGTGTCGGAAACACTACCTTTTGCACCACCCATGACTTTTGCTTTGTGTTTTTCTTTTACTGCTTTAGCAAATCCTTTATGTGTTGCCAAAGCATGAACTGTATGCATCGCAGTTTCTAATTCGGAATGATAACTATTTTTGGAATCTTTTGTCTTTTTTCCTCCGATAAATCCTTCTTTTCCAGCATTATCAAAATGTAAAGGGTGTGCTTTATCCGTCTTTGCAGTTTCTAACTCTCTTTTCATTGCCTCTTTATCATGAGCAATTCCTTTTTCAACCATGTGATTCCAGACTTTTACATGTGCATGTTCGTCACTATAACTACCTTGATTTGCTTCAATCAAAAAAGACTCTGATAAATTCAAAAAGTTCTTGAATGTTAACACGTTATTATTCCTTATCTTGAAATTTCTTCTTAATCTATTTTTTTCCTAAAATTAAACTTCTATCCAAGTCAGACTTGCAATAACGCTATTGATGACCTGACCTCCAACCACCATCAAATCAATCCACATACCTGGAGGTATTGTAATTTGAAGATCTTCTAGATCAAAATTACCGGAACCATTAGAAGGAAGAGTATATGCAGCCATTGGATGTTCATTTGCAAAAGTAAAACTTCCTGTTGATGTATCTTGCAATACTGAACTGTAATTAGCAATTTTACTCCATGAAGTTCCTGTGCTTTTTGTTCCTTTCAATACCAGGTAATGCCTTGTTGGGCCGTTTGTAGTAACGGAAATAGTCAACTTCTTCAATATACATAATCTTAGATTGATTCTATTTTGATAAATTAATGAGTTTTTCACAGAAATAATTGAGTGATAAGTATCTGCACCCAAAGAAGATTTTTGATCGCTAGTGATTCCTGTTGGAAATGCCCTGTCAACTGTTTGACCTTCAATAGCTGCCATCAGTGATGCGCCGTATGTATGTGCATCTGTAATTGTATTTCCAGTCAGATTAGCGGCAACATAACCAATTCTAAATGATGGATTATTGGTGTGTACATCTGTGTTTTCATTTGAATAGTGTTCGTGATGAAAAAATATCATGTCACCATTCAGAGGATTTTCCACTGCGTATCTAATTTCGCCAGCACCCAACCACCTAAAATTAATTTGATAAATGTTTAATTTTGATGGGTCTAGCGTGACACCAGAAGTTCCTGTGCCATCTAATTTGTCAATGTTAAAATCTTCTTGATATGTCCAATTAGTAACATCGGCGGCACCTGCTTGACTTGTAGTAAACGTGCCGGTGCCAGTGCCCGTCAAACTATATTCATCAGATTTAACACCCAATGTCGTTGATAAAAAATACACATCATTATTAACTTGTTCTGTAATCCATCCAGTAAACGATGCCGCTGCAATAGTTTTTGCCACAACGGTAGTATTAGCAGAAGCAATCTCAACATCTGTTGCGACACCATTTAGTGTAATTGTTGCAGTCCCTGTGCCGCCAGCACTTATAGTCAATTTTGCTATGTGAGCCTTACCGCCGTTCTGCCTCAACACACCAAATCTATCACCATCATAACCAATCATAATAGATTGTTCTTGTGTAAAGAATCCTGCTCTTAGAGTAACACCAGTTTGAGGGTTATCAAATCCAGCAGTAAATCTTAACAACGCACCTTGACCTGGACGATAACGAAGAATTCTATTAGAACGAATTATCGCATAACCATACGCACCAGTGCCAGTATGAGTTTTAAATAAGGTGCCAGTTGATTCATAAAAACCAGTGGATGCAGATAGCGTTTCAAACTCTCTTGGATCAAATCCATATAGAGCGTCTAACTGAATAACCGGATTAATAGCAACAGAGACAGGTTCACCAAATGAACTATACTTAGTTGGACCAGAACGAGATCCTCCCATGAGATGACCATACTCATCGGCTTGCATATTCACCTCAAACAGCGTTCTGTTATGAGGCCTTACAAAATCTTGTTGGTCTATTCTAAACTGAGCCACTTATCAGTTTCTCTTTCTTAATGCTTTCAAGTATTTAGTCTTTGCTTACAGCCAACTTGTCAGCTATGTTGTAGAACATCTTGGCCGTATCTTCACTTCCCATATATGCAACATACATCCGCTGTGCAACTGCAAGCAAAGAACCATTTACCGCAAGAAATTCGTCGCGCGATCTTGCTTCTAAAACCATCTTTTCAGCCTTCTCCATGGTTTCGCGCATCATTTCTTCAATTCTTTCGTCCATTCAGCACTCCCAGATTCTTGTATGTCTTCTTTAGAAGCCTCTTCATGACAGGATGACTGGGATCAAATTGCTTGCGATATATTCTCAATGTTTGTGAATCTTCCCAACCATATGTATTTACCTCAATCGCAACATCATACGAATACGCATCAATCTCGTCCCTCTCACCAAGATACTTTTGCTCACTATTTCCCCTCATGCATAATGAAAAGGATTCGGTTTGCAATTCATCTCTCTTGAGAAACTGCTGATGATGAATGAATTCGTGTTGTATAGTTTGTGCTAGATGAAAACGAAATAGATTTGGATTCTCTATATTGAAATATCCCTTTGCTTTCTTTGGGATAATGAAAACGATTTCTATCTCCTGCAATTCTTCAAGATAGAATCCAGCAATGGTGTAATCTTCGTCTTCAAGAGAATCCGTTCTTTCAATATTGAACTTGACATTTTCAAATAAATTCGCGACTCGTTTCTTCATGTCCGTAGCCTTGATTCTACCCTGAGGTACATCAATGCCATTCAGAAGAAGCATTAGAGTGTTGAATATGAACATGTCACGGATTCAGAAAGAACTTCGGAGTAAATCCATCAAAGCCACCACCACTCATTAGATGCATGACCATTGAAATCGCGTCATCTTCAAATATATACTCCGCAATCGTCTGATCGGTTTGTGTTTCAACGACATTCCAAGTAAATGTATCATTATTCTGTTGTACGAGTTGATAGTAATAATTCTCAATCATTTTACACCTTCAATCCTGACGTTTTGAACTTGTTTTGACCAAATGGAGACTTCATCACCTTTTCAACGAACTTATCATCAGCTCCTTTCTTTTGACCAGAATCCAATATGTCATCTTGCGCCGATTGCTCTACATCATAGAGACGCATCTTTGCACGATCAATACCAAGAACAAATCTCTTGTTGCTCGTTGGATCATTATATCGGTTCTTCAACTGCTTGACCATGATCTGATTCAATGCTTCCAACTCTTCGGTAGAAATCAAAGCCGCCATGAAATCTGCAGTTGCAGGTAGACCAAACGACTCGGAAGTATCTGTCAATTCAACATCAGTACTTGAATAACCAGATCTCGTCGTCTGTGTAGCTGATACGATAGGAACCTTGAACTCAACTGCCAGACCACGAATCTCTTCCGCGATAGCCTTGATGTAGGTATACGAATTGATATTTGATCCAGGCTTGACTCTTGCTGAACAGCAAATATTGAGATAGTCAATGAAGATTATATCAGGACGGAAACTCTTTTTCAAGAGCAATTCATTCAATAGTGTGCGAAAATGAGTTGTGCTAGCCAAAGCAGTTGGATATTCCTTGATGATCAACTTGCCAACCGTATTCTTTCGCACCTTCTCAACCTTCTTGTCATACACATCCTTAGGAAGATTTGAAAGATCATCCAAAGTGACATTGAGAAGATTAGCATCAATACGCTCGGCAATCTTCTCTTCTGCCATCTCCATCGTGATATAGAGAACATTATACCCTTGGACAAGACACGCAGATGCGACATGACACATGAACAATGACTTACCAACACCAGTACCAGCAAGAAACACATTCAATGTCTTTGCAGGTATGCCGCCCTTGGTGATCTTGTTCATGAAGTCCAGATCAAACGGAATCTTCTTCTCGGTGCGATGATAGAATTCATATCGCGCATCAGAGTCAGCCAGATAATCATGACCGACATGACTGTCAAAGCTGACTGCCAATGCATCAGATAGAATCTTTGGAATTGCACCTTTGTCTTTTGTAGACTTTGAGTTTACATCAAGAATGCCAATGGACTCAAGCACAGCATTGTAGATAGCCTTCTCTTGACAAAACTTCTCGGTCTTGTCAATCAACCACTGCTGTTCGCTTTTCTCTTCCTTTATTTGTTCAACTGCATTCAATACTTCAGAAGCATTCTTGACTTCTTCTTCCTTCACACCAGAGAGATTGTTGATGTTGATATGAAGTGCTTCAAGCGTCGGAACAGCATTATACTTTAGAATGAATTCCTTGATGTGCTGGAATACAAGTTTCTCCGATCTCTCGGTGAAATAGTCATCATTCAGAAACGGCAGAACCTTTCTTGCGTACTCTTCGTTTTGTGTCAGGTTCTTCAGAATAGTTGTTTCCAGTCTCTTCATCGTGCATTTCCCTTTCTCTCTCTATCCCGGCTATGATGATAGAATTTAGAATGGCTCCTAGCGTATCCGTAAATGCTTGGCTACCTTCCAGTTTTTTTGGATCGTGTTTACCTGGATTCAGTATATCATAATCAAAGTGTAATGTATATGTTCCATCAGGATTTTCCTTGTCTTCAACCCTAATGCCACCAAAGCAAAATGTGATTCCTTTGTATCTGCCAGTAATTATCTTGATGGCAGCCATCTTGCTGGTGTCTTCGCTCTTATAGTCTGGATCAAGATCAAAGTCCTTGTCCATGACCATGGATTTCTTGAAGAGATCCTTAACCTTCTTCACTATCATCGGTCGCTACCTCCGTCTTACCATACAAGAATTCATTCGCACAGTTTTCATTGATCTGATCAAGAATTTCCTGCGTGAAGTACTTCTCTGGATTCTCAAGAATGTTCTTTTCAAATACCTTGGTGCCATCTGGCAGCTCAAGACGAGTTGAAACCTTCTTGATGATGTTGAACTTGATTGCAAGATCAAGCAAACCATAATACTTGTCTACACCAGTATCGTAGCGAAGAAGCGTCTCAACGACCTTGTCTGCAATCGTCAAACGGCTCTTCTGCAGCTTGCACTTGACGATGTTGCCTACGACTTCATTGTCCTGCTTTTCTTTCTTCTTGGAGAGGAAGATGATCGTTGATGCGGCATATTCAAGACCTGAGCCGCCACCCATCTTCTTTGTCGGAACATATGAACCGATGACATCATATGTGTGATTGGTAATGATCATTGAAACCTTGGCCTTGCCGAGTTTCAATGTAATGACACGAAATGCACCACGAATCAACTGAGAGCGTGTCATGTCTCGCGTGTCTTTACCCTCGGAGATGTCTGTGATTTCTTTCTCGGTAGAAAGATTGCCAAGCGAATCAAGCACCATGAGCATTGGTGGACGATCACCAGCAGGAGTTTCTGTATACTTGTCCAGAATCTTTACTGCCTGTGTACGAAACTCTTGGATTGTTGTCACGGGAATGATATGGACACGACGAACATCAATTCCACGATCAACAAACATTTGCTTCGTTAGAGCCGACTCAGACTCAAAGTACATCACACCGCCATTTGGATTATCAATCAAGAATTGCTTGACGATATTCAGCGTGTAATAGGTCTTGCCAGTAGCAGGCTCACCAGCAAGTGCTGTGATCTTGTTTGCTGGAAGACCACCATAGATTGAACCAGAAAGCAATGCATTCAGTACATATGAACCAGTACCAATATAGCCAGTTACATCGCCCGCTTCAATGCCGTCTTCAACAAGACTGGCATATTCGTTACCAGCCTCTTTGATCAAGGCCGAGAAAATATTACTCATGAAACACTCCTTCAAATATGTCTTATTTTATATCAAGAGAAGAAAGAAGTCAAGTCAGATTCCTGATAAGCCTTCCATCCAACGCAATCAAGAATTGACTTGAGCGGTTCAATGAAAGCCTTGTCAAACTGCAAGTCATAATCCACAAATCTATGTAGATCAAACTCTGGAGGCAGTCTGCCAGGATATGATATCACGGTATCATTTATGACATTTGGAAGTCTGAGATATGTAAAGCGAAGTTTCTCGCCTTCCTGTATTTTAGGATACTTCTTTGTCAGTTTATGCTTCTGCAATAGATTGTTATAGAGCAAAGCACCCTTTACATGGATTGGTGTGCCTTTCTTGTATACGTTACTGGCATCTGCATAATCTTTCATGCCAGTAACACCGCGAGGAAATGAAATCTCTTCAGGTGGAAGATTCTTAAAATCGTCCTTGAACCTTTCAATGAAGTTTTGGACATCAGCTTCTGATCCGCGAAGAATGATCTCAATCGCGTCCTTCATCTTTTCACGAATGGCAGCAGGTGTGGAAGACTTGATCATTTCAAGCCCCATGACCTTCAACTTGGGCTTTGCATATTGCACGCCTTCGTTGTTGTACACATTCATGATATATCTTTTCTTTGCAGTCCAGATGCCACGATCAGCAAGAGCCTCTCGCTTCATTTGCATCTTTTGTGCATACGAATTCATATACGAAGCAAGATCTTGATACACCTCATCAATATAAGGTTGAATCTTAGTTTCACATACCTTGTCCATGAATGCGATGATTTTTGCAGGATCAGTTGATCCGACACGATCACCAAAAGATCTGCGTACAATCGCATCAAGCGTAAGGTAAATGCTATCTGTATCCGATGCAACCACATAATCAACATTCTCCGTCTTCAGCAACTTGTTCATGTATTCATTTATACGCAACTCAATCCAGCGAATGGATAACTGACCAGCAAGAGTGATTGCTTCCGCGATGCGAATATCAAAGAATCGGAAGTATTGATTACCCATCGCACCATAAGCTGAATTCAATGACACCTTCTTTGCAAGCTGTAGATTATTGTATCTTGCTATACGCTTTTCAATTTCGTAGCGCATAGCCTCATCCTTGCAAGTCTCCAATTCCTTCTTGGCTTCAATAGCCTTCTTCTTGTAGACGGAACGATCATCATACATGCGTTCCATCATCTCTGGAAGAAAGCCATGAATGTCCGTGCGAAAGAATTGCTTGTTTGGAGTCAATGTGACATTCAATTCCTTGAGCGCAGATGTATCCACATTACGAGCAAGAAGTTCATCAACTGAAATCCTGTTACGCAATACCTGATGCATCTCATCGGTATAATCCAATGGCTGAACAAGAGTTTCTGGTGATAGATTATACTGCATGATCAAGTGTGGATACAGCGAGTTCAAGTCAAAACTTGCCATCCAGCTGTGCATACCAACAAGAGGATCCTTGACGAATGCGCCTTCATATGCAGCATTCTTTTCATTGTCATTCTTTGGCGGAATGACAATGTTCTTCTTGCGAAGATGATTATAGATCAATGCATCCCACATGCGAACCTGTGTGAATACATCTTCATAATTCGTCTTGGAATCATATGCAAGGGTCAACGCAAGTTCAATGAGTTTCAACTTGTCGTCAAGCTTTTCCACAAGACGAACGTCGTGAATGTTATACTCAATGAACTTCTGATAGTTCTCGCGATAAAGAGTATGGAGATTGTCATACTCTTCATATGAAATCTTCTTCTCACCAATCTCCACATTGGCAATATTGTTGAGTTTATATGACTCTTGCGAGACACCACCTGGCGCAAACTTGCGATACATTTCAATGTAATCAAGTGTTGCAATTCCAAGCATCTCATATGCAATGTTTGCACGACCCATGATCGTGACCGTGCGATCACTCACACGACCCCAAGGAGATAAGCGAAAGACTTCCTTTTCGCCAAGGATCTTGTTGATGCGATTGACAAGATAGGGAAAGTCAAAGAACTTGATGTTCCATCCAGTCACGATGTCTGGGTAGTTCAATGTCCAATGATCAAGAAATCTCTTGAGAAGATCAACTTCGCTTGAGCATTTTACATATTGAACATCATATTCCATCGCCGATGCATCAAATGCACCACAGCCAAAGACATGATACTTACCATCTAACTTGATCGTGATGGCAGTAATCTCTTCATTGGCAGCTGTTGGCTCAGGAAAGCCATTATCGGATGCAACCTCAATATCAACTATTGCGATATTGAGTTTTTCAATATCCCAATCAATATCGTTTGGATGAGCATCCGAAATGAATGCATATTGATAGTTTGTATTACCATATATCGTGAATCCGCTGACATCTTTGTATTGTTCAACGAATTCACGACACTCCTTGATGCCACCAGGACGCATGGTATCTACATAGTCTCCGAAGAGAGTTTTGTATTCCGTAGGTTTCTTGGAGGCTACATATAGAGTAGGTCTATATGGTATCTTTCCTCGGATTCTTTTACCGTCTCTTATTCCACGATAAAGAATGTTGTTGCCAAGAACAGCGACATTTGTGTAGAAATCATTTTTCATTCTTTGATGATATCATGAAATGATGAATCATACAAGAAGAGTCTTAGGCGGGGTAATGATTCCACCAAAGATTGAATTGTAGTTGTTCACCATTTCCTTGATTGGCTTTGCGTCGTATACAACATTGCTTTTTGAGATAATGATTGGTTCATTCTCAGCATATGGCATCCAAGGAGCAAGACCGATTGACGGCTGCTGTGGATTTGCTCTGCTAGGAACAAGAGCAACGATTACTGCATTCTTGATAGAATATGCAAGTCCTTGATCGGTGACATCACCGAGAAGTTCTTCGCCAGTAATCAACTTGATGATACGAATATTAGCCATTATTCAAACTCCACAATGTAATCATAAACGCCACGAGGAACCCAACGATAGGGAATCAACATCTCGCGACCACGAAAATCTTCAAGATCAATGGTCGGATCAACTTCATACGACCAAAGAACCCACTTACCATCATACTTCCGCTGAATAAATTCAGTCTTCTGCATGTTATACTCCTTTATACACTTTCCAATTGGAAACAGGCATGATACCATATGCCCGGCCGATTCTTTGTTTGTACGTTAGAACAAAGTCACCGGCGATTGATATGCGTCTAGGTTTTAGATCATCCAGAGTCTTGACTGGAGCGTCGGGAGACCCAGAACCATAACCCGACGTATAGTGAAATAGTTTGCCTGGAAACATGAACATCTGTCCCTCTATTGGTTTGAAATACCAAGTGGGACTATTCCACATGTTCCATTCTTTTATACTTGCATTTGTCATTCCGTGAAACAGTTCATTAGGTATGTCCTTCACAAGAAAATTCACGGGCTTGTCCAATTCATCTGGTATCTGCACATAATATACGAATGATAGATGTGCATCAGCATGATTATGATTTGGTGTGTGAAACTCTGTTATGATATTCAACCATGTCTTTACCAGATTCAAATCAAACTCATCATTTAGCTGAAGCGTATTCATGTACTCAAACGCACTTGAAGCAGCAAAGTCAAAGATATCGCTCAACTCATCGTCATGATGAAGATCTACATTTCCTGTTGTCTCCATGGAGTAACCATGTTCATCCATGTGATGAAGCACTCTATTGAAGAACCTTTGCTTGAAATCTTCTCTCTTGTCATAGCGAAATTCTCCAACAAGAGTAGGAAAGAGTGCATGTGTTATCATGTCCACAAATATCTACGAATCTTGATCAAGCGAATAAGCATCTCCTCTTCTTCTCTTGCATATGCTTCTTCTATTTCATGAAGTCTTTGAATTGCCATTTTGTCTTTCTGTTGATCTTCTTCGGAACGATTATTATGATCATCGAGAACATCATGACCTTGTTCACGACGCATGTCATAATATGCGGACCAACCAGATGCGTCCATGGGGTCGGGACGAGTTAGATATACTTCTTTCCACCACTTGTAGAGTGCAAGTGTTTCCTTTGCTGTCTCAGCATTAGCCTTGTTTTCATCACCCCCAAGGTCAATTTCCCATTGAAGATATTGAACTCCAAGTTCAGGTGAACGAAATCTCTCAAAAAGACCACGCTTGCCGGGTTCCTTGCCCCACACAACGTTCATCCACGCCTTTTCGCATTCAACGAAGTTGACCAACTCATTAAACAATCCATGAAGAATGCGAGTATCCAGGTCATAGTAACTTGGCTCTAGTCCAGTATCAAGTACATTGTACTTGTGTGTTGTGCGATACTTTATCGCATAGATTGGATCGTGCCAGAACTTGCGCTGAATATCCTCACAAGTGTCCTTGATTTTTTGCCAAACAACGAGCTGACAAAAGTACATTATTGGACGAGTTTTCTTTTGCTCTTCTTCCCAATTTTTCCATTCATTCCATGGAAGAGCGACGGGGTCTTTTATTTTTACTTTGTCTAGTGCTTCTGCGAGTGCGTTCATTTTTAGAACTTTGAATTTCATCTACGATCTCCAACAATGGATCTGTGTATGTGAGCATCCACATACCACGATCTTTATCATATGTAGATTCCTTGATTATAGTGCATCCATACTTCTTTGTCAACAATTTTGCAAGACTTTTGCTTCCGTTTTCTGAGAAACTGGATGCTACAATTGCAGTTTTTTTCATTGATATTTGTCAATCGCATCCTTCAATGCGACATCTATATCACGGATTGGAAATATGTTCTTTAGTTTTGTATTGTCAAGAACACAGTTTGATCTTGGTGCCGTAACTGCAGCACGAAACTGATCTTCCGTAAACCAATTCTTGTTTAATCCCATCATGTCGGCAATTTCTTTTGTCGTCTTGCTACCACCATTTGTGACATTATAGATTCCCGGCTTTGGCTTATTTGTAGCAAAAAATAATGCTACATCAGCAACATCATCAACGTGACTTAGACTATTGCGGAAATCTATCAACTTCGCATATTTTTCCAACTTGGTCAAGAAGTTCTTTGGATGTTTTTCTGAATCAAATGGCATACGAATTCTCAAAAGATATGACTTGTTCATGTATGGCGCAAGAAGTTTTTGCCCCAAAGCCTTTGATCCACTATAGAAACTACCATTATCAAAATTGAAGTTTGGCTCATCTTCTTCCGTAAAGTCTTTTTGATATCCTGTATATACGCATCCGCTTGAAATATGAACTACAGGAATGTGCAGACTTCTTCTTTCAAGTTCAATTGGCCATAATACATTTCCTGCAATCGTGTCTTCCTTGTATAGTTCGCAAGCATCAACATTCGGAGATCCTGTATACCCTGCTGCGTTGATTATTACTCTTGTGTCATTTGGAATCTTGTCTTTGTGTGAGATCCAATATGAAGAAATGTAACTATGAAATTCTAGTTTCTTCCATATTGCTTGTCCAATATAACCATGCCCAATCAATGTAATCATGTGTTCAACAACTCCGGATGATGTTGCGGTATTTCTTTCTTGATGACTTCATCAAGTCTTTTCTTTTCCATTTCGTATGTGCGTTTTCTCAATTCGGATGAGCCATAAATGTGCTGACGTTTATGATAATGCAATTCAATACCGTTGTCAATACACCACTGTTTTCCTGTGAAGTCCCGATTCAAATACTCATCAGAAAGAAAACGAACATGAATTGTCTGTGTCATTAACAACTGGAGTAGATCAAACTCAGTTTCATACACCAATATCTCATCTACATATTTACATGCTTGAAGCTGAACATATCTCTCATAGATGCTTTGAATTGGTTTGTTCTTTATTCCGGGTCTATCAATTGTAGGATCAACCTGAAGTGCGACCTTCAAGTAATCACACAATTCTTTTTCCATCTTTAGCATGGTAACATGACCTGCATGAAGCAGATCAAAACTACTACAATTAAATCCTATTTTCATGTTTCTTTATCCACTCTATCGTTTCATTCAATCCATCAGATAGATTGTACTCTGGCACCCACTTCAACTCTCTTTTAATCTTGAGTATTGATGTGGCATATCTTGCATCATGCCCAGGACGATCAGTAACGTACTCTATTAGATTTTCATCTACGTTCATTTTTTGAATTATCATGCGAAGAAGATCAATGTTTCTTATTTCTTGTTCGCCACCGATGCAATATCTATCATGTGTGTTCCCATGATGAAGTACACGACGAATTGCTTCAGCTGCATCCTTGACAAAGATCCAATCGCGAATCTGACTACCAGTTCCATATACCGGAACTTTTTGCTTTTTTAGAATACGATTAATCGCTAGAGGAATAAACTTTTCGGGATACTGCCATGGACCATAATTGTTTGATGAATTGATTATAGTATATGGAAATCCATATGTATTACCATATGCTTCTACAAAATGTTCGGCTGAAGCCTTGCTAGCAGAGTATGGATTTCTTGGACATATATTTGAAAGTTCATTGAATTTACCTGGTATCGCAATTTCGCCAAAAACTTCATCCGTAGATATGTGAACGAACTTTTGAACTTTATATTTCATTGCTTCATTTAGTAGATTGACTGTTGCAATGATATTTGATTGTATGAAAGGTTGACAGTCCTTGATTGATCTATCAACGTGGCTCTCTGCGGCAAAATGCACGACATGGGTAATCTCATGCATCTTGAATAGACTTTCAACAGATGTCGCGTCCGATAAGTCCATGCAATGGGTGTCAATCTTCATATTATTGATGAGTTCTTCTGGATTACTTGCATATGTGAATCTATCAGCAACAACAATGTCAACTTTGTCAACATCAAGTATATGCTTTATGAAGTTGATGCCAATAAATCCAGCACCACCAGTAACAAGAAGTTTTCTCATTTATAGGCCAACATCTTCAATACAGAACCACGAGCAGGTTCGGGATTTCTCATATCAGGAACTCTCATTGTACTCTTGAATCCAGCACGAGTCAAATATTTTGTCAATTTTTCTTGATTGAAACCATTGATATGACCCATGCCAGGAATCTTGTGATCCGTCTCATGAAGCCATCCAGCATAAATTACTTCCATAGCATCTTCAAATGGATCCTTGTTCTTGTTGAGCCAATCTACATTTGCCATGATATGCCAGTCTTTCTTGTAGATTCTCTCAGCAACCCATTCAATGTCGGGTGTTGTGATCTCTAGAAATCCTCCTGGTTTTAGAACACGATGAATCTCTTTTAGAACATCATCAACAATGAACTTTGAGAGATGTTCAATCACATCGCCAAAGTAGATCTTATCTGCTACATTTGATTCAAATGGATACGGTAAAGATGATAGATCGTGTATGATATAGTTGTCTCTCCACTTGTTGACATCCACACATACTGTTGCATCAGCCTTTGGCCATGGACCAGCACCTAAATCAATAATCATTTTTATCACTCCGCAATTTTATATTTGTTTGTCGTATATTGTCTATCTATCACTAATGGTTCACGATTGAATAATTCTCTGCATATTCTCGGATAATCGCTATACAGAAATTGATCATGTTCTCTCATTGCATTTGTCTTGTCATAATATCTATGACGAGGTGGATGATATATTGATGCACAATGAACAACATTTGCCATTGTTTGTGCTATATCACAAAAAGCCTTGTCCAGACCATAGCCTATGGTAAAATCCCATTTGTCTAGAACACGAAGGATCTTTTCAAAGACATCTACACGAAAACAAGGAACACCAATCTCGACAAAATTTGTCTCAGAAAAATCACATGATTTATCTTGTCTCAAGATATTATAAAATAGGTCAGACCCTTCTGCCATTGACAATTGCCATATGCGAAAATCAAAACGACGAGCCAGTTCAAGACCTTTGTTTAGATTCCATACATCCGTAATTTGATCGTCATCAATACAACAAACATAATCATACTTTGAATAATCAAATTGCTTGAATACTTCACGAATCATTTGCCACTTGTGACCACGAATATCATAGATATAATCGTATGAACTAGGATCTGGAATAAATCCCTCCTTGTAAATAGATCCAACTATCTCGTATGTTCTCTCTAAATGCTTTGATCGCCAATGTGCATTCTTGTCATATCTATCGTCAAATGTATCAGGATTATTTCCTGTAGGAACAAATACTATTGCCTTTTTCATGAAGTTTTCCATCTTTTGAGAATATCGGAAGAAGAATTTATCTTCTTGATTCCACCGACGCCGACTGCAAATATAATCTTGTCATCTGCCGCCTGCATTTCAAGTTCACTTTGACGAGTGCCGCCGATTCTATCACCACCATTGGCAAAGATTAGCAATGCATCAGGATTATCTCTGCGTATGTTTCTAATCAAACTTGCAGCACTATCGTCGTCGTCATTGAAGCCCATTGCTTGATCAACGTATCGTATGCTTTGAACAATCTTCAAACGCTCTTCAAATGGCATGAAGAAGTTACCCTTCTTGCGTGTTAACCAATTATCAGAGTTGACACCAACATACAATCTCATGCCAAACATTCTTGCGGACTTGAAGTATTCGATATGACCAGAGTGAATCGGATCAAATCCGCCACTCACGATTACAATCGTGCTCATTGACGAACCTCATATATCCAGCGATTGTGAAGAAGCCAATCAACAGTTTCATGTATGGCTTGCTTTGGTGTATAATTTGACTTCCATCCATACAATTTGATCTTTGATGTATCCAGATGAATATAAGGAATATCACCAGGCCAACCCTTTAACGTATTTCCATATACGATGTCTGGAGTCACGCCCATCGCATTCGCAACCCATTGTGCTGCATCAGAGACTCGATATGTGACATCATTACCAATATTGAATACTTCATATCGTCGCTTCTTGTCTCTTGCTGGTCTGATATCTTCACCAATCATAGTCACGGCCGAAACAACATCTGACACATGAATGGAACTCTTTATTCCTGTGCCATCACCAAGAACTTCTAGATAATATGGATTATTCAAGAGTTTCTTGACGAAGTCAAATGCAAAGCCGTGTGGATATCTTGGACCAAGAACAGTCACGAAACGAAATACATATGCTTCAAAATCAAAGCCTTCGCAAAATGCAGAAATCAAACCTTCACCCGCCAACTTTGATGCGCCATACAACGAGGTTTGCTCTGGCATGGCAACTCTCTCGGAAGCAGGCAATCTTTCTCTATCAACTTCTCCAAGAACTGCCGAAGTTGATGCAAATATCATCCTCTTGACTCCATGGTAGTTCATGGATTGCAATAGATTCATTGTTCCTTCAATGTTGTTCTTGAAGTCAAGATTTGGATTCTTGAACCCCTTTCTTATGTCAGCATTCGCAGCAAAATGGTATACCGCGTCAGTATCGCCAAGAAAAGAAAGATTCCCATTGATATCACCCCGAACAAATGTAAAGTTCTTGTTATCTAGATTATGCTCAATAAATCTCATTTGACCAGTGGATAGATTATCAATTGCCACAACTTCATGACCACGTCTTAATAGTTCATCAACTACATGACTACCGATATAACCTGCTCCACCAGTCACAACATACTTCATGTTCTTACTGTTCCATTCTTGAGACCATCAACGTACCAATTATACATTCTTCTTAGTCCATCTTCAAGAGAAATCTGAGGTCTCCAGCCAAGTGCATGTGCTTTTGATACGTCCGTCAGCTTACGCATAGTACCGTCAGGACGAGATGAATCATACAAGAAGTCGTCATTATATCCAACGACTTTTGCAAGTATCTCAGCAAAATCGCGAATCTCTAGATCGTATCCCGGACCAAGATTGACGAATCCACCCGTCTTTGCAAACTCATCTTTTGGAGCATTCAATACATGAATGCATCCACGAGCAAGATCATCGCAATATAGAAATTCGCGACGAGGTGTTCCAGTTCCCCATAAAACCGCTTTTGTTTCGTTGAACTTTGCTTCATGAAACTTACGCATTAGCCCAGCCGCGAGATGATTGTTTTCTGGATGAAAATTATCGCCAGGTCCGTATACATTGCTCGGCATTACAGCACGATAATCAGTTCCATGTTGACGATTATATGCTTGACACATCTTTATTCCTGCAATCTTTGCGATTGCATATGCATCATTTGTAATTTCAAGATGACCTGTGAGTAGATATTCTTCCTTGATCGGTTGTGGGCATTCGCGAGGATAGATGCACGTTGATCCCAAGAACAACAACTTTTGCACGCCATGACGATATGCTGTATCAATTACATTCGTTTGTATGCGTAGATTGATGTTAATCATGTCCGCAGGAAAAGTATTATTTGCTACGATACCACCAACTTTTGCAGCAGCAAGATAGACTTCATCTGGCTTTTCTTGCGTGAAGAATTCTTCAACTGCAATAGGATTTGTCAAGTCAAGTTCTTTTGATGTGCGTGTGACAATGTTTGTTTCACCATGCTCACGCAACATTCTAACAATAGCAGACCCTACGAGACCGCTATGCCCAGCAACATAAATCTTTTTCATGATAACCTCAATTCTGATAATCGTGATAAATCAATTGACTTCCAAGATAGTCAAAGTTCAATGGTACTTGTCTGAGTTTCAACTTCTCAGCAACTTTCTTTTGCATATGTGGCGGTGTCAAGAATAGAATGAATCCACCACCACCAGCACCCAACAACTTTCCTCCTACAGCACCAGCCTGAATGCCTTTGTCGTAGATATCATCAATCTCGGTGTTTGTGATTGATGACTCCATGCTTTTCTTTAGTTTCCATTGATCATTGAGAAGATTTGCAAAGTCATATATTCTATGTTCATATAATACACGCTCTGCTTCATGTGTCAAGTCCTTCATGATGTTTAGATCAACTTTTTTTGAACTAATATTTGTTATCTTCTTCTCGGCGATATCAAATGAATTGCGAAGTTTCTCTGTAAAGAATAATTGAACCCACGACTCAAGTTCCTGTAGAATATCCTTCTTGAGATGCAACGAGTAGCAAGTAAAATCCGTATATCCGCCAAATTCAATTCTATTGAAACCGCCAAATGCAGCGGCAACTTGATCTTGCGATCCAACAGCTTCACGAAGAACATTTTGCTCCAGATAGATCGACTTGCGAGCAAGATCTCTCTTGGTAATTTGTTCATTCTTGAGAGTAGCCAATCCGTGAATTAGTGATACAGTAAAACTTGAACTTGATCCGATGCCTGTGCGATTTGGAAGATCACCATGATGTGTGATGTCCAATCCGTCTTCAAAATTCATGTATTTGATTGCCTCGCGAATGACTGGTATCTGGATGTCGTCCACGCACTTTGTTGTTTCATCAGCAAAGTAACGAATCTTGTATCTATAGTCGAATATTTCCGGCAACTTTCTAAGAACAAGAAAACTGCACTTGTTTATGGAGGTGGACAAGACACAGCCACCATGCTCCCTATACCAAGCAGGATAATCCGTGCCGCCACCAAAGAATGAAATTCTATACGGAGTTCTTATTATGATCATCACACATTTCCATGACGAGTATTACGAATAAGTTCATAGCCCTTGATCAATTCAACAAGACCATCCTGTAGATAGTATTCTGGCTTGAATCCAGTTGCTTCAATCTTAGCGTTTGATACTATGTAGTTGCGTTGATCTGGATCTTGTCCATATGGTGCTTCCATGAAAGTAAACTTTGGAACAAGACTCTTGATCATCTTGCACAATTCAAGTTTGGATATATTTGCATTTGAAAGACCGACATTGTAGATTTGACCATTCATCTTTTCAAAGTTATTCATGCAATGAATAAATGCATTTGATACATCGCGAACATGAATATAGTTTCTCTTGAAGTGACTTTCAAATAGAACGACAAATCCATCATGCACAGCACGATATGTGAAATCATTTACAAGCAAATCAAGACGCATACGAGGCGACATGCCAAACACGGTAGCAAGCCTTAGGCTAATTGCATTCTTATGCTGCATCAACCTCTTTTCTACTTCAACCTTGTCTCTGGCATAAAGTGAGATTGGATTCAGAGGCGACTCTTCCGTACAAAAATTATCCTTGTCACCAGAACCATATGCACTATTTGTCGTAGGCATGATGATAGTTTGTTCTGGACTAATCTTGTCCAGCATTTCAAATATTGCGTCTTTATTTGTGGAAGATGCTGCAACTGGATCTCTATTGCATATTGGTGCGCCAACGAGAGCGGCAAGTGGGACGATAATGTCTGCTTTCTTGAGCAGTGGATCTATGTCACTTGGCTTGCGAACATCTCCGCGTCTGACTTCCAAATATGGATCATGCATCAAGTGATTTAGAGATGATTGATTATTGTAATATAGATTGTCAAGAACACAAACTCTATGACCGCCTATTTTCAATAATTGTTCTACGAAAATACTACCAATATAACCAGCGCCGCCAGTAACCAGAATGGTGCCCATAATAAACCTCACATTTCACAAGCAGTAATAATATCCTTCATCCTACTAGCATATGTATGCTTCTCTTTTACCTTCTTCATTTGATTGAGAACAAGATCTTTTGTCTTTGGATTGTTTCGCATCTCTGATGCTACATGGAATAGCTGATACGGATCTTCATGAAATGCAATTTCCTGATCAAAGAAATCATAAACAGCGCGAGAGTTTGTCATGCCAAGTTGCCCATAACTAATGACCTTGAATGCGCGACATGACTTGTATCCAATATCAACATGAAACTTTGGACGAAGTTCAAGAGCAAGAAACGCATCAAGTGATGCTCTCTTAACGGATTCAATCGTTAGAACTTGACGCCACACATCATTGAAGTAAAAATTCATTTTATTTTCTGAACATGCACGAATAAATGGCTCAAATTGATCACGATTGTCTTCACGAATTGTACCAGAAAAGAAAACGTGCTTTGGTTCTTTCCATGGTGTCAAGCAATCATCAAAATTGATCTCGTTTGGCATGAGATCTGTAGCCCACATGCTATAGAAATTATCGTATTCAGATCCTCTTTCTAGATGAGAAACACCATCATTTATTGGGATATACTTTTCAGGTTCGTATTTGTATTCCCAATATTTGTCAGACCAATTGTTTGCAAATCTAAAATCTATGATTCTTCCAACTCTACCAAGATAATATGAAGCGCCCGGATTGTCGGTGCCTTTCTTGTTGCCCAAGTAATTCATCACATATGTTGATGACTTTCTTAGTGGTAGACGATGACTTCTTGGGTGTGTTGTTGCTATCCAATGTTCTGATACGATTAGCGAATCGTCAAAGAATGAAGGATCAACATTGTCTGTATCGTCAAGCCAATAGACTTCTTCATTTAGGTATTGTGCGCCTTTGACAAAAGCTGCATGTGTAAATGCATGAGTGTGTCCCGTTTCATATTTTGCACCCCATACAATGATCTTCTTGTGCTTTTTCATTTCACTCTCGGATATAATTTATTGTATACAATAGCATCAAACCAATTCAAGAAATTATCATAAATCATGCACGAAGGGGGAAGACCATGCTTTAGTTTTGGTTGTGAAATCATGTTGTTGTATAGTGTATCATCGTTATCAATCTTGATTACATAATTGATGAATGATTCCATTGAATCAAAATTTCCCGCATTGATGAAAGATGCTTCATTGAAGTCTAGATCTATCGTAGATGAACCCCAGTAGATTGGAACCGAATTGACATAGAATCCATCCATTATCTTTTCAGTCACATATCCTGGATGTGGACTATTCTCAAATGAAAGAACAAACTTGTAGTTCTTGATAAAATCAAGTTTTGCATCATAGTCTGGACTAATTACATGTCCAATATTATTAAATAATGGTCCGGCACTATCAACTTTCTTATACTTGCATAGTTCATGAAATACAGCATTTCGCACATTGTTGTTTGGATTGCGATGTATAAACACACAAAACTTTGTTTTTAGATGCTTGATGTTGTGTGCATTAAAAATATGTGTAAACTCAAATTTCTTATAGAAGAATGGAACCAAAGCATAACCAGGTAATCTATAATGCCATGGATTAGGATTATGATCAAAAGTCGTGGCATAATGACAATCATAATTTTCTGGTCTACGATTTTCGCCAGTATGAAAAATCTTTATGCACTTATCTTTTGAGTATTGGAGATTTTTTGTTCCAAAGTTTTCATCACCAAAGAAAAGAAAATCTGGATTTTCATTATCTATCGTCAAGTCATATCTTTGAGATAGAATCGTCTCATAAAACTCGGATGTGCATACGTCAACAAATCCAAGTTTCAATGGTTTCTTTTGCATTACTTTACCCAGTACCAAACGTTTACATCAGTAAACTTCATTTCTTTTTCAATACCCTTTATTGATCTAAACTCTTTCAATGCTCTTTGAACGTCTGGAAGATTAATATCATGACCAGAAAAAATACCACCAACTCTTAACTTGTCATAATAATTATATAAGTCTTTAATAACACCTTCATATGAATGATCGCCATCTATGAAGATGTAGTCAAATTGTCCATCTTTAAACTTGCTTACGCAATTGTCTGATGTGTCCTTGTACATCACGATCTTGTCCATGTACGGAGCAAAATTCTTCATCGTGATATCATACCATAGATCCATATCCTCTTGCGTTACTGGTCCAACCCAATCCATGTATGGTAGATATGGATCAATACAATGAATCTTGTCGATTCTATTTGTCTGTTCAAAGAAGTGAACAATGTTTTCACCTTTACAAATACCAATTTCTAGTCCAACAACATTTCTATCTAGACTTACAGATAGATTGTTGATTACACTAACAAGACCTTTTCCAGAAATAAAATCAAATGGCCATTTTCCTTGCTCTTTATATTCGGCAATCGTTAATGGTCTTTCAACTTTTTGAAAAGCGTTTGTTGCAGTATTGATTCTAATTACATCTGACATGTCATGTTCCATATTTTGAATTAATTAGTGGAAGAAGATTCGGCACTCTATCGTATTGATGAACAATGCAGTACTTACGACCTTCGTTATTGAAGACTTCGCCGTTTTGAATGACTGGCTCAAAGTCTGTCAAGTATGGTCTGTACTGATTTATCTTGTTTGGATCAGCAACTGTTCCAAGTTGTGCTGCCCATGCATCTTTGGCAATAGTAAATCGTGTGATATTTTCATACTGATTCATTGTTAGCAATACGTTATATGCAGCTTGATCTGGTCCACCTCCACCAGGAATAGTATGAGGCATATTAGCACAGATCATGAATATATTCAAGAACAAATCCTTGATTACAGACACTTTTCCTGCCATGACACCCGCATTATAAATGCCCCTATTCATCATGTATTCATGAACGAAAGGAAAACTCAACTTCATATTGTTGTTTCCCCAAACTTCATTCTTATATCTAATCCCTTCGGTTGATGCAATTAACGTATTAAATTCTGAGGGCAAAAGACTATCTAACCATTCTGTAGGATTTGTTTGAAAAACAACATCTCTAACATCCGTGGCTATCACATATCGCACCTCGTTTTCAATATCACTCAATACTTTCCAAGAATGATAGAAACGATCAACGACAATATTGAAATTTTCACGATATGTAAATCGTCTATTCGCGTCATCACGATTGAAAGTGACTACAGTAAAGTTTCTTTTTGTTAGTTCATCTACAATGTCAAATCCAACATTATATGCAATGACAACTTTGTGTCCAGTAAAGCCCGAACGTTCAATTGAATTGACCCAGTTTGCAATCTTGTCAAAAGTGTAATTTGTGATGCATCCTAAAATAAGATCTTTCATGTTATCTCACCGTAGCACAAATGATATCATTGGCTTGATGACCATCAAGATAATGAATCTTATAGTTTGGATTGATTGCAAATAGAAGATCCATGATCTGCTTCTCTTGCACATATCCCCATTCAGCAGAACCCAATAGACGCCGATCATCAATCATGATCGTGTGTGTATCTATTGAAGACTTTTCGCGAAACATTTCAGAGCCACGTTCAGTAAAACGCAACTTCTTCTTTCCATAGATTGCTTCAAGTTCCAGCACAAGTGGACATGGTGCATAACGACCACCTTGAAGTGGACCACTTGCATGAGCATCAAGCCAAAATGTTGCTGGTTCTATCAATTCATCAACAATCTGTGGAATGATATCTACCGAATCACCAAGCCACAACTTGACCTTAGAATTATCCTTGAATCGTGCGTGACACTTATCATACATACCTTGATCCACTTCAATAGTATGTACATACTCAAATCCTGCATTCAATGCAAGTTCAACGGTATCTCCAAGATATGTTCCAGTCTCTACAAATATCTTACCAGAGCCATACTGTTGCATATATTCAATTTTTATGTTACTCATGCTTTTCTCCAAGGATATTTTCCATAATATTTTTGCTCCATGACTCTATTGCCATGAAGAAAGAAGTCGGGTGACGCTGAATTTGGATTACCATCAAGTCTATAATTCAATGTGTATGCACCACTTGTGCCATATGGCGCATTTGGTATTGTTCTAACCATATTGAAAAAGCGACGATCACCAGCATAACCAGAGTGCCAAAGCGATGCGACTTGAGATATGAATTCACGACGAAATGCATATGCAGATGTGTCTACATGAAAATTATCTAGACCATTCCACACAGGCCATTTACCTAAACTTTCGCAATCATCACGACAAAGAAAATTGTTGTCTTTGTCATAGATGTTGCGAAGGCTATGAGCCCATGTAAGATTTTCAGTTTGAATTATGCTTATAAGTTTTTCAACATGATCTGGCTCAAACCAATTGTCCTGATCAAGAAAGAGAACAATATCTTCATTCACCAGATGCGAGAATCCTGCATATATGCGATGACCGTAGAATCCATCAGCACCTGTGTTGTGCTTTAGATACACGACATCTTTAGGTGGCATGTATGGATCAGAATTTACAAACAGATCATCAAACTTATGCTTGAACTTGTTACCATCAACAACGACGAGATAACTCGTATCAGCATAAGTTTGATTTTCGACGCTCTTGATTGCTTCTAGGACTTTTTTGTCGCCTGTTGTTGGAATTATAACAACGGCTCTCATCAGAATGCGCTCATGGGAAACGGAGCAATCACACCCCAATGATTGTCCATGCGAATTGGATACTTACCAAACAATCTTGGCTGATGTAACTTACCATCACGATACAGTTCCAGAAGAACTCCATGACATGCATCATAATCCAAATCATTCCAAGAACGATAATCGCCCTTTGGTAGACTGTGATATCCGCGAGCAACTTCTGCTACATGCTGCTCATTTTCTATTGAGGTACGACCAATGATAACTTCTACTGCGTAGATATTGACACGCTTCTTTACTATGTCGCGTATACAACGAGAGACTGAGTATCCAATATATCTCATGATAAAATCTCCAAAACTCAAATGCAGTATATCAAATCACTTACGATAAATCAAGTCTTTCTTGACAAAAGTATTTATCTTGCTCGTAATATGATCTACTGCAACTTCAGGATCACAAGTACCACACATAAACACATCAATTGCAGCATAGTTTTTTTCAGGCCATGTATGAATTGAAATATGACTCTCGGCCAAGACAATTACACCAGTAATGCCATAACCCTCACCAAAATGATGAAAGTGATCGCTTAGAACTGTTGCACCTGATTTCTTGGCTCCATCGATTAGGATTTCTTTCCAAAAATCAATTGAGCCAAGAACTTCAGCCGATACATCATGTAGATCAGCAATAACATGCCGACCCATATATGATACACCGCTCATCTCTCATGCCTGTCTTTCAAGATAGTTTACTGTAATCTGACGAGGCTTGAAGAACTTGATGATCTCGTCGCGAACTACATCACGATCATATGGCTTGCAAGAAAATACATCAATGTAGGCATCGCCCGTGTCATTGCAGAAATGAGCACAGATATTGCTTGTTTCAATGAGCTGAACAAGAGTAAATCCTGCTTTGTTTCCCTCACCAAAATGAACAATCTGGGGTTCTCCAAAGGCTTTCATATCAATGGCATTCACAAGACTTTTGGCAAAATTATAGACATTATCATAACTCTTGATTGACTCAATATCGCAGGCGCGACAATCAAGCATGGCGTGATAACCCCAGTATTGTTCCATCAAAGTATCCTTTCTAGATAGAAAGTCACCGTGAACGATATTGCCCACGGTGACTGGTTAGTTGTTGAAATAAGTGTGATTATTTATTCAGAAATTATTCTGAAGCGAGAACTTTTTGTGTGCCGCCCAAGGAAATCTTTCTTGGCTTCTTGCTTTCTGGAATGATATTCTGTAGTTCAACTACAAGCATTCCATCAACAAGATCAGCACTATTTACTACTACCGTATCAGCGAGAGTAAATACACGGGTAAAATTACGAAGAGCAATGCCACGATGGTAATAAGTTTTACTTCCGTCCTCATCTTTCTTTGCGTTTCCCTGAATTGTTAGTTTGCTATCCTCAAGAGTGATATCAATCTCTTCTCTCTTGAATCCGGCAACTGCCAATTCAATTACATACTTGTCTTCGCTAACTTTAGCGATGTTGTATGGAGGATAAGAGGTAAGTACCTTCTCGGGAATATTTAGTGCTTCATCTAGAGTAGATAGAAGTCTATCAAAACCAACAGTTGAAGGAAGCAGATTACGACCGTATGCGAATGTCATGTTAACTCCTTTTAAGCAAGTTGAAAACGACTAGCCCATTTGGCGCTAGTCTGTATATTATATAGTATTCGCAGTAGGATTGTCAAGTACCTTTGTGCCTGTAGAACCAAATCCGCCCTTACGATTTGTGTTATCGCGTGTTGGTCTTGCCTTTACTTCTTCAAATGCTGCTCTATTATTGCGTACAAGTTCACCTTGACAAATTCTAGATAGATTGGGTACAACTATGTTTCTAGTTGTAATGTTTGTCAACATGACGAAAGTTTCTTCCATATAATCAGAATCAATTACACCTTCAGCATTTGCAAGCGTTAGACCCTCTTTCAAGGAAAGACCCGAGCGAGGATGAATGCGTACTGAGTATTCTTTTGGAATATCAAAGATCAATCCAGTGGGTGCAAGCACACGATCTCTTGGACATATCGTTACACCACCATCGCTTGTTAATAGCCGACTAAACTTCTTTCCCGTATCATCATATCCTTCAAACGACATTACACCAAATGTACATAGAAAGATATCAAAACAAGCAGCATCAGTCGTTGAATAGACTGGTGCTTGTACTTGCGGATGTATCTTGTAGTACTTCAATTTTGTTGCCATGATATAAACTCCTTCAATTATTCAGTTTCAATCTTTTTCTTACCAATATTATATTTTGCTACAAGTTGCCAATCATTTTTGTCTTTGAAGGCCAGTATCTTGATTTGATTTAGTGGCGATACTGGATCTGCTGTTCTCTCTGGCTTTACTAGCCCAACAAGACCCCATTCAGCCAATAGATTTGCAATTGAGTTTCTTCTTGCAATATCGCCTTCGGAGAAATTTGTTGGCTTGCCATCAAGTGCAAATAACTCCTTGAAATGTGCGATATAGTACTTACCCTGCTTGTGAAGAATATGACAAGATTGATAGAGTGTCTGATCCTTCTTTGAGGCTACGCCAATTCTGGTCAATGTTTCCTTGACCTTTAGGAAGTCATCACGCTCTTTTAGCGTCACCTCCACCATGTCTTCTACGCTCCACATTACCCACTCCACCTTTTTTTGTTATACTTATTATATGATCAACCTGATCAGTGGAGAGAAGACGCATCGCCTCTAATGCCTTTGCGCTGGAAAACTGGTAGTACTCTTTTACGGCCTCCAGAATATCATTCTTCTCTTTTTTGACCCACGGCTGAAACTTGCGTTTCATAGATCGTATACTATTTAGATAAAAATGATATTGTAGATTTTCGTCCAATCCATGCCTACTATTCATTTCATTGGCGTGGAGTATAGAATCCACATGATATGATAGCGCACGATTGACCACAAATGCATTATACGACTTTTTAAAGTCTGGCTCATCTGACAAATCCTTCTTTGTCTTTTGAATTGATGGTAAAATATCTTTAAACAAGTCCATTATCATAAACCTCAAGCATATGAATCTTTTATAGCACTCTCTATCAATTTATTCAAGTGAATAGGAAAATTCAAAAACTTTGGATTCTTTACAATATTTTTCTCTTGAATTAATCCAGTCAATGGAATCAAGCATGACGTATGTCCTCTAACTCGTAATCCATCCTCATAAGATTGTATGTTTTTAAGTACATTTTCTTTCTCAAGAACAAATGCACCATCACGATAAAGTATCAATATAAGATCGCATATTTCGGATTCAATAGGTGTCTGTTTCTTATTGCCCATCACACTGCTAAGTAGTATTTCAAATTTTCCTTTTATCTGACCTTTTTTACCATAAATCCTATAAGATGTTACACTTTTCATTTCAACTTCAAATTTCTCTTCGACCCAATCAAAATCCTTATGCTTATCACCAATGTATGTCAAATGACCATTACTATTCCATTCAATCGATTTCTCTATGATTCTACCTTTCAAAAATCTATTTTGAGCCTCGTTTAAGGCATCACATGCAAGAGCATCGGAAAATATATTATTCCAATTAAACGACTTTAATACTTTAAGCTGTCTAGGATTTAGCATTATTTAAACGAACACTCCATCATGATGGTTGTCAAACATGCAACCATGTTGATTTCTTGATCAGCAACAAACGCCGACTTGTATTGATAATCAGCCAACACGATCACAGCCTGTGGAATAGACTGTGGCTGCATGGTATCATACATCGCATCATAGATCTGACGGAAGATCTTGTTTTGATCAGCATCAGAGTTTGTCGCAACCCACTTACGCATAGCCGTGAAGTCTTTCTCCTTCAAGAAACCAACAAGTTCCTTGAGGTTGACATCACCAACTTGTGCAAGTACGCCAGAGTCAATCTCGCCACGAACGGCATATCTCTGCAACTCATTCAATACGCGACGATAGTCTGGAAAGTGCTTTTGAATGATCTGAACAAGAGCACCATTGTCATACTTGATCTTTTCCTGATCAAGAATACTCTGAATTCTTTTTAGAAAGCCAGCCGCCATCTTCACCTTGTTGCCATTCTTGATCTTGAACTCAATCACGGAACAACGTGAATGAATGGCTTCAATCAAGCGAGCCTTGTAATTGCAGGTAAAGATGAAAGAACAATTGGATGCAAACTCTTCAATAGCAGCTCGCATGGCTGCTTGTGCTTCTGGCGTTAGATAGTCCGCTTCATCAATGATGACGACTTTTCTGCCGCCAGAAAAACTCATGGAAGATGCATACGTCTTGATCTTGGTACGAAGAACATCAATGCCTCGTTCATCCGAACCATTGATGACCATGAAGTCACAACCAACTTCATTGCACATGGCCTTGGCGATAGTCGTCTTACCAACGCCAGGACCACCTGTCAAAAGAAGATTTGGAATGTTTTTTTGATTTACATATTCCTGAAATGCACTCTTGATGCTTTCTGGTAGAATGCAATCTGCAACTTTCTGTGGGCGATACTTCTCGGTCCACAAGAATTGATCATTATTAGACATTCCAAATCTCCTACGGCTTTGCGAACAACATGATGATGAGGGTTATTATACAGAACCAAATGAAGATAACAAAGGGTCTTCTCTGCTCTTTTTCAAGTCTTCTTCTTTCAGCTTCTCGTCTTTCTCGCTCTTCTCTTTCCTCTTCGGCCTTTACTCTTGCTTCTAGCAGATTATTGTAGCAGTCAAAACAGTACCACAATCTACGATGCCGATAATGTGTTCTACTGGAACTGGAACTACGAGTAGACCCATAACTAGACCAACCATAATTATTTTTGGATGATCTACGCCCACTTCCAGAGTAAGAGCCTTCAGAAGATCCTTCCCATCCACCTATTTCAACTGTTACATCATCATAATATGCCTCATTTTTTGGCAATCTGACGTAACAACCTTCACAAGTGCATGTGGCGTATCTCTGTTTAGCCATAGAACTTACTTCTTGTTGGTGATCGTCTCGTATGTGCTTTCAAAGTCACGATTTTCTTGTAGATCCATTTCAAAGGATCTCTGATAATGTGTCTTTGCAATACGACGCAACAGCTTCTTAGGAAAACCTGTTTCCTCATGAATCCTATTGACTGTCTCTTTTACAAGATCACGCTCGGCAGCAACTCGCGTCATGCTATCATTGATGACATTGACGGCATCAACAATCTTCTTGATCTCCTCTGGATCCAGAGAAGGAACACCACTATTGTTTCCAATTGTAGACATTGATCACTCCTTTGTCTTTTCAGTTGCAATCCAATACTTGATTGCCGAGTTCTTCGCGGAGAATGTGATAATTCCCTTGGTAGCCTCAACCTTGTAATCTGCTGGCAGCAGCTTCAGGTTTTCGGTGCGAAGAACAAACTTGTATGTCTCACCATTGCCATCAGCAATCGTGAGTTTCTGTGTATGTGTGGAATCATTTGTTGAATCGAATGTAGACACATACACCTTTTCACCATCACTCTCGATGGATACGTTTGGCTGCTGAAGTACTGCAGCACAACGAGATACCCAAGCAAGATCAACTTCAGTAAGATCAAACGATACCGTTGCAGATGGTACAGTCAGCTTCTTGTCTGGCGGACAAACAATCATAGATGCATCAGTATAACGATAGGTGATCGTCGCACGACCATTGTTGCCAATGAGGGTAAGCTGCTTGTCTTCAAAAGCAACTTCTGGATCTTCCTTGCTAAGAGAAAGCACACTCAGAAAGTTTGGAAGATCATAGATGCCGAAGTCTCTTGGAAAACTTTCCTTGATTGTAGCCTCGGCCAAAATGTTTTTCTGAGGTGAGATAGTTGAAACTACATCACCCTTCTTGAAGAAGATTCCCTGATTGATTTGGGAGAAGTTCTTCAAGACATTCATCGTCTCTTGTGAGAATTTCATAACAAAACTCCATAGTTGTATGAAGATAATAGTATCACTTTACCTTGGTGGTGTCAAGCACTCAAGCATCAATTCAATGTCATTTTCAAGGTCTTCCAAAGACCCATCATTGTTCAATGTGTAGTCAGTCTTGTATCCCATCCATGCCCACTCCGAATAATGAGCACTAGGCTTTACACCAGAATCGCCATTGTTATACATGCAAGCATGTACATACCAATCCGCAGGTTTTCCGCGTTGAATCTCTACAATCTTTCCACCCATCTTGTGAATGGAATCAATCTCGTTAGGAAAACGAACATCTGTAATCACATAATCGTGATTCTGCTTTATTCGTCTTTCGAGACACGCAACCCAGAAGTCTGAGTGTATACACTCGCGCATACACTCAGTACCAATGAGCTGCAATATCAAACGCGGAGTGATATCTTTGCCGAATCTATTGGACCACCACTCGTCTCTTGTTTCACGAAATTCGCGAGACTCAGTTGTATCACCTTCGACAAGATGTCTTGGCCAACCGAAAAGACTTGCAGTTATATCCTTTAGAGGCGCAGCGAAACTTTCAGTAAAGAAGCCCCGCTGCGCCAATATATCGCCAGCAGTTCCTTTACCGCTACCGATAGTACCAACAAATCCAATAATCATATACGTCCCGTATACTGTGCAATTCTTGGAAGATCACCAGTAAACGCATATGTGCCAACGTGTTGCGTCTTCATCCACGGGCACAACCAAATCTTGATGCCGATTTTACGGCTCATCTGACAGAAGAAATAATCTTCTGAAAGGTATCTCTCGGATGAGCCAGGAGCATTTGGTCCACGATCAATGATCGTATCAAAATATGCATGAATGTATCGCGAGCCGTCAAAATGCTTTTGACCAACATGATCTGGCTTGTAACGATACTCTGGATATGCGTCTTCAAACTTCTTGAAGACCTCTCGCTTGATCATCATGAAACCTGTTCCGATTTCCATGACTTCAAGTGGTTCAGTAATAGAGAACTGCTTTGTTCCAGCAACAGGATTGAATACAAATTCGCCAACCAATCCTTCAAGTTCTCCAGCCTCAATATCAGGCTTGCTTCTTACGGCGTTTGCAACATTACCCCAATTGATTGACTTCTTGGGATATGGTCCACCAATGATGTCCTTGTCAAGTGCAAGCATCGTGACAACATCTTGTGGATTAAAGTGAATATCCGAATCCAAAAATAGAAGATGAGTAAACTGTTCATTTCTCAAAAACTCATCAGTCAAATAATTTCTTGCGCGAGTGATGAGGGATTCGTTGAATAGAAATGAAAACTTGGCTTCAACGCCATATTGATTTAGTATAGACTGTAGATCTAGACAGGACTTCATGTAAAGTCCATTTGCCATACCACCATACATTGGTGTGGCGATAAACAACTTTCTTTTGCGTAGTTCGTCAACAGAGATAGAAATTTCCATAGTGTACTCCAATCAAAAAAGTAATTACTAAACCATACTCCTATTTAGTTAGCAAATGAAGAAGGGGAAGATTTCTCTTCCCCTTCATGGACTCAATATGAACTATTGAATCAGGCAGAACGACGAGTCTTCGTCTTGCGAGCCGCAGCCTTCATGGCCTTGGTCGGAGTGCCAAGACGATAGACGCGGACCTTGCTGCCATCGCCACGACGACGAACGTTCGTATAGATGGAATGACCATCCTGACGCAGCTCAGCGATACGAGCTGAAACATTCGTCACACCGAAACGATTGCGACCCTGAGCAACCGAGAAGGTGTTGTATGCGCCATTGCCCTTGAGAGCCTGAAGCATACGAGTCTTAGCAGAGATCTTAGCCATATATTTTACTCCATAACAAAAGGTTGCACTAGAGAGAAACGGAGTGACGAGCAACCAAGAACGTCGCTCCATTATTCAACATTATATCAATGTTGAAATGGAATGTCAAGTATTTTCAGAAGGGAATTTCGTCAGCCGCCTTGATCTTGTCCTCAAGCGACATCTCAGCCTGAACAGTCGGGCTGTCGGTGCCAGGCGCAGCAACCACAGGAGGATTGACCTCAGCATCAATCTTGGTATACAGATCCATGAACGAATTCTTGGTGTCCGCATCAAACCGATTGAGACAGAGCTGAATCGCCTTCTTGCGATCCTTGGAGAAGATGTTATACGCCTCGCAGATATGCACCAAACGACGAGTGGAAATGATCTCGGTCACACCACCATCATAATAGGTGCGGCGAATTGCCTCTGCCCACTTGATAAGCAGCTCGGCAAACTCCTTGTCATTGTCCGCAGAGCGATCCAGGATGTTGAGAAGGATCTTCTTCTCGGTTACAGCAGGCGGATACTCCTGCTCAAGGGTGATGGAAAAACGCTCAAGGAAAGCCTCGTTCATCACGTTGGTGCCAATGAAGCGACCATCGTCTGAACCCTTACCCTTGGTGTTTGCAGTAGCAACAACCGTGAAGCCCTTGGCAGGCTGAACCAGCTTGTTGATCTTTTTGATGAAGATCGGCTTACCCTCAAGCACGGGCTGAAGGCACATCAGCTTAATTGAACCAAGGTCAACCTCGTCCAGGAGCAGTACAGCACCACGCTCCATGGCCATGACCACAGGACCATTATGCCACACGGTCTGACCATCAATCAGACGGAAGCCGCCGATAAGATCGTCTTCGTCAGTCTCGGCCGTGATATTGACGCGAACCATCTCGCGCCGAGCCTTGGCACAGACCTGCTCAATCATCATGGTCTTGCCGTTGCCAGACAGACCCGTGACATAGATCGGATAGAATAGAGTGGAAGAAATGATAGCCTCAACATCGGCAAAGTTGCCAAATGGCACATACTTGCGATTGGGCATTGGAATGAGCGATTCCGCCACATTCGTACCAAGAACCTGAAGATTCATGGTCGGTGCAGGAGCCTGCTGCACGGGCGTATCAATCCGAGAAACCTTAGGCACACTTACCTCACTATCAATCTTGGGAAGCCTATAGACGCCGCGAGCGTGACGATACTGGTCGTCAATCGCAATCCATCGCGGCCACTTGAAGTCATTAGCCTTGCAAAGCGCCTTTGCGTCCTTGCGGGAAATCGTGCTGGTAAAACCGTTTGCGTTTGCCAGCTTGATGAAGGCAATCTGCTTGTTGGTCAGAGACATTTATTTCCTCTCAGGTTATGATCTAAGAATACAATACAAGATTGGGAATGTCAAGCCGAAATCTTTTCAATGAACCTGGAAAGCATGACACGATTGTCCAACTTGTTCTTGGAGTACTTTCCAAATGCCTTGGCAATAGCCTTGGCAGAAGTTGCACGACCGATATCCAGCTCCTCAGTTTCAATCTGAAGATTGTTACCCTTGATCACATAGTAGTAGGTGTAACCCCTACTGGTGATCTCCACGTACCTCTTTTCATTGAACTTATTGAACGCATTCTCAATATCGTCAGGAAAATACGGACTAATAGCCTGCCTCAGGGTACGAGAAGATCCACTGACCAGATAGTAACCAATGACGTTTGCATTGGTACGATCCTCAAGGTTCTTGAGGAGAATCTTGGTAAGTTCTTCACCACCATGCATAGAACAGGTATACTCAGCCTTGGTCACCTTGTCGCGAACCACAAGAACCTTATTACCCCAACGGGCATATTCCTTGTCATTGATCTCGGGACTATAGGAATTCTCACCATCGGTAAGGATGATCGTATTGACGATCTGCAGCTTGTTACGCTTGCGGAAAGCATTCACGATGCTCGGAAGGCAAAGCAACGCACCATCAAGCGGAGTTCCATTGAGATGGAAGTACCCCATGGGACGAGTATTGCGATTACCCGGCCTGAAGTTTTCTCCAAGAGCGAGAAGATTGCCCATGGCATCATTGAGTTCCTTCGGCTTCATGGTAGAGGACAGAAGCTGAAGAAGCGAGAGTCCATAGGTGATCATCATATCGCCATTATCATACTTGAAATTACTTGCCCCTTCAGGATGCGGGTGATAACCATCGCTGAATGCAAACACCTCAAACGGAATCTGGACACGACGGCAGAAGAGTGCCATGTTCAGAAGCTGCTCAATGGTGCCCGTAATCTGCTGACCCATGGAACCAGACCAATCCAGAATAAGAACAAGACCATGATTCTTGCCAGTCGGCACATTGGTGATGCGACGGAAGATATCGTCATTGTACTTGTAGGTATGGAGTTTGTTGGTGTTGATCACGCCAGTCTTGGCGATAGACTGACGAGCATACTGCTCAGCAGCCTTACGCATTTCAAACTCCTTCACCATGAAGGAAATGATGGGTGCATTTTCGCTCTTGAACTTGTTGAGCATGGCAAAACGCTCGGCCTCGTTCGGACCACGAAGACCATTCCAGCCTTCCGCTTGAACAACCGTAGACAGGCCGTCGATGCGCCCCTCGCCAGTCTTACCATTTCCATAATGGATCTGCTTGTAAGGCACAATCCAATTATGACCATCAATCTCGGGAATGTTGCAGTAAAGGTAACCGCGAACCGCACCAGAGAGCAGCTTGTCCTTCTGGTTTTCCCAAGACTCCTGAGTCTCGGAAGTCGGATTGTTTTCCGAAGTGCCTACATCATCAATCGGCTCATCCTCAGAGTCAGAGGCATCCTCAGAATCTGAGTCCTCATCATCGGACCCATCCTCACCATCTTCAGCCTCGGACTTGGACATGGACTCGTCGTCCTCATCGTCCCGATCGGAAGGAGAACCAGTCTCGTCGTCAGACTCATCCTCCTCGTCATTTTCGTCAGAAGACTCGCTCTCCATGTAATAGTTTCCGTCGTCATCCGGATACATGTCATAGTCTTCGTCCTGATCGCCGTCCTGATCAGGCTGGTCTTCCTTATGATCCTTGGCATATTGATAGAGCGCCTTGGCTGCGGCGACAACGTCCTCAAAGGATTCGCTGTTGTCAACCATGCGAACCAACTCCATCTCCTTGGGAGAGAAGTCAATGATCGCAGCCGAACCCAGCTTGAAGTACAGATTGACGCGGTCAATCAGCTTGTACGTCTTCAGGTCACGACCAATCGTGCCAAAGAAGTTCCGATCCAACAGCTGCTTGTAGCCGAGAGAGAAGGAACGACGCATACCAGGATAACGACGACGCACCATCTTTTCAATGCGAGCATCCTCAACCACATTGAGGAACATCTTGGCGCCATGCATGTTGTTGGCGTCAATCGCCTTGATTGCGGAAAGAATGGCATCGACACCCGCTGGAGTATCCAGCGCATGTCCAACCTCGTGACCAACCAGCGTATCATAGATATCGCCAGTCATGTCAGTCCAGATTGGAAGCGTCAGAACACGATTATTCGTGTCGAAGGACGCTGTACGAACTGCACGATGCTCGACCGTGAGGTTCTCGTTGGCCATGAGACGCGCAAGCTGTGACTTGGCTTCCCGGTGAATGGTGGGTGTCTTTTTCTCGATCATGTGGTCAGTATACTCTGATCGTTTCTTGGAAACAAGGACAATCTTTGTTTTCCCAATGCATAGCAGCTATGCATCTACCACATATGTATATTGGAATTCCCAATCAGTTCTTGATTGCAATGAATCCAGTAAACGCAAAGTTTTGCCAGAACGAATCAATTGAATTGGGATTGAATCCAGCAATCTCACACATTTCAATCAATTCCTGACGACTATTGGACTTCAACATGGAACGCAGTTTCTTTTCCTTCGTCATGATATCGTCATAGGTGAAACTGAGTTTCTTGAAATCATAGTAGGTGAATGTACGCATCTCATGAATCATCGGATTGTTGCCAATCGTCTTCTCGGCAAAGATGAACGCCCCACCGGGAATCAAACAGTTATAGATTTGATTGATGACATCCTGACGATCTTGTCTGGGCATGAACTGAAGAGTGAAAATAGAAGTGATCAAAGATGTATTGACAGCAAAACTTACATCACGCACATCATTCCGAATGAACTCCAAATTACTCTGAACATTCTCATCAAAGAACTTGAAGAAATCTTCTTCAATCTCAATTCCTACATAATTGGCACGAGGTGCAATTTTCTCGTTCTGACCAATCATTGCACGAAGCATCTTGCCAGTTGAACAGCCGATATCATAGACGACAGTATCGTTCTCTACAAAATACTGCGAGAGATTGATGACATCACCAATCAAGTCGTTGTATCCGCGAATGGACTGGCTAATGTGATTGTCAAAACCCTCTTCGCGCTGGGCAAATGTAAATTTTTGTGTCATCTATTTCTCCAATCCTTGCAAATATCCATGATGCGTTTTCTATTACGATAGTTGATCGTCTTGTCAGGTATTATAACAGATTCAAACAGTTTGTCAACACCTGAGCCCAATTGCAGATTGATGTGTTTCTTTACGGCACCAAATCTAGAAAATTCATCAAATGCTTCTACTACATGGTGTTTCTGAAATGGCTGATTCAATTCATACCAGTCTTTGGTCCAAAAAAACTGTTTTACTGGCTCGGTTAGATATGGTGTGATAAAGATCTTGTTGTGCATATCAGCAATCCTCTTGTGCCAAAGATAGCCAGCACAGTGATCAAGCAGAAAATAATCTTCACGAAATTCGTTGAACTTTTCCATCGTATGCTTGTAGTGTAGATTGGCTTTCTTGGATACGCCATAGTAACCATCGGCAGCCCATCCACTAAGCACTTCTTTCTCTTCTATTTGCGGATAGACATATAGAAAAGGAAAGCAGCATTCATAGTGTGTCTTCTTCTGACAATCTACTTCACGACGAAGGCGAATGAAATCCCGTATAACATTGTCAACAGGAATTTCAATCGTCTTGCACGACCAACCCATGATCTTACTTATTTCTTGTGCTTTACTTGCATCATATGTCGGCTGGTCTTTTAGATGAAACGTGTATGCAGTAATCTTCTTACCAACACGATGTGCTGCTAATGCCACAGAAATGCTATCAACGCCGCCAGACAAAAGTACAGCGACGTTGATATCGTTTGATGCTTTTTCTATTTCTTCACTTAGTAACTTGGCTATCATTATATGGCTTCAAAACATTTTCATAGATGCTACCTGCAAGAGCAGCCATCATCTTTGGTGCAACCATGCGTCCAATTCTCTCAGCCTGTTGATCAAACGTGCCTGTAAGAACAAAGTCTTCGGGTAGACTCATGATACGCTTCAATTCCTTGATCGTGAACTTTCTATTCTCGGCATAGTGAAACACGCCAGATACGGACTTCTGTTGTCCGCGCTGAGTCAAAGTTGGAGACGGAAGATCTGGACATGGGCGAATCATGTTGAAGCATGATGCCTTGGGATTCCAATCGCGAAATTCCTTGTCCGATGGCTTTGTATGTCTTGTTGGATTGAAAGGTAGTTTCGTGATCCAATCTTTTTGAAAGCCATTTTGCACATAGTCATAGAGTTCCTGCAATTCGTTCGGATCATTCTCTATGTCTTCAATTGCCTCGCGCAAAGATATGTGCTTTGCATATGTTGCATTAGGAAAAACAGTAGAGTGAATATTGAGGAAGTTCAAGCCAATTGCATCACATACATCTTCGCGTATGCAGACAAATAGAGTACGCTCTCTTGCTTGTGGCACACCAAAATCTGCTGCATTCAATACCTGATATGTAACTTGATATCCAATCTTTTCAAACGAATTGACAAACTCATATAGTTTGCTTTTGGCTTCACCAAACGTGATGCCTTTGACGTTCTCGGCAACGATTACCTTTGGCTTGATCTCTTTTGCGATACGAATGAATTCCAAAAATAGATCTTCAATGGCTTCTACGGTCTTGCCATCAGAGTACTTCTTGATACCTTCTTGAACAAGAAGTTCGCCTTCTTCAATGATATTACCATCATCGTCAAAGTATGACTTGCGTGTATCTGTGACATGTCCAGCCCAACCCTTCTCGCGCTTACCTGCAACAGAGAATGCTGAACACGGTGGAGATCCATCAAGAATATCAAGTTCGCCAGGCTTGAGTCCAGCTGTATCAAGAAAGTCTTTTGCAGTCAATTTCTTGATGTCGCCGGGTATGATCTTGGTGTCAGGAAAGTTCGTTGAGTATGTCTTGATTGCTTCTTCAACGAATTCATTGATTGCGATGATATTACCACCAGCAAGACGATATCCAGTAGAAGAGCCACCGCCGCCAGCAAACGTGGAAATCACATTGAACAATTTACGAGCGGAAGACTTCTTTACATCATCAACGGTATATTTTTGGTACATCACGATATCCTATGATAAAAAACAATCATAACATGATTTAGTCTGTTTGTCTAGAACTATCTATTACTCTATTCCAATAGTTCTCATCATCTTCCACTTTTCTGGCTATGGAATATAGTTTTTGAACATAGTCGATATGTGGATCTTCACCGTAGACATTGATGAGTCTATCTCTCAACCAAAAAAGAAACTCACTATCTTTCATGTCATGCTTCTCCCAGTATCTCCAATCACTTTCTAGCATCTCTGGTCATCTTTATTCTCAATTTGCGTTCTTTTTCTCTTGCCATCATAAGAGTTGTCTTACCAACTCTATCCGTAAAACAAATGCCATCAAGATGATCCATCTCATGCTGAATACATCTAGCGGTCAAGCCTACGAACTTAGTTTCATCCCATTTGCCGCTAACATGCTGATACTTGATCTTGATTTCTTGCGGACGAGAAATCTTGAAAAACAATCTTTTGAATGATAAGCATCCTTCAAGATGATCGTCTTCACGCTCTGATTTCTCAATGATCTCTGGATTGAAAAACACTTGCTTGTTCGTGTTATCATATCCAATGACAAATACACGATATGGTATTCCAACTTGTGGCGCAGACAATCCAAGACCACTATGCTTGAACATCGTCTCAAACAAAGACGATGAGAGATGAATTGGATCAATAGGGGGATTTGCAAAATCAAATGGCTTGCAGATTTGCTTGAGAACTGGATCAGTTGATTTCACAAGATCATAGATTTCATACGGACGAATCGTTTGCGCCGCCGTATTGATTTTTAGCATACCACCTTCTATCATTTTTTACTTTCCTTTATTTTATATCGGACTTTACGAGAATAGATACAATATCTTTGTTTGCCAAGAATGCTCGCGCACGATATGTTTTTGTGTATGTTGCAACATCGTTTTGTTTCGTAAACAAAACAAGATCGTCTTTCAAGATCAAATTGGCAATCTCAAGTGCCATTTTTTCCTTGATGTATTGTTCATAACGCTTTTCATCTTTTGTTATATCTTCAAATTCAGTAACCTTGTGCGTAACAGTAATCATCTTTGTGTCGACAGTCAAAGACTCAAACCGATCATTGCCTTTAGCAAAGTCTTGATAAGTTTGAAGTGTCGCCCGGGGCGAAGTCCAATCAATATTTGATGTCATTTCATTATCCTTGAGAAGTTATTTACCTTTTCAAATCTAACAACTGATCTAAACTTGTCAAAAAGAATATCACCCTTGTGTGAGATCACAAATACATTCGTATCCGTGCTTATGGAATTCAAGATCTTTAGAAGTTCTTCCGTACCATTTGAATCCAGAGAACTATCAAAGATCTCGTCCAACACAAGAAGATTGGTGCTAACACTATTCTTCATCTTTGCTATCGCGCGCCAAGTGAACAATAGCGACAAATCAATCTTCTGCTTCTCGCCTTCAGAAAAATTCTCATAGGAGAATTCGTCACGATGACGACTCTTGATGACTTCCTCAAAGTTCTCATTGATGTTGAAGTTGACAAAGAATTCCATCGAAGCCAAATACTTGTTGATCAGCTTGTTCATGATTGGCAAATATTGCTTGATGATCTTTGTCTTGATGCCACTATCTTTTAGAAGAATGGCAACTTGTTCGTGATGATGCTTGTCATTCACGATCTTCTTTTCTTCTTCATCAAGTTCCAACAACTTGTTTTCCAAGTTCTTCAAGTCATCCGTGTGCGTAGTATCAATCGTTCTATTGGTTTCAATGTTTTCCTTGTCCTTGACAAGACGATCAATATAACCACGAACAGCAGTTATGGTTGCAGTTTTCTTGTGCATTTCCGACGACTTGTCAACTATCTTCTTTGCAATCTTCTTTATCTCGTCAATCCTATCATTGACCTTCTTCATTTCCTTGTCAATATCGCCGAGACCTCTTTTGTACTCCAGAATCTTCTCGTCATACGACTTGATTTGTTCGGCCTTGAAGTCTTCTTCAATTGATTGACGACATGTTGGACAATTATCATTTTCATGATAGAAATCAATATCGGTTTGAGTCTTTGAGATATTGTAGTTGATCTTGACCGATAGATCATTTAGTTTGGACAACTTGTTGTTTGTCTTTCTCTCGTCAGAGATTGACTTGCTCAATTCTTCAATCTCAGCCTGAAGATCATTGTATTCAGTTGTCAATGTTGTTATTTGAACATTGCTATTTGCAATATCACGATTGATCTTTTCAATCTGAATAACATTTGTATTGTCCAATTCTTCAATCAACTTCTTGGTCGATTCAATCTTCACCTTAGTCAATTCACGACGATGTGAGACATCATTCATCATGTCCTTGAGTGCAACAAGTTTCTGCTTGAGCACAGCATTCATGGACGAAAAGATTTGAATATCCAAAAGATCTTCAATGATTGCACGACGATCAGATGCAGACAACTGCATGAATGGCACGAATGTAGATGAGCCAAGAACAACGATCTGCGTGAACGATTTGAAATTCATCTTGAGAATGAACTTCTCCAGGTGTTCTTGGTAGTCTCTGGATGAAGCATCCTGATTGACAAGTTGATCGTCGCAATAGATTTCAAATTTCCCCGGCTTTATGCCACGAACAATCTTGTATGACTTTTTTCCGATCTTGAACTCAATCTCTACAACACAGTCTTTTTCATTGACGCTATTCAATAGCCCTGGTTTGTTGATGCCACGAAATGGCTTACCAAATAGCGCGAAAGTCAACGCATCCAAGAGTGTTGACTTTCCGCTACCGTTGTTACCCACGATCAATGTCGTGGATGACTTGTTGAGTTTTATCTCCGTGAAGTCGTTTCCCGTACTGAGAAAGTTCTTCCAACGGATGGTTTCAAAGAAGATCATACTTTTTCCAAATTTACCGCTTCAAGATACAACTCTCTAAGAATAGACTTGAGTTTGTCCGATGATTCCATTTGAAGACCGTCTACATACTTGTCTAGTATGGTCATCGTATCTTCACCTTCATTTATTATATCGTCATCAGCACCATTTGTCAATTCGGAAAAGTCTTCCACGATGCTTATGTCCAATGGTGCAGCATCAGTCAACTTCTGCATGAATCTCTCAAATAGAAATGGATTGGTCTTGTTTAGCACCAATACTTTCACATATGTTCCAGAATATTGTGAAAAATCAATCGTCTTCAACTTATCAAAGTCCAAATCACTCTTGTCGTCATATGATATCTTGTAGAACATCTGATATGGATTTTCTACAAATGACAACTCTCTGGTGTTTGTATCAAACACATGAAAGCCACGCTTGTCACCATAGTCTGCCCATGTCATTTGATATTGATTTCCGAGATATGTGATATGACCATCTGATGACTTGTGATGAAAATGACCAGACAATACAGTTTCAAACTTGTCGAACACGGAACGACTCATGCCATCATGGCAAATATTACCACGATCCATTTCAAATCCAGCAATCTCCAGATGCCCAAATGCTATCTGTGCTCTACTGGACTTGATATGCTCAACTGTTCTCTGATGATTCTCGACATTGATCCATGGCAATAAACAAATCTCAACACCATCGACAACTATGTCGCGCGGTTCTTTATAAACTTGAATGTATTCATTCTGTTCAAACAATTCTTCAATCGCATTGATGTCGTTCGTGTTCTTGTATGGCACATCGTGATTTCCCACCAAGACATGCAGCTTGAGATCCATGTCTTTCATGCGACCAAAGAACTTGTTTCTCCAGCGATTGAGAATCACATAATTGATGAACTTGCGCCGATCAACGATATCGCCAAGATGAAACACAGTGGTGATATTATTCTCTTTCAAGTATGGAAAGAAAACATTATCCCAAAAACGAAAAAAATAATCATCAAACGCAAGAGAGTCATTTCTTGCGCCTGCATGAGTATCGTTGATGATGGCAATCTTCACTTAGATACTCTCTTGAACGGAGTCACATTTTTATTTGCTTTTGTATATTCAGCATCATACTTGACGATCTTTTCATCAATCAAATCGCGCATTCTGGCAAGACGTTGACGAAACGGTTGACGACGCCACACATCTTGGTTTGAATCCAACATGTTCTTGATCAAGTATTCTATTGATGCTGGTAGTGGCTCCTGTTCAGCCATTGGTATCTCCTTCGTAAAACTTTTCTATTCCTACTTTCTTGGACGACTTTTCTTTCTTTACCTTGCGTGTCTGTTCAAAGTTCTCTATGAACTCTGCCATGTTGTCGTAGATCTCTTGACCTTTGACGATATTAGATTTGAGTTCAGATCCCAATAATTCAAGATCCTCACCAGTAATTTCATCAAATATTCTTGAGTTCTCCAAAGACTTGTATTTCACATACTGTTGTTTCTTCTCTTTAGATATTCTACGAATGAATGCATAATACACTATTTGCGTGAAGTATGCAAAAGGATTCTTTGATTTCTTTGGATCAAAGTTCTCGAAATACATGAGACAATTTTCAATCGCATCGGCTATCATCTCATCACGATACGAATAGTTCGCAAAGTTGGGACGATACGATAGATGTTCCGCAATCTTCATGAAACATTCGCCTATGTAGTTTGGTATGGGCGGTTTGTTTTCCTTATTGCGTTTTGCTCTTCGCACATCTTTCTGGTACTTGACCAGAACTGCTAGGAACTCATTGTTATCTATGTAGTGATTGGATGGGGTTTTTTTCATGACGATTTCTCTTGACTTTCACTTGACAAAGCGGTACATTTGTAATGTTCAGCTCAATGCAATAGTTTTCTATTACTACTCAGTAACTTCATGAGACTTGAATATGCATCGGTTGATGCTTCTTCACCGTCTTCATCTGTTGTATCTGCTGGCTTGATACACTCCTTGTAGAATTCCTTTATTCTAACAGAGGTGCTGCAGATGATGAGCGTTTCTTCCTTATCAATAACAAAGGAAGATACATCCACGAAATCAGATGGTACCCATTCATGAAATGAAAGAGAAATACGTCCAGTCTGATCTGCATATTGACGCACAGCCATAGGATTCTCAAGGGTAACATTCTTTCCCTTTATTGAGGTATTGGAGATGAGATCCGTACCATTCTTTAGTTTTATATAAAGTATTTCCATGGTTATACCTTGAGTTCTATGTTATATAGTTTGTATTCAAAACGCTCTTCATTGTATATTCTAACACGATCCCGGAAATGTTTCAAGGTAAAGTTCTCATGTTTCTTGTATCGTAGATCATCAGCTATATCAAAAAGTACAGCCTTTTTCTTGTTGTCACCAAGTCTCAATCCACGACCAATGGACTGCAGATTGCGAATGCGACTCTTGGATGGTGAGGCAAAGATGATGTTGTGAAGATTGCGAACATTGATACCAGTGGAGAATGTGCCATATGATGCAACTATGATTGCATTGTTTTCCTTTTCAACGATTGCACGAATCTCTTCTCTGGTTTCCGTTTCTGTTCCACCATGGACAAAAAAGACTTTTCTACCTTCAGCTTTTTCTTCAATCAATTTATGCAATCCTTTTCCATGATTGTCAACATATTGGAAAAGAATGAGAGTATTGCCCTCAAGCGATAGAACAAGATTCCGAATGAACTTGTTTCGTGCATCGCTCGTCACGATATATTTCATCTCGTCAATATATTTTGCATCCTTGAGAAGACGAGAGATCTCTTCTGGATATTTTAGGACGAGACACTTGATCTCAAAGTCGGACAGTTGTTTCTTGTCAATAAGTTCTTTTGTGGTTACTGTCTTGCGTACAGGACCAAACAGACCTTCAAGAACAAGTTTGTGCGTCTTTGTTCCATCAAGTGTTCCAGTCATGCCAATGCGTAGAGAAGCATTGTCTAGATTGGTCATGATCGTTGTGAGCGACTTGGCCTTGAAGTTATGTGCTTCGTCTCCGATAACCCATTCATAATTGAAATAGTTTTTTGGCAAAGTATATAGAGATTGCCAAGTAGATATTGTCACAAGTTTATCGGAAGACTTTTCACGACCAGAATAGATTCTATGAATATTATCTTCAACACTCCAACCATTTTTCGTTGAGTAATCTTGGAAATCTGTATATAACTGCTCAACTAGAGATGTCGTAGGAACAATGATCAATCCTTTTTTATCTTGATCTGTCATATGTCGCGTGATAAGATATGCAATAAGTGATTTACCTGATGCTGTTGGAGATATCAACATTTGTCTACGATTACGAATACAATGTGCAAATGCTTCTATTTGATAATCTCTAGCCTCAATATCCTTGTTGCGGCTTTGTATTTGCAAAGACTCAGCATATTCTTTTGCTTCATGCAAAGAGAAAGAAGTTGTTTGAAGAACCTTGTCATCAAAGATAATCTTGTAGTTGCGTTCTTCGGCAAAAGATTGTAGATGCGGTATTAGACCATAATAGAGAGTAGAATCTCTAGTGTCATACATGCGTATCTTGCCGTCCCAGAGACGATTGCGAAACGCTGGAGTAAATTGATATCCTGGAACATAGAATGTGAAGTAGTCAGAAATTTCCCGTGCGACACTACGCTCGCAAGAGATCATTATGTATGCTTCATTCTTTTTTGCAACGATTATTTTCTCAGACACCTTGCGTAAACTTCTGCCATTCTATAGCATTCTTCAAATTGAATGAACGCTGGTGGATTTCCTTGATGATCTTTTCGCAACAGTCAACGAAAAGTTCCGTATATGATAACTTGTTCTTGATCTCAAGAACGTCATCGTCACCATCAATCATGGTGCCAATGTCGGCGCGAAGATACTTTTCACGCATGGGTTCCCAACCAAGTTGCTCAAGTTCTTCTGTGCCATTGAGTTTGCCATCATAATATCTCCATTTCAACTTGGTCAATTTGTTGAGATCAAACTGAAGTTTCTGTTCGCGCATCTTCTGATGCTTATATACTTCTATGTATTTGGCATGTAGAGACGATAGACGAATGGACTCTGTGCCCAACTCGGTGCTATCAATCTGTGAATCTTTCTTCCATGCTTCCATCAAGTCATCAATGTTTCTGATCATAATCCACCATTCTTGGAAATATAGTGACTATACACTATAAATCAAAGAATGTCAACATCAAAATAGTTATATCGGAATGTTGCAGAAGCTGTTAGTGTCATGCTTGCATCCATCGTGTAATCAAATGAGACTGAAGATACCATGGTAGGAAAACAGTCTCTAAATGTTATACGAATATTCGGTGTATTCTTATTTGACATTATCGTCATGATTGCATCTGATACAGTGCCACCATAGTCTTGATTGTCTTTCAATAGACGACGATACTGTTCAAAGTTTTTAGGAAATGTAAGTCCAGTTATCCAGTTGTGCATCTCCAACCACGAACGAAGATCTTCATCTACCATGAAAGTCAAATCCAATGGTTCATATTGAACTTTGTCACCATGTACATATAGATCTACAAATGGAGTGTTTTGCACAATTTCTGACATTGACAAACCAGGTAGATTGAACGTTTGGCAAAAATAAGTCAAGTGTGGCATTCTTGTGAATGTCAACTGAAATTTTGTTGGTTGTAGAAAACTTGTATTTTCTGGTTGCTTGTTTAGTTTTGCCATGTTTTACCTCTACGATATTTATAAACAAAAAGAGGGGGAACCGAAGTTCCCCCTCAAGTTGTAGTCTTGCTTTCTTTTTGTTCTTAGAATTACATCAAGTTTGTAACTCTGAAGATACGATAGTAGTTGTTTGAGCGATTTGAAAGCACGCCCAAACCTGCTGTTGCACCTTCTGCGAACGGATTTGCTACCATTCCGTAACGTGTCTTGAATCCGATACGTGGCTGGAATGTGTCTTGTCCGATTGCACGAACCATCTGTAGTGGAACGTATGGGCAGTAGAACAAGCCAGCGTCATAAGGTGATGTTCCCTTATAACCAACTGTTACAAGTTCTGCTGCATTTGTTGCACCAGATGTCTGACCGTAGTAAGGATCAATGTAGACCTTGATACGGTTGTGTAGAAGACCAGCAAATGTGTTACCTGTGTCGTCTACCTGTAGATCGGCCTGAAGTGCTGGGGTGTACTGTAGAACGCCAGCCATTGCCATTGCAGAAGCAACGTCAGATGAGCATACTACGATGTTACCCTTGCCACGACGAGTTGCACGAGCAATTACGTTTGCTTCGCGTTCGATCTGGAAGATAAGACCCTTGAACTTTTCAACTGACCAACGACCATTTGAGTCGGTATCCAAGTCAAATGTACCGGCAGTTGTTGTACCTGAAGAGCAGCCCAACTTTGCTGTTGCATAGATTGTGCGGATAACTTCACGGTTGATTTCTGCTAGAATTTCTGTTGACAGAATGTTTGCAAGTTCTGTCTCAGCATCAAGACCATGAATTGCCTTCAAGTCTTGTGCAAGTTCTAGAGTGTATTCTGCCTTCAATGCACGCTCACGAGCAGTTACTGTAACTTTCTCGATTGAGAATGCCATTTCAGCAAATAGATTTGTACCAGAGTCACCTAGTGCTTCACCCTGGGCTGTTGTCATACCGTTACCTGTGTTGGCAAGAGTATAGTCAACATAACCTTCGCCACCAGAAGACTGATGATTCTGAGATGCACCATTTGCACCAAGTTTGTTAGCAGCAGAGAACTTGGTATTTGCTTCTGTGAACAGGGCTTCTGTACCAGTCTGTGAATCGTACTTTGCGCGCATTGCGAAAATCAAGCCTGTTGGGCCTGTCATTGGCTGAACGCCGCAGATATCGTATGCGATCAAGTTTGGAAGCGCACGACGAACCAATGAGATTAGGATTGGATCGTAGTTGCTGATTGATGCGCCGGTTGCGTTTGTTGGTGCTGATTCTGCTAGGAAACTACGATCACCACCCATGAATGCTGCCTGCTGAGCAGAAGCAATCTGTTGGTTCTCAAGTACCATAGCCGTAACAGCTCTCTTATACGGATCGGCAATCTTTGGGAGATCTGGATGTTCCAGAACTGGACCCCACTTTTGTACTAATTGTTCAGTAAGTTGCATTTAAGTTAACTCCTTTAAAAAATTTATTTTACTATTGTGCGACTGATTGACTTAACATATGCTTCCATTACTGGGTCAGCAATCTTGTTAGCCTTTGCTTCTTCAAGACTCGTTCTCTGTGTCTCTTCCACAACATCAGTTTCTTCATCAAGTCTTTCGTTGTTTGACTTTGCTGGAGACTTTGTTGGGAAATAATTTTCGCGAAGAGTCAAGAGACTTTGTGTGTAGTCTTCAACTGTTGAGAATTCAACACCTTCAGACAATGACTTCATCTTCTCAACTTGAGTTGATGTTAGTCCTTCACAAATATCATGGAATGCTTCTCTCTTTGCGTATTCGATGATTAGTTTTCTCATCTCAACTGCAGAAGAGATCTGTTCATTCAATTTGCTTTCAAGTTCAACGACCTTTGAGGTCATTTCCTCAACTACATCAACTTTCTCTTCTGGAATGTCAATGTAGTGTTCAACGAATAGGTTGCGGAGACCAGCAATGAAGTCTTCGGTCAACTCTGAACGTAGACCAGACTCTACTGCCAATTCGTTTTCCTTAACCCATTCTTCAACGACATAATTTAGATAGTCGTCAACCTTTGTTGTTAGTTCTTCCTTGAGTTCTTCTGTTACTTGCTCAAGGATTTCAGCATACTGTTCCTGGATCTTCTCTTCAAGAGAATTGACTCTTGCAGTTACAGCAGCTTCAAAAATGGTTGCAGCCTTGTTCATGAAATCTTCGGAAAGATTTTCGCCGTGGAAAAGAGCGTCAAGATCTTCTTTCATGGCCTTCTTGTCGTCTTCATCGTCTTCTTTCTCGTCTTCGTCTTTTTCAGACTTCTCTTCTTCCTCGTCTTCGTCTTTCTCTTCATTTTTCATGTGATATGTTTCTTTTTTCATATCATCAGATTCTTCATTATGCATTTTCTTTTCTTCCTCATCGTCTTCTTCATTGACTTGAGGTGGAGCCTTCTGCATTGGCTCAGCTGGAGCTGGCTTTGCTCCTGGAGGAGTTGCTGTTGGAGCAGCAGCGGTAGCCTTTGATACGCCGGCTTCGTCAGCTGATGCAATAGCAGGCTGAATTGTTTGTGGTGAACCTTCTTGACCAGGTGTGGCTACAGCTGGTGTAGCACCGGCTTGACCGAAAGCCTCGCCACCCTTTGACATTGGTTTTAGAGAAGCCATGTTGCCTGAAAGAATTGCGGCAGCTGCTTCTGCTAGATTTTTCTTTGCCATTTTGTTTTTGCTCCTTTATATTAGACTATTTATATATTTTAGAGTTTTGAGAGAAAATTTTTGAATAGGCGAAGTTTGACATCTTCCATGTCTCTTCTATTAGCCTCATTCAAAGCCTTTTTTGCATGATCGTAGTCAACTTCTTTCCATTGACCATTTTCAATAATCCATTCTTTGCCTTCCATGATACCTCTAACAAAAGCATCAGGTGCAGAAGGATCTGCAACTATGTCTGCCGCTGTAGCCAAATAAAAATCATCCTGTACGAGATTTACACCATTCTTAGGCTTTAGCGATCCCAGTCCTCTAGAAGATACGCCCAATCTGGCGCCCTCATCAATTAGATTCTTCACAATCTTTCCATAAGGAGTATCCAAAATCTTGGCTTTACCCACATAATTTGTGCCTTCTTGTTTCAAATCCTTGATCATGTGTGATACACGATCAAGATTGATTGTTGGTGTATCTGGATGACCCAGTTCACCAAATGCACGATTTTGCATGATATAGTTTGTAGTATAACGAGATACTTCTCTTTGTAGGATATCCATTGGATATACTCTACCATTACGATTTTGACGCTCGGCTTGCAAGAAAACACCTTCAATGAAGTGTTCTTTATTTCCTGCAGGACCTTCTTCAGTCAAATAACGAACTTCTTCTACGACTTCTTTTATGAGTTTCATAGTCCCATACCTGTTCTTTTTCTCATAGTCATTTTTCTATTTCTTCGTATTCTGGCAAGAATACTTTTTCTTTTTCTTTCGGCCTTTAGTCTTGCGCGACGACGACGAAGTCTTTCGCCGGCAGACATGCGAACTGGTCTACCATCTGGCCCCATCTTGTAGCCTTTGCCTTTCAAACCAGAACCAAGAACTTTTTTGCGACGTTGTACAACAATTTTTCCATTTTTTCTACGCAAACGCGCTTTTACAATTCTAATTCTTGTTCCTTCATCAAGATTTTCTTCATCAATTGATTCTAGTGCTTCAGCAAGTTCAGCTACACCATACTTTGCAGCAACAATCTTCTTTGCCTCTGAAAGTTTGTCTTTCAAAATTTCAACAAATGATTCTGAAAGACTTTCATTTGCGCTATTAAAGTCATCTAGTATGATAGATTCTATTATTTTTTTAGTTGATGACATTTATTTAGTCCCTATCAAAGGTTGAATAGTCTTCAGAATGTTTTCTAAAATCAGCAACAATTGTATAAGAGCAACCTGTAGCAGCAAAATTTACAGTTTGCAATCCTACATTTCCATTTGAACCAGCACCAGATGCGTTGTTCAATATTATGATGCCATCACCACCTTCAGCAAAATCCATTTGACCTTGACCAGACAAAGTTACCAAAGTTTGATTTGGTGTACCGGTCCAATAAAGTTCAACGTAACCATTTCCTGCTTGACCTGCTACAACATCATAGATAACTTTTTTCAATGATAATCTATATGCTGTTTTACGATCCGTGCCACTGCCAAGAAGTTGATTGTTTGCATTCAATGAAAAATTCAACGCACCCGCATCAATTTTTAATACAGCAGATTCAGCAGTATTACCTGTCCACTTGTATACAACTCTTCTTTCAGAATCCACAAGTTTCTGTGATGTATTTGCCATCTTTACATTCCATCCGTATGTGCGCCATGTGCAAATGCTGCAACTTTGGCAAAGTTATTTTGATCTTTATTAATCATTCTTTCAATCTTGTAGCGATTGGTCAAATTTACTTTGTTGTAAACATTGATGATTGCTTGTGCAGTCATGACATCAACTTTTTGTTGACCGCCGTTATCAAATGTCAACATTCCAGGATTACCTTTTTGAACTATATCTTGAAGAGCAGGCATGTTGCCTCTACGATCTTGTTTTGCTTCATGCACTTGAACAATGCCTTTATTTCCGTGCATCATGTCAGAATAAGGTATTGTTACATACTGATGAATCTTATCTGCATAATATAAAGCAACTTTTCTTCCGTCCGGAAAAACGCGAATAGCCTTGCGTTTCAACATAATGATGTTTGGGGGATCTGACTTGAAAGAAAGATCTTCCATGACTATAGAATCATCAATATTTGATTGCTCGGTTTCAGAAAAAAATTTGCTTAGTGTCTTCATTTCTTATAGTCTTCTATCTTAATTATTATGCGGAATTCCTGCGCGATATTTATTTAATTGATGAATATTATTTTTTGGCATGTGTATAACGTTGCTACGCGGATCTCCAACAAAATGTCTTCTCAATTTTGAACCAACATCAACATGATAATTGTGATCATCAGATCCTACAATTTTACCAGTGTCGTTCAAATCTTGATGAATTTTTACATTGTCACCTATCTTAAAGCCTTCATTTATCTTTTTTTTTTCTTCAAAGAATGTTTTACCAATCATTGCTTTCTTGCTTTCAAGAACATTTACTGCTTTGGCAGAAACTGCTTTGGAAAGATCTTCTTTTAGACTTTCAAACTTGTCATTGACAATATTTTCTACGATTGTTCTTACAACTGCATTGCTCATAGAACATTTCTCCGATCTTTGATTATTCTTAGTATATTATTTAGATTGGTTTTATTCTCAACTTTCAATTGCTGAGATGCCGCATCATCCAATGGAGAGACTCCTGGAGATGTCGTGTTTTGAAATGCTGTGTCTACATCAAGCTGCTGTTGTTGACCATCTTGTTGTGGTGCAATAGGATTGTTTGGATCAGCTTGTTGTTGCTGTTGTGCTTGAGGATCTTGTGGCGTAGCTGCTTGTGCTAATTCGGCTTGTTTCTGCGCCATTACCATCATTTCTTCTTGTTCTTCTTCAATTTGCTTCTTGATTTCAGCAATTTCATCATCTGTTTGATTGAGAATGTTCTTGCGAGCCCATTCAATCGAGAAGTATTTGCCAATGTATGGATCTGCCAATTGTAGAACCGTGATACGATTCTGGATAAGTTCTGCCTTCTTCAACTCATCGAAGTTGTTATCCGTAATGAAATCATAATAGATGTTTTCTTTAAAGTCTTCCCACTCCTCAACTGTGCAAATACCTTTTAGTGACAATTGAACACGGAGTGCTTCGTCAAATAGTGTGGAAAACTTGTTACGAAGCCTAAACACAAACTTTGAGAATTTCAATTCATCTCTAGTAATTTCCGATGTGCGGCCAATTGAGAAGCCCTGTTGCATCTCAAGACGAGAAATAGGAATGCTTAATGACTTGTATAGTTTGCGTTCAAAGTACTTGACATCTTCCATTTCACCAAGATTCTGTCCGCCTGGAAGAGTTTGGATCTCGGTACCTTTGCCACCCTCACGGCGGGGTAGCCAAAAGTCTTCAAGCATTGATAGATGCTTGCGATCATCTCTGATTTCACCTGTGCTTGAATCATACACAAGTTTGTTACGATACTTGACCATCAAGTCACGAAGATATTGCTCAGCCTTGACCTTTGGTAGATTACCAACGTCGATGTAGAATACACGACGTTCTGGTGCTCTTGATAGACGATAGATGACTGTAGCATCTTCAACCATACGAAGCTGATTCAATGGCTTGATTGCCTTGTGTAAGTATGATAGAACCATTGCACGACGAGAATCCATCAATCCAGAATTCACATTGATGACAGAGTCTGGAGCAATTCTCATGCCCAAGTTTGAGTGTGCGCCAATGATACCGCGTTCATTGTAGAGATAATACTCTCTTACTGTCTTGATAATATCTGCAGCAGTTGCTGCATCTTTTGTCTTTTGAATTTCACGCACTTTACGAATGCGTCTTGGATCAATATAACGGAGTTCCTTGATACCATCTCTTGGTCTAGATTCATCAATGATCACATGATAGAACATTCTTCCGTCAATGTACCAACGACGAAATAGTTCTGAACCCATGTTACCAAAGTTCAACATCTTGAGAACGTTTGAAAATTCTTCGCGAATCTTTTTCTTGATTGAATCTGGTTGCTTGAGATCATCAAGATTGATTGTTAGTGGTTGAGTGTGTCCTTGCATGACAATGGCTTCATTGACAATATCGTCAATTGCAGTCTCCAGTTCAGGCTGCATTGCCATTTCACGATAACGTGTAATGAGTTCTATTTCGTTACGAACAACACCTTCCAAATCAACGTAGGTGCCAAAATACGCTCCGGTCTGAAGCGTAACGGCACCATCGTCGTTTTGAGGAAGGGCAAAGGACTTTTCTGTTATATTCTTGGCGTCCTGTTGCCCTTCCTGCTTCTTGGTTTTTTCGTTCGTTATCTGGAATCCAAATAACTTCCAATTAGCCATTTACTTTTCCCTTCAAAAATATCATGATATAAAACTTTTTATTATATCTTAGCCAAAAACCGAAGATCTTCTATCTGTAGTATTTGACAACCAATACTGATATTGGAATGTTACTGCGTATTCTTCAATCGCATCATTTGCACCCCAATCAAGATCAATTGGAGCAAGATCAATCGGAAACATACCAACAAACTGATAATCTTTTATTCTACTTCCAGTTTTTCCATACTGTTTGACAGTAGCATCACTGGTGTAAGAAGTTGCCGATGCAAAAGAACCATTTCTTCTATTTCCAAAATGACTATTGATTCCATTCATCCACAATTCAAATGCATTTTTGATAGCAAAATCTTCATCATTTATGATTGTTACGGTCCAGTCAGCAAATACGCGATTACCTGCAAGTTTTACTTCTCTTCCGAAGTATGGAACTACTACAGATCCAATACTTGATCCTGGTAGTTGTGCAGATCTACACATGAAAGTAAATTTTCTTGATGCAATCGCGCCATTTGTAACGACATTAGTAGGAAAATTCATCGTAACTTCAAATAGATTTGGTCTAGCACCATCTCTAGTTAGCGTTGAACGAAAATCCGTGATATTAAAAGCCATCTAAGATACTCCTATCTTTTATCTATTTAGATTAGAATCTTCCAACAATTTCGTCAAATGAAACACCAGTTCTTACAGCAACAAAGTTCAACTGAATAAAGTTGATTGAACGTGCTGGTTTAATATAGATGTCACCTACAAACTCGTTGCGATCAATTATTTCTGGAGTATTGTTTGTTTCGTCACAGACAACTCTATAGTCAAAGATTCCGCGACGACCTTGAACGTCACGAAGATATGGATCTACTAGAGATACAAACTGTGAACGTGTAAATTCGTCATTGAACTCAAACAGTGAATACTTTGCTGCAGTTGCAATTGCCTTTTCAAGTACAATGAATAGACGACGAACATTGATGCGGTCAAACGCGCTAGGTTTTGTCAACATTGTTTTATCGCCAAACAATACAGTACCTTCACCAGGGAAGGACACAACAGGATTTACTCCAACCTTGTAGAGATCATCTCTATTTGTCTTATTTGGATTCCAAGACAACTTGACAACATTTTTAATTTGTCCTCTATTCAATCCTGCAGGAGAGAACCATGGATCATTTGTATTGTCTGTGCGAACACATAGACCTGCAATATCTCCATTTAGAGGAACATAACGATACGTGTTATTATACTTGTCAAACATATATTTCCATGCAGAATCAAATACTGCATAAGAACTTGAGCGATTAATGTTTGTATTCTTTTGCGTTGTTATCGCTGTTACTTCGTTACCTGGATTATTAACAACGTTTGCTGAGGCTGGAGAAATGAAAGCAACGCAATCTTTTCTATATTCAGCAACATTATCGATAATGTATTGTGCTAGAGTTCCGCTTGCATCTCCGGTAACAAGTAAGGAAACATCAACTTCATCAGCATTTCTTAGTTTACCCCAAGCAGTTTGCTTGTCTGCATCAGTCGCTGCTGTATATGCACCGCCAGAAAGCGTTGTTCCGTTTGCAACAGCTGGACTCATTCCACCAACACCAACATACGTTACACCGTTCGCTGTAGCAACACCCCAGTTTGATGTGTTAGCTGGATGTGCAAGCCAACGAATCCAATTTGAACGTGTGGCAAGAACATCAACGTAGAAGTTTGGTGAACCATCAGAATTCTTTGCATCAGATGCTACTGATAGATTTGGAAATGTTTCTAGAACTGCTCCGGCAGCATTTGTTCCCGCTGGTGTACCACCTTGGGCAATCGTTCCTGTAGCATCAATCACCGCAATATGAATTTCGTCATTTGATGCACCACGAGAACTTGCATATAGAGATGTTCCTGGAGCATCATCAAAGAATGATGCGTAAGCCCATGAGGAGAACACAGCAGCGTTTCCTGCTGAAACATATGCAACTTTAATTGAGTTTCCTAGCGTACCAGGATGTTTAGCTGCAACACCCAAGAAATTAGTGCTTGCCCAACCACTATTTGCAGTTACGGAAGTTCTATAATTGTTGAACCAAGAATCGTTATTTTCGATCAATAGTCCAGTTCCATTTGCAGTTGCATTCTTAGAACTTGTATTGATTGCACGAACAAGTTTCAAATTGTTTCCGTAAGCCAAGAAACTTGCTGCAGTCATGAATGGAATAAATGTCGTATTGTCTGGCTTGCCAAAAATAGCAGCAAGAGTGTTTTCGCTATCTACAGTAACTACCGTATTTGCTGGACCCCAAGGAAAATCGCCTACGAAGCCACCGTTTGTAGTAGAAACGGCAGGAATGACGGTTGTTAGATCAATTTCAGTAGTAACTACGCCCGGACTCAATTGAAATGGCATTGTTTACTCCTTTCAGAAGTAGAGAATTTTGATACTTATATGATAATATTTATAGAAAAGCAGTTTTTCAAAAACGACTTCTCCAGTCATAATCATAACTATCCAATGGCGCTTTCAATTTTCTTTCCTCAAGCCACTGTCTTTCTATATCGACCACTTCCATATCTCTATCATTTATACCATCATCAATGACCCCAAAGGGCACCAAATCTTCTTGAGCAATGTTCAATTGCTCTCTTTGTAGCACAGATCGTATATCCCCATTCAATGATTCCCTAAAGTTTCTCTGTGCAATGAACCATGCAAATAGAACAAGTGTCATGGCTAGATCATCATGACTACCCTCTTCGGCAGCAAACGATTCACGGGAAGCAACAAAAGTCATCAATTCCATGATCGTATCAGCGTCATTTATTAGTAACTTATCGCTCTCGACAAGAGTTTTCAAGTTTGAACACCCAATTCGTTTTGTAGCCACAGATGTCTTGACACCAAACTGAATCTTTTTTGTGTGTCCGTAAGACATCTGCTGACCCTGGCGCGGTTTTATCTGTATCTTGACTAGATTTTCGTATTCAAGTTCATGATGTAGAATGTCAGCTATCTGTTGACCAATGTCATTGATTTCAACCAAAATGTAAGCATTGTTATAAGCCGTAGCTGCATTGAATATTAGTGTAGGATAAAGAAGAGGTGATATATCTTTATCGCGATACTTTGCAACTTGTTTATAGGGTATGCTTGTCACATCCATAATTGAAAATGCCGAATAATCAAGACCCTGTCCACGAGAAACGTCAACAGTCACGACATATGTGTGGTCTTTTTGTGGCTCTTCAAGAATGTCAAGTTTATTGTCTTGACGAATTGGGTTATTGAATACAAGTGTTTTGAGTTTAGCACCAGAGATCAATGTGTGAGACGAACCAACAAATTCTGTTTCAAACTCAACTCGGAATTGATCAAGCGACGTATTGCGTATCGTTTCTTCTTTCCATCTCTCGTCACGACCGGGAACTTGTGACCAATGAACTTCAATAGGCACATAATTGCTTCTCTTATTCGTTGCATCAGACCACATGCGATAGAAATGATTCAAACCGTTTGGTGTAGAAACGACAAGAACCTGTGATGTCTTACCAGAAGAAATTGTAGGATAAACCGAATTGAAGAACTGGTCTGCCTGATTGTTTGGCACGAATGCATATTCGTCAAGGAACAGGATATTATATGAACCACCACGAACTGCACTTGATGATGTTGCAGCTGCAAGAACCTTGGACCCGTTCTCTAGTTCAATGTTACCCTTGTTCCAAGTCACGATACCTTGTTGCAACCAAATAGGTAGATTTTCATATGCGAGCTGTAGGCGACTCAATAATTCTCTTGCAGTTGATCCTTTGTTTGCAAGCATCGCAACGCTTGTATTATCGCGAAATAGAATTTGATGTAGGAGATATGCAATGATTGTCGTTGACTTACCAACCTGACGAGGCATCTTACACACGACGAAACGATTCTTGTGAAATGTTTCCAACATGTGTTTTTGAAAGTCCCACATTCTAAATGGAACAAGACCAGTATCTACATTGACGATACGCATGTAGTTCAATGCAAAGTATACGGGATCTTCCGAACACTTTACATATTCCTTGATTTGATCTTGTGTCCACTCAATCTTTACGCCTGCGCGTTTTAGATTGGGATTAGACATGTATGAGGTAATTTCAGCCATCTTGTTCTTTGCTTTGTCTTAGCAGCTTTTGCAATTCTGCAGTTGATCCAACAAATACTGCATTTTGTACATTTACACCAGAAGAAGACTTTGAAGTTTCTTCGTTTAGATCTTTCATTTTCTTTTGTAGATCTATAAGTTCTTTTGTCACTTCTGAAATGTTCTTGATCATACCAGCAACGACTTCGTATGCTCTAGGTGATTCGCTTTGTTTTGCTACAAAGAGTAATTCATCAAGTGCTTCTTCACCTTTACGCATAAGACTACGAATGGTTTGTCGTGTCAAATCATAATCGGTTTGTGCGTCGTTAGTTGGCTCAATAACTGGAACAACTTCTTGACTTGTTTTTGTTATTGGTTCTATATTCAATATTTCACTTAGATTATCATCAATTTTGCTCATTACTGACCTAACGTATTTGGAAATTCTATAATTGTTTCGGTAAAGCCGAAGTCACTATTTACATTTGCAGTCAATGGATCTGGTGTAACTGATCCAATAACAAGTTTGATATTTGAAACATATGAACTTGCAACATTCCATGATGCACCAGAAGATGCTCCAGTTATTTCTACGTTTGACCTAAATGCACCAAGACCATTTTTTGAACCATAAACATCTTTTATATAGAGTTTTCTATTTGACGTATCGTGTTCAATGACCTCAGCTTTTGCATCAGGAAACTGATATGTGCCACCTTGCCATATCAACTCTCCTTCCTTAAACACACTAAATCCACCAGATTGAAGATCAAGAACGTATATTGGTAGTCCACCAGAAGTACCTGAATTGAATGATCCATAGATATTTGTATTTGCTTTTGTGATGATCTTTGAATCTGAAATTGGTCCAAATAGCATTGCTCTTACAGTAAACGTAAGATCAAATATTACCATTCTTGTAGTATCTTCGTCGTGTGAACTTTCATAATCAACAGTATATGCGACCGAATTCAACATGATTGGGACATCTTTTTTGATTCCCATTGTGCTCACAAGATCCAAAGTCAATGTATAATCAGGATTGAAAATAGGAAGTATTTGTTCAACTATTTGCCATCCGTCTTCAATGTTTCTAACATAAATTGACAAACTAAACTCATAGTTGTATGGAACACCCATATATTGAGTTTTTTGCGTTGTACTTGTAGCAGTGGCTATGTTTGTATTGCGTATCAAACTATTTTGTTTTCTTGTCGGATCATATTCAACGCCAATGATTTCAAAAGAAATTCTAGGTAAAGTAACCTGAATATCCTTAGTCAAATTTGGATCACCTTTGATACGATTATAAAATTTTTCCTTTTGTGCATAAACGATTGGAACAAGCATACGTTCAAGTTCAGTTGTTCCTGCTTTGTTATATCTTATCAACTGAATGTCATTGAATAGTGAACCAAATGCAACAACAATCTTGCGTGTTATGCGATGATAGAAATGATTACCGAATACACCTGACATCAAGGTTCTCCGAACGGATTGGTTTCCGTAAAGTCAATGATGCCATTTGCATCTGTTTGTATTTCAAGATTGTTTGTCAATTCATCAGATATGCCATCAAAGTTCTGTCTATCAAACGATGACAATGTAAAGTTTGCATTTGATGTTGCGCCACGAATAGCTGTTGCTGTAGAGAAGATGCCTTTCATGTTTATTAGTTGTAGTGTATTATTGGCAGGAAACCAATTTTTGACAATTGCAGTAACAGAAGACGAAGAAAGATTTGCACCTTGATATACCGTTTCACCTTGTGTAAATGCACCTGTTCCACCAGCAGTCATTGCCATATTTTGTGTATAAGAATATTTACGAGCAATTTCATCAATCTCATTCACACCAGTATTAAATCTTTCATTAGAAAATTTATATAGTTCAAGAGATAGTTCATAATAATAGAATAAAGGTGGACGACGACCTAATGTGTAGAAATTTCTTTCTTCTTCCACATATTTTATTTCAAACATGTTTGAAAGAGCCGGAATATAAACAAGATCTCCTTCACGTGGTCTTGGATAAACAGAAGTTGGTGCATACTTTTCATATACTCGTCTTGCAACAACAACACGCATGGAGTCACGAATTTCAAGACCAAACTTACTAAAGAATTCACCAGGTCCTTCAAATCCAGCAACTGACTGCAAATACATTTCCATAGGATATGCAGCATCATATAATTTTACAGGATCTTCACCGTATATTCCATCTTCATCACTTAAAGATTTTCTTGGAATGTAATAAACGTCAGAACCATACTGCTTGATTGATTCTATTATCAAATCTTCTACAAGAAGCTGTTCGGGTGTAACAACACCAGGATAGTTATGAAAATAATGATTGGTTGCCATCGAGTGCCTTAGCCCAGTATAAACTCTGGTGGAACTTCGTACTTGTCTTGCATCTCTTGTTCTAGTGTAGCAATTTCAGATTCAGCTTCGTCATATATTTGCTGACCATTCAACTGAACACCACCGGGTAATTGAATACCACCAAACTTCTTCAAGTTCAATCCCCATTGACGCTTGATCAATGCGGTTGAGTATCTCTTCAACCAACGATCATTATATACATCATTATATGAATCCGGATCAACAATTCTATATGCTTCTATGATCAAGTATTCATTTGTCTGTATATCCGTTCCCCATTGAAGATCGATATACAATCTATTCTGATGACGATTGAAGCGAATTGGTTGCTCGCCAGAAAATAGCATATCCAACGTGCGAAGATGTTGCTGCGTCAATACATAATTGACATATGATGTTGATGTGAAGTCATATAGTTCGTGTAGGCGAAGCTGATAACGAAGATCAAACATATTGACAGTTGCATTTGTTGATGACAACGGAAATATTCTTGTTACACCTGTAATTAGATCAGACGCGCCATAAATTGTAATAGGAACTGAATTTGCACTTGATGAGAACACGGAGTTCATCACCATTGAACCCTTGTCATTTATTGTAGACACGGTTTTTGTTTCACCGTTGATCGTAAGCTGTGTTACACCTGCGGTAAATTCTGCGGCAAAATTTGTACCCGAACCAGTAACTGTTGCATTTCCAGAAACAACTGTAGCAGCACCAGATGCTTGAGTCATGTCAATATATTGACGATCAACATCCGTTTGAGTTACAAGATGCTTTAGATAGACTTTTTGAATTGCATCGTAGTGATAATCTTGAAAGTATTGTAGTGCATCATCAATACGATCTTCAACTTGATCGTCATCAACATTGATTTCAATGACGGGAAATCCAAGACGACGCTTGCAATAATCTATGAGTGCGGTACGAGAACTTGGTGTTGCCATTTTATTACCTATTCATTGTTTTTTAGTTGCTCTTGTGCTATTTTTACTAATTTGTTTATAATACTTACGGATACTTCATATGGTAATTTAGCCAAAGCACCCAATATCTGGTTTAGTTCTTCTATCGAAAGTTCAATTACAATTTTATTTTTCATTATATTTATTTTAAGAAACTGGTCCGTTTCTTGTTCCTAAAGTAATGTAAATGATATTTGTGTTACCTGTAACAGCAAATCCTGTATCGCCTATGTTACCAGTTGCTCCTGCGGCACCTCCAGGTTTTGCACCGTATGTTGTATTGAATGCGTAACCACCACCGCCATTTGCACCACCAAATCCTGCTTGTGCTGTATTACCACCAGGGCCGCCAGCACCAGCAGCAGGACTTCCGCCTGGAGACGCTGCACCACCTGCACCACCTAGTGATGCCGTTCCGTTTGATCCTGTCGATCCATTTGGTACAAATAAAGAACCTCCGCCAACGCCACCAGTTCCACCAGGAATACCAGCACCGCCACCACCACCGCCACCGCCATAATAGTTATAATATGGCACGCCTTTACTAGGAACCAATAGATATCCCAAAACACCGCCGCCACCGCCACCGCCACCACCAGGACCGCCTGGACCACCGGCACCTCCTGTAATTGTTCCCAAATTATCAACTATAATTTTAACATTATTTGCAGCATCAGCAGTAAAAGCAGATCCGCCTAAATTTCCAATTCCACCAGTACCACCAGATGAACCTGCTGAACCTGGATTAGTAGGATAACCAGATCCACCGCCTCCGGCACCGCCTGTGCCAGCAACTCCAGTTGGTCCCGTTGCTCCAGTTATTGTTGCTCTATTTCTAACAAATATTGAAGTTCCGCCATGCCAACCATTTGCCGTTCTATATGCGGGAACTGTATTTGAATTTCCCGAAACATTTGCAGTAATAAATGAAATTACATTTATTGGAAAATTAGGATGAGGTACTCCTATCGCAGTTCCTGTTGCCGACCTAAGATTATAATTATTTGAAGTTGATGTTATATTCAGTAGTGCATAAGGTCTTGATATTATCGTTACAAACATTGTGGGTTTAACCTCAAGATCTAACGTCTGGTATCATTGCGCCATACATGTTTGTTCCGTCTGAAACAAACGAGAAAAGATCTCTACTATTTGCTGCAGTTGTCAAAGTTGGTTGAACATTTGCAGTAAACTTGTATTGATTTGAAAATGTTAATGTTCGACTACCAACTGAATCTTGTATAACATGAAGAATGTATGTACCAACTCTCAGGTTTGTTGCATTTGCAAGTGTTCTATTTCCGCCTAATGTTACAGTCGCTATTCTGCCTAGGGAACCATCCCATGTTATTGACACACCATCCGTCAAGGTTTGAGATATGTTATTGGCTTTCGCATCAGATATTGATCCAACTACATCAAGACTTGCGGCAGGTGATGATGTTTTTATGCCAACATTACCTGTTGAATCTATTCTAATGTCTTCGGTAGAAGATGTTCCTAAAACTACTACATTTGCCGAAGGTGAATGAATAAATGAAGTATTATTCCAGTATACACCGCTATTTGATGTTGTTAAAAATGTGATGTTTGCAGAAGACATGACAAGATCACCTGTCATGGTGTTGCCTGTCTTTAATACCGCACTAGAAACAGTCAAATAGACTCCATTTGAATTAGGACTATTTGATGTTGATCCGCTACCTCGCGGAAATGTCACAACCCATTGTGAACTATTGCTATCGTTATAATTAATATATAATGCACCATCATTTGAATTCCACCATAATGTGCCGTTTGATGTATTGGCAGGTGCTTCGTCGGATATCAAAATCTTAGGGGTTTTTTCCCATGCTCCGATTGTAGCACTATATGTGAAAGATAAACCGCTCTGAGTAAATCTATCACCGTCTACAGGATTAATAGGGAAATTAATTGCCATGTGTCATTTTTCTTTTTTACTTTGGTTCTAAAACAGGCCAAGATGAATATATCTGTTCAACGGCAGCAATAAACTCTTCTAGATTCGTTGCTGCGTTTAGCGCAGTTTTGTTTGCTTCTGAAGCAGCTCTAACAGCACTTCTATGAGTTGCAATCTTTTCTGGTATTTCAACTCCTGTTTCTTGCTTTCTAATTACATACCAATCAGTTGTTTGTAATATTGCGTATGTAGTAGTATTTACTTGGTTTTTAAAAGTTTCTTTCAATGAATCTAGGTCTTTTGGTACAGGATCACCTTGCATACTAACATAATAAAAGCGATCATCGGGTCTTACAGGATCTGAAACTTCAGTAATACCAATTGCTGATTTTTCTTCCCATGTGGTAAGTCTTAGCCAATTTGCTGGATATTGAATACCATTGTGTATGAAAGGAACATCAACTTGTAGCGGTTTTCCATCTAATACAAACATATTTTACCTTTTTATTTCTTTTTATATTTATAATGAATTGTTTTTATCTTGCTCTTGCATATTTGAATGGTGTCTCAGCAAATGCTGCAAAAAATGTTGTTGTTGATGCTGAATTTATTCCGCCACCAGATGTACTTTTAATTTTAAATCCATTAGATAAAATATCTAAATATGCGAAACTTGTCTCTACAGTAGTGTTATCGGCTTGTAGAGACAATGATATAGGATTTGTTGTACTTCTTACAGCATCAACTAAAACCCAATTTGCCAATGCGTTTGTGCGAAGAAGTAAAAATCTTGGTCTAAATCCACACCAAACAAACGGACCATCTGTACTATTATTTCCAACATATGATCCAAATCTACTAAATCCTGCAACCTCAGACCAAAGATAAGCAACATATCTGGCATTATTGAAATTTACATCAAGATGAGTACCTAGACTAAACGTTGTAGAATTTGCAGTTATATTATTCCAATATGTCGCTCCCGCGGCTGCTGCAGCAGTGCCATTCAACAAAAGATAATTTGTGTTTGCAATGCTGGTGTGCCAAACAGCCCAATTAGTTGTTGTATTTGATGCGCGTTGTTTGACAATTATCATTGATGGTGCAACACCAAGAGAATGACTTACATTTGTGTTTGCCCCAGTTCCCGTATATGTGACAATGTCAAATCCTGATGTAGGACTTTTTTTCCATGCCCACGACACCATAGTTGCTGTGTTTATATTTAATCGTGAAGTTATTCTAGCACCATCAGCTGCAGCATTAATTCCATTATTTTTAATTGTAAATCCATTTGAGTTAAATGAAACAAACTCTTCTTCAATCTTGTCAAATGTAGTAAGATTTGTGTATTGAGAAGAATATCTTGTGGCCGTAGAACTTGCACCAACTAGATTTATTTTTAGATATTGAAGACCTAAGAAATTACCTTCTGAACCAGATCCTATGGCAACCCTCATTGCTGAATTTGTTTTTTCATAATGTGTCTTGACCAAAATACGATTTCCGGATGAGTTTGTTCTATACGCTCTCAAGTTACCATCGGCTTCGCGAGTAAGTACAAACACGTTAGTCGTTGCGACATTTGATGTCAACGAGACAACATTTGCGTACTTTTCTTCAGCTGCTTCAGCCGCTGGTGTACTTGAATGCTGAAATGAAAGTCCAATAGTTGGCGCAGGATCTACACCACCGACCCAATGAGTAGATGTTTGAGAAAACATGCCTAATGCAAAGCGATTACCGGTAGTTCCTATATTTCCCTGATCTTCTTTTCTATAAATTGCAACTATACCCGCAGAATTTGCTGCGTCAATACCTCTTAATTGATATTCAACTTCAAATGGAGTATTTGCATCAATATCAACATCATAATATATGCCAGTTCTTACATTTGTTCCAAGAGATCCGCCACCTCTCACACCAGAATTTGCTGTGTCAATACCCCATTGCCAATTTGCAGTATCACCAGCCCAATTCAATCCTGTATTAGAAATAAATGTATTTGCTGCAGTCAATCCACTAAAACGTGAACTGTCTATTATTACATGATCACCATTCGTTGTTGAATTTCTTCTCTTGAACCAAATAAAATCTGGTGTAAAAGCTGTACCTGTAATACTAACATTTGATGTTGATCCATTACCTGTATATGTGATTACATCAAAATATGTATTGCCTTTTTTGATTGTTGGTGCTAAAAGATTATTTGAATTTAGTGCCACAAATCCTGTTGGTGGGGTATAAACGAAGGGTCTTTGACCAAAATTCCAAGTACCAGAGTCCGATGTATTATAAGCACTTGATGCAAAAAATATGGCTTGACCTGAAACAGAAACACCAGAAAACATTTCATTAGTTCCTGCGGCGGGATTTCCACTAGCAAACCAAGAGCCATTTTTTCCGTACCAAAATTTTCCAGCATCCGCGTCATAGGCTAACATGTGTATATCTCCAGGATCTAAAGTTCCTCCAGAAACATACAATGTTGTAGTACTATTAGTTATTTTATAAAGACTTCCGACGCTTTCCAATATTGACCAGGATAGAGCATCGCCGTTGCCAAGATAACTTATAGTAATACTGGCCGAACCCGACATTAAACCTGACTGAATTCTACTCGGATTACCTTCTGAATTAATTACAAACTCAGCATACCATTTTCCTGTGGTCATACCAATAGACGATCTTATTCTTTCAAAGGAACCACCACTAGAATTTTTTACTTGTAAATTACCATTCGCTGTTGTTATGCTAGTACCTTTATCTACAACGTTTAAAATAGCATAATTCAATGTGGGTGTATCAGTCATTTGATCAGTTGATGCAACACCAGCACTTTGAGTCCAATTGTTTGCATTTCCGCTGGTGTCTACGCCAAAGTTTGAACTATTTGCAAACTCTAGTCTATGACTTGTTCCTGTATAAGTTCCAAGATATTTTTTTGGTCTCCAAACACCAGTTACGGGATCTGTTTCAGCAAAAGAAGACGGCGTCAATGCTTGATTATCAATGAAATGTAAATCAGACATATAGCCATCATAAACACCGCCAGGATTACTCTGATATGTGTAGTTACCATAATATTGAGTGGCTGAAGAAGAATTTATATACTGAACTGTTGTGGTATATGAAGATGTGTTTATATATTCTTGATTGTTTACCCAAGCCACCATATTTGATCCAAGACGATCATACTTCAAAACGATATGATACCAAGCTGATGGATCCCGTAAAACTCCAGTGCTTGTTACGTTTACATAGTAACCAACAGCATTTGTAAATTGATAATACCAAAGTTGATCTGATGAATTTATACCAAAAACAGATTGATAATATGTGCTTCCACCTATTGTTCCAGCTAATAAAGGATAAAAAGTTGCAAAAGGACCACCTCGCTTGATCCAACAACTCCATGTCCATTTATCAAGATTTCCACTTGCAGCCAAACTTCTAGACAAAACACTACTGCCTGGTCTAAAACGCATTGAATATGCTATAGAATAACTCGTTCCACCTGCAAGAAGAGGATGAACACTGCCCGGAATCATTTCATAACCTCAAGTATCATTTATATTACCAACATTCAATAGAACTTGACATACATATGAATTCGTTGTACGCACAGAATATATGATCGCATCAACAGCATTTGCAGTCGTTGTCAATGTTGGTGCTGAATTATCCACAAACTTGTATGCTAGCCCAAACGATAATGTTCTACTACCAGTGCCATCTTGTGCAACATATATCACACCAGATTGACCTATAGTCGTATTTGTTGCATTTGCCAATGTTCTATTACCGCCCAATGTTACTGTAAAGCTGTTATTTGATGCAAAGTCTGGTGTAATCGTTGCGCCATCAGTCAATGTAGTTACGCCGCCAGCAGCAGCGCCTATGATGTCAAATTTTGAGCGAGGAGAAGATACTCCAATACCAAGTCTACCACTAGAATCTAATCTCATATCTTCAGCAAATGCTGTACCAAATACTAACGTATTTGCTAATGGTGAATGTATAAAAGAAGAACCAGTTCCACTCCAATATATTCCAGAATTAGTTGCATCAACAAATGCAATATTGGCACCTGACATGACAAGATTTCCTGTCATGGTATTGCCAACTTTTTTTACAGCAGCATCAGCAGAAATATTAGCTGAGTTTGCTTTATCAAATGAGGATTGTAGAACTAAATTGATTGAAATCCATGCGGATCCATTCCACTCATATTGCAAATCATTGACTGTAAAAACATCTCCGACGTTTGGTGAATTGGGAAAATTGATTGCCATTTTTTTACCTATTATGATCTAACATCTGGTATCATTGCGCCATACATATTTGTTCCATCACAAACAAACGAAAATATATCTACACTATTTGCAGCCGATGTCAAAGTTGGTGTTACGTTTGCAGTAAACTTATATTGTGTTCCAAAAGTCAAAGTGCTATTACCAGTAGTATTTTGTTGTACTTTAAGAACGTATGTGCCCACACGAATATTGGTTGCGTTTGCAAGCGTTCTTGCGCCACCCAATGTTACTATTGCTATTCTACCTAAAGATGCATCCCATGAAATTGATGCGCTATCAGACAATGTTTGTGATAAAACATTTGCTTTTGAATCACTAACTGTACCTGTAACATACAAACCAACTGCAACATTTAAATTTCCGTTAGAATCAATACGAAAATCTTCAACTGCAGAAGTTCCAAATATTAATACATTTGCCTCTGGTGAATGAATAAACGAAGTGCCATTCCAGTATATACCATTATTGACTGACGTAGCAAAAGCAATGTTTGCACTCGACATGACAAGATTTCCTGTCATGGTATTTCCTGTTTTCAATACCGCGGCATTTGCTTTATCAAATGCGGCAACAGCAATTGCATTTGAACTAATTGTTATAGTACCAAAAGCACCTTCAGATGTTGAGATCCATTGCGTTGTATCTCCATCTCCATAGTTTATGTATAGGGTAGCACTATTTGAATTCCACCACAGAGTACCATTTGAAACACCACTTGGTGCTGTATCAGAAACGTATACTATTGAATTTGTTGGTGTAGAACTAACAACTGTAACATTGCTTACAGAAGTTAAACGACCGCGTGAATCAACTGTAATAACAGGTATTATTGTTGCATTACCATATGTGGTAGCAGTAACACCAGTAGTTGTCAAATCAAATGTTAGATTGTCACCAGATGCGTCGGCAGTTATGGCAACGTTTCCTGTCGTTCTAATTGTCAATGTGTCTGCGTTAGAATCAGCTACAAGTGATGTGCCATTTGCAACTATAGTAGTAAATGATAGTTGAGCAGCACCATTCGCTTTATTAAAAGCAGCCGACGCAATTACATTTGCAGTATTTGCTTTATCAAATGCAGTATTTGCTTGATTGAAAGCATTGTTTGTCTTTGTATTTACTGATACCCAAACTGTTCCTGTATACTGGTATGTCAAATTACCAGTTACAAAATACTCTCCTGCTATTGGTGAATTAGGAAAATTAATTGCCATCTATGTCAATCCTGTAAACTCGGCCAAACTATGCTAAAAGGATTTTCTTGTTTCGTAATATCTGCCAAAGCCTGTACATATGCATCTAGATTTTGTATAGAATCAACTTGAGCAAGACCTAATCTTTCATGTCTATAAAATCTATTGTAACGCCATTCAACTTCTTTGATTTTTTCATCACGTTGTCTTCTTACTTCATTCCAATGAGAGTCAATTTCTTGCTGTGACTTGTTTGATACTAACCAATTGACACCTGTCCATTCTAGTTTTTGTGAAATATCTACGTTTGGCGGTGGATCTACTAATCTATAACCAGCAAAACTAATGTCTTCTTCGGTAAAAGGCAAAGTTCTAGTTTGACCGTTTAACAATCTTATTCTATTTGGTAGTAGTTTTGGATATTCGCCATTTTTTGTGTAATACATTTTTTACTCCTAAACCCATGGAACAACATTTGCTGAAATGGCAACCTGACCCTGAATCGTAAGCGTTTTTGGTGGTGAACTTGCGTCAGTTAACGAATTAGTTGTTCCTAATAGTAATGAAGTACCTGTTACTGCTTGAAGAGTTGTAGTTGGTGGTGTAAAATTACTGGTATATATTGCAGTTCCTCTGACAGCTCGCAGATTGGATAGATACCCGGCCCAAGTTTGGCTACGATCTACACCAATCTCCATTTTTATAGTTTCACTGGCATTGGTTAATGATGTAGTTCCCGTAAGAGCCTGGCTAACTCCATTGACGTAGATAGATACCGAACCCGCCGATGCCACCCAAGCCAAATGTGTCCAGGTGTTTAAAGTAAGTGCTGTGCTAACAGATGCAGATCTAGAACTACCATCATACCAGAAAAAATGTGGTTTTCTGGCATCACTCATGCCTACACTCCAACACATTTGAAAACTGGTAGGGGCTCCATCTCCAAGTACTATGCTAGCATAATTTGTTGCAGTAACCAAAGACGTAGGGTAGATCCAGGTTTCAATAGTAAATGTTTTTCCCGAACCAAAAAAAGTATCTTTAGCAAAATCACCTGATGCCGGAAATTCTATCCAATCGGCAGTACCATCAAAAAAAATGCTGTATGCAGGATCTTGTGACGGCGCTGACGGCCAAAGCCCTGCGCCACGAATTACCTGTTGATCAATTAAAGAAAAAAAACCAGAAGCAGCAGATGTAGAAGGAGTTTGTCTTGAACCAATAATTCCTGAGTTATTACGCATCAGCTAATTTCCTCATAAGAACATACAGCTTGCAAATCACCATTTGCACTAGCAGTTAATCTAATTGAATCACCTTCTTCCAAATAAATTGATGTGTCTTTAGATATTACAACCAATGCAGCATCAGCTGGTACTGCAATTGTGTGTGCAAGTTTATATTCTACAGTAGATCTGTATACACTTGCAGTTATATCCGCAGCTGCTGAACCATCAATGTTTGAAACAACCAATGAATTTATCTTGAAAACTTTACCACTGGCAGCAGAATTGGTTACAATATCGGCTGCAATAGTAGACACATTAGCCACCGCAGTTTTACCATTTATTGTTGCTACATTTACTATATTTGGCGCCGCCATATATTATCCTCCGAAAACTATTGCCATTGCTATTGCTTTACCTGTAGTGACTCCACCGCCACCACTGCTACCGCCACCACCATCACCACCAGAAGACGTAACAACCCATTGAGTGCTATTACTATCTGGATATTTAATATATAGTGAGCCATCATCTGAATTCCACCATAGTGTTCCGTTTGCAACATCACTTGGTGCCGTATCCGAAATAAACACGACAGAATTTGTAGAAGTTCCGCCACCACCGGCAGCTGCTACTGTAACATTGATCCTATTGCCGATACTATCATCAGTAATCGTTAACGTTACATTTCCGCCTTCAATAAAGTTTAGGGCATTTCTAGTTCCAATTATAGTACCCGACTTCTGAACTGGAAGTAGATTAGCCGTATTTGCACGATCAAATGCTAGATTGGCTTGACCAAATGCACCATTGGCGTGTGTTCTTGCTGTATTTGCTTGATCGTATGATGCAGATGCAATTGTTGATCCAGAATTAGCCTTATCAAATGCCGCGTTTGCTATAGCAGCAGTTACATTGGCTTGACCAAATGCACCATTAGCATGTGTTCTTGCTGTATTTGCTTGATCAAATGATGCAGATGCAATTGTTGACGCTAAATTGGCCTTATCAAATGCTGCATTTGCTATAGCAGCAGTTACATTGGCTTGACCAAATGCACCATTGGCGTGTGTTCTTGCTGTATTTGCTTGATCGTATGATGCACCACCGTTTATAGTAGATGTATTTCCTAAATCTCTTGCCGTATTTGCTTGATCATATGATGATTTTATCCAACTTGATACTGGTGTATTATTAAGTATGATATTAGTTGAACGAACATTTGCATTTAGGAATGCAATGGTAAAATTGTTTGCATTAGGATCTATATGATTGTTTTCTGGTTCTTTATCATATCCAAAAAATAGATAATATTCCTTGGATCCAGCATCACGCATCAAACCAGTATGAACATTAGATCCTGTCGTATTTACATAATTTGCAATAAATCCTATATCTACTAGATCTGCTGTATAGTTGTTTGCCGCAAGATAAATTAATGGATCATCAATGCGATACGTCGTAACGTTGTTGAATACTGTATTTCCAGAAATAGTAAGATTACCAGAAACAGTTAAATCGCCAGTAATTATGCCACCGCTAATATTTAATTTTATATTAGCATGATCATATGCCAAGACAGCAATTGTATTTGCAGTATTGGCTTTGTTAAATGCCGCGTTTGCTATAGCAGCAGTTACATTGGCTTGACCAAATGCACCATTGGCATGTGTTCTAGCTGTGTTGGCTTGTGTTCTAGCTGTGTTGGCTTGATCAAATGCTGCATTTGCTATGGCAGCAGTTACATTGGCTTGACCAAATGCACCATTAGCATGTGTTCTTGCTGTATTTGCTTGATCATATGATGCAGATGAAATTGTTGACCCAGAATTAGCCTTGTCAAATGCTGAGTTTGCATGTGTTCTTGCTGTATTGGCTTGATCTCTGGCTGTATTAGCCTGATCATATGATGCACCACCATTTACTGTCGATGTATTTGCCAAATCTCTTGCTGTATTTGCTTGATCGAATGATGCAGATGCAATTGTTGATCCAGAATTAGCCTTGTCAAATGCAGCATTTGCTATGGCAGCAGTTACGTTGGCTTGACCAAATGCACCATTGGCGTGTGTTCTTGCTGTATTTGCTTGATCAAATGCGGCTGATCCTATCGTGGATGCAGCATTTGCTTGATCTCTTGCCGTATTTGCTTGATCAAATGACGCACCGCCATTAACAGTAGACGTATTTGCTAAATTTCTGGCTGTATTTGCTTGATCAAATGCGGCTGATCCTATCGTGGATGCTGCGTTAGATTTATCAAATGCCGCGTTTGCTATGGCAGCAGTTACATTGGCTTGACCAAATGCACCATTCGCGTGTGATCTTGATACATTAGCCTGATCAAATGATGCATATGCAATTGTTGATGAAGTATTGGCTGCATCAAAAGCTGCCGACGCAATAATTCCAGCACTATTTGCATTTGCAAATGCACCATTGGCGTGTGATCTTGCAGTATTTGATTGTGCATAAGCCGAATCTGCAGTTGTATTGACCGTATTTGCTTTATCATATGCATTAGACGCAATAATATTTGCACTATTTGCTTTATCAAATGCTGCAGCAACTGTAGCAGATGAACCAGCAGCATTAGCAGCATCAAAAGCTGCCGACGCAATAATATTTGCACTATTTGCTTTATCAAATGCTGCAGCAACTGTAGCAGATGAACCAGCAGCATTAGCAGCATCAAAAGCTGCCGACGCAATAATTCCAGCACTATTTGCATTTGCAAATGCACCATTGGCGTGTAATCTTGCAGTATTGGCTTGATTGTACGCTGCAGTTGCTAATTCGGTACCCGCATTAGCCGAAGCCAGATTTGCTTTGTCAAAAGCAGCTATGGCAACAATTAATGAACCTGCGGCGTTATCTGTTGCCGTATTGGCTTGACCAAATGCAGCACTACTTATAACACTTGCACTATTTGCTTTATCGAACGCAAGATTAGCAATTAAAAGATCAGTATTTGCTTGATTAAATGCTGCTTGAGCAACAATTGAAAAAGTGTTTGATTGATCTCTTGCGGTATTGGCTTGATTAAATGCGGAAGAAGAAATTAAAGATGAATCATTTGCTTTATTAAATGCTAACGAAGCTGTATTTGCTTGATCATATGATGCGGATGCAATTGTTGACGCTAAATTGGCCTTATCAAATGCCGCGTTTGCTATGGCAGCAGTTACGTTGGCTTGACCAAATGCACCATTGGCGTGTGTTCTTGATACATTAGCCTGATCAAATGATGCTGAAGCAATTATACCAGAAGAGTTTGAATTTACAAAAGCAGCATTTGCATGTGATCTTGCTATGTTTGCTTGATCATATGAAGATATCAATATACTAGAAACATTTATTCCATTTAATATAATATTAGTTGAACGAACATTTGCATTTAGGAATGCAATCGTAAAATTATTACCTGAAGGATCTATATGATTATTTTGGGGTTCTTGATCGTATCCCTGAAATAGATAGTATTCTTTAGATCCGGCATCACGCATCAAACCAGTATGAACATTAGATCCTGTCGTATTTACATAATTTGCAATAAATCCTATATCTACTAGATCTGCTGTATAGTTGTTCGCTGCAAGATAAATTAATGGGTCATCAATTCTATATGATTGAACATTATTGAATACTGTATTTCCAGAAATAGTAAGATTACCAGAAACAATCAAACTACCAAATATTGTACCACCATTGGCTGATAATCTGGTATTTGCATAATCATATGATGATATTGCAACTGTGATTGCGCTATTTGCCTTGTCGAAAGATGATGATGTTATTGCGCTAAAATTATTTGCGGCATCATATGCCGCGTTGGCTTGATTTCTTGCCGTATTTGCTTGATCATATGCATCAGTTATGCTACCGCCGGATGCCGAATTGGCAGCGTTAAAAGCTGCGCTTGCAATGCTGGTCGATACATTTGCCTTGTCAAAAGCTGAATTTGAAACATTATAAGATGTGTTTGCTTGATTAAACGCAGCATTGCCAATATCAAAGGCGGAGTTTGCTTTTGAAAATGAAGAAATTGTGATTGTATTTGTATTATTCGCAAGAATAAAAACACTATTTACTGTAGCAAGAATAGATGTATTGCTTACCACAATTTCGGTGTTTACATTCAACGTACCAAATATTCGCGTGCCGTCTTTAAGTAATGCCATTTATTTGCCCAAAAAATATTTTTACTATTTATTAGAAAAAGTTTAGCGATTGTCCAACAAGAGTAGTGTAAGTATTTACTAGATTTTGTATGTCGCCAACTGGTATTTGTGTAGTTGCCGGCTTTGAAATCAATGTCGTGATAGCCATAACGTTTGCTGTGTTTGCTCCAAAAGCAACAAGTGCTCCACTTTGAGCACCAGTACCCGAAACTTCAATTCTTCTAATTTTATCAAATGTAGAGTTCCAATATGAATGACCTAAAAGAATAAAAACATCACAAACGATAGGATCAGTTGTATTATAACTCTGTGTATATGTTGCATATACAGTAAATCCGTTTACTGTATTGCCCGCATAAATTTCACCGTTTGCTCTTAGGCCGGCACCATCCGCACCACTATTTCCTGCTTTTTGAAATCCCACAGGAGAACCGGTGTTGCTTCTAGCACCAATAACTGTCAGAGGTCTGGCGGTATTCGAATATCCCAAACTTGTGTAGTAAAAATTAGTATCAGTAATGTTTGATTTTGTATTACCGTAGTTTATACACAAATTGGTAGGAATTGCTGAACTTGAGGTATAATTTGTGTTTGAATATAGCCATGGTGCAGTATAATTTCCACTATCAAACATGTCACCACCACCATCAAGAATAAAATATGGACTAATTTCATATGTTGTAAACGATGATGGTCCATCAAGACTATATGCATTGAAGTTTGGAGTTCTTAAACTTGTGCTTAAGTAGTCTCTAAGATAAGTTGCTACAGTTTCAAGAACCAAATATGGAGAATCAGTAATTGCTATAGGAACAGGGTTAGTAATGACATTTATCTCATCAAAATAATTATTTGATGTCAATATACCATCCCCCAAAACTCTTAGTGGAACATCTATAGAAGAGATTTCATCAAATGTAGACGCGAGAGATGCAGCTGTAGTAACTTGAAACTTACCTGTAGATGTTATCTCATCAAAGTATGTGTTTGAATTAAAAACACCCGTGTTGAATAATCTTGCATTTACTGACATTAGCCAAACACAAAGTCAATAGAATTACAAGCAGCATTGTATTGAATTTTTGCAACAGAAACGTTTGATGTGTTTGCAAATCCATAGTATGATGAATTACTTACATAGACATTTCCAGATAAACCAAGTCCACCATTTATAATTATTGAACCTGTATTTTGTGATGTTGAAGGTACTCCAACAGCCATGACCAGTTGTCCAGTCATGGTGTTACCAGTCTTCATCACCATAGTGTTTGCTGCATTGAATGCTGCATTTGCTACACCAGATGTGACGTTTTGTGCCGCAAATGCCGAAACTGCAAATACGTTAGCTGTATTTGCTTTGTCAAATGCAAGATTTGCGATCAAGTTAGCTGCGTTAGCGCGAGCAAAGGAAGCATTTGCAATTATGTTGGCTGTGTTTGCTTTGTCAAATGCTAGATTAGCAATCAAGTTTACTGCATTTGCTTTTGCAAAAGAAGCATCTGCAATTATGTTTGCTGTATTTGCTTTATCAAATGCTGCAGCAACTACAGCAGGTGAACCAGCAGCATTGGCTGCATCAAATGCTGCAGAAGCAATAACGTTAGCCGTATTTGCTTTGTCGAATGCAAGATTGGCAATCAAGTTAGCTGCGTTAGCGCGAGCAAAAGAAGCATCTGCAATTATGTTTGCGCTATTTGCTTTGTTAAATGCTGCAGTAACTGTAGCAGACGAACCAGCAGCATTGGCAGCATCAAATGCTGCAGAAGCAATAACGTTAGCCGTATTTGCTTTGTCGAATGCTAAGTTTGCTACTAACGCGGATGTATTTGCTTGATTATATGCTAAGTTGGCCTGATCAAATGCAGCCTGACCATTACCTGTACCGCCACCACCCCCACTTCCACTTATGCTAAGAACTGTTCCATTTGCTGATTTATAAAATAACAAACCATCAGCATAGTTTAGCGCAAGTTCTCCAAACTGTAAATTAGCTGCAGTTGGTGTATTGCCTATAGTTCCTGAATTCTTTAAAATTATAGTGGTGGTATTTGCCATTAGAACGTACCGCCAAATATTACAGGAAGTGCTTTTATTTCATATTTTGATGTATTTGTATTGTATACAACTGTGGCATTATTTACGGAATCTACAATTGAAATATCGGTAAGCCCTACTAAAGTAGCCGCTGCAACAGGTGCGATAGTTCTCACTTTTTGTTGATTCTGCGAATTTATTTTTACGGATATTGCCATATCATGATACTCTTGGTGTTACCGTTAGAATACCCTCAATAATTCTAGTAACAACATTTCCCGTGCTTGTTGTTTTTACATCATAAACATATCTACCTGCCTTTATATTTAAGGAAGTGTCTGCCGAAAGTGAAATACTTACATTTCCATTTGCAGCATCATTTATTACAGAAGTGAAAACTGCAGTATTGTTTGCAGAATAATATGATTTCTTGATATTTGCATTGATTGAATAACCCGAAACATTAATCGGTAAATTGGTTGTATCGTCAGTTAGCGTCAAAATCGTGCTAAAAGTAGAGCCCTGATCGACTATTAGTTCCGCGTAAGATGCCATCTTCGTGCCTTTTTGACTATTTAGTATATCAAGAAAAACAAGACAAATGCTATTTTACATCAAACCAACAAAATATTGCTTTTCAATAGTCATTAAAGCATCGGGTCTATGTCTATTTTGTATGTACAAGTCGCAATTTTTTATGACATGAGCAAGACCTTTTTTCCATAAAGAATATTCAATGGTGTTTCTATGATTTTCTATGAACCAGTAATCAAACTCAGAATACCAATCAAACATTGCCTTATTGGCTTGAAACCATGAACCATTCCACGTTGTGTATAACAAGGGTCTTATGATTCTCTCGGAAGGTATTCTTCCCATTTCAAGGGGCTTTGGCATCTTGTAAAAAAAAGGTTGAAACTTCGTGTTTATTCTCAACCAATTCATGATGACATGTGCTTGTTTGCATATCATGTCACATGCATCAGGTGACCAATAAAAATATTCAATTGTCGTGTTTGTATAATCTTTAGCATATTCACCTATTGGTGTTATGTTTGCCATTCTATCGCTAAAATACATACAAACTTTTTTTGTGTCTTCAAATATGCGAATCTTTGGTTTATCAACACCAAGAATTATTGCTGTTTTCTTGTCGTGATCAAGCTGCTTCTTGAATTCTGGAAATTGAAGATAATTGTATCGCGATGCATCTATAGGATTCAATTCTTCCCTGACTTGAAAGATCCAACTTTCATCATTATGTCTTGCAAATGCGTTGAACACAGAATCGCTTACATCAAATATTCTTATCTTTGTTTGTGGAGAAAGATTTGATATTTCTTTTAATCTTGGAATCGTTTGAAGAGCATATTCAGATGAATATGCATACCTTGCTGATTTTTCGGATGGATCAATTATAGCATAATCATTCATGGCCTTATTCATGTGCGTGACTATGATTTCATCGACAAATAGATCTTGTCTTAGAAAAGCCATAAGCATGTTATGACTATCAGCACCTCCACTATAACTAACAATCACATGATCATATTTTTCACGAATGTCTCGCGCCCTTGCATTGTATAATTCGTCAAGAGTTTTTTCTGGCTCTTTTGTCCAGTCATATGCTTCAAATACTTCATCATTGAAATTCCACTGTAGCAATCTCAAAGGATGAATACTTTGATTCATTTCTTTCAAGACTTTATTTGCCAAAACACATGCTTGTATCTTGGATTCAAACACACTTGTGCCTATAGTATAAAAGCCCAACTTCTTGTTCATGACGAAAAAAACTAATTAGGTATTTGATGTATTTGCTGTTAGTGAATCGATTATTTTTTGAATCTCGTTTTCAATGTTTTCTTCTGTTGTTTTTTCTTCAACGATAGCAATAACAGGTTTTATTGCTGCAAATTCTTTACCAACAAGAGACGAAACATTTGATAGAGATGTATCTATGTTTGGATCCAAAATGTCGTGTTTCAACTTGAACCAGTCATATGGAGCGGAATCATTCGCAATCTTTTGTATTTCTTCTTCCGTTGGCGGTGTTTCTGTTTTCCATATATTGATGTGATAGTCTGTTTGACATCTTTGCGGAGAGCCATCTGCTCTTCTTGCAATTGATCCGTCGGTATTGAACGAAATGGCCAAACTATCTTCTGTCAATACATTTGTATAATATCTAACGATGATAGAGTGCTGATTGGGATCAACATCAATTATTCGATACTTGACTTCCATCTTTTTCCTCGTGTTCTAGTACATATACTATATATTTATATGAAAAAATTGTCATGTGGAGAACTTCATGTACAAAGTATTATCCAACAATCCTGAAGAAAGATCAAATGTAACATATTCATGGGCTTATTGGGATAATGGATTTAATGATGATGAACTAAAAAAAATCGAAGAAATATGTTCTTCGAACGAATTGCAAAAAGCGACAGTTGTTGGAACCCAAGATGAGCAAGAACTTGAAAAAATAAGAAAATCAAAAGTTCACTTTTATACAAAAGATGAAAACACAAGTTGGATATTTGATAAATTCAATTCAATCATAACAACGATAAATGAAAACTACTATAACTATAATTTAAACGGATATCGTGATATTCAATATACCGAATATCACGCTTCCGAGGATGGAAAATATGACTGGCATATGGACATATTGCATGGTCAAAGCACTCCAAATACGACGAGAAAACTATCAGTTGTTATGTGTCTATCAGATCCAGAAAAAGACTTTGAGGGTGGTGAATTTGAAATAAATGTTGGAAATCAAAATGAACCAGAAAAAGTAATCATGAAAAGAGGGAGAATCATATTTTTCCCCTCATATCTCATTCATAGAGTAAATCCCGTGACACGAGGAATTAGAAAATCAATTGTCATATGGGTCGTTGGACCAAAGTTTATATAATTAATTGCTTGTGTTGCCGCTTAGAGTTCCAATAGCAATAAACGTAATTAAATTATTTCCTGCAATAGCAAAGCCTGTGTTTCCTATATTTCCTGTAGCACCAGCAGTGCCTCCCGGTTTTGCTCCAAGAGTTGCATTGAATGCATAACCGCCTCCATTTGCGCCACCAAATCCTGCTTGTGCCGTGTTTCCGCCAGGACCCCCAGCGCCGCCGGGCGGACTGCCGCCAGGTGATGCTGCACCACCAGCTCCACCTAGTGATGCCGTTCCGTTTGATCCCGCGGAGCCTGAAGGAACGTACAATGATACGCCACCAGCACCACCAGTTCCTCCAGAAACACCTGCACCGCCGCCACCGCCACCACCACCATAATAATTATAGTACGGGACGCCCTTGCTAGGAACCAATAGATAACCAGTTGATCCACCGCCGCCACCGCCGCCACCGCCAAAACCACCTGGACCACCAGTGCCGCCTCTAACTATTCCTAAATTATTAAAATATATTTTTAGAACTTGATTGCCTGTTTCTGCTTGAAATCCCGGAGAACCATTTGCACCAGCCAATCCTGTTCCTCCAGCTGAACCCGATTGTCCATCAACAGGAGAACCATTATAACCGGAACCTCTTCCACCAGCACCACCTGTCCCACTAACTCCCGTGTTGCCTACATTACCAACAATGTTTGCGGTATTTCTTATGAAGAAATATGTCGAGTTGGCCCATCCTGTTCCAAGTCTTAGCGCAGGACCATTAAAAACATTACTTGATACATTTGCATCAACAAAACAAAATAGATTTACAGGATATGTTGGTGTGTTTGCACTTGCACGCAAATTCACATTATTTGCAATGCTTGAAATTCTTATTACTTGATTTGGTCGTGTGACTATTGTTGTAAACATGCTAGAAATTATCCGACATCAGGTATTAGAGCGCCATATAATCTAGTGCCATCGGATACAAATGAAAACATATCTCTCGAATTTGCATTCGCTGTTAATGGTGGAGAAACGTTTCCTGTAAATCTATATTGATTTGAGAATGTCAATGTTCTACCACCAGTTCCATCTTGAATAACGTGCAGAACATATGTACCAACTCTCAGATTAGTTGCATTTGCAAGAGTTCTATTGCCACCAAGTGTTACTGTAGCAATCTGACCGAGAGAAGCGTCCCAAGAAATTGTGTTTGCGTCAGTCAGCGTTTGTGATAGAATATTTGCAGCTGTTATATCTACTGTTCCGCCAGTAACTCTTAAATTTTGACTAACATTTATTGTAGGAACAACGAGTGTTCCTGTCATCGTGTCGCCAGTTTTTAAGACCGTATTGCTAGCATTGTTATTTGCTATGTTTGCTTTTGCAAAAGCTGCATTTGCTGTATCAAATGCAACATTTGCCACAAGATTAGCTGCATTTGCACGATCAAATGTTGATGCTAAAAGTGTAACTACATTCAATGAACCAAAAAATAATGTATTTGCAGTAACGACATTTGCAGTAACACTACGATATGTTGTTAAGCCATCACCAAGCAAATCGTTAGTTACAACGATAAGCTGATTTGTAGTCACTCTCCATTCGTCAAACGTATTCGTTAGTGATACATTACTGATGGCCATCTAAATCGACTCCGTTATTTTTTAGCATTCTCATAGGCTTCAAGTGCGACTGATCTATAACTCCATCCTTCTTTTGGATTCAAATTATTCAGATCTTCAATTGTCTCGCAATCAATCCATTTTTTATAATTTGCTGCAAATTCAATATCTCTCTGCTTTAGTACGTTCATGTATGCTGCACCAAATAGTTTTTCAAGCTGCTGTCTATTTAATGTCAGCAATGTTCCGTCATGTGTTCTAACAGGAAATGTTTGAACACCACCGATATAGCCTATAAGTAGATGTGCAAATTCGTGTAGACTAAAACAATATGTTACACCATCACACAAAAAATCTTTGTGTGAAAACCCAAAAGTAAATTCACTAACTAAAAGAGCAAATTTTTTGTGTTTTTCGGCTTCAAATTGAGTGCTATTTGACATTTAAATTTCCGTTATGTTTTAATTATGTAATTGAGAATTATTGTTGGCTGCATATTCAAGTGTGGATAATTTTCACCGACTGTGACATTTACATCATCAGCAACAGGGAATGGTGCAAAATCACCATGTGCAGGAGAACTTGTGGCTGTAGTGCTTCTCATGTTAAACGTAGGCAGCTGAGCTGTTGTTAGTATGTGTGTCTGTGTACCGCCATTTGCACCAAGCGTAGTTCCAGCAATGCCACTATTTGCATTTGAGCCAGAATCAGTAACACGCAATGCTGCAGTGCCGCCCATGTCGTCTCGACCAGCAATTACACGACCACGAAGATCGGGTAGATTGAATGTCGTTGAATTATCTCCTGGACCATATGTTGTTCCAATTGCAGAAAATAGTCCAGAATATGTTGTTCTGGAAACAGCATTACCGGAACAGAACAACCAACCAGATGGTTCAGATGATCCCGCATAAGGCATTATGACGCCCGCAGGTGTACCTGTATTTGCTGCATTGAACGCGGAGACTGCTACAACATTCGCACTATTTGCCTTGTCAAATGCACCAGATCCAACAACATTAGCAGTGTTTGCCTTGTCAAAAGCCGCAGAACCTATTGATGCAGCAGTATTTGCTTTGTTAAATCCAGCATTAGCAACATCAAATGCAACGTTTGCGGCATTAGCCTTTGCAAAGGCTGCGATAATTGTTGGTTCAACATTCATCGCCGAAATTGTAACGACGTTTGAAACAACGGTATTTGACGTTGCAACATTTGCAATCAAGTTGCGATATGTTTGACGACCATCATCGAGGATGTCATTTGCAATGACAGCAAGTTGATTGGTAACCAATCTCCATTGATCAAAAGTATTTGTCAATGCAACATTACTGACTGCCATTATTTGTTCTCCGACAACAATGCTAGTATCTTGTTCATGGTATCCTTGATTTCAGAAACTTCTTGCTTTAATGTATTTATTTCATTGACTTTGGCCATCATGTTCTTCTTTACCTTGTATTCATCAAGTTGCGCCTTATTTGTATTCAAAATGGCTTTTGAATGAATATCGCGGACATATTGAGTATCTGTAATTTTGACTTTTGTCATATCATCCTGCTGGTAGAGCAATTGCTCTCATGTCACGAACTTTAGGCACAAGTGTTGTATCCGAACTACTTAGCACGATTTTTATCGCAAAATATTTGAAGGTATCATACGTTGTAGTTCCACTTGTATAAAGAATTGAATCCGTGTTCAACGATGGACGATATTCATATTCAATATAATCATTGTAGTTTGTGGATGTTACTCCAGATGGTGTGTATTGTAACATTCTTGTATATGGTTTCGTATCAAAATCATCCGAATCATCGGCATTTAGTATCTTGTAATATACCTCAATACCTGTAGCTGGAGGCTTGTATGCAGTCAAGAATACTCGAAGATCACTTGATTCAAAACCGTCATTTAAGGTAACACGACGGCTAATATAGCGAGCAAGATAATTACCACCAGAACTTCTGGTCTCACCCAAGATGATGGCAGATGCATTTCTTGTTGCAAATGCATTTTCTATTGTGATTGTTGGTGTTTCTGTATATCCTGAACCAAAGCTGGTAATATAGATCCTATCAATTGTTCCGGAAGGTGTGACGTTTGCAACTGCTGTCGCTCCGCTTCCATTCCCACCAGAGATTGTTACAGTCATGCTATTTGATAGATTATGACCTGCGCCACCGTCGGTAACGACTACAACTGCATTTGATAGATTTGCATTGTTGATGATGTTTTCAATCGTAAACAAACCCGCTCTCTGTACGTCAACATATGGAGAAACGTCTTCATTTAATGTTGACATTTCAGACTTGAGAACAAACTGATCTGATCTATTTACATCAATTCTTCTGCGACCAAAACCATCAATGAACTCATAGTCTTTGTTTGTTAGAAAGGATGTGTAAGAAGAATCAAGAGTTCCTGTTGATTTCAATGTTGCTTTATATGCGTAATCAACACTAGAAGTTGCAAATTTTACTTGATCGGTTCTAACATACATTGCATCCATTTCAACATTTGAAGATGGTGCACGAACATTGAAGATTGCAGTTCCAGTACTACCTGTCGTAAATACGCATTTACGAAGAACATACATCAAGTCTTCATCTGCAAAAGGAACCCATTGTGAAGCATTTTGCGGCTTGAATAACACACCTGATGCTGGCTGTTTAGAGACAAGTCTATCTGTTCCAAGAATTGGTGTGCCAATTTTAGCGGAGTGAAGAACATACTCAGGACTATCAGAATAGACTACAAGTGCATATTCACCCCCTGGCTCAAGATAAACTGGAGCAGGAAATTTAAATGTTGTTGCTGTATCAGGATCTGTCGTATCAGGCAAATCAGATGTATTTACACGAATTGCATCAATCGAAACACGCGAATTTGGAATTGCGTAACTAGAAAGAGGAAATCCATTTCTTGTTGGTCGTAATTGAACTTCGATGGGAAGAATGCCTGAGGAATCCTTATTGACAAAAAATAGATCGACACTAGATAGAAACACGCCTTCACGATAGAGAAATGCGTCTATAGAAAATGTTTGTGCTACTAATGCTGGCATTTTTTATTTTTCCTGTTCAATCTAATTTGTAAATATCTTTATTAATTTCCAATTCCACCTCCGGCGGCGCCGTCGCCGGAGCCGTCGTTTCCATCTGGACCAAATGATCCGCCACCACCACCCATAGTACCAGGATCACCCAAACCACCATGTCCAGATGATGCTCCCATGGCGTCAGAATCGTAATAATATGAACCGCTTGGATAATAAGTTGGTGATGGTACTCTGGTTGCTGTAACTCCAATTGAAACGCCGAGTAGACCCTGTGCTATGAATCGGCCTTCACCGACGGTCGTTGAATTTGCAGAAACTCCATTTGCAACGTCAATGATCTTGAACTTTCTTTCGCCAGTTCTAAACTTGATCGTTGAATTCTTAGGCACTACAAATGTACCTGCAATTTGACCAAATTCATTTGTCTTTGAGTTACCAATCGAATATCTTGTATTTGATCCTGGTATAGTTGTAAATCCTGCTGTGTTTGAAGCGGTTCTTGTTGAGCCGACATATGAGTCGATTCTATAAGACTCGCCAACACCAAGACCATCAACAAAATACATTGTATTTCCGACATAAAAACTATCAGTATTTGCCGCATCAAACGATAGATTTATTGCAGTTGAATTTGCACTTCTTGCTGTTCCTGAATAATGTCTATACGACACAACAGTCGCGGTATTTGCAGATCTTGCACCTGTCCATGTTTGACCTACAAGAACATTTCCTACGACATCGGTGATATAAGCAACGTTTGTTGAAGATAATGTTCGTGATAGAATCACGTTTGCAGCATTTGCACCAGACGTAATTTTTTCACTATTCACAATATCAAAGAAATTATTACCAGAAAATACAAGTTCGTTTGCCCTTTGCACATAACCCGTAACGTTGACATCGTCAAAGTAATAATAAACGACTTTTCTAGGCTTCAATGACATTCCGACAAAGTCAATGTCAATTTGACGCATGATTGGTGTTACGCCAAGATTAACGACGCGGTCATTGACAACTTGAGATATTTGATCAAATGATGAACGTCTAAGGAATCCATTTTGGAATCCACCAACTGTTGTTGTTCTATTTACTCCGTTTTCCCAAATTTGAAGACCGTTTCTGCCTTGCTCGTTTACTTCGGATGTAACAATTTCTGCACCGGTTGATCTTGTTTCCCAATGACCAAACTCAGTATCAAACGTAGATACTGCACCTGTGAGAGCAGATTGTAGACTTGAGTATCCATCATTTTCACCCGAGTAATTTATATTGACATCTGGCAATTCGTACTTTTCAAAGTACCAATCAGACTCAGGAATCATGTATACAGATCCGACAAATCTTGCAAACAAGTATGGCTGAACAGTTACTGTTTGCGATGCTACATTTTGAGTTATCATGATCTCTTCCGTAAATGGAAGAGTGACAAGACCCGAGTTATAAACAACTGCGGTGCTTGTTGAAAAATCATAATCCAAGAAATGTGCGTTTGTATTTGTTTGTGGTCTTAATTCTTCTGTTCTAAAGTCAATAGAACACTTATAATCAAGATTTCTTACATCACCTATTGAGTGTCCCTTGAATGAATCAACAAGAATACCATTCTTTGTGCGATCAAGACCGTTGACATCTTTGATCGACATGACTTCGGTATCTTTTTCTAGAAGATTCAATGCTGTATAATACTCTAGATTTTCAACACGCTTTTCAATCGCGCCAATATCTCGCATGGTGTAACGCTTGTTTTCTACAAACTTTATGATTACGTTTGCAGGACTTGCTGTATACGGAGGCACGGTCAAGTTATAAAGAACCATTGATCCTTCAGGCTCTCGTGGTGAGACTGGATTTAGAGATGGAACACCCTTTATAACTTGAAATACTCTATCTTTTGTAAGAACAACTTTATCTCTTCTTGCCAAATAGTACTGATAATCGGCAGAGAATTCCTGATTTGGTAATCCAATTCTAAAGTTTTGAAGAGTATAACCGGGCGATGTATTTGAATTGTCTTGTCTTCTTGGTCTAAAGTCGATACAATCTCTTAAATCGTGTGTTTCGCCAGAAGATGCACTTATATACTGTGGTATATTTGCATAGAATGGATATGAATCGACCGAGAAATAGCCCAATCCATCGCTACTACCTGATTCGTGCTTGAAGTAACTAAAGCACACCACGACATTACCTGTAGGTGGAGAATATCCTGGTAAGAATGTGATACCGCCGTGATCATAATGATCGTCTCTCTGACCGGTATCAATAGAATATCTTGCTGTGATATCTGTGTATGCGGATAATGCGGTTCCTGAAGTAAACGCTGCAGTTCCAATATCATAAATCTTGTCAATTTGATATACGTCTGAAGTATATAGACTATCCTTTAGACCCGGTGTCTTATTAGGATTTGACAAGTGAACCTGACCCACTGCTGAATAAACAGACACGTTTGCAAATGTAGCATTTGCAGTTCCACCTTGTGTCAGAATATGAGTAGAGTTTGAGGAAATGAACGTTTTTAACTTTTCGTTTATCTTCGTGCCAGAATTGATCGTAACCTTTGCAAGAATATCTGCAGTAAACGTATTTGCACGATATGCGGTAAATGTTGCAGTTGGTGTTCCGCCGTTGTTGACTACGATTGAAGCGCCAGTTGGCGTAAATGGAAGAATTGAACCATTTGCTCCAATTGTGGATCCTTGATTGTCACGAATTATGACAATGAAATTTTCTAGAGTTTGGGTTGACGACTGAGTTCCATTTGAAAGGAAGACCTCTCCTGCGCCAGCACTAATTGCGCTAGTTACGCCTGAAGTGAAAGGAACTGCAGTTTGAAGTACTTTGAAATAGTCGTATGTCTGATCGCTTATACCAGTTGCAATATAATTTTGCGGCAGTTCAAACAAATATTTGCTAAATCTTGGGTCAGTAATCTGCGTCGAACCCGATGTATTTGCGGTCAATGGATTTGTAACTCTACTTGATGCAGACACATCCATCGAACCACCAATGGAAACTGGTGTTGTCGTTGTTCCGGCGACGATGTTTGCAAATGCTTCAACATCTTTAGCCGAGAAATCAATCGACCAACGATCTACATTTGCGGAAACTGATGTCATTGACAAATTAGAATCTAGGATTGCGGTTCTTGTTGAACCGTCATAGTTCACGATTGTTCTTGTTAATCCAGACAGAGACCCGTTTGCAATTCTTATTATTGCACCAGTATATGCATTTGCAACTGCTGAGACAGTTTGTGCAGCTGCTAAATTAGCAATATTTGCAAGAACAATCCTATCATTTGATGTATTTGCAAATATGGTTCCCGTTACATTTGAAAATGTAAAATCATTCAAATAAACTCTGTAATTATATGTTTGTGAATTTTGAGTATTTGATGCACTATCATAGTCAACGCTCACAACTCTTGCCGTACCTATTTTTGTTGCAGCATATACAGTAGAATTATTGGTGTTAATTGAACTACGAATTACTGAATGCAGGTCTACAAGTTGTGGACCAATACCGGAATCATCAATCTTGAAGAATCCAGTTGCTGTTGCTCCACCTGTTGAATTTGCATTTGTACAAATTACATAATTACCATAGTTCAATGATAGTGGATAATTATTTACGTTTGATGTCGTGCGAGAACGTTCATTTGTCAAGTCTAGTTGAGATACTAATTCATACTCAAATCCTTGAACATATGCTTTTCCTGGACTTAGGCTAACAGTGAACAATTCAGCATTTGGTGTCGTATTCGCATGATCTCTTAGACGAATATTGAATGGACGTACAGTGTAACTACCTGACTCGTCATTGGTTCTTCTTGCCAATGTTTTTTCTAATTCTGAATAGATAGGATATTTGATGATGTTTTTTATCACACCATTTTCAACACGAAGAAGTTCAATGAATTGACTATCGTCAGTACTTGTTAGTGTTCTTTTTGCAAGAACGAGTTCCAACTTGTATCTTGTCGCACCCGGCGCTTGATAATTCGATGCTTCCAGTGCAGGATCAAGAAGAGATGTGTCTGAAGTTGGAGAAACGATAGTCTTGTTTAATTCTAGACCAACTCTATAAGATGGTGTTTTTGAATATTTTTCCAAAATGATTGTTTGATCAGCAACTCTAGCAAAATAACCATCAACAAACATCACGCCTTCTGAAATACTTGCAACTGAACCTGTTCCCTGGGGACCAGAAACTACAGCAAAATCACTAGAGTTAGCTGCATTGATCGTATCATTTGCAAACTCATCGCCGGTAATATACTTGACCATCAAAACTGGAGTTGTGCCAGATTCAGTCTTAAGAACGAATGCGGATGCAATTGTTGAAGTCGTATTTGTCGTATTGTTTACATATTTGCGATCAAAGTTTGTGACAGTAATGTCAGAGCCAGAATATTGAGATGATAGATTTAAAGCAGTAGCGAACGATGTTGAAATTTGTGCGCCAGTTACAATGCTACCATTCTTGAAAACGTGATCACCAAAGCGCTGTACTTGCTTTTGTAGAATTGTTTGAAGCTGTGTTAGTTCGCGAGCCTGAACGGCAAATCCAGGACGAAATAAAACACTATAGAAATCTTTTGTTTCGTCATAATCATTATAGTATGGTGTTGATACGGTTTCTGATGGAACAATCTTATCTGTCATCTGACTTCCTTAGTATTTTATGACTATCTTCATTATTTCTGCTTGATCATCAACTCTTGTTACTGGTGTTATATTGTCTATGTATATGACTTGTCCAGAACGATTTTTTAAGTTTGGATTTGAAATGGAAGTTATGAAACGATTTCCGCCAGAAACTTGCCCATTCAATGTGGTTGTTGTTGGTGTTCCCGTATATTCTGTAACCTTCATTATGTTTGTTGAAGTATTCCAAGAAAGAACTCGGGCACTAAACGTTGCAGAATCGAGAGACGCACCCTGATAAACATATTCGTCTGAAACATAATCAGGACCAGAACCGGCAATTGACAAAGTCAATGTTTGTGAAAATACAGTATTTGTAAATGCATTTGATGAATTGTATATCAATGGATCCTTGATTATACTAACTTGTCTATAATCGTTGTTTGCAATCAATGCTCCATCTTCATCACCATCAATTCTAACGCTCATAAGAATGTTTGAGCCACCCAATTCATAAACAGGATCTTTTCCGTGTCCACCTTGAGGTCCAATTATAGCACGAAGTGACGCATTTGATCCACCGCCACCAGACACAGTAACATTTGCGGTTGTGTATCCTGTTCCTCTTGTAGTTACAACGACATTAGCAATCGTGTTACTAATCGTATTTACATATGCAACTGCTGTCGCATCACTACCGTCACCAGAAATTGTTACCGTAACATTTGATGTGTTTGTATAATTTGATCCGCCATTTGTGACAAGAATAACATCTATTGCACCATCAACGGCAGCTTGTTCGACAGCATACTGTTGTGATGCATCATCAATTGTCAATGTACGAACCGGCATCCAATCATTTGTCAGAAATTTTTGTCTATCTCTGGTATTGAGGGTGTACATGTATTTCCAAATATATCCATCAGCTTCTGTGCTTGAGAAACTTGCTTGAACATATGTTGGTTTTACTGTAGAGTTTGCTGAATTATTATTGTATAGACACTTGTAGATGTTATAGTCATCTGTCATTACATAAAATTGAGTGTTGGCATCATAAAGCGTGCTTGAAGTGTCATCATACGCTTGATATACTGTATTTGTTGTCCAATTAACTCTTTTTATTGCAAGAGTAATATCGTTACCTGTAACTCGTTTTCCGCCAATAATGTTTCTCCAGACATCGTCTCTGTCGCTTGTCGTATCTACGGCTGTATTGGGAAGAGAATCATTTGCCCAAGGTGTATTTTTGCCATAAGCAACGTACAAATACGTTGCGGCAGGTTCTGAGACCGATTCTAGAAGTTGCTCGGCTGAATTGATTCTTAAATTTCTTGTTGTTATGGCTGTCATTAAAAAACTCTATTGTAACTCATATTTATGCTGGAGTACTTGAGGAGTTTGAGCAATCCGTGATATTATTTGCAAACGTGAAGTTATTTGCAATTCCGCTATTGATATTTGCATAAAGTGCATTGCTTCTTAGATAGATTGATGGAGTGACCTCTACACTCACTCTACCCATGTATCCATTTGACTGCAGCATATTACTTGGTAATAGATCACCATTTGCTCCAATAAAGAAGTTTCTTATCGTAGCATTTGAAACATTGACATGTGAATTTGAAAACCAAACTTCGGACAAGCAACCATCATACGCACGACTCAAGTCTACTTCAGCACCAATTGAAACGTTACTTCCGCCCGTATAGTCAATTACACCGAAATTGATTGTGTCGAGTCTCGTTGAATTGATATCATTCAAGTATACATGACAATTTGAATTTGAAGATAGATCCCAAGTTGCAACTATGTGATTCCAAGAATTCTTGAATATCAAGGTTGAAGTGTTTGTTGTCAATTCAAGCAACTTTGTATTTGTCGAATCTCTAGCAACAATCTTGATAATATCACCATCATTATTGGATGTATTTGCAAAAGTATCTGGTGATATGATATCACCATCTCCTATCAATGCACCAATCGTTAGATTTGCACCTGAACCAGAACCAGATACAGCAACGATAGGTAATGCATCTGTACTATATCCAAAACCACCAACTAGATGACCCGAATCACTTGAGTATGGAGTCATCGTAGTTGCTATAATTGCACCTGTTGCATTTACTGTGACAGTTGCATTTGCACCAAATCCATAACCACCAATAATATTGGTAAATGTGATAATATTACCATTTGAATATCCTGTACCTGTAGAATTGATCTTCAATCTACCAATTATACCAAGATTTCTTAGATAAGTATTTCCTGTAGCATTAACCGTCGTTGTCAAAACATTATAACCATTTCCTTGAGCGTTTAGGGAAACGGCTGAAATTGGACCTAGACCAGATAATGCAAAAAATGTCAATGTTGGTAGAAGTGCTGTGTTTGCATTTCCGCTTGCACCATTGCTATATGCACCAATAACAGTTGCATTGTATGTATTGATAACATCAGAATTGATATTATATGTATTTGGATGAAAACTCCCGTCACTAAGAACAGTAACTATCGTTGCATTTGCGTTTGTTCCAGTTCCTGTAAAGATCACATTGTCATCTACTGTGAATCCTGCACCACCATAAACAACAGTCAATCCTGAAATTCTACCAACTAGAGAATTTGCTCTCTTTGCAAGAGATACAGAAACTCTTGGCGAATACATTGAATTTGATGTATTTGATAGCGATAGAATCGTTTGATCGTTGGCAAGACTATTGGGTCTAAACCAGAAACTAATTGTTCCCGTTGAGCCATTTGTTGTATTGCCCAAAGATGATGTCTTGTAGATTACAGAATTTGAACCATTGAAATCAATCGAGTTTGCAACATATGGAATATATGTTCTTGTATTTGAATCCTCAATGACAACAACATTATTAACAACTGGTTCTGATTCGTATAAAAATTCACCAAAGAACTTCAATCCTGCAGGATGAATGAAATTCAAAACGTGCTGCTTGTATTCTTGTAATGCTTTTCGAATTCTTATCACATAACTAAAGTTTTGATAATAATCTCTATCTTCCAAATAATTTGAACTGCTTAGTAGTCCCGTATCGTCCTTAAATCGACCCGCGTAAGTGAATGTACCAGAAACAACTGAAGCATTTGCATTTGCAAGACCATCACCACTTCCTGTAAAATCAAGAGTTGGTGGAGTTGCATATCCTGAACCTCGATTAGTAATTGTAAGTCCTTCAATAACTCCAATTGAACCTGTATTAGATACGAGAGTTTCTCCAAATCCCAAAAGAGAAGAAACAACTATGTTAGCCCCAGATCCAGAACCAGAAACAGAAACTGTCGGTAGATAATTTATATCATAACCAGCACCACCTATTAGATGACCTGGACCTAAAAGCGTCAAGTTTGTATTTACAATCGTGCCCGTTGCATTCGTTACTACATTACCGTTAGCGCCATATCCAAATCCACCAGGAATATTTGTAAATATTAACTGTGCACCATTTGAATATCCAGTTCCGCCATTATTGATTGTCAATTTACCAATAATACCTAGATTCTTTATTCGTGTATTTCCTTGTATTGACGCAGTTGGAAGTGAAGTATAGTTATTTCCTCCAGATATCAAGACAATTGATCTTGCCGGACCGGTATTTGCATATGCAAAAAATGTCAATGTATTTGCCATTGACGTATTTGCATTTCCGCCAGATGAATTGCTATATGCACCAATTGCAGTCAAGTTATATGTATTGATAACGTCGGAATTTATATTGTATGTGTTCGGGTGCGTGAAATTATCATCAAAGACTTCAACGACATTTGCATTTGCACCAACGCCGCCGCCACCAGAAAACAAAACAAAATCACCAACTCTAAAACCAGCACCACCAACGACAACTGTAACGTTTGATATATTTCCAGATGACACTTCAGAAACAACTACTGTTCCATCAGATCCACCACCACCAACAACAGGTATTGAAGTTCCGATAGTATAACCTGATCCGCCATTTTTCAATGTTACAGAAGAAATAAATCCGCTAACTATTTTTGCTGATAATGTCTCACCATCAATTGTTGTTGTAAAAACTTCTTCATCCGCAGAAAAATCGCCCTTCTTTTTTGAAATGAAGAATTCGTTTATTCGTGTTCCCGCTTCGTATGATATGGAAACCCTTTCAACTTGTGCTGTTGCTGTAGAAACATTTCCTCTTATTAGAGTGCTTTCAAACTTTTTTAAACTAGCGATGGATTCGTCTAAAATTCCATTGACATAGGTATTGGCAAGTCTTATTGATCTTTCAACAAGCCATTTGCCAGAAGATGCAATCAATATATCATTTTTTGGATAATATATTTCAGGCGTTTCATTGTATAGGAGTCTAAAGAAAAAATCGTATGCTTTTTCTGTTCCTTTTGCGCGATAGAAGTCCTTAATATTCTTTAATAGTTTAGACTTATCTGTTAATGCTTCCTTGGGTATGACTGATATAAATTCGTTGTACAAATGATCATTGAATTCATTCAATCCAGTTTCAGTTATCTTGTCGGTATCAAAATAATTTGGAATATTTTTTGCGCGTTCTACTGTTTTACCAAATGCTAAAGTTGTATTTGATTGTTCCAAATACTCATAATACGCTTTTACAAATGCAATAAATGTAGGATGATCCGATTTTATAAAATCGGGTAATTGATTACTAACTACCGTAGAGATCTTGTTATTTGTTGCCATTAGGTATCAATCTCCATTGTAACCTCAATGGCAGTAGGATCTTCAGAATCTATTGACAATAATCTATTTCTAAGAGGATGTATTGTTGATTGTAGGGGATACATGTTCAAAGTTAGTACACCAGATGCATAATTTGGATTTGACGCAATAGATAGTGGTCTAAAATTATAGATGTTTATTCTGCCTGTCTCATAATTTATGTCGCCAAAGTTTTCATTTATTATAACTTTTTCGCCTGTTGTAGATGCTATGTAATAACTTCTTAATGTTCCTATAGAGACAGATAGAACTGCGGTTGCAGTTGCACCAGACCCACTTGAATCCGTGATTGTTATAACAGCAGCTGTATAATTTGAACCGCGATTTTCAATCATGATTGAAGTTATTTTTCCATTTACAACTACTGCTTTTGCGGTTGCACCAGATCCATCACCTGTTACAGTAACTATAGGACTATCAGTATAACCAGAACCAGAGTTTGTTATATCAACACTTTCAACTCCAGTAAATGATAATGGTGTTTCTTCTATGAGTGCATTTCTTGAAATGCCCTGACCATCTAGAATGGCAAAAGTTGGATAAGAATATAGTTTTTCGGTGTAAAGTCCACGACTCAGGGGTACATTGAAATCAATAGTATAATTTTTTGATACATTTAAAGTGGGCTCAAATCTTTTTTGAATAATAGTCTTCAAATCGCTTCCCAAAAATGATACATCGCCTGATGCTATTTGACCTTGCAATTTTGAAGTTCTATATGTTGAATTGAACTTTTCAAGATCGGTATCGTTGTACAAATTGACAATATTTTTGACAATGTTTGTCAAAGTAGTTTCATCTGAAGTTGTCTTTGTTGTATCATAATTTACTGTAATTTCTAATTTTAGATACAGATAGTCCGGATCTATTATTTCAGGTGTAACTGTAATTACATTTCTATTTGAAACCAATTGATTTATGATTCTGTCTTTTTCAATGTCGGTGATGACATATCCACTTCTTGGTTTCATGGATATGAAAATTTTACCATAAACAACGGGATCATTTTCCTCACCACCCCAAACGGATATTGTTTCAACATTTGGATAATCTTTCAACAAAAGAGTTCCGTAATCGTCTTTTGTAATTGCTCGGTTTTGAGTAGTATAAAATCTTGGTGCTAAAAACTTGATTCTATCAATCGTGTCTCTTTCGGCACCACCAGCTGCTGCAGAAATAGAATTCACGACAACGTTTGAAAAACTATTGATTGGTGTTGTCAAAGTAAATGAGTTGGCTTTATTTGATGCTTCTCCACTTGTTGAGAGATATACCAGTTGAACAATATTCCCGTCATCTAAGTTTTTTCCAATATAGTTATCTCCAAAATATAACGTATATTGATTTCCATTAGATTCTTCCAAAAAATAAACTTTTGAGTTTGAATCTAAAGTAGTAACATCATCAGCCAGACTATAAGTTGTCTTTACTAGATCAGCTGAAGAATTTTGCACTGTAACAATAAGAGTTGACGTATCAATGTTTGCCTCGGGTATCAAAAACCTTCTTTTCGAGTTTGATACATCAACAGAAACATTATATGAAATTTTTTCACCCTGGACAATTGATACGTTACTAAATGTATATGTATTTGAAGTTACATTTTTACTTGCTATATACGCATCTAAGTTTACAAAAGTATAATTTATACCATTAATTTGTTGTGATTGAAATTGTGAATACTTTGGAAGAGTAATTGTAGAAAGGCCGCTGGTTGGATTTGTATCTTCAACAACAACATCTACTTTTGCAACTGAACCACGAAGAGACGTAGGAACGTAGTTCAAATGTTTGGCGTGTGAAACAACAGAATTTCTTAGTATTGCACTATCTAAAAACATTTCATTCCCAATCATGTTTAGATAGTAGGCCATATAATGGGTGTTATATGCGAGAACATCTAGTAGAATGTTCAAACCTGAACCTTCAAAATCGTAATCTGTAAACTGGTTTTGACTACGCAAATAGTTTCTAAGATTTAACTTGATGGTATCAAAATCAAGTTCAGCAATTCTAAAAACTGTGTTAGATCCAGCCATATTATCTTACTCTTTCTAAAAATACAGTTATATCTATTGGTGTTGCTTGATTTATCACATAAAAAGATATGGAAACTTCATATGCATTCGTATCTTCTTTAACTTGAACGACAACGTCTCTCAATCTTGCTCTTGGTTCAAAATTGTTTATAACATCTTTGACTGCCTGCTTTATGTGCTGTGCGGTCAAAGATGATAAATTTTCAAACAACATTTGGCGAAGAGAACTTCCTATTTCTGGATGAAATGGTTTTTCATAATTTCCCAGATATAACAAGTTTCTAATTGATCTGATGACGGATTGATCGCCCACGCGAGTAGCCACATCCTTTGTTGCCGGATGTTTTGTGAAATTTAAGTCAAGATCTCTAAACGTTCTAACTGAATTTATTGCCATGATTTTATTTATCTAAGAAATCCAAGTAGTTTATCTTGTCCGATTCTCTCTAGAAGAACTTTTCCACAAGGATTGTCATACATGCTTTCTAATAGAGACGATAGTGAAGATTGAATTAATCTATCCAAAGAATTTTGAAAGAAGTTTCTATCCGAATTTATAATTGACTGTAAAATATTGGTTATTTCATTCAATCTATCTGCAATCGCAATAGCATCGGCCAAGCAATTATTGACCTGAGCAATCATGTTTGCAATTTCACCCGTATATCCATTTAGTAGTTCTTCGGAAAATAGTCCTGTCATGCTATTAAGTAAACTAAAACAGTCCGAAACTCCATCTATTGCATTAGATAGATTTCCAAGTGAACGTCCAACAGATAAAATTCTATCTAGTCCGGGAGTTGAACTTGTTCCTTGAGGTATGACACCAGAAAGTATTTGCACATGTGTGCTAAACAATGATAATTGTTCAGACAATCCACCAACACCCCCTGTTCCTAATGCATTTGTTATTGTCGTTTTTTCTCCGGAAGATAGGCATGAACTACTATTGACAATATCATATAATTGAGTTAAATTATCACCCAATCCACCTATGGCATCAGTAAGAGGGTTTTGAAATATACCACCGCGACCTTCATTGACGAAAGTTTCAAAAATACTTTTTTGAGTTGGTGACGCAATAGATCCTGCAGGAATATTTCCCGGATATGCAAATGGATCAGGTATTGCGATTGGTGAAGTTGATGATGGATTTACAGTCATTATTATCCTCTTTCAATTTTATTAACCGCCAGCAAAAACAGTTATGGCTCCTGTAGAAACTATGGAACCACACTCAATCAAATCTCCAACACGCCCGCAGCCGAGACCGTTTATGAAAACTGAAGTCGAACCTATAGCCAAAATGCTATCGTGACAACCTTGATTAGGACAACAATGACTGGCCCAATGATCAGTTTGACGATGAATGCCACGACCTTCTATGAAAACATCAGGACTGGCTGTGTCATTTTGTCTTGAGGGATAGCAATCGTGTCCCGAACAAACATCTGATAGTAATGTTACTGCCGGCATATTATTCTCTGGTTATTTGTAAGAATTTTTCTATTTGCTTTTCTATAATTTCTTTACGATTTGGCCATTTGATGTATATTTTTTCTGGGTTTTTTGCCAAATTATTTAACAAAGGTAAAATCATTTCTTCTACCTTTTTTAATCTATCTCTTATCTCAAGTTCAACAAGACGTTTATGTTCATCAACATCTACTTTAGACAAAAGATTATCTAATTTTTCTTCAAGTTTCTTTACATCTTCAGTTGCAGCAGGTGCAATAGGAGTTGGTGGTATCGTCAATGACTTCAGATACTCCTCTTCATCTACTGCGCTAAAACCAAAATCATTCTCTGCCATGTTTTTTCCTTATGCGTTAAGTCCTGTTTCATAACCACCACCTCTCCATGTCAATAATCTGGGTCTACCAGTTCCTGTCAAATTTCCTCTACGATTAAAACTAATATGCATCCATCCATTGGGAGAGTTTGAAGGAACCTCGTAAATCAATTGATCGAAATTTAAATTTGTAGAGGCCCATTTGCAAATTTCTAGAAGTTCAGCTTTTGATTTACTTGGCCAAGAGACATCGGCAGCTTCTCCTATTCCATGCTGAGCCTGATCTTCACCAATTCTAAATGCACTATTGATACGCATACCTGGATATTGTTTGCGAAGTGGTTCAAGACAGTTTTCAGCCAACGCTTGAAGATTGCAAGCAATTTCAGATTCACTAAACAGTCTAAAGGACTCAGTTCTTTTTGATCGACCCCTTTGAGCATTGATTCTATATGGAAATAAAATTCCAGGTCCTATAGTTAGATTTCTTAATTTATAATTTGCACTAAGATTTTTATCATAATCTGCCTCAGTTAATGGATCGGAAAAATCTCCACAAGTTACTGGAGGCGATGGTTCTGTGTTTGCTTGTTCTGGTGAAGTATCTTTTGGTGCATCATTAGGCACATAATCGGGTGATGCTGAATAATTTGGACTTACTTGTAGATCAACGCCCGCAAAATTGAAAGAGCCGGATCCCCCCGGAACTTGACGTTTTTCAAAAACTGCTGTCTTGGGATCATATTGCTGTTCTTGATATGTCGGCGTATCTCCTGGTGGATTGAAATCAATTCTAGGTGATACAAACTTCATGTTGCCAGTAGAAACAACCTCATATGTTCCTTTTACTGATGTTTTCATGTTGCCGCCAACTTTCAAGTCGGCATCACCTCTTACAAATATTGATCCTCGACCATTGATTGTAATATTGCAATCGCCATAAACAATTACATTATTATCAGACAATACTATTTCATATTTGTCTTTTACTACCTTCATCACACGAGTGCCATCAGGATGCATTTCATCAAAAGTTCCTGTACGATGTGCAATATGCACTCTTTCAGCACCAGGCGTATCGTCCAATTCTACAACATGACCCGATTCAGACTCGTATACATGATTGTATGGATATTGCGCTGCATATTTTGTTTGCGGCTCAGACCAAAAACCTTCACTAGCAGTTAGTATATTTTGTACAGCTGTCTGTTTCTTCACACCAACAATCGTGTCGTCTATTCCTTGATTTCTCGCAAGACGACTAACGCTAGGTTCATTTGCAAAACTGGGAAATCTTTTTTGTGATTCATCCTCAATTATGGCTCCGCTACTATCTTGATTATAAGTTCTCTTTGCAACAACTCTTGGTGCTTGATTTAGAGCAGACGAATCTCTTGGATCTGAAAATCCTTTATCTATTCTCGGTGTTCCTTCAGGAATACCAGGTACAGTGCCAAGCATAACAGGAAATTGTCCGTCGTCGCCATCCATGAAGAAACCAAATATCATTTCACCTTCTTTAGGAGCAACCATACTTGACGTATTAGAACCTAAAGGAACTATTGGATGGGCCCAAGGTAAATCTCTAGTTGGTATTCTATTTTTGTCTTCAGTATGCCAGCCAAATATACGAACTTGACATCTGCCTAAAGATAAAGGATCCTTACGATTTTCAACAACACCAAACCACCACACAAAACCATCAAGACCCATAAAATTATTACGATTTATCATTGCTTCCTCATCATGTCAATTCCTCGATCACTATTTTGTGCTTCAGGATATGATACTGATAAACAGTCCCTTGTTGCTTCAATTATCATTTCGTAACGATGAACATCTATTATGTGTCTTATGGCTGTAATCAAATATCTTCCGCTATAATATGGATTTATGTTTTTACTTCCAGGATCTTTTGTAGAGACAAGTGGTAGATCAAACTCAATTATATCACCAATAGTTAGATATGTGTCTCCAGGAACTACCATTTTCAATTTAAAATAATTCAATTGATTAATTTGAGATATTCTTTGAAGCATCCAAGACTCTACCAAATTTTGCTTTATTGATGGTTGCTTAGAAGATATTGTTGGATCTGTATCATGTCCTCTATTTGTTGGATACATTCTCATAACTGAGTAATAGTTTTCATATATTTTATTTTTCAATCTGTCTTGATACTCATTCTGAAATGAAAATGCCTTTTTATTTTCAACATGTACAGAATTATTAAAGAAGTTTTCATAATTCATTACTGTATCATTTACTTTTAATTTAACAAGATCGACACCTCGTAGAACACTAGAAAACATACCAGACGTTATACCAGATAGAACGTCAAAATTGTTCATGAATTCGTATTTTATTACATCTCGTATTTCACTTACTGAGGTATCATCAGGATAGTCAACGTTTTTGATCTTGTATGTATATTTTCCCTTTGATGATCTTTGAAATAGTGTTTCAAGAGATTTGAAATTATATCCTTGCGTATTTTCATAAAACATAAAATTTGCACCAGAACTTTTTGAACTTGCTGATACTGTTCTTGCTGCAAGCCAACCAATTGCAGCAAATGGATTCATATATGGAATAATGATATCATGAATACCAAATGTCGGCTCTATGTTTTGATTTTGTATTTTTTGCGGAGATACGACCAGTTCTTTGATTAAAATGTCTTTAACTATTTCAGACGTTGTTTTACCCCTATAAGACTTTGAAATGCGTCTTGATGCAGATATGATGTTTTCTTCGGAACAGAAATGAAGCACATAAATTTGATTTGAAGTTGTTGCTGATTTTATTTCACCGCCAGTCATTTTATAAATTCTAAAAATCTTGTCAAAAACAACTTCTCTTTCAGAGCCCGGTTTTCCTACTGTTATTGCAATAAATTCAAATCCCGACAACGGAATTCTTGCAAAAAAGTCTTGAGAATCCGACAATGATATTTGTCCAGAAATTGTAGAATTGTATATGTCTTCAAACATAGATAATTCTATTAATTGTGGATATATGTTTATAAACTCACCATTTGTACTAATGATGTTTAGACTTTTTAAGACAAAACTTTTTTCTGAACTATAATCGTTTTCAAACATTATTTGAAAGCAACTTCAACAATTCATCCTCTAATTGAGGAACATAGATTTTATCTAATATCTTTATATTTCTTTTAGCCTCGTTTGCTTCCTCTTCGTAATCATAATATGAAACAGCATTTTTTGTAGTTACTATTGTAACTGCATTTCCATCTTTCAAATTTACCGTTTCAGTATTTGTTGATGCCAAATTAGCATATGTATTATAATCTAATTTATACTTGTCTATAGTCACTGTGCTTGTAACCGAATCTGTTTTTGTAATTATCTTTTCATAATGATGTGTTGTCGTTTTTGCGGTTGAAATTGAACCGTATTTTGACTCAACATAATCCACGAAATTTTCATATTTTAAAGGCCAATCGTAAAATGGATCAACTATATTGTTTGCTAATAATATTATCCAATGACGGTTTGGATTGTCATAATAATTGAATGCTAAGGATTCTGGCGTATCGTTATCTGTAACAGTATATTTGTAGAATATAAAAGTTTGATTTTGAATACTTTCAAGAATTCTCGTTCTTAAAAATATGTCCGTAACGATCTTGACATTTTTAAAACTTGAATCTACAAGATCATATCCTGTTAGGGGAAAATTTTCAAAATATGCCATTAGTAACCCTTGTCTATTGCTTCTCTGGTTATGAGATTGAGTTCTACAAAACTTAGTCTCATTCGTATTTGCACAGGCATACCATCTTCAAACGTTACAAATGAACCCGAAGATGCATAATCAACTTGCACATCTTCTAAAACACAAGTTGTCATTCGAGGAATATTTGTGTTTTCAACAAATCCACCAGTAGTTTTTCTTAAAAAAGTAATTTCAAATTCTGAAGGCGGAAGAAATAGTACTCCGTTTAAAAGCAGTTCTGGTGCTGAATGTCTTCTAAATTCGTAAATTATTTGCCAAACCATATCGGCTTCTTGACGACTTCTTGGCGCAAAAACAAAATCAAAATTAAATTTTCTTAGTTGAGGGGCTGTATATAATACTTCAATTACAGGATTTATAGCATAACCCATTAGCTGCAAACCAGTTTTTATCGCAGGCGTAACGAAAGTTCTATCAATTCTATTTAACATTGCCGCTCCAGCGAGTAGTGTCATTGCTGTTCCGCCTGCTGCAATTGAACCCAACACCGCAGCTGCAGTTCCTCCAGCAGCAGCAGCGCCAAGTCCCAAATCTCCAGATTGTGATTGTATCTTTGAGGCTGCAGAAGCCGCAAGAGTTCCACTAATTCCTAACTTATCAATAAGACTTGCCTGCTCATATTGCTGTCTATTATCAAATACAACACTATCTGGTACATATAATGAAATTGCTCGTTTTACTCTCTTATATCTTCTTGTCAATCCTAATTGACGAGCTGTTAATCTATCCTGTCTTCTAACTATTGGACCTTTTGCCCCATCGGCAGTCTCTACTTCACCGAGTTCTTGTTCACGGCCTGTTTCTAAATCCTTTGATTTTGTATGAACGTTGATATTGAACAACATGCAATGAGATAGATTTTCCATATCAATCGGATAATTATACGCCGAAAACTTAAATTTGTTTTCAGGAAGAGTTGCTAGAGGTCCAGCACCTTGAGATTGATGACCACCTGCAATATCTCTATCATCTTCTCTTATACTAAATCTATTGGGCTCTGCCATCTAAATATCCTATACTCTTTCCATATATTTATCATGTCGTACAAAGGCCGTTTCATTCCAACAAATAGTAGTAAATATCGCGGGGACCCTACACGGATAATATATCGTAGTCTTTGGGAACGTCGTGTCATGGTCTTTCTTGACGTAAACCCGTCCGTGATGCAATGGTCTTCTGAAGAAATCGTGATACCTTATTTCTCGCCAGTGGATCGAAAAGTACATCGTTATTTTCCAGATTTTTATGTCAAAGTACGCGATAAAGAAGGTAAAGTTCGCGAGATGGTTTGGGAAATAAAGCCCAAAAAAGAGTCAGCACCACCAAAGAAAAGATCGCGTATTACTCAAAAATACATATCCGAAGTTGTCACATGGGGAGTAAACGAAGCAAAGTGGAAAGCGGCTGAAGAATACTGTCTTGATCGGAATTGGCAGTTCAAAGTGCTTACGGAAGAGGATCTAGGAATCAAATAAATATATTCATGGCACTAATAGATAGACTACAAAAAGAATTACAGAAACAGAATCTAGCTGTAAGTTCAAACAAGGCTAGACAATGGATCAAAAATAAAGTTAGAGATCTTACCGGTCTCAGACCAAATACGCTCATGCGTGATTTGAAACGCAAACAAACAACCTTTGATTTAGGGGGAATGTACTTTTTTGTATATAATCCCAAACTAAAGGATAATTTACCATTTTATGATTTATTTCCTCTTGTAATACCCATTGAAACGTACTCGGATGGATTTTTGGGATTAAATCTACACTATTTGGCCCCAGTTCCTCGTGCAAAATTACTTGATGCTTTGAGCGAATTTTCTACAAACGACAAATATGATGATAAGACAAGAATAGCCGCGTCATATCAAATGTTGAAGGGCTTATCTAGCACAGAAGCATTTCGTCCATGCTTGAAAAGATATCTTTCACATCACATAAGATCACAATTCTTGCGTATAAATGCAAATGAATGGGATATTGCAATATTCTTGCCAGTTGAAAGTTTTATAGGCGCAAGAAAACAAAAAGTCTTTTCAGATTCTAGAAAGAAATATCAATGAGTTCATCAGTACAAACTTTCATTTCAAGCATAAACAAATATCATAGTCTACAAAGACAAAGTAGGTTCAAGGTTTTTTTTCCCAGCATACCTAAGTGCTGTCCTACATTAGCAGATCTAACTCTAAGATGCGAATCTGTAGATTTACCCGGAAGATCATTTAACACGTTTGATCATAGAACATATGGTCCAATAATAAAGTATCCAACACAATCTTTTTTTAGTGAAATCACCTTAACTTTTTTATGTTCATCAAATAAATCAGGAAGATTACAAGTTAGAGATGACGGACTGGGAATAAGCGGAAGAAGTATATCCAGTCCGCCTTTTACGGGAATGGACGAAAAAGTCACTTTTGAAAATTGGATGAATTATATAAATTCTTATCCATCAAGATCTAGCACTCCACAAAATCAAGTGTATCATAACTTTAGATATAGAAATGATTATGTTGCACCAATCAATATAATTTGTTATGATACCTCTGACGTAGCATCATATATGATGGATTTTGAAGAAGCATATCCTATTGTAGTTAGTCCAGTTTCAATGACTTGGGGTAGTGAGGAAGTTGCTAGAGTTTCTGTAACGTTCACATATAAGTATTTTAGATACACGAACATGTGCGAGTGCAAAACCGAAGAACCCATACTATACGCAACAACACAGCAAGAGGTTCCTAGAAAATCTGAAGCACAAAGACAAGGTCCTCCAATTACTCCGGAAACTGCTGAAACTCTTCCACCACAAACCAGAGAACAGGGTTTGCTGGAATTGGAAGGATTTCCGGTTAATCCGTCTCTTCCTGGACAACAACCGAATCAATGAAAACATGATTTTGATTTCATGAAAGGATTATAATATGAAATTACCCAAAATTGATTTGCCAACTTATGATTTTGAAATACCTTCTTCTGGTAAAAAAGTAAAATTTAGACCATTTTTAGTCAAAGAACAAAAAATTTTGCTAATAGCACTAGAGTCTGGTAAAGAAAAGGATATCGTAGATGCGGTAAAACAAATAGTTTCTAATTGTATTATCGACAAAGATTTCAAAGTAGATGAAATGTCAACATTTGACATCGAGTATTTTTTCATTCATCTAAGAGCAAGATCAATTAGTGAAAAAGTTTCACTATCTTTTAAATGCAAAAATATGATTGAAGATGAAGAGTGTGGTCATTTGATGGAATTTGAACACGACATTCTAACTGCTACAGTTGAAAAAAATCCAAATCATGAAAAAACAATATTCTTTACAAAGGATATAGGTGTTGTAATGAAATATCCAACATTAAGTTTTGGTGAAATAGGATTAAAAAGTAATAAGAAAAGAAATGTTGAAGATGCTTTGGAATCAATTATTAATAGCATTGACTATATTTTTGACAAAGATAACATATACTACTTAAAAGAAATGAAAAAAGAAGAAATTCTAGAATACGTTGAAAGTATTCCTAAAGCAAGTTTTGATAAGATTCAAAACTTTTTTAATACAATTCCATATGTAAAGTCTATCATAGAACATAAGTGTGAAAAATGTGGTTTTGATCACAAGATACCATTGGAGGGCCTAACAAGTTTTTTCGAATAAGCCTTGGTCATGAAACGCTAGCGAACTATTTTCAAACAAATTTTTCAATGATGCAGCATCATAAGTATAGTTTAACAGAACTTGAAAATATGATACCTTGGGAAAGAGACATATACACAGTATTATTGATACAGTATATTGAAAATGAAAATCAAAGATTGAAAGACTTAAACGCAGCAAGAAAAAAGTAAATGATCAAGGACAAATAAAGCAGGAAAAATAGATGGCAAGAAGACGCAATACAAACACGCGCAGAGTATCATTTCAGGGTAAAAGCCCCTTCGCAGAAGGAAGTACCGCTGCTAAAATTGACTATGCAATAACAAGAAAAGTTAGAAGTGCATACACAAAACTTTTTGGCTCTGAATTTGAGCCGTTATATCCAGATAGACAGACAAAAACATCAAGTTCAAGTCCAACAGGAACCTCTAGAGAAGTTGAAGCATTTAGACAAAATGCAACAAATGCACATGTTAAAAATGTAGATAGACAATTGGGTGAAATAAAAGGTATCTTGACAGAAATGTCAAAGACACTAAAGGAAATAAAAACAGCGGTTGAAGAAGGTGGCGGGGGTGGAATATTAGAAACACTCTTTGGCGGAATGAGAAGACTTCTTCCTGGAGGCCATGGTGGTGGTGCGAGTGCAGCTATTCCTGGTGGTAGACCAACTTCAGCAATGATTCCTGGGGCACAAAATTCATCAGCAATGAATCTTGTAGAAGGCTTAAATGATTTTATGAATCCTGCCGTTCAAGAACTAGAAGCAATAAGAGAAAAATTAGAATCTCAAAATACAATAGCAGTAAAGTTCTCAAAGTCATCAGATTCGGCAAAAGATCTAGCCGAAATTGCTAAGAATATTGGAATAATTGAAAATCAAACATCAAAAATTGATCCATCAAAACTACCTCCGGGCTGGAAACACGATCCTAGTACTGGAGCAACTTATCTTGATAAGTCTAACTTTACAAAAGTTCCAATAGAACTATCTGGCGGACTAGGTGTTCGTGAAATGCCAAAATCCGCTCAACCCACAATTCCTATACAACCAGCCGTGCCTGGCGGAAGTGCAGTAATTCCACCACAGCCCGTTCAGCCAATACAGCCATCTCAACCCACACCACCAGTTGAACCAACAAATAGAGCAGATAGAGTTGGTGGAAGAAGAGGCAGTGATCATATAGGATATGGACACAGATTAACAGATGAAGAACTAAGAACAGGTAAAATAAAATTACCTGATGGAACAGAGTTGGATGTAAACAAGGGAATAACGAAAGAAGATGCCGAAAAATTATATCAAAGTGATAGATCAAAACTCGATGACTTGACAAGAAAAACTCTGAAAAATAAAGGAATTGATCTAGACAAACTACCACCACATGTACAAGATGTGATGAAAGACCTAGGGTTTAATGGACCTGCAATATTCAATAAAAATCCAAAGATAGTTGAAGGATTAAAAAAAGGTCAAACAACAGGCGACTACGGCGATCTTGCTGAAACTGTTAGAGGTTCGATGCACACAGCCGATGGAAAAGTATTAGGTGGATTAGTAAAAAGAGCAAATGATAGGGCAGATGCAATATTAGATCCAAATAAAAAACTCGATACAAAAAAGTTTGAAGGTCTTGAAACGGAATTATATGATCCATTAGTTCCTAAAAATAAAAGAACAAATAACTTACAACAAGCACAGGCACAATCACAACCGTTTGTTGGTCCTGCAAATAATTTTGGAAAAATAACTTTACCATCACAACCACAATTACCCGTTTCTCCGGTCATGGATCCGAATACAGGAAAAATGGTTCCAATACAACCAAACACATCTTCTGATGGATCGATTCAACCTTCAACAGGATCTGGTCCATATAGACCACAACACATGCAGAACTTACCACCGGATTTTGATCTTAATAAAATGCCACCTAGTGGTCTACCAGTACCGCAATCTCGTCAGACAGGTCCAGTTCTTGGTGCGATGGAAGCACAATTAGCGGGCGCAAGAGACGAAACTCAAGCCGGCGGTGCACCAACAATAATAAACAACACAACAAATAATGCACCTTCGATTGGTGCTGGTGCTCAACAAGGACCCGTTGCAAGTATTAGAAATGAAGAAAGTTCTCTTGTTAGAATGCAAAACATGATAGCAGCTGGTGCGCTGTCATAAAAAAGAGGGGAGTTTTTGCTCCCCTCTTCCATATTGACTCAGTCTTCCCGAGCCAACTTCTCAAACAACTTCATATCATCGTCGTCATCATCTCCACTCCAAGGCGGAGTCTCCTTTGAAGATGACTTTTCATCTGAAGCCTTTGTCTTTGGTGCAGGCGCTGCACCATCAAGACCAAGAACACGATTCAACTTGGTCTTGAGTTCGTCATAACTCTTGAAGTTCTTCGGATCAAGGAATTCCTTGAGTGAATATTCCATCTTCCAAAGTTTCTCAAGTTTCGCATCATCACCATCATAAAGTGCTGAAGACTTCTCAAACTCGGACTTATCGTAATTTGGATAACCTTCAAACTTACGAACCTTCAACTTGAAGTTTGCACCAGCCCAGAAATCAAAAGGATTGGTTGCCTTCTCGTCATCAAACTGAGGATTCATTGCTTCGGTGATCTTGTCAAAGATCTTCTTGCCAAACTTGAACAAGAATACCTTGCCCTCGTTGTCTGGATTCTTCGTATCGCTAATGACAAGAATGTTGGCGATATACTTCAAGCGACGCTTCTGCTTGCGAGCAATCTCCTTGTTAGCCTCAATACCAGAATTCCAAAGAACCGAGTTATGCTCAGACACAGGATCTTTCTGACCCAGAGTCGTCAACGAATTCTCAATGTACCAGCCGCCAGGACCCTGGAAGCCATGATCAAAGATACGAACCCAAGGAAGCGCATCATCACCATCAACTGCTGGCGCAGGAAGAAAGCGAATGGTCGCAAAGCCGTTACCAGCCTTATCAAGTTCTGGCTTCCAAAAACGTGTATCTTCAGAAGAATTTGTTGCGGGAGCGTTGAGTTTCTCTAACTCGCGTGCCAGCTTGTCAATCGAACCGCTGGACTTCTTTAGTGCTGCAAATGTAGACATTGTATTTCCTTTCGTATGCGTTGTATGTTTTGTATATCAGCTTGTTCACATGATTCATAATAATCACTATTATATATCATGCGTTGAATTGAAGTCAAGAACAAAGTTCATTTTTGATGATCTTTTTCATGCTCTCCAAATCAATTCTCTGCAAAACAAATGGAGTATACTTCTCGCATTTGAATGCAAAATCGGGCCATATGATTTCGTCCTTGATGCGACGATTCCACATGGGTAAAAAGTTTATCACACCATTAATGATCACAAGAGTTTCCAAAGAAATATTCTCTTGCATCACCATAGTCAAGAGCGGAGGATAAGAATCACCAGGATCAAGAATCCTATCCACAGTACATTCATTATCATGCGCCCAATCTAAAATCTTTTTCAAGTCCTGCTTGAAATTGTATGTCAATGCTTGAAATCTTTTTTGATACTCAATCAAAATATCTTCTGCTTCTGGCTCAAGAAGAGCCAGCGAATACAATGAACTGTTCGTTCTCAAAACAAGTTGATTGTTCTTTGAATATGATACACTATACAATACATTTGACAATGACAAATCAATGAATGTATCACGATCATACATCTTGGCCAATCTATAGAAAGCAAACTTGTCCCTTCGGGCAAGAAACGCTTTCTCGGTTATTTTCACGCTTCCACCACTCTTGAAGTAGTTGAAACTCTTGCGAACAAAGTGAAGTCTGATCGCCTGAAATAACTTGTATGCTTCTATAGCAACAATTTTCATACGGGAAGCGTATTACTCTTTGGAAGAAGATTGAGCTGTGATGCATCATATGCAATCTTGGCCTTGAGCGATTGATTGATGAGATTTGTCACAGACTCAATCTCCAATGAATTGACCTCACAAAAATGCGTGATGGCATCAATGTAGTTTAGGTCTTTTTCCTTCACGATGCTTTCAATGTTTTTGGCAAAGGAAAGCATTTCATCCTTAGTGGGCATTACATGGACCTCAAACGATAAAAGATATGATCATCAATACGCACAGTACGTTCAACCTTCTTCCACTTTGACCAATCTGGTCTCACATAGTGAGCATGAAAGAAAACCGCACCATATGTAACGTCTTGAATTTCATTATACTCTGAAAGTAACTCGTTTGCAAGGGCAATTGATTCAGCCCACGCAATCTGCTCGTCGTAGTTCTTGTTATTTGCAGGATTCTTCTTTGCATTTGCTGTGCAAACCCAAGAGAACTGGCAACCTTGAAACACGACCTTGCAAACGCTGTCATGCCATAGACCAGCATTGACACGATTGATCACGACAAAGCCAACCGCAATCTTTCCATCAAGGGACTGATTGCGAGCCTCCCAATATATCGCCTTAGCCAAACACTCTCTTTCCTTCGGATCAACATATACCATCTTGATCTCAGGCTCTTCCAGCTTATACTCGCTAAGATCTGGAAGTTCGTGTCTATACTCATAAACCTTGTCTGTGTCGGGTAATTGAGCATAGGCTTTTGGCGCAGTATCGTATGGATACTGTCTCAAAGCAAGAGTGCTAGCCAATAGGACTAATCCTATTGCCAGTAGTTTCTTCATGGTAATTAGTCGCGTGTTGCTAGATAGCAAACATAATTTTCCGTGCCATACTGTCCATAAGAAAGTTTATAGACATTCTTCTGCTTCTTGGCACGATTCAAATTGACCGAACGCAGATTCTTATAGGTGCATTCGTTATCAGTTGCGAAAGACAATGGTCGCATAACATAGCAAGATACTTCAGTCATCGTGATTACTCCTCTACGATTTATGAAAGTGGTGGGATTCTGTTGCCAGGTCCCCACCGAACCCCGTTCAGGCTGCTAGAGCCATCTCAGATGCGTAATTATCGTTTGCATCTATTGTTTGGACTAATTGACGGTCGTTCCTTACCGATTACCTCCGACAACCTTTACGCATCTGTCGATCCCTTACATCCCCATTAGTAGATACAATGCTCATCACCTTTATCGCGACTATTATGTGATGGGTTGCACTCTGTTCGCGTGTGCCATGCAACTAGCCCCTCACATTGTATCTACTGGTGGAGATGCCGGCATTGAAGCCGGGTCCAGCCTGCTTATTGCGTCGTCATCAACAGCAATATCCATAGTATAATCTAATATTTAGGGATTGTCAAGAACTGAAATAAATTCCATCTTGTACTTGGTCAAGTCCGCTTGAATGCAACTAGGTTCAGTCTCATTGGATGCAAACAACAGCACACCAAGATTTATTTCCTGACCAGTTCTTTCCTCAAACGCAAGAGAATATGCGGATAACTGCATGAAATACTTCTTGACCTTATCCATGCTGGAATCAACTTCAGACTTCGTAGTCTTGAAGTCCATGATTGCAGGATGCCCATCAAATGTACCAATGACATCGCATCGTCCGGCAAATTGATATGTGTCACAATACAACTGTGCTTCAATCGCATAAATCTCATCTATCCGATCAATATACTTGCACAATTCTACAAACATGCCTTGAACATCCGGCATGTGTCCACGCATCGGTCTTTCTTCATTCAATAGATATCGCTCACATATTTCATGAAGATTGGTGCCACGACGAGCAGATACTTTGGAAACACGATTTACTTCTTCTTCACCAACTCTCTTTTGCCACTCACGCAAACTTTCGTTTGGTAGACGCGAGAGAATGGTAGTGACGGAAGGATACACATTACCTTCTGGAGTCTTGTAGTGTCTCCTTCCGTCAATATATTCTTCCGTCAACTGCGGAAGATTCACAAATGCATGACGAAACTTCTTCATTACTGTGCCAATGAAAACAAGAAGTTTAGGAAAATCAATCCAATTGCCAAATATGTAAAGACGCACATCCAAGCATTGAATGCATTTGGCCAAGTGAGCATGATTGTCCTCATTAATTGCATGATCATCCAAATGATCAAAGGCGCAGCATAAATCAACATATCAAACGTATCCTAACTCCAGTTTGGAAATAATGTATGATTTGACAAGTGCGGAACGAACAATGTCTTCCTTTCCGAACTCAATCTTTTCAAAACAAGACATTTTATCAAGAATATTCATGAATGTCAAGAGTCCTCGCTTTTCCTCATGCTTGGCCAAATCAGTTTGCCTAAAGTCACCACAGAAAACAATACGACAGTTGTTTCCAACGCGAGTCATCACAGTATCCAATTCCTGACCTATCATGTTCTGACATTCGTCAACAATGATGATCGCATCATTGAATGTAACACCGCGCAAGAATGATGTCGTATTGAAATCTACAAGTCTCTTGGTCTTTAGAATCTCATATCCATCACCACGACTGAAAAGATCATCGCAAATCATCTTGTATGGATCTTCATAGACTCTGGCTTTGTCTTTTGCAGTTCCTGGAAGAAATCCCATGTCGCGTGATGGAACGACACTTCGTATGATGACTATTTGTTTGTATCTTGATTTGTTTAGCACCTCGTTTAGTGCAAGATAGAGAGAGATATATGTCTTGCCTGTGCCTGCGACGCCGTGTAGAAGAAGGTGCTTGCCCTGCTCAAAGGCCTTGAATGTTGATGATTGATTGAGTGTTAGTGGAGAGATTGTTCGTAGAGAGAAATGATTTTGCTGTTGCTGGTTTTGCAGTCTCTTCTTTTTCTTTGACATGTACGCCTCTCTGAAATGACAAAGAGGATCCTGCATTTTCGCGAGATCCTCTTTTGGTGTTGAATACTGTTCTATACACGGGAGAAATGGGACTAATCACTCACCACTCTCTCGGAATACCGAATTTGGAATTGATCTTGTTTCCATGAATCTTTTCCTTCATGCGACCAATAACTCCTTTTTGGAAATCGGCTGGCGGCTTCGTGATTCCAAGATGAACTGAATCGCCGATAGACATTTTCGTCACAGCCTGCTTGATATGCTTGTTCTTCTTTAGATACTTTTCCTTCTCAGCGATGGACATCTGCATCTCAAAGATCTCACCAGTCTCTTCATTGATGAAGTCATACGTTGGCATTATATAATCCTGGGTTAGAGTTGAACATGCTATTATTTATGCTTATTATTTCTTTGTGGCTATTTCTGCAACTTTAGGATAGATTTCTCTCCAAGAACCGCCACCATAAAGTTTTTCGGCTTCATCCAATTTGGACACAAGCATGTCTTTTGCTTGTATTGAAGGTTGAATATTTGAACTACTTAGCCAAGAATTTAATTCGTTTAAAACAACTTCACCAGAAAATACAGTATCAGCTCTAACCAATTTTAACATTGTCTCTATTTCTTTTTTAAAAGAAGAAAACCATTCTATTGGACAAAGTTGTTTTGGAAAATTTACTACAGATGAAGGAAACCATATTGGTATTTTATTCATTTTTTTTGAGGTTAGTTTTACAAAAGCACCAACACCACACATACTTTCTAGAGTTAAAGGTGTTACAGTAAGGGCGGCACCCATTGTTAGCGGCAAAGAACCAAGTCTCATCCAATTTTCTTTCATGAGATTCCAATCACAGCCTTGTCTTTGCCACTCTTGTTGAGCACCAATTCCATCAATACTACATCTTAGCATGACTGTATTATTTTTTGCAATAAGTTTTTGCAACAAATCAGTTTGTTGTTTCCATTTGTTTTCGGGTGTGTTTATGTTTGTATTAAATACTATTCTTGTGTCTTTTAAATTTAATTGTTCAATAAGTTCGTACAAATTATTGTCTAAAAATGGTTCACCACCTGTAAATGTTATGCCACGACCTTTGGTAAATCTGGGCATTTCTCTATTCAACCAATCAACAAATTGTTGAAAAACTTTTTTATAATCAGCAGTAGACGTAAAATTACTCATAAATTTTTTATCATATTGTTGTACCGTAGGAACACCATTTATGTCATTTTTAACATAAGATCCTTTTCTCTGGGCCCAAATAGTACTAAATGGAGCATCACAATATCTACATGCTAAATCACAAATATTACTAAGTTTTATTTCTAAAATATCTTTATTACCAAATTCACTGGAGTCTTTATATGTTTTTAAAGAATGATGACGAGGACTTAGAAATCCAGAATCTTCTAATTTCCAACAAAAATGACAGTCTTTATGTTTTATATTATTGCTAGCTGCATGTCTACGATCCTGCATTTCTGCACCATTGAACCAATCAGCACCAGCAGCCATGGTCCTTGGAGTGGTGTGACAACACATTTTCCAAACAAGTCTATCTAACTCTACGAAGTAATAATCATAGTTTCTCGCACAAAAAGTAGAACTCATTCTATATTTCCAAAAAATAATACAATTTATTTATTGTACCATGACGGTACATCACGCTTCTTCCACGCAGCCATTCGTGCCTTGGCTCCACGATAATAATTGTGATATGATGCAATGCTGTCACCATTCACCTTGTATTCATCTGGCATTGCAGGAGTTGGCTGCGTAAACTTATTCACAGGAATATTTGCAGGAGCAAATTGCAAATATGGAACAAGTTTACGACAGACATGTTCCTTCTCATAACGATACGAATATTCGTCCATCAGGCATGTAAACAAATTGAAAAGCCAACTGTAGTTTTCATTGTTTTCTCGCGACCAAACCGCAGATGGATGATTCATGTGCGTAGCCTGATAGACAATTGCATCACGATCATTTGGAAAACGCGAATCATTTGGCAATGACCAACGCTTGATATTACGCCAACGTGCAGGAGACGATCCTGCAATAAGACGTTTTTCAGTCGTCGGCGTGCCATCAATTACGCGATGAGCAGTGGAAAGCAACTGTGCGCTTTCCAGAATCATCTTTACGCAATGCTTGTCAACATGCCACTCGGCACATTGAACGGGATCATGGGAGAGATAGAAGATATTCATGGTTATAAATATATCATAGTTGAGAGGGAATGTCAATCATGGAAGAACAGAACGAACAAGAAAACAACACCGAACTTTTGTTGGAACAAGAACTCAATGAGCAATTCATGGGCAAATCAGATCTTGTCCGTTCAATGCATGTCGTTCTAGCCAATACATTCAGCATGTATCTACTTGCACACAAGTATCATTGGAATGTAGAGGGTCCTTTCTTCTCATCATATCACGATTTCTTTGGAAAACTATATGAACAGATCTTTGAAGAAATTGACAAGACAGCAGAACAAATTCGTGCATTGGGAAGTTATGCACCAGGCACATTCAAGGAATTTGAAATGATGTCGACCATGTCAGATTCTTCAGAAGTGCCTGGCCCAAAAACAATGTTTGCTCGTCTATTTGCTGCAAACACCTCAACCCATGATTCGTTGATTGCTGCCAGAAGTTTTGCCGAGAGAGATAGTAACTTCGGTCTTGTCAATTACCTAGAAGATCGCCTCGACAAACATGCAAAAATTGGATGGATGCTCAAAAGCCACATGGTTGGCCAAGACATCTCAATGAACATCCGTCCAACAGACTGATTACTTCGTATCCCTATCGTGCGATACTGACATGTTGTCATCAGCACGATCAGAACCACCCGCACTATACATGATAGAAGAATCATCAATTATGTCCTCAGCAGGCGCATCGGGATCATCAAGAAAATTATCCTTTACGACCTCAACATCATCAACCCAAGTGAATCCTGCTGAACGAAGAAACTGAGCAAGATGATATGTGATATTCGTCATCTCTTCAGCTTCAAACTCATATGTCACAGTTGCTCCAAGAGCATCATTCGTATCATCAATGCACTTCAAGATATACTTTGCCATAATATTTCTCCTCACTTTACTTTGTTTAGTTCATCTTCAACTATTGCAGAAGTTACTGGATAGTAACCGTCCTTGATGTTTACTTCTTGTCCCTCTTTAGAAAGAATGAACTTGATGAATTCAAGTCTCAGAGGATCCATCTTTTGGGTTGGATTCTTGTTTACATAGACAACGAGGAATCTTGCTAGAGGATAGTCGCCACTCAGCACGTTTTCTTCGGTTGCCTCAAAGCATTCGCTTCCTGGCTTGCTTGCAATTGGAACTGCGCGAACGTCAGCAGTCTTGTACCCAATACCAGAATAGCCAATTCCGTTTTTATCAGATGCAACTCCTTGCACCACCGTAGAACTTCCTGGCTGTTCCTTTACAGAATCCTTATAGTCGCCATTGAATAGAGCGGTTTCCTTGAAAAACCCATAAGTTCCAGATGCAGAGTTTCTACCATAAATACTCATGACTCCTGCGTTGGTCACACCAACTTGAGACCAGTTAGTAATATCCCCTACATAACCGCCGCGACGATTCTTGGAGAAGATGGCGTCAACTTGCTGAAGGGTCAAGCACTTGATTGGATTATCCTTGTGAACATAGACAGCTAGACTGTCAAGGGAAACATTGATAGCTGTGGGCTTATAACCAAACTTCTTTTCAAATGCATCAATCTCAGCGCCTTTCATTAGGCGACTCATTGGACCAAACTGAGCTGTTCCTGCTACGAGAGCTGGTGGAGCAGTAGAAGAACCTTTTCCTTCAATTTCAATCTGAACATTTGGATAAACTTTTCTAAAACCTTCAGCCCAAAGTGTCATCAGATTGTTGAGTGTATCAGAACCGATTGACTTAATGGTTCCTGATACAGCTGGTACCGATGAGTATGCTTTCAAGTTTGGATCTAATGTTTGAGCGTAAACGGACGCACTAAAGAGAACTGATAGTGTAGAGATTATGATTTTTTTCATTGACCACTCCTGTTTGAAGGAAATAAGTGCCTCACCAGTATGTAGGCCTCATTCAATGACAAACCAAACTCCCTGGAGATAATTTCATGGAACTGTAATCTAGGCTCGGGCATCACCATCCATGCTCGCCACATCTGATAGATGCGACCATCCTGACGATCCGAGATCTTGTTCATGATGCGATCAAATTCAGTCACCATTCACCGACCTGCTTTTTCAGACGATAATAATCGTCAGCCAACTGTTCCAATGACAAAGACTCGCCATCAGGAAATGTAAATGCAAATTCAATTTGATATTGCAGCTGAAGCCTCTGCTTTTCAAGAAACTCAATCTCCGCGACAGCATTGTCCAATGACTGCTGATATGCATGAATTGCTTTGGACAATTCTCGCAGATTGTCCTTGATCTGTGTATTGGTTCTGACTAGAGGAGAATTATCGTGTTTCAACATCAAAACGCCCCATCGTTATATTCTTCTGTCCACGAATCTCCGAATTTCTATATGACCAGCATTGACCATTGCTGTCAAGAAAACAAACCCAAATAAGATCATGCTCAGGACCATAATCAATTACCATCATGGCCTGAGCATTACCCTGCGGTGTGACAACAGGAATGGAAGGATGCAGCTGGACGATCATTCTGCGACCAGCTTGTCTTCCACGATCTTGACCTGGGTCAGCTTCGGTAGAACACCGCCAACATCACCAGAAGAATTAGCCCAGCCATACTTAGTATAATCTCGACCCCCATCAATGAATACGGATCCATCATTGCTCCTCCTATAATCATGTCTATATCTGGACACTACAACTTCGCCATCGTTCGCAACAACACCAAGCATCGGCTGCTCAGTCACCGAAATCGCATTGGTAATGTACACGCCAACATCACGACGAAACACACCAAAGTAATGTGAATGTCCCTTGGACACATCAGGATTCGGCTGATAGAAAACATCTACAGGAGTATCATTCCAGCTTCCGTCGCGACGCTTCGTGCAGAAGTATCCGACATATGTTCCGCCGTAGTGCTCCTGAACCATCTTCAGTCCATTTTTGGAGAAATGGAATCCTTCGGTGGGCTTGATGAAGTACTTTTCCATGGTACATTGAACCTTTCACGAACCATATCAATGAATCTATTATAGTCAATGCGATCAGCGCCGTCAAGGACTTTTTTCTGGGGATTTTCGCATTCACCCAACATCACCAAAATTTCCATGACGACGAGTTTGGTATAAAACTCTATGCTTGGTTCTGGACAAATGGAATCGGAGTATTCTCGGCAATACCATCTCTTGGAGATATTATCATAAACGAATAGGTCTTGCCTTGGATCCCTTAGGATCTTGTCTATGTTTATGTTCATGTTCTGAAATCCACATCATTGGAGTGTCTGTATGTTTCATCAGATACATGATATACGAAATTATTTAGCGAACAGCGTCACTCATCATCAAATGGCAAATAACCACTGTACTCGGTGACATAATGCAGAGCTGCTTCTTCGGCACGATCACGGCTCTCAAATACAAGCCGCTTCTCTTCCTCAATCCCAGCCTCATACAAATGAACCACATAGTTCTTGTGCAGGTTGGAAATCACTTCAACAATTCTATAAGATCTCATTTCAACTTCATCCCTGGCTTGCCAATCATCAACTTGGTGTGCCACGCATCACCAATCTTTCTCTGATAAAAATGATCTCTATATTCTGGATGTCTTTGTAACTCAGGATCATTCTCTGGTGGGCGACGAATCTCCTCACCTGGAGACAAATGCTTGTGTACATGATGATATGGAACAACATGCTTGCCCAACTCATCTGCACCAACTACTCTCTTGGTGAATGATAGAGCAGCGGAAGATCTCTCGCCATATGCACGACCACGCTTCAGATCATCACGAAAGATCTCAGCAACACCCTTTTTACCTTCTTCCGAACCATCGGAAGCAGTAGCAACGGACTTGCGCCCATCCTTGTCCTTGTAGAAGACAGCAGAGACGATCTTGCCACCCTTCTTCTTCAGCTTCCACATCGGAATGTTCTTGATCATGTCGTGCTTGTCGCGGAAGCCAGAGCCATGAATGCCTCCGATCTTCTCATAAGCCTTCTGCAGCATACCATGAACCTCATCAGCATATTGATGCTTGCGAGGATCATCATGCAACAAATTGACGAAACGCTCTTCTAGAAATCTTTTGAATGTATCCATACGAATATTTATGCATCGTATGGAATTCGCGTCTCCCTCTCCTGATGCCACTTGACATGCGAGGTCGGAAAGCCATCGCGGAACCAACCCTCAAGGAAGTCCTCGCCAAAATCCACAGCGTCTTCCTTCGTCGCGAAGAAATCTTCCCACACGCAATCATCTCCCTCAAAGAGGAAGATTTGGAAACCACAGCGCCCAGGAAACTCCTCAAGCACAGGATCAATATCGTAGGACCTACTAGACATTTTCAAAACTCTCCATGGTAGGAAAAGACATGTCCAGTCCATTAGACGGAGACCATGTCGCGATAACTCGCCCATCGCGCTTTACAGTAGCAGTAAAGTTGTGTGTGCGAAGATGATCCAGAACATCATGAAAATGCGCGAACTCAGCGTCCGCGCTTTCCAGATTGGTGAAGTGTATCGTGTACATCATGCTGTCATTATGCACCAAACTATTGGAAATGTCAAGCGTCTTTATTACCGCACAAGTCTTTTCCAGAATGCATGAAACACAGCGCGGAAACACCATCAACCTGAGGTGTCCAGACAGATGCATGATTCCAACAATCCAACTGATCGCACAATCCAAGGATATCCTTCATCTTGCGATAATCCTTCGCCTTCAATGCTGCGACCAGATCATCCTTCAGATTTAGATCAAACTCATTGGAAATCGTCATGCCATCAGCACACAGTGGAACATACGCAGACGTATCCAGTCCAAGACGAGTGTAGATCAGATATCGAAAAGAACCGCCATCTTTCGCATGATCCACGATATGCTTCATGACCCATGCGACCAGAGCAATCTTCGTCTCCATGTCAGTCGCGTCTACTTTTTCCCGAATCCAGTTTTCCACGTTTCGTCATCCTCTCAATGCGAACCAAGCATTCTGCCATTATAGACAACCGCTCGTTCTTTGTCAAGCATGTCCACTCGGCAATCTCGCGGCGAGTGCGCCCACATCCAATGCAATGCGTCGTCTTCTCGTCAATCACGCAAACCTTGACGCAGGGTGTTTCCATCTTACGCACAAATGCTTCCCGTAATCGTCATGATGAACCTATCCTCATATCCAAGATTTGCAGCCGTGTGCAGTTCATGCGTATCCCATGTCACGATTGAACCCTGCTCCAAATGGTAGAATGGAGTGTCCTCAACGATCAATACATGACCAAAGCGCGGTTCCGTCAATGTAATCCAGATTCGTATGACATCAATGCCATTCATGGAATCCTTTGGAACGTATTCGAGATTTCCATTGTTGTCCACGAGATTGTACTTGTAGTTGATGTAATAGTCCTTGTGTGGAATGTGTATTTTTCCCGGAGAAGAACGCTTTACGTCAATGCGACAATCCTCACGACGCAACTTGAAATGATCCAGAATTTCCTGTGGAACCAAAGCATCAATCTCAGCCGACGTATAATTCGTGTATCCAGATTCCTGATGATTTTCATAGTGCTTCAGAATCAGGTATTCTCGGTCATCAGCAAACATGCTGCGATCCTTGATCGCAGCTGACTCCTTGATTCCACCTTTTGTGCGACTAATGGATGATAGAGTTCCATTAGGTCCAATTGGATGTTTATGTAGACCTGGCATCACCTCTTTTGTGCGACTGACAAACGCAGGTGTACCATCACGATCACCTCGCGTCTCCTCGGCAGATTCCATGGAGATCGCACATGCAATCAACTTGTCGCATGTCTCCTTGTCCATTTTCAATTCATGCAGCTTCATTTCATTTTACCTTTCTTGCAAGTTCCTTGTATCCAGCTGGCGTCGGATGAACACCATCCTTGGATATATCTGTAATTGGCACGACCAAGTCACCACGCATGTCAGCGACCTCACGCACCACGTTTCGTATCTCGGGCTTTATCGCGGGCAATATCCAAAACACGAGATCGGCACGAACCTTCTCGCGGAGACGCATCAGTTCATACTTGGTAACCTTATCGGACCAATCATTGGAGCCAAGGGATATGACAACGACTTGTGCAGACAAATCCTTGTTCAGGTATGTACGATTCCATTTCTCCGATGTCCATCCGACATGTGCATATGACGCACATTCAATGCGATGCTGCTGTATGCCAACAGCAATGGAATCACCCAAGATCAAGCACTCTATCATTCCTTCCTCCAATAAAAAAAAGGAGGCTCCACGACTGTAGAGCCCCCCACAATCTCACATGTTACTTCTTGGCAGCTGGCGCTGGTGTCTTCTTTGCATCAGCATTCTTCTTTGGTGCCTTCTTCTTGTTGGCAGCGTCAGTCTTCGCAGCAGGAGCCTTTGGTGGATCAGCAGCCAAAGCAACACCAGTATTCAGAGCAAAAATCGTAGCAATAGCAAATGCGAGTGTTCTCATGTGTATTCTCCATTGAGAGACATGTAAGGGGAACATCCCCTATACCTATCTATAACGCAGCGTACCATCACCAGAATCCATTACAAACCATTCATGAACCACTTGTAATATCCTGCTTCAGAGCAGTCAAAACAATGTTGAGTGTTTCCAAAACAGGAATATACACTTCATTCCAGACCGGACCAGAGACACGAGGCGTGACTTGATGGCTGACGGGTGGAGCTGAACTAGATGCTCGATTCCAGACCGGATCGTTGACAGAATTCATGAGTTCACATCCTGCTTCAGAGCAATCAAAACATTATTCGGCTCCCTCCAAACAGGCATATAGATTTCACTCCTGATTCTATCCCAGAAGGGATGCGACACTTGACGCCAGATGACTAGAGTTGGAGTTTGAACCCAAATCATACTCTTGACAGAATTCATAACGTATCTCCGACTTGATCCCGAACTTGATTCCAGATTTGATTCTCGACTTGATCCAAGACTTGATCCTCGACTTGATTCCTGACTTGAAGCCAGACTTGAAACCAGACTTCTCGATCAACATGTTTCATGATTGATACCAGACTTGAGCCCAGATTTGATTCATGACTTGATTCTCGATTTGATCAAAGACTTGATGCCAGACTTGATGTCCGTCTTGAATCCTGACTTGATCCCAGACTTGATTCCTGACTTGACGCCAGACTTGGTCATGAACTTGATCTTTGACAGACTTCACAACGTATCTCCGTCTTGATTCCAGACTTGACCCCAGACTTGAGACAAGACTTGATTGGAGACTTGATTCCCGACTTGATCCCTAACTTGATACCAGAATTTAGACTTGACAGACTTCATGATTGAATCCTGATTTGATACAAGACTTGATTCCAGGCTTGATGATCCTCGACTTGAAGGAAGACTTGATTCCCGAATTGATCACAGACTTGATTCCAGACTTGGAGCCAGGCTTGATGCTGATGCCAGATGACTGGATGTGGAGTTTGAACCCAAATCATACTCTTGACAGAATTCATGATTGATTCCTGATTTGAATCCGGGCTCGATTCCCGACTTGATCCCAGACTTGAAGCCAGACTTGATTCCCGGCTTGATCACAGACTTGAATCCCGACTTGATCCCAAACTTGATCCCAAACTTGATTCCAAACTCGATCCCAAACTTGATTCCAAACTTGATCTTTGACAGAATTCATGACTTATACCTGACTTGATTCCAGACTTGAATCCAGACAATCCAGACTGGATTCCCGGCTTGATCACAGACTTGAATTCTGGCTTGATCCCAAACTCGATCCCAAACTTGATCTTTGACAGAATTCATGAGTTCACATCCTGCTTCCATATCTCTTGAACACAGCTCCAGCTAACAGGATGAATCATTGATGAAACACCATTCAAAACATCCATGTTGCTATCAAATTTGAACCCTCTGAACCCTACATTCATCCATATATGAGCATGTAGAATACTATGAAGAGGACTCAGAATATCAGAATGAATGTTTTCCACGATAATACCTATTGTTCATACCCTACACTAGGTAGTGTATCATTCCAAAAACACATAGTCAAGAACAAAGTACGGGGTAGAACTTAGCGGAATTCCACAGAGATTTGACGGGGGGTATGTAGAACAATAAGGGCGCACAGAGAAATACGGGGAGAACTTAGAGGAAAAAACACAGAAACTGACGGGGGGTGCAGAATCGTGCAGAGATATGCAGACCCCCACAGCGAAAAAATGGGACGCGCTCTGAACCGGTGTGGTCGCTAAAAGAGTGTCTTCCCAAACCCCATATAGTTTTCGCCTTATGTAAAGGTCTGTACAGCCCCGGTGGTGTTCACGCTTCGCTCTGTGCTTTACACCACCGGGGCGCCACCTCACGCTGCCTGCCAGCTCGCCGGCTTGCGCCACGACACCTCCTTCATGCCCCAGCGGATCAGCTGCATGTCAGCCTCGGCTTCAGCCTGCTGGCGGATGCGCGCCAGATCCTCGTCGGTGACCTCATAGGGCGCCGGCACCTTCGCCAGGTCCAGGTTCTTCACCCACACCCAGATGGTGTTGGTGTAGCGGTCGAAGGTCTTGCCATAGCGGCCCTGGACGGTGGTCTTCTGACCATCGAGGGCGATGCAGGCCTTGGGCGCCAGGTGGGAGCGCCAGCCGGTGGAGTAGGGCATGTCCTTGATAAAGACCACCTTCCCCACCTTGCCGATGTCCTTGCGGCCACGCTTGACCAGGACGACGGCGCCGGTGCGGACGGCCATGCGCTCCTCTTCCTTCTTGGCCTTGAAGGCCTCGAGGAGGCGGGTGTGGTTGCGGGCGATGACGGAATCGCGGTAGCGGGCGATCAGCTCGGCCGGCGCGTCCACGGTGGCGTGCTGGGGCTGGGTCTTGCTGGAGAATTCGGAATTGTCCAGCGAGAGGGTGCCGAACTTGCCGGCTTCCTCATCCCACACCAGGGCGCGCTGTTCGTGCGCCCACACATCCGACATGATGCGGATGCACTCGGACCAGACAGCCAGGGTCGCGCCCTTGAAGGCGTCGGTGCGGTAGGTGAAGGGGGTGGTGGAGTGGTCGTGATACGTCACGGTCATAGGGATCTCCTTGGTTGGGATGGGGTGGTTGCTTACTTGAACAGCCACGTCGCGAGGTAGGTAAAAGCCACGGCCGTATTGAACAGGTGGCAGGCGATCACGATCCGGTTCATCTCTGTCTTCCTTTCCTTGATCATGTACTCAGTATAGGGCGGATCTGGCGCCAGGTCAAGGCTGGAAAAGCCGTGTCAGATCAATGGCTTAGATCAGTCCTGCGCCAGCTGGGCCTCGAGGTCCTCGAGGCTCTCCACGTCGGCGTGGACCCAGTAGATCGGGCTTTCATCGGCGCTGGTGAAGGACACGCCATTCAGGTCAGCAGAGAAATCCACGCCATGGGCGCGGCAGAGGTCGCGGAGCTGGATGAGGAAGGCTTTGGTCGGCTGGTTCATGATAGACTCCTTGGTTCGGATCAAAGCCCGTACGGGCTGTGCTTCGCGTAGGTCTCCGGGCGGAACACATTGCCCCGGGCGAAGTTCTTGGCCGGAGCCTTCCAGGAGGCCGCCTTCAGGATGTCACCCACCTTGAACTGGCCCATGTCCTTCGCCACGATGAAGGCGTAGGCGGACCGGTGCGTGCCCGTGGTCCTGTACCCATCAGCCATCACCACGCGCAGGTACTTGGACCCGGGCTCAAAGGTGACCGACACGTGGTAGCTGGCCATGTTGGCCGCCGCGGTGCGCTTCTGCTCCAGCGCATCGGCGTAGGCCGTCAGCGCGAGGTCGAGGTCGTGCGGGGCAGTGAAGGTCTGGGTCATCTCTGTCTCCTTGATCATGTACTCAGTATAGGGTCCCGATCAGGCCTCTGTCAAGGCTGGAAAAGCCGTGTCAGATCAAGGGGTTACACCGTAATCGTCTCCACGTACTCCGCCGACATCCGCGATGGCGCCTCGTCCTCGGCGAACCAAAGCTGGGCGAACCCCAGCGCATCCTCATAGGACGTGAATTCAAGGATCATCATCGGGCTGCCGCCAGCGTCGGGAGTCGCGTCATAGCACACAATCCGCGGCGAGCCATGCTCAGAGAGCAGGTTGAGGAACTCGCCAAGAGTCCACTCGCTGTCAAGGTCTATCACAACACGGAACGTCTGCATCTCTGCTCTCCTTGTTTCGAACTTATGTACTCAGTATAGGGCGGATCTGGCGCCAGGTCAAGGCTGGAATTGCCGTGTCAGATCAATGGGTTAGGTGTGAGTACCCTCGGTGACCCAAGCATTGCCGCCGACCCAAGCGCTGCCGCCGACCACAGCATTGCCGGAGACCACAGCATTGCCGTTGACTATAGCATATCGGAGACCAGAGCCTTGTCGCCGACCCGAGCATCGTCGCAGACCCAGGCATTGCCGTAGACCCGAGCATAGCCGTAGATCCGAGCATTGCTGCCGACCACAGCATTGCCGAAGACCCGAGCATCAGGCCCGACATAAGCGGTGTCGGCGACATAAGCGGTGTCGGCGACCCAGCCACCGCCATTCGGGTGCTTGTGAGCCGGGACAGGGCCGAAGCCGAAATCGAAGGTCTGCGTCATCTCTGTCTCCTTGTTCCGTTCAGGCCGCCACCGGGAGGGTGAGGACCTTGGCTGGGAAGGTCACTCGACCATCCCAGCGGAGCTGGTCGGCCTCCCAGGGCGTCGGCTGGTCATCGGCCAGCACCTCCCAGTGGATGATCCACTCGCGCCAGCTGTGGTCGTTGGCCTCCACCTGAGGCTTCAGCGCCTCGACCACCGAGGCCGCGTCGGTGAAGGCGGTGAAATTGGGAAGGACGTAGTCCGAACCAAACTTCGGCTTCCAGTACTGCGGGCACTCGCCCTCGCCGTTCCAATCATGGGCGCCGTAGTTCTCATAGACCTGGGTCTGGATCAGCAGCTTCGCCATTCGTCGTCTCCTTGTGTTTCCAACTTATGTATTCAGTATAGGGCGGGATCAGGCCTATGTCAAGGCTGGAATTGCCGTGTCAGATCAAGGGGTTAGGCATGCAGAGGCACAGCGCGGATGCGCGACTTCCACTCACCGCAGCGAATCGAGAACGCCCTCTTGGCTGCGAGAGCCTTACGGGCCTCCTGAGCCTTCTCCCGCGTCGCATATACACCATGGAGATGGGTCTCCCACTCCCAACCACCATGCGCGGTCTCTTCCACGAAGAGGATATAGACCTTGGTTGCGGGGATCTGGGTCATCTGTCGTCTCCTTGTTTCCACCTTATGTACTCAGTATAGGGTGGGATCAGGCCTATGTCAAGGCTGGAATTACCGTGTCAGATCAAGGGGTTAGCGGTCGGAGCCGGCGAGTTAGTAGTCGCTGAACTGTTCACAATCTGCCAGCTCCTTGATCGCCTGGCGCAGCTCTGCGCGCAGCCCTTCATTCTCCGCGCGCAGCCCTTCATTCTCCGCGCGCTGTCGATCAATATCTTCCAGAAGGCGGAGAGTTATGGTGGTGATACCCAACACCAACTCTTTATTGGCCACGCGCAGCTCTTCATTCTCAGCCAGCGCCTTCGCCAGCTCCAGGGTCTCGGTCATCTCTGTCTCCTCAGCTGATACCGTACTGCTTCGCAATAGTCTCGCGCTGGCCTGGCGACAGGCGGAGCAGAAGATCCTGCACGGTGCCTGTCAGATAGCCCAGGGCGAACGGATAGTCCACCTTCGCCTCATACTCCGAATAGGGAATGGAAGCAGCCTTCGCCTTCTCAGCCAGCGCCTTCGCCAGCTCCCTGGAATCCATTGTCATGATCTTACTCCTCATTACGGATGGCGATTACAACCCACACGGCGATGCCGAGCACCGCAGCGTAGGTCAGAAAGAAAACTAGCGGCTGAAGGCAATCCATGTGCATCTCCTTAGCGGTTGCGGGTGATCAGTCGAGCCAGCACGACCAGACTGATACCAAATGCGAACAGAGCCAGCGTGTCCACGGAAATGCAGACCACGGTCTTACTCCCTAGCTGCCAGCTCGACCATGAGGGCCAGAACCTGGTCGGGCGTCATGAAACCACTAACCTCCACGTCACCGGAGCCCTTCCACCAGCCTGCCTCCGCGACAAGCACGCCCTCCTCGCCCAGCTTACGCTGCATATCTTCATAAGCCCTCTCCGACTTACCAGACGGAAGGACGTGGTGGTTCGGACAGTAATTGCCAGCACCCCATTGGACAGAGACCGTCCATCCGTTTGCGAACGTCATCTGAAAACCCCTGCCTTCGGTGATCCTAAACATGGTCTTGCTCCTTAGCGGTTGCGATCAGCGAAGAACCCGATCAGCGCGACCAGGCCGACGCCAGCGGCGAACAGAACACCAGCCAGAGCCAGCGACTGAGCGAGGAACGTGATGGTATGCATGATCAATCCTTTCCTTAGGCCGCAGCGCGGAACTGGTACATGCCGAACGGCATCGGCTTCAGATGACCCGAGTGGGCCAGATCCGAGCAGACCGTCGCGGTGACCGCGGGGCGCTTGAAGCCACGCGAGGCGAGGTGCAGCTCCACCGTGGTGCGGGAGATCACCTGACCCGGGCGAGCCGCGAAGTAGTCCACGATGGCGCGACCCATCTTGGTCAGGCCGTGGATGCGGTCGGCGCGAGGGGAGGGGGCCGTGAAGCGGATCTTGGTCATCGCTGTCTCCTTGTTTCCGATCATGGTACCAGTATAGGGCGAAACTGGTGCTCTGTCAAGGCCCTGGAAAAGCTGTGTCAGATCAAGGCTTTCCCACGTACCATTCGGGATTATCAACCATGTGATGGGAAATCCGAAGAATCCCGATGTTCGGCCATTTCTGGCGCTCCTTCTTGGCGCCTGCCATGGCGAGGCCGCGCGTACTGAACACACCCACAACCGTCGTGGGCCATTTCGACTCATTCAGCACGACATAGACCTTGGTCTTGGACTTGGTCTTGGACTTGGTCTTGGACTTGGTCTTGGACTTGGCCATCGCTGTCTCCTTGTTTCCGATCTTGGTACCAGTATAGGGCGAAACTGGTGCTCTGTCAAGGCTGGAATTGCCCAATCAGATCAATGGCTTAGGCAGCCCTCACAAAGCCCGTCGTGTCCCGCTTCGCCTTGCCCTTCGCCTTCAGACCAACCACCACACCCACCGGATCAAGGAAACGCAGATCCGAGTCATCACCATTGATCACCGTGCGACCCATGAAGGTCGCGGGCAGCTTGCCACGGAACACCGCAGCGACGTTCAGACCAGCCGAAGCAGCAGCCCACGCCTGGAGGTCGTTATTCTCCGCCAGGGAGAAGGTCAGCTTGTAGTTGGCAGGCAGGTCCCTGCGATTGGACAGCTTGGTGTAATCATAGAACTGCACGTCCGGGAACAGCTCCATGACATTGCGCGCACCATCCACACCGACACTCTCCCAGCGCAGATCGGAGGTGCCATTCAGACGGAACACGGGGATCAGGCCCATCTTCTGAGCATAGCGGATGCCCGCACGGATTTCCTTGACCAGCTGAGCCATGAAGCCGACGCGGTCCTGGAAGAACCACACGGTCTTGCGGATGCGAGCCGCCTGGATCACGTTGGACACCGTCATGGCACCATTGCGAGCCTGCACGGTCACGGGGCGAGCATTGGGAATGCCACCACGACCAGCGGTGTTCAGACACGCCAGCTTGCAGCCATCAGTCGCCGCGGCGCAGGTGTTGTAGCCCGACAGCGACGCCGGCGCCAGGTGAAGGATGAAGGTCAGGTAGCCCTGGCTCTCGCCCTTCAGGACCTTGGGGTTGCCGCGAGTGAGGAGGTTCGTCTGCATCTGTTTCCCTTTCCGATCTTGGTACCAGTATAGGGCTGGATCAGGCTTCTGTCAAGCCCTGGAAAAGCCGTGTCAGATCAATGGGTTACTTACCCTGCAGGCGCTCGATCTGGCGTTCCAGCTGCGCGATCTTCTGCTCCCTGCGCTCCAGCTTCTCCTCGAGGTACTCGATCATCTGCTGATGATACTGTGACCATTCCCAGGAAGAGAGGATGGTGGGCTTGCGGGGCTTCCTGGTCGGGGTCTTGGTCTTGGTCATCTCTGTTTCCCTTTCCGATCTTGGTACCAGTATAGGGCGAAACCAGGGCGCTGTCAAGGCCCTGGAAAAGCCTTGTCAGGTCAAGGGGTTACACCGTAATCGTCTCCACGTACTCCTTGGCATCCTCAAACGACTCGCCGAACCATTCCATGGCGAACTCCAGCGCAACCTCATAGGACGTGAATTCCAGCACCATCGTCGGGCAACCGCCAGCGTCGGGAGCCGCGTCATAGGACACAATTTGCGCCGAGCCGCGATACTCCGCGAGAGTCTCCAGGAACTCGCCAATAGTGCTATCGCCGTCGAGGTCGATATCAACACGGAACGTCTGCATCACCGTCTCCCTTTGCTTGATCATGAACTCAGTATAGGCGAGAATTGACGCTCTGTCAAGCCCTGGAATTGCCCAATCAGATCAAGGGCTTACTGCCCAGCCACCACTCGCACTCGCTCATAGGTGCGATTGGCCTCATAGTCGGACCGAATCTCCTCCTCCTCATCCTCGGGGACGAACCCGTTCGCCTCGGCCATGTCACGGACCTCAGCCTCCGACATGTACTTCAGGCAGGCCATGATGACCACATCCTTGTCCAGGATGCCCTCTTCAACCATCTCCAGAACCATGTTGGTATACTTGCGAACCATCTCTGCTCTCCTCTTTCCGATCTTGGTACCAGTATAGGCGAGAATTGGTACTTTGTCAAGGCTGGAATTGCCCAATCAGATCAAGGGCTTAGGTGATGGGTGGTTAGTCCGATCCCTTTGTCCGGCTAACCTGCGGTGCCCATCCCACCGTCGCTCCTACGCCGAGCAGACTTGCCTTCCTGCAGGAACCACCTGCTTTATTCGCGCGGAAGCACGCTAGCCCAGGGTTGTGCTGGGCGCCTCCTCACTCCTCCGTCTTGGTGGACTTGATACGGAGGAAGTCCGGAATGTCCAGCGGATCATCCGACAGCGGAGTCACCACATCCGACACCCGCTCGACCTTGACCGGAGCAGGCGCAGGCGTCGCCTTCGGACCACGCGGAAGAGCAGCAGCCTTCTTGGTACCCTTCGCCGGCGCAGTCGCAGCCAGCTCAGCCTTGATCATATCCACGACATTGGCACCCTTCAGCTCACCATGACCGGGCTGATCGGGCGGCGCCACCGGATTGACCAGATTGGTAGCCTCCTGGGTGACACGGCCACGACGACCGAGCCACGGATCCTTCGCCATCGCAGCGGCGATCAGCGAGTTGGACTTGGCATGCTGGGCATTCAGCTTCGCCTGGATCGCCGGAGGGATCTTGGTCTTGGTCGGCTTCGCAGGCTTCGGAGGCTTCGCAGCCTTCACCTTGGCCTTCTGGGTCTTGGCCTTCGGGTTGGCCTTGCGGAACAGCGGACCACCAGTCTTGGTGACAGGCGACCAGGCCTTGAACTTGTCGGCATTCACCAGGCGCAGAGTCTCAGCATCCCGCGCACGGGCAGCCTTGAGCGGCTTGCCAGCCTTCATCAGCTCAATCTCAGCACCTGCCAGGTACTTGGCACGCGCCACATACTTGTGCATGTTCCACCACTCCAGACCCGGCAGCTCCGCCTTGAGGTCCGTAGCCGTCTTGGTCTCGCCCGACTTCAGGGCCATAAGAACCATTTCATAGTTACGCATTGGTATCTCCTTTGTCTTTCAGTATGTTCACAGAATACTTGGTATTGGCACCCTAGTCAAGGGTGGAAATTTGTGAGTGGAATCAACCAGTTACTCCTGGTTGGCACTTTCCGCCATCTCCAGCATAGCCAGCTGGTATTCCACCTCCTCAATGGTCCTCTCCAGGGAGGTGAGGAGCATGTCCGGTCCAGGCACGACACCCTTGGGATTCAGAAGATCCTCCACCTTCCCAAGATGGGATAGGGCCTGCTCCAATCGCTGCTTGCGCGTCATGATCAGGCCACCTTCCGATTGGCGCCGGTGAACCGGTAGGGCTTGTTCCACCGACCGACGTTCACATGGATGTACCAGCCGACATTGAAGTAGTCAGTCTGAGGATCGGACTCGTCGTGGTTGCCCACATTCATCGCCGCGATCAGCTCCAGGATCGCCTTCTGGCAGACGCCCGTGAACGCATCCTTCGCATGGTAGGTGTTGACATCCGTGGACTGGGTCTTCTGCATGTAGGCAGCCGCCTCACGCATCCACTTGCCCTTGATATCATGCGGGTAGGTGTCAGCCTCACGATGGAGCACAGCCACCCCATTACCGATGAGGTCCAGCGAACCCTCGGTCAGGGTCAGGCTCAGCGAGGTGTGGTTGCCCACCCTCAGCGAACCCTTGAGGCCGTACTTCCGAAGCACCGCCTTGATACCAGGCGCGAGCTGCGCCTTCCGCTTCTGATCCATGAACGCCATTCGTTTCTCCTGTTTTCCAATCTTGATACCAGTATATCCAGGGATTGGTACTTTGTCAACCCCTGGAATTACCGTGTCAGATCAAGTGGTTAGGTATGAGTGCCTTCGGTTAGCCTCTCACAGTTTTGGCGGCAACACCAGGAGTCCGGGGTAGTGCATGGCCCCGAGGATTAGATTGAACAAGGACAACAGGAGAAGCGCACTAATGATCAACGCATTAGCCCAGCCTCCCCGATTCCAGCACGCGGCGGCAAAGGCCAACATGAAAGAGGTAGCGTAGTTCAAAATTCCAATGAGCATGAAGATTCCTTTCCCGAATCCTGTTTTCCAATCTTGGTACCAGTATATCCAGGGATTGGTACTTTGTCAACCCCTGGAATTACCGTGTCAGATCAAGGGGTTACTGGGACATCACATACAGAGCCAGCTTGGCCCAGTCCTTGCGGTTGCCCTTGCGAACGTCGATCACCTGCTTCAGCGTACGGAGCGACAGGTTCTTGACCTTCGACAGGTTCTCGCGGATCGCACCCAGCGCCTCCAGCTTCATGGATAGCGACACGTCGGTGCGATAATCCGGCTCGCGCAGGATCTGCTCCATGCGCTCCAGCTTCTGGTCGGCCGTCATGCTCAGATCCACGCACAGCGCACGGGTACGCACGGCCTGATCCAGCGTGCCCAGCGTGTAGTTGGAGATGAAGATCACCCCACCATTGAACACGAAGGACGTGGGCAGGTCGGAGCCCTTGACCTCGGACTGCCAGCAGACGATACGCTTGGAGTAGCTGTCGAGCGCCGCCTTGAGCAGGTTGATGGCCGTCGGGTCCTTGAGGATGCTGTCGCAGTCATCGAACACCACGATGCGGTCGGCATTCTCGCACAGCGTACGGTACAGCGCATAGGGCGTGGAGTAGCCCTTGACCATGGTGTAGGTCTTGCGAGTTGGCACCGACACGCCCTCGGGGATCTCCATGCAATTGACAAAGCCCATGGAGGCGAGGGTCTTGGTGACGGTGTGCGTCTTGCCGATACCACCCTCACCCGTGACAATAGCCGACGGCGAGGTGCCGTTCGCGACCATCGTGGTCAGGGCCTCGAGAAAGGTGAACCGATCAGCCACCGAGAAATTGAGACCCGCATCAACCTCAGCCTTGGCAACCTCACGGAGGCCGTCGAGGTGCATACGGAGCAGGCGCTTCGCACGGTTCAGCGACTTGGTCTTGGTGACAACCTTGCCATCGCACATGGCGACATACTTGCCGCAAGCCCGGTCAAAGCTGACCGTGTGGTTCATGGTAGCCATCGGTTTCCTTTCCTCTTCCGCAATCAGAGTCACAGAATATGCTAGATCAGGCGCCTTGTCAAGGGCTGGAATTGCCCAATCAGATCAATGGGTTAGAAGTCCACGTCACGGATAGGGCCAGATAAGATTAGGATGGCCATCGAAGGTCCCAGGGAGAACAGTGCATAGACGCATGGGAATCTTGTCGCCATCATGGACTCGGACCTCACACCTGACGCCGAGATCCTGTGCAAAGGCGATAGCCAGGCTGGCCGTGCTCAGCTTCCAATTACCCAGACCAGGGTCGTCGCCGTCAGGAACATGGACCGTGTAGAACGTCTGAGACATTGATACCTCCGCAATCAGAGTCACAGAATATGCTAGATCAGGCGCCTTGTCAAGGGCTGGAATTACCTAATGGAATCAATGGCTTAGGCGCCTCAGGCGGCTTTTTCGGTTCTCGGCGGCGTGCCAGAGCAGCGTCGATAGCAGGATCCTTGGCATCTGGCGTCGCCTGGGCTGTCCGGCGAGGTGCTGTAGGTCCTCCATTCGCTCTCTGGTGCGCAGCGCAGGCGTTTGGTACCATCGCTGTTCTGCCATCCATATGCCGCCGATGATGCGTCGTTTGTGCCAATTGCGACCTGGTCGCCGCGGAATGTCAGCTTTTGTATAGCGCATATATCGTTTCCCTGTGTCTCTGTGTGTTCTCTGACGCCCTGGAATTGGCATCTTTTGCGTCATACGTTACGAAATTGGCATCTTTCCTGGATTATTGGCATCTTCAGGGCTGGAATTAGCCATCAATCAACGGGTCCCATGACACGACGAACACCACGACGGATACGGCGCAGTTCATAGGCCTCCTCATGAAGGCGAAGGCGCGCCGACAATGCCTTGCGAACATTGGCATCCCGCGTCGTCTTCAGAATAGTCTTCATGGCCGCCACCTCGCGTGGGATGAGGATGGCCTCATCATTCACTCGCAGCCTGTACTCAAAATCCTCGCGGCAATTCAGGCTTTGGCCATAGAGATAGCCCTTGCCCTTGTATTCCCACCAGACCTCTTCACCGCGACAATAAAAGCCATCTCGGCCGATCAGACGAAAGCCCTCAGGAACAGGCGTCGGCCTGTCAAAGAGCAATGCGGTTTCCAGCTGCCGAACCTTCAGATTCATGACCATCTCCTTTCTCAGAGTCACAGAATAACCTAGATCGGGCCTTTTGTCAAGGGCAAGAATTACCCAGTCGAATCAATGGATTATTCTCGGTGACCATAGAATTTATCCCAGCGAATCCAGTGTTCGTTTTCATATCGCCACTTCTTTCTGCCGCTCCATTCTCCGTTTACCTTAGGCTCACTAAAGACTTCATGCTGTGTAATGGTAACCGTAACAGGAAAATCAACCTCCATAAGAGACTTAGCCAGCTTATCAGCTATATCCTTGGATTCATAGAGGCCAAATGGCTGATCGTCGTTACCAGAACTACCCCACGTGGATCTAGTGACTTCATAGATAAACATTGCCATTTCCTTGTTTTGGTTTTATGGACTGAGTGTAGGGCAAAAACTGTGCCTTGTCAAGCCTCGAAATTACCGAGTCGAATCAATGACTTAGGCGGAGTCCGTGTTCTCTGGCGCCCTGGAATTGGCATCTTGAAGATATTGATTCCGAACCTGGTCCCAGGCTCGAATCGAGACTTGAAGCCAGACTTGATTCCAGACTTGATCCCAGACTTGATCCCAGACTTGATTGTAGACTTGGTCATCGATGTTCATTGTGGATTCCTGGCTTGAGTCCAGACTTGATTCCTGACTTGATTCCTGACTTGATCCTCGACTTGATCATAGACTTGATTCCTGACTTGATTCAAGAGTTGATCATAGATTTGATTCCAGACTTGATTCCAGACTTGGTCATCGATGTTCATTGTGGGTTTCTCACGAATTGTCCATATCGTCAATTATCTCCAGAACACGGCTCTGTGCCACCTTCTCGGAGGCTGCGAAAAGCTTTCCATCGAGGCCTAGAATATCGTCAGCGAACTGGCTGATGACTGGATTTGGCATGGCCTGGGGGCGATCTGCGCGGAGCAGGTTTATAGCGTGATCTATGGATCCATGGTGCTGGACGAGAATGGCCAGCGCAGCCGCGGTAGATCTGGCCACACCAGCAAAGCAGTTCACGACGATGGTTGCATCGGTGAGGTTGCGGGTGAAATCCAGGATCTGCTGGACTTGGTTGCGGGTTGGTGCGTGTGGATCCGTGACCTTTAGCTGATCGTCGCAATTCAGCAGGAGGCGGAGCACATGATCCTGACGATCCATCTGTGGATGGGTATCGTCGTGGTCGAGCAGGGAGATCCAATGCGTCGCATTATGGATGCGGACGAGGTTGCGGGCTTGGCTTTTGGAGCCGACGAAAACCTGGAACACGATAGGATCTCCCTAAGTATGAATCCAGTATAGACTAGATCTTGGGCAATGTCAAGGACGGATTTTCATCGTTTCCAAATAAATCTGAGGGTGATTCCGTCCACGAATCCTCTTTTGAAATTGGACATAGGCGCCCATATGATATAACCCGTGACCAATCCGATAAGATAGGTCACGATCATTAGAAAGGCGCCGAACGTTTCAGTCATCGTTTATGCCACCTTTGGCATCTGAGCGGTGCAGCGGTAGGGCTTGCGCCACTTTCCGATATTGATGTAGGTATACCAGCCCACGTTGAAATAGTCGGTCTGTGGGTCGGACTTGTCCCAATTACCATCGTTCATGGCCTGGTGCAGCTCCAGCAGAGCCTTTTGGCAGATGCCGGAGTGGTTGGAACGGATGTGGTACGTATTGACATCCAGCGACTGTTCCTTCAGGAGGGATGCGATAGAATCCGACAGGAAGGGGATATTGGCATTCTGTGGCGAGCGCAGCACGGAGATGGCGTCACCGATGAAATCCAGCTTGCCTTCGCGGATCGTGACGGAAAGCGCGGTGTGGTTTCCAACGGAGACGGTACCCTTGAGGCCATACTTGCGGAGCACGGCCTTGATACCGGGAAGCAGCTCGGACTTGATCGTCTGGTTCATGAACGCCATTTGGGTTCTCCTTGTTGATCTATGAACACAGTATAGACTAGGTCTTGGGCAATGTCAAGGGCTTATTTTGCCGAAGGCTTTCCCAAGGATCTTAGGGCTCCGCGAGCCTTTTCTCCGCGATCAATCGTAGCCCTAGAGTTTCCGTCATGGCCACACATGAAGACCGATGCAGACTTCCATGTGTGAACGTCCGCGTAAAACCGAACTGCCTCTTCTAATATCGTACCGCGGGTACGAAGATCGGTGTTTTCAGCTATAAGATCTGCGATGATTTTGTCTTTCTTTACTGCGGTAATATCGGCATTCAGTTGTGCATAACTGGAACTGGATTCATATTGCTTGGTCATGGCTTGGCCTCCAGAGTGGCGCGCGCAATTTCCACGAAATCCCGCGCCACGCCTTGTGGGTCGCTGGTGTCGATTGTCATTTTCGGTGCCAGCGACGCCATAAGAACAATTGCTGCGCTCAGCACCTCGACGCGAGCGCGCAACCTCGCTTCGCGCTCGCTGCCCATGCCCAGCAGGCGCGCCTGTTCCTCCACCTCAGAGCGGAGGCGCTCGTTTTCGGCGCGCAGTTCCGCCATCGCCGCCTCATGTAGTTCGGCAGAAGGCCTATCCATGCCCACACGGCGCAGATGACTATTCTCTGCGCGAAGCTGTTCAATCTCCGCATTCAGCTTGGATATCTTATCCAAGATTGGATTGGCCATCATACATCATCCTTCTGAAGCCTATCAGCTTCAATGCTAAAGTGTAAAATAAGCGAGGTCATTTCCTGGAATGCCTCATATTCATCATTCGATAGATCCATGTCAAAAATGCTGGATGCTTTACGCATTGCATTCAGACAATCTCGCAGATCCTTCTCTGTGTTCTGGAAACGACAGTATGACATATTAGACATTGGATTCCTCACATGGACCAGTATGACTCCGACGAAGGCGAGCACCAGGTCGGCGTGTCATACCTCTCCTGGTAATCTTTGCCCGTCATCGCATTCTGGCGCGTCACATAGATCTGATGCACCTTGAAGTGCAGCTTGTCAAGCCCACGATGCTTGTGCGCCTGCTTGGCCAGCTGCTCAGCTTCCTTCTCGGAAGCAACCTGAAAATCCATGGCCTCAAGGAAACGAAAACCAAGGAAGTTCTTGGAAAGCCAGTCAATGCGTCCACGAGTCATCTTGCCACGAATCCTGGCATCGCGGATGTAAACCTCAACGGTGAAACCGGTATGCGACATTTCCAACTCCTTGCGATTCATCTTCTACACTATGACAGGTGCCCAACCCTTTGTCAAGGGTCATTAGTAAACAACTCCCATTCGAACAGGCGACCAACCATTGGAATCATATGCAGCCACGTGAAGACGATCCCTCAGATTTTCTGAGTGCTGATCAATATACTCCACAGCACTTTCCATCGTTGTGAACATATTATTCCACACGATGTAGTGTGCGCCAACAGTTTCCTCAATTCGGTAATAGATGGACATGATCCTCATCCGCGACAGAGTGCAGCATATTCCACATTGGCAACTGTGCCAACCGGGCGATACACCATCTGCTCACCATCCCATTGATCCTGGTCATATAGAACGTCAAAGTGCTCCACACGGCAAAACCGCACTTCCTTGCCAGTGTGATGCGAACGCACCATAAACTCCTGTGGAAAGGCATGGGTGAAATTATTCATCACCAGGCTCTTTCTGTCCTTGTTCCAGACAAACAGCGACAGATCAAAGTTGGACATGATTTATCTCCTCACAGGCCGTAGTAGCTGAAGTTCTGATAGGACTTCGGATTCAGCACATTACCGCGACTGAAGTTCTTGGCAGGCGCCTTCCACGACGCGGGCTTCAGAATGTCACCAACCATCCACCGATCATGGTCAAACATGACGATGAACGCATAGGCGGATCGCGAAGAACCATCCGACTTCACCACGCGCATGAACTTGGATCCACGCTCAAAGGTGACATTGGGCTTGCTGTACGGCGCGATGCCGATCAGGTGATCGGCGAACATCGTCAGCGCAATGTCCATGTCGTGGGCGGGCATCTCGGTGGGCATTTTCCAGTCCTGCATCTTTGTCTCCTTCATCATGTGGTCAGTTTGATTATGAACACACTATGACACATCCTTAGGGAATTGTCAAGGGCTAAAATTGCCCAGTAGGATCAAGGACTTAGTCCTCGAGGTTCATTTCCTCGACCTTCATGGCCTCGCGCTTGGCGGCGCGCTTGGCACGACGGTATTCCAGTCGGCGTGCCTTGGATCCAGGTGGGTCAAAGCAGCAGACGCAATAGCGTCCACCGACACCGACACACAGAAATTTGGAATCATAGTTCTTCATCAGTTCTCCATCTTCTGGCGCTTGCGCGAATAGACCTTCTTGGAAGGCACAATTCGCTTTCGGTATTTAGGTGTCATCAGATCCGCGAAGATCGGATGACGGCGCGCAGGGCGCGTCTTGGATTTCATCTTGATCATGGACACACTATGACAGGTGTCTCTGGAATTGTCAAGGAGGAAATCTGACTTCCATGGTAACGCAGTCACTCATACCTGCAATGCAATGTACGGAATCTAGGTAGGATCGTATATGTTCAAGATACGGGAGTCTCCTCAATAAATAGAATATCATCCACAGTCGCATTCCACGCAGACAATAGTCCATTCGCCAGCATCTCACCCAAAACAAAAGCAGTGCTGGCAAATGCCAACTCACGATGCTGATAACCATCCTTCTCAAACGTGATAATGTAGCGATACATTACTTTCCTCCAATAACGTGCTTACAGGTGCGACGGAACGAATATCCGACACAGGTGCATGAACGCTGACCATTGACCTCGGTGATCGTATACACATTGCCCTTGGAACCAGGCACAGTCCAGGTCTTTGTGGTCATGTCAGTTTTCTTGGCTTCATGTCGCTTGCCATCAATGGAGACAACATTATCCAGAGAGAGGGAGCGAATGGGAAAAGACCGAATGCCTGTAGTAAGATTCAGCGTTCGCTTGGGATCTTGCCACTTTTCAGGAGCACAGACCTTACCAGTGAATGTCTCAAACTCGGTGACAACACCAGCAGCATACAGATGCCGATGCGTTGCCAATGAATTGCGAACACGCACAGTCACTTCTTGACCAATCTTGGGAATCATGCCATTTCCTTTCATGAACCCATCATAGATGATCAGCAATCTATTGTCAAGGGTCTACTTTGGTTGCCATACACCCACATCGGATTTCTTGGCAAGTTTGATCATCATTTCGGTTCCAGTTCCACCCGGAAACGCAACAACACCTACATCTTTCCCCTTATCACGATGCTTCAATAATTCCTTTAGCATTTCTGAATTGCGAATATAACCAGCCTTTTTGCCATGCGTCTTCCAATCAGCATCAATTCTCTGGATTGTTATCTGTCGTTTATTTTTCCAATTCTGTTGATTTGCCCAATATTCTGCAAGGGTATCAGCACCACGCGCACCGCCGACGATGATAGTGGTCAATCGTGATAGTTTGGAAAGTGTGGCACTAACAAAGTCTGAGTCTGTATAATCGCGACCGCCACAAGCAATTATGACAAGATCTTTCTTTTTCATGTATCGCGGAATTCTGGAAAATCTGCATCATTCATTATTACATGCAGAACATCAATGTATATTCTACGCCATATCTGACTATCAAATTCCCATAGGACGGTCTGATTTGTATTATCACATTCTTTATGGAATGTAAAGTTTGGATCGTTGCGAATCAAACCTATTACAGTATCATCTATGTTCATTGTGAATCCAACGATAGACTAAATCCAGAATTTGGACTTGATTGCCGACTTCAATTCTAACTTTACTCCAGACCATACAGTATGAATCCCAGCAGACTTGCTTGAAAATTTCTTCGGAGGATCCAATATGGCATCTATCGCTAACATGATTTGTTACTTGGTCATCAATGTTCATTGTGGATTCCTGACTTGATTCCTGACTTGATTCAAGACTTGACTCTTGACTTGATTCCAGACTTGATTCGAGACTTGAATCCAGACTTGATTCTCGACTTGATCCCAGACTTGACCGTGCCAAGCATGATTCCAGACTTGATCACAGACTTGATCACAGACTTGATCATCGATATTCATTGTGGATTTCTGACTTGATTCCTAACTTGTCATCTATGTTCATAAGTAAAACGCGGCCCAGATTTCTCTAAACCGCGTTCCTTTTCTCAGGTGCGAACTTCAAGATCCCGCAGCATCTTCGGATCCATTCCATACGTCCACGAATTGGCCTCAAGCGCAGTATTCACATCCGGAGGAACCGGAATTGCAAACGTGCGACCAGTGCCACACAGAACCTTCAGAAACTTCTCCTTGCCAATCTCAGGAATCTCAACCTCAAGCAGAGTCCCGATCATCGGATCCTCGTCCTCGTCAAGCACAGTTGCCTTGAGACTATCAAGGATCTTTGCCCAACCAAGGATCTCACACGCGCAACGACGCAGCTCGACGTTCTGCTGACCGATGGCGATCTCCGCAGTCAGCTTCTCACGCTCCATGATCCACTCGCGCGGAATGCAGTTACCGTGCCAGTAGAAACGCTCCCAGCCATCACCATACTGAATAGCGGGACCAGTCTCCGAGTGCAGACGACCCTGCTCGTCGCGGGCAATGATCGTCGGGCGATCATGGATAATCGCATCGGTGTCGCCGAGATAGACCCAACCAGACGACATGACCAGCTCCTTCATGTGGTCAATGTTGTCAATCTCGATGTCCGTCTCGTTCTTGTAGTAGTCGTAGTAGGAAAGCCAAGATGCTTCCATCGAACCAAACATGCAGCCCGAGGTATACTCGGAACGCCCAGGCTTGCCACCGAGAGCCAGATACGTCTCATAGCCCTCGTCAGGACCCTGTGCAAAGTGGAAGTTTGGAACCTTGTATCCAGCCTTCTCGTAGCACTTGGCCACAAGCGGCTTGACCTTCTCAAAATCCACACGCTCAGTGGAAAGACCGATCGCGACCCACTTCTCAACATACTTGGGCATCGCATCAATCTGAGCCTGCGTCAGCTTATCCAGCTTCTTCTTCGTCTTAGCCATTACGATTATCTCCTTTGATGACTATGAGGTAATGATACAATTATAGATTGGGAATGTCAAGGGTGAATTTCATGTCTGATCCTCAACTTGATCCAAGACTTGATCCTCGACTTGATCCGAGACTTCATCCCAGAAGACTTTGCCCCAGACCTCATCATTGACTCGTTTCATGACACGATTCCAGACTTGATTTCGGGCTTGTTGCCAGACTTCATCAAATGACTCGTTCATGACTGATCTTCCGATTGATTGGAAATGTCAGGGCGTTCAATTTGCGAATATATCTGGGCCAGAACTGGTCTGCGTACCTTTTCAATTACCGTTACCATATCAACGGTCAATCCAGCCTCGTCAAATAATCCAGGCCTGCATCCCGAAACAATTTGATCATCCAGACGAGCATACATGGAATGAATAACGTTGGTATAAACTCTATACTTCATGGTTTAGATCCTCATGTTCCACATCTAACATTATTCTGGTCTTTACATAGTCCACCAGAAACAAGTCCCATAAAATGGCACGATATGCACGCCGATACATCCACTCGCAGCTGCGCGGCGCCGCTATAATATCATTCATTGGCTTCATGAATACCACCAATAAAAAAAGACGGCGTTTGTGGCGCCGTCTTTTCTGTTTGTCTCAGCTTAGTCCTGAGCGCGACGGAAACCCTCCGGGGTGTACTCACGCTGCCTGCGGATCTCATACTTGCCCGGAGCAACAAGCAGAGTTTCATGTGTGTCGTGTGGCCGAAGATGTTCAATCGGAGTCGGATCCTTCACAAGAAGGAACATCTTGTACAGATCCACATCCTTGGTGCCAGTCTCCTTGAACGCTTCAACGGACTCTGGACGCTTCAGGACAGCGACATGATTATGTCCAGTCTCAGAGTGAGCAACCGTGAGATGGTTGTTCTTGATCTCGATGCGCTCCACATTCTTCGGCATCTCATTGATGCGGAAGATCACGAAATCGCCCTGAGCAGCCATACGAGTAAAAGTCTTCATTTCAATCTCCTAATTTGATTGTATCTACATTATATATTGGTGTATTGGGAAAATCAAGGCTTATTTGTGATGTTGCCAAACTTTATCTGTTCCACCAAGATGACCCCAATCGGAATCCACAGTCAGCTTGCTAGAAATTCCACCACGTGGACGGAAATCAATCTCAATGCGAATTCTGTCTGGCTTATATACTTCCATCATGTGCTTGAACATCACATCCAAACATCTCTCATAGGAAATGATCGTGTCACGATACTGATAGATGTACTGCTTTAGGCTCTTCAGCTCAATCGTCTTTTCATTGCCATAGAACCAAATCACGATTACGCCAAAGTCTGGTTGTTCCTTTGCACCAAGGAATGTGAACTCGGGAATGGTTATCCTCTGTTCATAGCCTCGTGCAGCATTTGGTAGAGCCTTGAGGATCGTGTGGTCAATCGTATTCCAAAGTTTCTTGCTCATCACTTGTATTCCCATTCAAATGTAAGTTTGTGTTCGTCTGTGGACATCTTGACATCGGTGCGTTCAACGGGCATTACGACACCATGCGTCTCATGCACGAAAAGCCGAATGGCTTCATAGAATTCCTTCATGGTGATTTCAATCTTTCGTTTCTCAATCATCTTCTTTACCAATGTCAGTAAAATACAAGATACCCATCGTTATGACAAATCCAACACCAAGAGTCAGAATGCAGAATTGCCAAAATGTCATTCGTCGTCTTTCAGAGAAACCAGTTGGTCGGCAAGCGAGAATATGTCTTGGATTGCGTCATGCACGGTTGCATGATCAACACCCATCTTTTGCTTGAGAAAGAAGTAATCCTGAATGCGATCATCCAGATTACGAACGACGGAATTGAAAATGAATTTATCCATGCTTCACATCATATATGAATTGATTGGGTATGTCAATAACAAATACGACGAGGATAGTATCTGTGAGTGTATGGATTCCACTGATAGTGCGTATGACACACGGGACGATGATAGTGTCGGTGATAGTATGGCTGTGAGTAATGATGATAGCGTGGCGGATTGTAGTATGGATCATGCGCCAAGCATCCACCAAGTAGAAACAGAGCAAGAACACCAACACGTTTCATATCACTCGTCCTTCTTTTTGACTATGTATGTGTCCAGTATTTCCGTTGCAATTGCAATTGATATGACACGAAACACATCCTGGTCCAGAGTATGTGCAAGCGATCCATTCTCGCGAAACTTTACGGCACGACTAATCGCCGAGTCTATTGTCTTCGTCAGTTCCAGAATGTGCATTTTCTTTTTCCTTGAGTGCATCTAGATGCAGATAGAGAATGTTCTGCATGATCACGATAGGCTTCGTCATCATGTCATACATCATCAGCCACATGAAATTATTGTGGCCCGTTGGATCTATGGTAGGAACCTTTTCAAACATGTTTAGAATGGAATCCAGCAGCTCAATCAGCTTTTCAGTATCCTTGATGTTCATCTATGATCATCCACATCATATAATGCGATACCAGTTTCGTTTGCTGCTTCAATGAACCTTTCAGCTTCATCTCTCCAGAATTGTCGTTTTTCTTCACTCATGGAATCCCATGTTGAAATCTTGTATTGTTCTGCATATAGAGAACGTGCAATCCTGTCTATGAATTTCTTATCATCACTCATAAATATCTCCATGCCTAAAAAGAAAAAATATATTCCTACTGGTCGTCCTGTCGGTCGCCCGATCACAGCACAAGTAAAAAAGATCTGTGCTCATTGCAACAAGGAATTCATCACGATTAGACCTAAAGCAAGATTCTGTTCCAGATACTGCGGAGCGAAGAATCGTAACTGGGGTGTTCAAGCACTTACGCCAGAGCAAGAACAGAGAAGACTTGTCAATCAATTGAAGTCTGCCAGATCGGAAAAGAACATTGATAGGCTCATGGACATGCGAAACATATATGGCCATGAGCCTATTGATCCAATATTTCCTACGGATGAAGAAGATTTTCAGAATTGGTAGTTCCGTGAAGAAGATCTACTGCAGCTTGAATCCGTGCTGAAGGCACAGTTTTATTCGGTAGACCGAGAATCATTCTCTGAACACAATCAATCGTCTCACGAATGCGATAGATGTTTGTTGCGCCACTTGGCGACTTGACGATTGCATATGTGTGCGTATCGCGCTTGGAATGTTGTTCATACACTTGAAGAATATCCACAGCATGGACGAGAATGCGTGTTGTCTCCTCGCAATGAATTGCTCCATTGGCTGTCTTCTGGAGAATAAGGTTTACCACATTTAGCATAATCATTGCATGTCCTCAGCGTGAGTAGAAATCGTCATCAAATTCGTCGTCGGCGTCTTGCCATTTCTTGAGTAAGTTCTTGGAATTTGGTCGGCGTTCCTTGCGAACTGCCTTATTCATATCATAATCAATATCGTCGTCTTCGTACTGATCATCAGTATTGTACTTACGCTTGGACATGTTTTGCTATTTTACTCCTTATGCGGTTAGATTTACGTTATACTTTGCCAGGATTGGCTTCCATGCGAAAAAACTTTCGCCGTGTGTCATCGTGTTCTCGTGGATCCATTGATAATGGTGAACCATTTCGTGTATCAGAACCTCGATGAAATGCTTTTTTGATTTTTGGTAGTGGTTGAGGGAAAGATCAGAGAAACGGCCTTTGGTCTTGCTGGTGTCTCCAATACACTCACCCCAACAACCATGGCGACGACGAATCTCAATCTTTCTAAACTGCGGAAGATCATTCTTGAAGATCTCGCGATTGATTATATTGAACCAACGAGAAATTTCTTCTTGCGTTGGAACATACTTGCACTTCTCATGTGTGCGTGACATTTCCTTTGCTAACTTTGATTTGGTACGATTTCGCATTTGGATATCTCCTGTTTGCGGTAATCATAATCAAACACTCTCATTCAATAGATTTGGACCGAATGCAGCTTCGGCTAGTTCTTTAGTAAGACCCTTGACCTTCAGGTTCTTGCCCATCATGTTCAGCGTGACAATTGCATCGCCTTGAGGCATCATCTCCAGCATCTGGATCAATAGCTGATCTGAACGCTTCTCTGTAAGAGTCGTAGGGCGCTTTGGATGATTCTTGATGAATAGATACATGCGATCAAACTCGCGATGCAGATCACCATATGTCATGCCCGTAGGTACATCTGACGGCTTCCAATTTGGCCAACGACCTTCAGTCGTGAATTCAATATTTGGATTGAACGCACACGCAAGAACCTTGCGTAGCGTCCTGGTATTGTTTGCACGGAGAACATTGATGCGATCAGCATCTGTCTCCGCTTTCTCAAATCGTTCAAACACTTCAGAAATTGTCAATATCATTTTCAAAACTCATCAATAGAGGAAATTAGGTTGGTTAGGCGAGACGCCATGAAATAATTGATCATGGCAGCGCGAGGCTTGGGCGTAATGGATTCGTACTGAGCGACGATGGCTTGCGAGATTGCGCTAGGAATGTTGTCAAAATCAATAAGCATTCTGTTCCGTGTAAATCCATGTCCGAGCTGGCCGTGCTTGGATAGATCGTCATAAGACATCTCCACCCACTCGGCTAGTCTCGTCTTATTTATAGGTTTCTGTCTCTGACCAGTGACAAAAGAGTCGTCTGCGGACAGCGCATTCGGAATACCGTCGCCACGATCACCCTGCAGAATATGCTCCAGCTTGTCGCGCATTGGCGTATCCGTAGCCACGAACTTGCCGAGAATGGGCGACCACTGCTTCACATTCTTGCTGACATGGAGCTGAACAAAGTCCTTGTCGGATGACACGATCACGACAGATTCATGCGGACAATACTTCTTGGTAAGAGTCGCAATGATATCGTCTGCCTCGGCACCTTCCACACGAATGACCTTGTATGGCATGTTGGTAGAAATCTCTTCACGGATCTTGTGCAGAATGGTGAAGATGGCAGACCAATCATGCCCAGACTTTTCGCGGTCCTTCTTGCGATGCTGCTTGTATTGCGGAAAGACTTCGCGACGCCAATATGTCGGACCATCACATGCGATAACGATATCGCCATGATTCCGAAACTTCTTGGAGATTGCACGAATGGAATTGAGGACCATGTGTCGCACAAGGCCCTCTTCCAGGTTTGAAGTATTGCCAATCTGCTTCATCAAATTTGCAATACAGAGCTGATTGTAATCAATGATAATCATGAATTCATTATATGTTATGTTACTGGGAAAATCAAGGACTTTTATTTGTCTTCATCGTCATCTGGAATATCGTCTTCCGTATTTTCCTGTGGCGCAGATTCAAAGTTCTCATCAACGAACTTCTGGATTGGATGTTCCAGTCCACACTGGCGAAGCATGGCAGACTTCAATCCTTCCACAACAAAGCAGAAATCATTGAAGAAGACATCATCTTCGGTGTTGAAGCCCTCGGTTGCCATACGATTGTATAGCTGATTCATGGTCCTTGCAAGAACCATATCAATATACTTTTCCTTGTGTTCGCCGAGCTGCTTTACAAACTCTTCCTTGGATTGTGTTGCGCTTAGTGTTCCCGTCAGCTTTTTCTTGGGAAACGAAAGCACGTTAGTCGGATTGTCTTCAGTCACTTGTCATATCCTCTCTCAAGTCCATGCATTTGGATCTTGGCGTCTTCAATAGACAGCTTGCCTTCAATGATATCAAAGACCATGTCCTTGAAATGGACATACTGATCCATGTATGCGTTTGCCAGTTCAGACAACTCATCAATCCGCTCGTCGCATGATGGCTTGTTTCGCTCGTCTATCATTCTCTCTACGCCGGTAAGGTAATTCTCGCTCATCGTCATCGTTTATCATCCTTTTTCATATGTTCCAATGCATCCACGCATCTATTGCATAGACAATCCATGTTATGGATACCTTCGCGTGTGTACTTGCGACACCTTGGACAGCTTGCATATTGTGGATCGTCCATCAAGGGCGTTATGGTTATCTGTACATGGTCAAACGGATTCATGATCTTTCATCTGCAAGCCCGAATCTCACCATCTGGATTTTCCAGACAGGCGTTGAGATATTCTTGTGTAAAGTCAACAAGACCCCAATAATCTCCAAAACCATTTGGAGGATTGAAAGGAAGGAACCTCTCACGCTCTGAGCGAAGAATCATGATTCCTTCTACAAGAAGAGGCGAGATCTCGCTGGCCTTCATGTAGTTATGTTCCTCTGGACGCCACAGAACGTCATACAGAGTGTGCCCATTGGACAGCTTCACTTCCATGGCCATCTTGTTCAGATTGTGGGTAATATTACCCTCATAGACATTCACAGTTCTGACAGCTGATATGTATACGTCAAGGCTCATTGTTCACCTTCCATTTCACTTCACGGTTCTAAGCAGAATTGTATCAGCATTCACACGCCCAGTCAAGGGCGATGCAACTGCATTTACATCATCCAGCACAGACCGAAGAGCAACCTTACCACCCTGTGCAACCGTAGGCAGAACCTTCTCGGGCTTACGCAGCTTCTTGGACACAGACGTTGCTTCATCAAAGCCCAGAATGGTAGAACCCTTGACCTTCAATCCAGAAGTGCCCTGTGCATTGTACACGCCAAGTTTCCGCGTCTTGGTATTGTACACCCACAGCTGCGATGCACCAATGATGGACTCTGGTGCAACACTAAGAAGATCCAGCTCCTTGTGAGAAAGCTGATACCTCATCTTCTGCACAAGCTGATGCGCCGACTTCGCACGAGGAGCGCGAGCAGCACGAACCACCTTGGTCTTGTGGCTCTCAGCACTTAGAGACGCAATGATGGAAGCCAGAAACTCACGCATACGCTTCAGCTTGGGACGAGAGATCTTGGAATAAGCCTCGTTCAGTTGCTCGTCCTTGCGAGTCAGAGCCTCATCATATTCCTGCATGAGACGATCAAAATGCGACACCACACGCTTTCCAACAGCGGGAGTGATAGTCACACCAGAAAGATGCTCCTTCAGATTCCAAGACTCGACCTTGTCATCAAAGAAAAGATCCAGCTGTTCGTCAATCGTGGACACGATGCGATCAAACAACAGAAATGACTTGTCTACCGTAAACTTGACTTCCTGCACGACAGCCTTTGGCTGATGCTCCAGAATACTCTGAACCTGAGCATCAAACCATTCACGGCATTGATCATTTACAGTTGCACCACGCGACAGAATGCGAGCAACCCAGCCCACAGTCGTCACATGGAATGTTGTAGGAAGATTGGATACCTTCTCAAGCTGATCCTTGTCGTATCCATTGGCCTTCATATAGGTCAAAAGAAAACGACGCGAGTCCGCATAGTCGTACTCGGTATTGTACCAGTTATACGCATCCGAAAGTTCCTGCGGATCGGCGATCTTGTCTGGATCAAAGCGAGGCTCGGAACCCATGTTGATTTCACGGGTGACGCGAGGCTTCTTAGGCTTTCTGGCGATCTTTACAGATAGTGCCATGGTATCCTCTGGAATTGGTGCCCACAGTGAGATTCGAACTCACAACACAGGAATTTTAAGTTCCTTGACTCTGCCTATTGGTCTATGTGGGCAGATATCTTACTTGCGAAGAGAACGTGCGCGACGCTTCTTGGAGCCAATCTTGCGACGACCCTTGCGCGGACGGTTCTTATGTGCGTGTGGCATTATGAAACTCCCTTGATTGAATCAATACGAAAACTGCGCCATCCATTTGCATCAACATCCCACACGGCGAGGACATCAGGATTCTCTGGGCGCTTGTTCTCGTTCTCCTGAAGCAGAGTCTTGCCATTGTTCACATACTCTGGAAGCAGCGTAGCCTTCATGGTACGCTCTGATCCATCGGCCTTGGTGAACACGACGGTGACAACACCGTTCTGACAAAATTCCTTGAGCTGGTGCTTGGTGTACATATCAAAATCCTTGCTTGCCAAAGTTGTTGGTGATCTCCTCATAGTATTCACGAAGATTCTCGTATCCACCGATACGCTTATCTCCAATGAAGACCTGAGGCACACTCTTGATACCTGGACCCATCTTAGCAAAGAACTCATCCTTAGTCAAGTCCTTGCCGATGCTCTTTTCAATATACTTGTGACCCTTTTGTGAAATCAGTTCCTTGGCCATCTTGCAATAACCGCAAGATGGCGAGGTGTAGACAGTAAATTCCATTACAAAAACTCCTTATTAGTAACCGCGAAGACCACGCATGTATGCGTCCTGCTCACGACGCTGCTGGATCTGAGCCTCGCGCTCGGCGCGGCCGCGATTGTATGCAGACTCCTCACCAGCTGAGGCGTGAGGGCGGGAAAGATTGTTCTGACCATACATATGCGACGGCGCATGATATGGCTGATGCACGGGCTGATTCTGCATCTGCTCCTGGCGATCCATGGATGCGCCGACAGAAGAGCCTACCGCTGTGCCAATAGCAGCACCCAGGCCAGTGCCAACGAGGCGCCCGGTACCACCACCAAACATAGAGCCAAGAACGCCACCTGCGACACCGCCAACGACAGCACCGCCAGTCTGATTAGGACCAGCACCAGCACAGCCGGCAAGCATAGAAGCAGCAAAAAGAGAAAGAACGACATTACGCATCTGAGGCCTCCTTGAGCCTTTCATATTGATCCACAATATTTAGAAGCTGTTCAATCATCAGGTGATTAGCGTCAATGAAAGTCGGTGTATGGGAAACACCATTGATTAGTCGCCGCGCTCGCAGCTTGATTGTCTCAATCTGTTCGGGTGTGTATTCAGCTACGGCCGTCATCATTAGTCAATCCAAGAGCAAGACCAGCAATTGTTTCCACAAACGTCAACTTCATCTTCGGCTTGATGTTTTCATTCTCACATATCTGACGGATATTGTCAAGGGCGTTCTTGAGACTTTCCATCTTGTTTTCCATTAGATAAATGCTACGCTGCGACCAGAGATAGGATTCTGGGTGTTGATAAATTGTATTTCGTTCCCTGGGAACAATGATGGTATCCATCAGGCACGGTTTAATATTGTCTTTCATGTTCAAACCTTTGAATTTTGGGAAACTATAGCAATTATAGTCTGATTTGGGTATTTCTCAGCAAACCAGTCAGCAAGTGCCTTGAGTTGGCGCGAAGATACATCCACAACCAAAACGGAGATGAATAAAATTCCATTTAGAATCTCCATCGTAAAATTATCAAATCTAATCATTTGACCATTGAGTAAAATTTGCGCTTTCATTCTTTTTCTTCTTTGCGAATTTTTTCAAGTTCCCAATAACAATCCCATATTCTCACTAATATCATGCCAATGAAAATTGATAATAGTATATCCATCAGCTTATTCTCCTAAACCTTTCTACCGAGTGTCTTCAAATTATCACCATCAGTAATGTACTGCAGAGCGCCCTTGTTATAGGCTGGCGCAGTTCTAGCAGCCTTTGCACGAATGGCTTCCTTGACTTCTTCGGACTCGTTTCTGGTACGCTCAAAGATATCCTTCTTTGGGCAAGGTGCGATCATGTCGCGAAGCGAGCTGGAAGGAATTGATGGCGCACTAGGAGCAACCAGCGCAGCTGGCTTTGCTCGCACCAAGCGGGAAGTTCCCTTGTAACCGACGGAGGCAAGAAACTTCTGATGTTCTAGACGAATTGCTTCCAGTCGCTTGGACTTGGAAGGCTTTTTCTTTCCAGAACTGTCGCGGACATAGATGATCTTCATGTTCATCATATTACGCGACAGTTCTGGAAATGTCAAGGCTTATTTTTTTTCTGTAAAAGATTTGATTCGTTCAGCTAGCGCAATGATATCGTCAGTTGTTGGGTACTTTGGAAAATCGTCTTTACGATCTGCGATTTGCATTTCAGTAATTTTTGCATGATATTCCTCTAGCAACTGTTCTTTAGCTGAGCGATAATATTCATAGCGCATTTCATATGGATTTTTCATGATTTATTCCTTTGTGTGTTGTGTGTTGTGTAGAAAAAATCTACATTTTTATTTATGTTACTTGGTTAGATCCTCATAGATCTTTTCTGGATTTGTCTCGCCATATGGATCATCCATTGCGAGATCCTTTAGACCAGGCTCAATCCAAGACCTGACGATCTTTTCATTCTCTACCAAGAATGCATATCGCCATGAACGCATGCCGAATCCCAGATTATCCTTGTCAACAAGCATTCCCATTTGGCGAGTGAATTTGGCCGAGCCATCTGGAATCATCTTGATGTTTTCAATGCCCTGCTTCTTGGCCCAAGCATTCATGACGAATGCATCATTGACAGAAATGCAGTAGACATCATCAATGCCAAGAGCGCGGAACTTGTTGTACATTTCCTCAAAGCGAGGAACCTGATATGTGGAACATGTTGGTGTAAATGCACCGGGAAGAGAGAATGCAAGGATTCTCTTTTCGCCAAAGAGTTCAAACGTGCTTACTTGCGCCCATCTATACGGATTTGGACCAGTAGCAGTATCATCGCGAACGCGAGTATGAAAAACAACATTGGGTACCTTCGTGAGCATATTTTTCTCCATTTATCATTTTAACGTGGGGTTGCCAAATACACTTTCCTTGACAGACTTACCTGCAACTCCTCTGACATATTTTCCCGGCTTTTGTCGATCATTCAAAAGTTGAAGATTTGAAGTCGGAAACAAGGAGACTAGAAAATCCTCGTCTGTAACGACGGGAACTCTTCTATCCTTATAGAGGATATGCTCAAAAGCATCAGATGCCTCTATCCACCAACCTTTCTTTCTTAACTGATCCTTGACTTTGATCAAGACTTTATCGATAGATGTCCTTTGCGTATCGTGTCCTATTCCTTGAATCTTGAATCCTTTCCAAGATTCATTTGGCCTCGACTTTCTGAAGAAAATGCAAGAGTCAGCATCTTCGTCTTTGTCCCAGTCTAGGGCAATCCAGTTAGTTGCGACAACGTCATTTAGCGTGTTGACAAAACTACCTTCTGGTGTTTTGGCATATGCTGCCTGGACTAGCCCAACGAAATTGGGGGCGAGTCTTGATTTGGCAGTCGTGGTAACAATCAACTGCCAGAAATTTTTGTGGAACTTGAACGTATGCATTTCTGATTGTGGCGGCGACTAATGCCGCCGCCACTACTTTCGATCAGAACTTTACGCTAACACCAGCGGAAACGACTTCACGCTTGTCCGTGTTATCGGTGTTATCAACACGACGATAACGAAGATCAAGATCTGTAGACTTGGTCAACTCGACGCGAACGCCGCCACCAAGAGCATACATTGGCTTTGAATCAAGAGATTCAAGATCAACGCCAACACCAACGAGAACGTATGGTGTCAGAGCAGTGCCGGGAATCTGAGCCTGAGGAAGAGCATGTGCAAACAGCCTATTGCCCTTGGTGTCTACATCGTACTCATATGCAGCCTCAACGCGAAGATTCTTGTGTGTCTCCATGCCAAGAGCAACGCCAACGACAGCATCACCAGATCCAGTAGCATGGGTGCCCAGGCTACCAGTTACATAAAGATCACCAGCCATAGCGGTGGTTGCCATCATGGCGCCCGCAAGTGCAGAAAGATACTTCATCATTTACTTCTCCTTTGAAATCACTAGAAAACACTAGCATGTACAGTATATAGTAGTCGTTTTAGAATGTCAAGAGGAAATGGTGCCCTCAGGCAGAATTGAACTGCCATCTCAGCTTTACCAAAGCCGTGTAATCGCCACTATACTATGAGGACGTGGTGGGACCAGATGGATTTGAACCAACGACCCCCTGCGTGTCGAGCAGGTGTTCTTGCCACTGAACTATGGTCCCTGCAAACATGAATATATAGTTTGTCTTATTATGCGGAGTATATGATGTCAACGCGAATTCTAATCATGGGTCTTCCGGGATCTGGAAAAACTACACTAGCAAAAGAACTTCTTAATTGCCTAAAAAATCATAACGCAGTCTGGTATAATGCTGACCAAGTCAGGGAGATGCACAATGATTGGGATTTTTCCATAAAGGGAAGATTGCGCCAAGCGCAGAGAATGCGTTTGCTTGCAGACAAATCTGACAGCAAGTACGTCATTGTTGACTTTGTCTGTCCATTATTGGACATGCGAAAAATATATGATGCCGATTGGATCATATGGATGGACACGATTGATCAAAGCAAATATGCAAACACGAATGCTTTGTTTGAAAAACCATCACACCACAATTATGATTTCCGTATCTCTGAAATGGATGCAAAGAAATGGGCGCCAAAAATTGCTCATGCAATAATGAATAACTTACGTCCTGAATTTGATTGGGAAAAACCAACTGTGCAAATGCTTGGTCGCTGGCAACCATGGCACAAAGGCCATCGTGCATTGTTTGAACGTGCAATTGCAAAAACAGGTCAAGTTGCCATCATGGTTCGCAATTGCAACGACGAAAAGAATCCATTCTCATTCTCCGATGTAGAGGAACGAATTCGTCGTGATTTGGATTGCGAATACAACAATCGTTATATCATTCGTCTTGTACCAAACATCGTCAACATCACATATGGACGAGATGTTGGATACAAGATTGAGCAAGAAACATTTGATGAAAGCATTACCAGCATTAGTGCGACTAAGATAAGAAAGGAAATGGGACTGTGATGAATTTTGACAAATTCCCTATAGTTATTATTGGTGTTGCTCCTAGATGTGGATCCACACCTTATGTGGAATTATTAGAACAGAAACTAAAAATAAGAGCATTTCGTGAGCCCTGGCATTCTAAAATTTACAGTCTAGACAAATCTTATCTATTACATTATGAAGAATACATTCAGTATAAAAAAACCACAAACAAATACATAGTAAAATTTTGGCTACACGACTTGCAATTTAGATCACCATATCTAAACGAAATAGAGAATGGATACAAAATATTACTAATGCGAAAAGATATAGTATCTCAATTGGCTAGTTGGTATATTGCAGATCATCTTGATAAATTTCATACTTTGAAACACGAATTAGAAAAAAAATATACGGTGAAAATTATACCTAAAGATATTTCTATCCTAATAACAAGATTATCTAGAAGTCTTTTTTATGCCAATCATCTGCAAATTTTTAATCAACGCATATATTACGAGGACATTGATTTTTCAGAATTGAAAAGTAATTATAAGAAAACACAACAACCTGAAAATTACGAAGAGATAAAACAAGAGATAGAATCTCAAATGAAAGATGCAATTCCTAAACATTGGAGAGCGTGATAGGAGTTGAACCTACATATACCTGAGTTGCAGTCAGGTCCCTAGCCATTCGGGTCACACGCTCATAACAAACAAAATGGTGCTCCCGGTGAGAGTCGAACTCACAACACTTGGTTCCTAAGACCAATGCCTCTGCCAGTTGGGCTACAGGAGCATATAGATTCGCACCGAAGCGGGAGATGGTTACAATGAGTCATATGACCTCTCATCGCCATTACGTCACTTCAAACGCTCAAATTCTAACGTACTTCGGTGCTGACCGAATGCGATACTGGTCGTCGCATTCGGTGTTTTGGTGCCCTCGGTCGGAGTCGAACCGACAACATGCTGGTTTTGAATCAGCCTCCTCTGCCAATTGGGATACAAGGGCAAAACTCGTCTTGGTTGTTTTGCTATGCTGGTACAGCCAAGAAAACCTCGATAGACCTATCGCCGCTAGGCGTAGGCTCAAAAACTGGAGCGGATGATGGGGGTCGAACCCACGACATTCACGTTGGCAACGTGATGCACTACCACTGTGCTACATCCGCAAAACTGGAGCGTGGTACGAGAATCAAACTCGTTTCATCGGCTTGGAAGGCCGAGGCACAATCAATATACCAACCACGCAATTTGGTGGGAGCGGCCGGAGTCGAACCAGCATCGTTTACCACAAGGGACCTGATTTACAGTCAGGAGGCACACACACCATAGTACCAACGCTCCCATAATCCATAATATACTATATCTTGTTGGGTGAGTCAAGAACTATTTCTAGTTCTTGACCACCACAGGCGCATCCCACTTACCAATGAACTGAATCCAATTCTCGTCATCGATCTGAATCGGAAACTTCTTTCTTACAGCAAGCAGGTCATAGTATGAAGGCTTGTATGGCTTACGCTTTGGTGCCCACTTACCCACAGGCGGAGAATCGCCCTTGAGCAGATTGCAGGTACTGCAAGCCGAAACAAGATTGTCCCAAGAATAGGTTCCACCCTTGCTCTTTGGAACAACGTGATCGAATGTGATGCACTTTAGCGTCAAAGGAGTTTCGCAGTATGCACACAGACCGTGATCACGGTAATACAAACCTTCAGCGCCCAACTTTACACGCTCCTTGACACGCTTGGTGTCAATACGAGCAATGACCGATGGCCACTTCATGTTCAGACTTGGCGTCAAGATCTTGCGATCATGCTCATATACAAGCTGACAGGTGCCATTGAACAGGCGCGTCACCGCATCCTCTACTGGAATTGTGTGCAGAGGAAACAATGATATTGGATGATAGTCCGCATTTAGTACGAGCGTTCTGAGTCCGATAGACATTGTTACCTCCTTTCAATTCAATCAGTAGTCTTGTCTTTGTTCAGTATCTTACTCAAGATTTCATCAGCATACTTGGTATCTTCCGTCTTGTCAATACTATTTAAGAGCATCATCTGAATCATGGATTCAGCATCTCTACGCAGACGTTCTGGAAGACCATTGAGAAATGCCTGAAGTTCATCGGGACCATCAAGTTCCCAAAGAATATCACATAGTGACTTTTGAATGTCACTAAGATTTTCCAATTCAATCATGTATATCTCCATAATGGTGGATCGTCTCTGAATCGAACAGAGTTCTTTCCGTCTTCAGCGGAACGTGTGCACCAGCTTCACTAACGATCCAAAATGGTCGGAGAGGTGGGACTCGAACCCACGAAACCATGCTCCCAAAGCATGTCGATTAGCCGCTATCAAACTCTCCGTAACTGGCAGCCTCGGAAGGAATCGAACCCTCATCTTCTGATTCGTAGTCAGATGTTCTCTCCGTTATACTACGAGGCTATAAATGGAGGACCGGGTGGGACTCGAACCCACGATGTATAATAGCAGATTAAAAGTCTGCGCCGCTCGCCACTACGGTGACCGGTCCAATTCTGGACGAACGACTTACACAAACTACATGCTACTATACACCAATTGGTAGGGGTGGTAGGACTTGAACCTACAACCTTTCGCTAATCAGGCGAACGCTCCGCGATTGAGCCACACCCCCATAATGGCGATCCGTACGGAATTCGAATCCGTGATCTTCCGCGTGACAGGCGGATGTCTTAAGCCACTAGACGAACGGACCTTTAAACTGGTGCCCACAGAGAGGATTGAACTCCCGACCTTCGGTTTACAAAACCGCTGCACTACCGCTGTGCTATATGGGCATATATCTTCAACTCTTGAAGTCATTATACCCAATCTAATGGGTAATGTCAAGAACTATTTTGGTGCTCATCCAAGGAATCGAGCCTTGATCTCCCGTTTACGAAACGGGTGTTCTGGCCGTTGAACTAGACGAGCATATCTTGGTGGACCGAGAGGGATTCGAACCCCCATAATCTCTGTTATGAGCAGAACGCATTAACCATTATGCTATCAGTCCGTATGGGTTTAGCAAGTAGGGTCAACAACCCATCTGGTGCACCGTGTCGGACTTCTACCGCCTTGCTAAATTCTGAAGTGGTGGCCCCGCCAGGATTCGAACCTGGACTGCTCTCTAATCTGGAGACAATGCCGAGTATAAGCCGGGTGTTCTACCGTTAAACTACAGGGCCGTAATTGGTGCCTGCACATGGAGTCGAACCAGGATTTCCCGCGTATGAGACGGGCGTCTTGTGCCTTTGGACCATGCAGGCGTATTGGCTCCCCCGGTTCGATTCGAACGAACGACATTTCGGTTAACAGCCGAATGCAACTACCGCTGTGCTACAGGGGAATAATTAGGAGTGGGCTATGTTCATGAGCGTTGCATCATGCCATTTATCTCTTACTCAAGCCCCCACTCAGCTTGAATCGTATTGTTTACTCTAAATCATGCAGCACAAACAATAAGATCTGCATGACAACTTCACGGCGCGAGCCGATGAAGTATGATGGCGCTCCTGGCAGGATTCGAACCCACAACCTACCGGGTAGAAACCGGCCGCTCTTCCGTTGAGCCACAGGAGCATATTTACTGATATGACTTTCTGATGGGCGAGGATCCAATTGTGGCTGTCATCCCCACAATCTTCGCCGTGACAGGTGACCGCGTCAAAGGCCGACCCCTAAAGGCTTTCGCCTGGTCTGACGCCCGCGCGTCTCAAAGGTGCTTCATCCAATGTGTGATGATGCACTTCTCGCCCATCAGAAAGTCATATTCAATTTTCAAACAACATCTGAAGTATACTATGACATGCTGGGCATGTCAAGGGCTAAAATGGCACCAGCGCAAGGATTCGAACCCTGACAAGCAGTTTTGGAGGCTGCCGTGCTACCGTTACACTACGCTGATATGGCGGAGAGTCAGGGGGTCGAACCCTGTGATCCATTTTACCTGATCTACGGTTTAGCAAACCGCTGCATTACCGTCCTGCCCACTCTCCATAAATTGGCTCTCGGTGTCTGATTTGCACAGACTTCGCTTTCTCACATGCATAATGAGCGCAGAACTCTAACAGGATACCCCGACCGAGAATATTATTGGATCACCTCCGTGGATTCGAACCAAGACTGTTTCGTTCAGAGCGAAAAGGCCTACCAATTAGCCGAGAGGTGAATAAACTTTCGTATAAATAAGTGTGGATCGCGAAGCGACAACTTCCATCCACTCTATGTCTATAACTCTAACAGGAAGACACAGCAATGTCAAACGATATTTATTGCTACTATGTCTATGCATATCTACGCCCAGATGGAACTCCTTACTACATCGGTAAGGGCTGCAACAAAAGAGCGTATTCAAAAAATCATCGTATTGCAGTTCCTAAAGACAGATCCAGAATAGTGTTTATTGAAACTAATCTGTCCAACACAGGTGCATCTGCACTAGAGCGACGTTATATTCGTTGGTATGGTCGCAAAGACTTAGGCACAGGCATTCTCCGCAACATGACAGATGGTGGCGATGGTGTCGCCGGCAAACTTTATTCATTAGAAACTAAAATAAGAATTAGTAATGCATTTATTGCAAAACCAAAATCTAAAGAACATAAAGATAAAATAAGTGCATCTTTACGAGGTAAATCAAATAAAGGATATAAAAGAACGCACAAGCAAATCTGGATTACAGATGGTAAAACAAACACAAGAATAAAATTCGATTGTGATATTCCATCTGGATTTGTTAGGGGACGTTCTCTCATTCTTTACTAAGCTGGCTGGAGGACTTGGATTCGAACCAAGATTAGCGGAGTCAAAGGCCGCAGGCCTGCCGTTAGCCGATCCTCCAATAAGATTTTGATGGGAGACTAGAGAGAATTGAACTCTCGCCTGCGGACTCACAAACCGCCGTCCTCGCCACTAGACGATAGCCTCCATCAACTGGTACTCCTGACGGGATTTGAACCCGTGTTTCTGCCTTGAGAGGGCAATGTCCTAGGCCTCTAGACGACAGGAGCATGAATGAAATCAGCAAATCTTCGTGTTGGACTTGCACCAACGTTTCCAGACCGTGTGGTCGGTGTCCTACTCCTCTAGACGAACGAAGCAGATATAATTGAAAGATTGCAGTCTTTCATTGATTATACCTGGCTGACCGACTACACCCATGAACTGCAATCCATGAGCCGTCAATTGGTGGACCCTAGGAGAGTCGAACTCCTGACTTCGGTATGCAAAACCGACGTGTTCCCACTAGCACTAAGGGCCCTAAATTGATTCGCGGTTGGAATCGAACCAACAACCCACTACTTTACCACGGCCAGTGTCCAGGCGTTTCATGGTCTGGCAATGCCTTTATTTTGAGAGCCGAATTCAGATTCATGCTGGCCGCATGAGCCCTACCATTCCCTCTCCAGCGAAGTTGAAATTGAGCGACGGGATATTATCCCAGGACACTTTCTACAGCAGTCCCTCCGTCTGTGTGCTATGCACGATCACTAAGCCGCTTTTAGTGGAGGACCGAGTGGGGTTCGAACCCACATATTCTTGATTAAGAGTCAAGACTGATAGCCAATTCCAGTCATCGGTCCATTTGAATTGGATCGGGGAAGATTTGAACTTCCGAGATGGGCTGTCGAAACGAACCCATCCCCCGTTGATATCCGATCCAAACTTGGTGGGCGCCTCGGGAATCGAACCCGCTCAATGTCGCGGTGTAAACGCGATGCCTTCCCATCTGGCGCTGCGCCCATTATCTTCATGACTCTGTGCATCGGTAGAATTGCACTACAACCTACCCAGCATGGATAGGCTATGCTCTAGCATAGGGGCGCGGCCGCGCCTGATGCACAGAGTGATGAAGATAGGTGATTGGAACATCATGGCACGTTTCCAACCTGTTTCTCTCGCGACCATGTGCGGCCAGTTTTATCTCAAAAACTTGGCAAAATGGTAGAGCGTAGGGGATTCGAACCCCTGTTAGCGGATTGAAAGCCCGCGGTCCTAGGCCTCTAGACGAACGCTCCGTATATCAAACGGTCTTGGTTGTTATCTTTGTCTCGCCAGTCTCGGGATCATGATGAACATGATGGGCATGAAACGTGACATCTGGATGATCTTTCTTCAATGAAGTAAATGCATCCAAATTGGCTTGTGAATCATCATACAGATGCGCTGTCTTGTATCCATTCTTGCGTATCTGATCAGACATCACTCGTTTCTTGCCTTCAGCTGGCGTTAGTCCAAGATTGCCTGCGCGATGCACATGGATCTGATTGATATCCAATCCAAATCTTTTCATGTGGTGTGCAAACTTATCCTTATCGTCAAAGTCTGCGCGAGCAGTAACAATCGCGACATTCTTGTTATTCTTATGTATACCCTTGATCTTGGCTAGCATCTTGCGAATTGGCTTGGCTGTCTTGCCAAACTTTTCCGCTGAGCGGAACTCGCTGAAGTCATAGCGATGACCTTTGGGTAGTTTGTGCGTATTGAATTCTGAGTTGGATAGACTCTGAACACGCTTACCTTCGTGGTTCACGACATGAATACGAAGACCATCTCCATAGTGGAATAGTGTCTCGTCCATGTCCGTGAAATGCACGGTATCCGAATTCGGATCTTTCTTTTCTGTCAGAAAAGACTTGAAGGTAAACATGTTCTGTCTCTCAATTATTCTTCTTATTTATGAATGGCGGAAGCGGTGAGATTCGAACTCACGGGACCCGTAGGTCCTTCAGTTTTCAAGACTGACGGATTAAACCACTCTCCCACACTTCCATGATATTTTCTAGGACTCCACAATTGTCGGTGCCACCGCTCAATTGCGACTTCATTGGATTGCGCGACCCAATTGGCTTATCTCCACCCTGGCTGGGCTTCACAGATAAGCATCCTAGTAGGTGCCGCCAATATGACGACACCTTATTGGTTGCAGAGACAGGACTTGCACCTGTGGCCTTCTGGGTATGAGCCAGACGAGCTGCTTCTGCTCCACTCTGCGTTATTCTGATGTTTTCTGGTGTGCAGAGAATATAATAAATCCCTGCCAGGATTTGCGTTCGCTGATTGGCAGATCAACCGAAAGGCAACTTATCCTCTTGCGGTTCATTGCAATTCGTCCCCTGCACACTAGAAAACATCAGATGTTACTCTGATGTTTCTTGCCTCCGGATTTTACTCGCTGCGTTCTCCCCGCAGCTTTCATCCTCGGTGCCGACCGTTCGTCCTAATCTAGTGCAGGACACGCCCTCGTTGCGTTTATCGAATATCAGATACTATCTGGTATTCATCACTTTGTCAACAAAAAAGCCCTCGCTGAGGAGGGCTTGTCTTGTGTGTAACGAAGTTGGAACTCCGTTTACAAGACAAGCCTCTCTGCTTGAATGGCTGACCATTCAGGCTTTAGTGTGACGCGATTTGAATTCTGTTTATGTGTTCTCTGTTTCATGTCTCTATTTAGTCGTCTCGTTTCATCATTTCTGTATTCTACTAAACTTTTTTTGGAACCACAAGGACTTTTTTTATCAACCCTGGTATTCGTTTTCCTCATGCCAGAGTTCAAAGTCCGAAATGCTAGCCTGCTCGTCAAGCCACTGCTCATATCCTTCCCAGAGGGTCGGATCGGCAACAGCCTCATCAAAAGAAGACTGCGTTTCGTTCGGGTTCATCGTTACCTCATCAATCAACTTACAAGCCTCAGTATATGTGGGTAACTACGATAAGTCAAGGCCTAAATTTATTCAATCAATTCAATGACTTATCGCAGTATGTCAAGAATTCTCGTTTTCGCCATGTGCTCGGCGGCATCGAACAAGCGTCCATTGCAGCCTAGTATATCGTCGGCGTGTTTGCTGATCACAGGATTCGGACAGGCGTTCGGACGCACATCCAATAGTTCAGCAACTGCCGTCTCCACACAGCGATGATGTTGGAACAGTATCGCAAGCGCAGCTGCCGTCGAGCGGCTAACACCAGCAAAGCAGTTCACAACCACGACACCATCTGCAAGATCCTTGGTAAAGTCCAGTATTTTCTGGACATGATCTCGCGTTGGCGCACCGCGATCGGTGGACCTTAGCACATCCTCAAAATTCAACCAAAGCCGATTGACATCATTCATTCCCGGTGGAAAGAATTGTCTATCGCCAAGATCAAGCAAACTGATCCAATGCGTTGCATTGTGTTGCTTGACCAAGCGAACGGCGTCATTTTTACTACCTACAAATACCCTAAACATGTTTCCATATTACTATTCATATGTCCGAAAGTCAAGGCCTAAATTTTGTGAATGAAATCAAGCACTTAGCAAAAAGGGGCGCTTTTGGCGCCCCTTCTGTCAGTCTCTGCGTGTTACCGCATGATATGGAAACTTTTCCAAAAAGTCATTACGATACTCTCTCTGATAGTAGTAACGCAGCTCATGTGAGATTGCTCTCTCGGCACGACGCTTGTTTGCTTCTTCCAGAACCTTCAGGAACTTTAGACCATACTCCTTAGCCTTGCTTCCTACTTTCTTTACCCAACAGAACTTCATTGCTTACTCCTTGTACATTGAACGGACGACATTGCGATAGTCGGTAACCTGCTTGTTGAAGACATTCTCATAGATACCAAAAAGATTGTCTGTGTGCTTGTTGACCAATCCAAACATCTTGGATGCGATATCAACCTGCATGTCTGTGACATCCAATGCAAATCTCTTCATCTTGTGTGCGAGTGCATCGGCAGTCTTCTTGGTCTCTTCAGTTTTGAAAAACTTGGCAAGATATTCGTTTTCTTCCATTGTCCAGGGCCACATCGTGCGCCTCCATTGTTCGTCGCTCACCATTGAGCCGACATCATATTATATATGTTAGCAGGTGCAACAATTTTTTGCAAGTGCTAACAAATTTCCATGACAACTTGTCGCATGTCGTCGTTCAACGACATTTTGATTTGTCGTCGTTCGGCGACTTATGGAAGATTGTGATGCGTATCCTTGAGCATTTTTGAGAAGCCGGGATGCAAGTTCTTGGGCATCTCGTCTTTGCCAAACCAATCAAATCTATCGTTTTCATAATTCAGATTTGGCATGAATTCGGATTGCTTTGGAATCGTGCAAAGAAATGTATGATACTGGAAATTAGGTCTGCTATAGTCCGTATACATGTGCTTGAGCTGATCTCTGGTAATCTTGCATCCGATCTCTTCGCCAACTTCACGAACGACTGTATCCATGAGATCCTTGTCGTTCGTGTCAGCTGAACCACCTACTGGTGAATATGTATGCGGGCAATCGCAATGCTGGCTTCTCTTGGCAATACCATACTTACCTGTGTCCTGTGCATAGAACAATGCACCGGCTGCTTGTCTTTCATTGTCTTGTTCGCGTAAAAAAGACCTAAGTGTTTTCATATTTCCCTCTTGACAAGTGCTTGACACGACGTTATATTTATAGTGTTGCCGTTGAATGAATCTTTATTGATTATTGAGCATGATAGTTTTTCATCTTTTAACATCTTTTAGATTCATGTACCACCCAGCTGCAGTCAAGTTTACATTCTTTAATTGCTTATTTGTAGCAATCTTGAGTGTTGGTTGAACAATATTGATGAAAGTTGCTTCATTTACCATATTTTTTTGATACTGTTCATACATCTCATTTCTACGAACAACATTGGATTCTACTGCTGCCATCTCAACGAGACTCACGAAGTCTTTTGATGGCTCCCAATGCATTCTCTTTGCAATTCTGGTAACAAAGGGTCTAGTCCAAAGATTAGCATCAAGAGCATCAATCGTATATGACACGACACCTGATTGCAGTTTTGCAGTTCTATATTGTGTTACCAATGATGATTGATCCATAGGAGTCAAATTCATCTTGATGTTGATCTTTGCAAGATCTGCCTGCATTTTTTGAGCCAGCAGTCCTGGATTGACACTTAACATTGGTGTTGTTGAATATGCGAATGTAAATTCAAATCCGTTTGGATTGTTTGACATGCTCAAATACTTTTTAGCCTTTTCCAGATCCAGTTTGTAACCAAATCTTTCTGTTTGTTCCTGTGTTGTGCCACCAATTCCAATTGGAAGAATTGATGCTGGTCTTACACCATGTCCCCCAAGAAGATTCTTGATGATTCCGTCATAATCTATGGCATGTGCAATTGCAAGTCTTGCGTTCTTGTTTGCAAGAGCGCCATTCAACTCAGAACTATTTGTAAGAACCATGTAAACATAATCAAGACTTGGTTCGGAAATAACTCTAAAATCTCTACTCTTTGCTAGATCAAGCTGCTCATTTGATAGATTGAATGCAATATCAATATCATTTCTCTGAAGAGCCAAAAATTGTGCAGCACCATCAGCTATATGACGAATGATTACTCTATCAAACTGTAGACGTTCGTGCCAAAATGGATTACGCTCAAGAACAACAACTTCGTTTCTTGTCCATCTTGTCATTCTATATGGACCAGATCCGTAAGACTTTTCATCAAGATGCTTAGTCGCAGTATCCTTGTCTTTTGCTGTTACATCACTAACGCCACCGAGTGCTTCAAGCTGACTCTTTGAAAAGACGGAAAGTGACACAGTTGTTAGAACTGGAAGCAATGATTCTTGTGGATTTACAACAAAAATATCAAGAGTATTATTGTCTAGCACGACAATTTCCTTGATGTTGTCTGCAAATTCCGCTGGCTGATCTTTAAGATTCTTCAATCTATCAAATGAAAACTTTACATCATGTGCGGTGACGGGGGCGCCGTTCCAAAACTTAGCATTGTCGCGAAGATAAAATCTCCAAGACTTACCAGAATTTGAAAGTTCCCACTTTTTAGCAAGTGCCGGCTTTAGAACCTCATAATTGTCCGATGTGGCTGTAACCAAAGTCTCGTATACATTTCCAATTGTAAGAGGTGTTGTTAAATCTGCTTGACGACTTGGATCGTATGTTTTTCCATCAGAAATATTTGCACCAATAATTAATATTCTATCTCTCGGTTGAGCAAGTGCCAACTGTGAAATCAAAAACATCATAAAAGCAAATACAAAAGTCAATAATTTAAACATATTTTCCTCACTTTGTATAAATTTCATTTCCTATAACAAGAACGTCGATTGGTTGACTAGCAAAAAGTTTTTTTGCGTCATCTATTTTTCCTGCAATTGGTTTTCCTGCAATATTCAAACTTGTATTTAGCAAAACAGGACATCCTGTTTTATTGAAAAAGTTTTCTAATAGTGGTCTTATAAAACTAGGAAAATCTTTGCTTACAGTTTGAACTCTACATGTACCATCAACGTGTGTAATGCATTTTAAATTTTCTTTTTGAGTTTGTCCTACATATAACATGTATGGATTTGGATATGACAAATCGAAGTATTCTTTTGCGTACTCTTCCAAAATGGAAGCACCAAAAGGCCTAAACGATTCTCTATTCTTTACTTTGTTTATGATATTCTTGCCGTCTTCTATTCTAGGATCCAAGAATATAGATCGATTACCCAAAGCGCGTGGTCCTATCTCGCCGTTTTCTTGATACCAAGCGACAATTTTTCCTTGAGATAGAAAATCGGCAGTTTTACTAATTGTGTCTTCTGTTGGTATTGAATTTGGATGTTGATCACTTTCTACGAAAGGATATTTTTCAAAATACATTTTTGGAAGATTAAACTTTTTTCTCATGCATTCCATCATACCCAGAGACAAACCTTCATCTGTACTATATGGCACAACTGTTAATTTTGGAAAATGTTTTTTTAAAGTAGTATTCCATATTACATTTTGAGCAACCCCACCAGCATATCCTATTTTATCGGTTGGTTTCAAATACTTTTTGAATATTTCCAAAACAATTTCACCAGATCTCTCAAATATCGTTCTACCATAGTCTAATTGTTCTTGTAAACTAACATTTTTAGGAATCTTGAACATTTCCATATGATTATTGAAAAAATTTGTAAAGTATTCCTTTGATCCAAAAGAATTCATATCAATATCATTACTATCCATTTTTTTCAAAAATTCTGAAAACCCACCTGGCCACTTTCTATGAAATGTTATGGGTGATCCAACTCTTTGCATATCATATTCTTGTCTTAAATGTTCTAACAAATCTTCTTTTATTTTTCCATAACTAACGTATCCCATAACTTTGCTTGCTTCAACATCATTTATTAGTTGATGAGCAAGAATCATCATACCAACTCCAACGGATCCACCAGAACTATCAAAGTGCCCCTTGACATATAGTTTATCTTTTTTGAAAATGCTCCACCAAGCATCTCCACCCAATCCATCCATGATTACAAAAGCATCGTAAGGTTCTTCGTAGTTTAATAAATTTATACCTTGTGCATGTCTCTCGTGGTGATCTATTCTATTTGTTTCTTGAACATCAAACCATACATGATCAATATCGGAAAAATTGATATTCCACACTCTTTTTACTTCTTGCTCCCAAAATCCTTTTAGCACATCGTAAGATCTTTTATCTCTTGTGTTTAGAGGAATTTTTTTACCGTCATTCAAAGTTATTCTAGCAAATTGTGGCCATCTTTTTAATTGAAGACTTCTCTCGGCTTTATGAAAAAATAATCTTTTTCCGTCAAAATAAGTTGCACTAGAATCGTGCGATTCTATGGTTATGGCCAACAATTTCATTTTGGAATACTTTCTCCGACAATGGTTAAAAAATATCTATTTTCTATTCCAAGATTTGCACCAGTATGTAATTCTTTTGGATCCCAAGTAACAACTGTACCTTGTTTTAGATGATATAGTATTTTGTCTTCTACAATTAGAACATGACCAAATTTTGGCTCTGTCAAAGAAATCCACAATCTAATAATATTATCTATTGGTTTTGAAAAAGTTGAGACAAAATAATCTCTATGTGGTGGCCAAATTCTTTTAGGTAAGTTTTTTCTTAAAACTATTCGGGCAGTATTTTTACTCATATTGAATTTGTTTAAAAAACTATCCGGAATTAAATTAAAAATTTCTTCTAATTCATAATGAACATAAAATGGTCCAAAATTTATGCGATTTTTTGTATTATTGATTGTTATTTGAATTTCTTTGAATGTTTTTGTTGGCCACACATTTGATATTAGTATCTCTCTATCATCTTTAGCATAAAAATTAGACCATTCATCGTTTAATTTTGAAGATACTTCATTTCTATCTTTAACAATTAATTTTATATTTTTTTGATTTTTATATTCTACAACGTATTTTTGATAATGAAATTCAGAAACATTAATCATTTTATTGCATATATCTGCCGATAAACTATCATTAAAAATATGCATTTAAAGTTATCCTGTTATTAACATTACATATCTATCTTCATAACCAAGATTTGCTGAAAAATGCAACTCGTTTTTTTCAAAACGAGTTGCTGTTCCTTGTTTAACCATATGAAAAACCCTATCGTTAATAATTAAAAGATGACCAAACTTTGGCTCGGTCAAAGAAATCCACAATCTAGATGCATCAGCATCGGGGTTTTTCAATCCTGAATAATTGTCATAATGCGGTATCATGAAATTACCTGGGGGCATTTTCAATATCTTAATATAACATTTTTCTTCAACAAAATTGTAGTAATCATAAAATTCTTTAGGTATTTTTTTATTAAATTCCAAAGATTGATATTCATAATATATTGTAGACAACGATTTATCATGACTAGCATAAGTTTCATAGATTTTTTTTTCTATGTCTGTGGAATCTCTTTTTTTTGAGTAATGAATTTTAAAATGCGATTTGTAAACTTCAATGTCTTTTGTACAAAGAGACAAAAAAATATCACATATATTTTTTTCTAAAAACACGACTTATCTCAAAGATTTGAGTAACATGTCAATTTTTGTTTTGTACTCCGAGATTGAAGAAAACGAAACTATGTCGTCATCATGTTCTCTTTTTACTCGCAGTTCTGTCCATGGTTTATCATTCCATGCTTTTTGAATTAATGAAACGATTACATCTTTTTCGTTTGCTTTGAAGTTTTTTCCCATTATAAAGAAATCAGAAGACAAAAACGATATGTCAGATGTGTTCCACAATTCATTAGGAGTCTTTATCGTCTTTGTGCTTTTGGTTGAGAAAAAGCAATTGCCGCCGGTTTGACTTGAAACAAGTTTGCCCGATTTAAAAGTAAAATCAACTTCTTTTGATTTGGCCATATTAACAGATATGTTTGTTCCGTTGTTTCCAACTTTTACCAATCTAGTCTTTATGTTTAGTCTCTTGTCTATTTCTTGAAAAATATCATCTATTTCTGGCATTATGTCAGTTACTACTTTATGTGATGTGCCGGACTTTACAAAGTCTTGTAGTGTCTTACCGTCAGGTCCGCTTGAACAAAAATAAAACGGAGACGACAGTATCCAATAGAAAAGATTTTCGTTGGTTGGATTAATGAAACAGTTTTCTATGTTTTTATCCAAGTTTCCGGAATTGTTTCCTGTAAAAAACAAAGTTGGATCTTTAGACTTATCCCAAAGCATTTTTCCCAAAGCACAGTTGTCTCCTGTTGTCTTTATCGAATGTTTCATGTTGTTTTGTTCTAGAACTTTTGATGTCTCTTTGGCATAAAACATCACATTTCCTGTAAGAGATCCAGTGTTTACAAGAAGTATTTCTTGTGCAAATGCGTTTAGTGATGCCAATAGCAAGCAAATTGTGGTAAAAATCAATCTACGCATAATAATCCTCATTCAAAAATACAATGCTTTAGTATATATCAATGCATTCTCTATGTTGTTTTGCAGCAAGAATGCAAAAATAAATGGTATCATGTCTTTTCTTCTAAACACGAAACCAATTAATGAAAAAACACAAAAAGTTATCAAATAATAGATCTCTTGTGAGTATTGAACACCAGCATTATATATCGTAAAAATACCAAAAGCAATAAAAAACAGTGGAACAAGTAGATGAATTTTTTGATAGAAAGACATGATAAATTTGATTGTTTTCCAAGAAAAAAACATGCAGACTATATTTGCAACCATTAAGGTTATAAAAATTGTAAACAGTATTTCGTTTACATTGCTTTTGCTTATTGATATGTTTCCTTGCTCAAGAATATCCAAAAAAATATATTCAGTTGGTGTCATCGCAACTCCTACCGCCAACAACGGAAAAAGAACGGCTATGTATCCTGAATTGTTTGCTGTTTCAGAACTTATTGCCTGAGCCACAAAATTTTTAGAGTCGATCTTTTTTTGTATAAAAAATGCTATGAAACTACTCATGTAATTTCCGCAAAAAGGTATCAATCCGGAAAAAAATCCAATAATTGAAGATCTAAAAATTACAAATTTGTTTTCCCATATTATTTTTTTTCTAGAATTTACATTATTATCATACTTAAAAACAATCTTATTGATACTAAAAAAATCTATTATTTTTGGTATTCCATAAATGCCAAAGATGACTGATATTGTTGGCAATCCGCCAAATAGATAAATGTTATTAAAAGTCAAGAACTCTTCTCTTGTTTGTATATTAAATCCTATTTTTGAACACAACCAGCCAAATACAAAAAATAAAAAAGACTGGTATAATTTGTTGTCACTAAAAACAATTGATAGTATAAAACCTATAGCTGAAAATATCAAAACCATATAAGTTTTTAGATAGAATAGTACATTTGAAAAATTTACAATTATATACCAACATAGAATACAAGAAAAGATGGCGGCAAAAAAACTTCCTATTGATGTTCCGAATAATACATCTTCCAACTTGTTTTCGTTTATTATTTGTTCTCTCAATTTCATCAATGGTAGTCCAGTTGTTTCTCCCGGAACACCTAATATCAAAGTGGGGATACTACCAAAATATTGTGTTGTGCTCAAAAGAGTAGAATAAAAAATTATATTGAACAATAAACTCTGATCTATGAGAAAACCATACATGAAAACGACTGAAGTTGTTATTCCAACACCAGGCGCTAATCCAACAAGTATTCCGACAAAAATACCCAATAATAGGGAAAATATAATTTCTAGCATTTTTTAAAATAAAATTTGTTAGTTATGCACAAAGTTGTTAAATCATTAAACACATTAAAACTCTTGTTTTTTGTCTGTATAAAAAAATTATCATAGATAAACTTTTTAAAGTTATCATGATTTTCAATTGCAGTCAAGTTCTTATTGTCAATGAAAAATTTCATAATGCTTGGCCATGCTTGTATTGCTCTTATTCCTGCGTGTTCAACAATTTTTTTAAAATTTGGATAATTGTTTGGATTATTTTTATAGCCAAAAAATAGATCTTCAGATTTTAATCCTTGATATGGTAATTTTACTTTAAAATTGTAAATGATATCAGAAACTTTATTTTGGTAATATCTTGTATCTAATATCATTTTTTTATCTTCATAAAAAAAACTTTTCGGTAATTTATTAACCAACATGTGTGCTTGTTTTAAAAACAATTTTGCGGAACTTGGATGTATATGAAAATATTCATGATATGTTGGTAGACCGTCTGTTGTTAGATCATATTTATTATCAAATGTGGTGTGAAATAAAGAATCGTTGAAGAAAAAATAAAACCCATGATCATCATAACGAATTGCTGGTTTTTCTCTTCCCCAGAGATGAACAACTTTTTTATTTTGTTTTAGTTTTTTCCAATCTGGATTGAAGACATTTGTGTCTCTAATACGAAAAACAGGTCTATTTATAATCAACTCTGTAACGTTTGAATCTAGATTCTCATGAAAACTATTTTTACTCAAATTGTTCCAAAAACGAAGATGCTCTTCTTGCATTTTAGGAAAATAAGTTATTTTAGTGCGTGGTGAAAAATTCTCAACAAAATACTTTGCCAAAGGTATTGCTGATTTTTCAATTTCATGACCGCGACCTTCAGCATTCAAATATAAAAATTTTTCACTATCTTCAATTTCTATTTGTTTTTTTGTTGTAGTATCAAACATATCAAATATTACAATTTCATCTAAAAAAATATTATTTAACATAAAAGTTTCTAGTATGCAATGACTGTCAGCGCCGCCACTATAAAACAACACAACGTAATCATAGTTATTTCTTATTTGAATCGCTCTATCCAAGTAAAGTTTTTGTAGATCTTCAATTGGCTCTTCATATAAATTCATTTCACTAAACGATTTTTCAATATTTGGAATATGAAAAAATATTCTTGTTTTTGAAAACACATCCGGTTCAGACTTAAGCACATCAAATTTACTTAAATATGTCGTGTTGTTTTTACTATAGTAATAATAGTACGGATTATCTTTATCGATCATTAAATATTTCCTATTTCATAATATTTTGAATACTCACAAAAACCATCATATCCTGTTGTATCATCAAACTTTACCAAAAACTGTTCATTAATTCTTTGTCTTACATATCTGATCGAATTTCTCCAACAAGATCCATGCAAAGAATTTGCATCGAAGCGATTATGAAACCAAAGATCCGCTTCCGAATTCCAATTTAGAGTTGATTTCTTTGCTTGAAACCAATCTTTTTTCCAAGTATTTGGATACAATAAAAGTCTTGCGTTTTCTTCAAAAAAGAGTCTGGAGAGTCTATTTAATGTTAATATTTTCTCTTTTGTTTTTTCAAAGAAATCTGGTTCATAATCTTCAGTTAATGACAATATATTTTGTTTGGAAGACAAAACCCATTTTTTTAATGCATGTGATTGTTTACAAATCAAATCACATGCATCAGGACTAGAATAAAAAAATTCAATTTGAGCGTTTGAGTATTTTTCTATTTCAGGATAAAATAAATTCATGTTGTAGGTTCTATCTATAAAACACAAATGTATTTTTTTATTTCTAATCTTTAATCTTGGCTTATCAAGGCCAACCAGTATTCCTATTTTTTCATTCTTTTCAACAATTGTCTTGTATTCATCAAAAGAAACAAAATTATATTTTGCGGAATCTATGGGATTCAACTCTTCTCTAACGTTCAATACCCAGCTTCCGTCTTGCTTGTTTGAAAAGTTTTCAATCGTGTGATTGGTCGTATCAAATATCTTTATCTTTGTTTTTGGAGATAAACTCGATATTTCTTTTAATCTGGGAAATAATTGCAGTTTTGTCTCAGTTAAAGGTTGTATTCTTGCATCAACATTACTCATTTCTAAATTTTCAAGAATTTTTATTCCAGAATTTACATGATGAACAATGATCTCATCTATGAATAAATTTTGATTTAAAAAAGACATTATCATATTATGACTATCAGAACCACCACTATAATAAACAATAATATGATCATATTTTTGTCTAAGTTGTAGTGCTCTTCTGTGATAGAGAGTATCTAGATCTTCTTCTGGTTCAATTTTCCAATTATACGCTTGAAAAACCTCATCATTAAAATTCCATTTTATCAAAATTTTAGGATCTTCTATCTTGAAACTTGATTCACTAATTTTTTCATTTATTTTATTGAGTAGTTTAGATGCACAAATTAGTGCTTGAACTTTAGAATGAAATTTTTGATTGTTTACTACATAATATCCGTGTATGTCTTTATTCATGATTTAATCACACAACAAGTTCAAATCAATATAGTTCTTTAAGTTCTGGCATAATATTTAAAATATTTTGATTTCTTTTTTTATCAAAATATTTTGTAGTTTCTATAAATTTTGTAAATAAATGAGTTTTGTCTTTTGAATAAAGATATTTTATCAAATTTATACCGCTTTCATAAATGTTTGTATCTATTATATGATTATTATTTTTATTTTTTTCTAGAAAAGATAATAATCTTTTAGTTGATATATCTTTTAATTTTTTAGGCAAAACTTGTATATCAAATATTTCAGGACCTGTAAGTGGATCATTTAATTTATAAAACATTATATGATTATACTTTTTTCCTTTTGATGGATAATTATTAAAAGATTTATTCAACATCCATTCATATAATTCCGTTATGGATAATATATTATATGCTTGTACTGTTGGTTTAATTTGGGCTCGAATATTGATTTCATTGGATAATTCATTAGCATAATCTATATTTGAAACTATTTTGTTCCACTTAGAAGGATATCTTATGTAGTCATTTACATGATCATAACCATCTAGGCTAATTGATAAATTTACCACTTTAAAATATTTCCAATATTCCAACATTTTGTTTGGAAGAACTGTAAGATTTGTATTATATCTCAATATGATATTCTTTGAAATACCATGTTCAATCACAAAATTAAAAAATTTATACATACCCTCACATATCATGGGTTCACCGCCAGATAAGACAAAGGTAATGATTTGATCGGGATTATTGTCATATATTTTTTTTACGAAATTCGACAAATTTATCCAAGATCTTTCATCATCGTCCCAACTTCTTTTTTTTAGTTGCTCTTTTTCTTGATCGCTCAAAAAAGAATGTAATTCTTGCATACCTTTGTTTGATTGAAAAATATCATTCCAATCATCAACCAATTGATTTGTGTGTTTTGGATTACACATTCTACATTTCAAATTACATTTGTTTGAAAACCACAATTCAATAAAAGTTATTGAACTCAAATCCATTGCGGGATTATAATTTTGAAAGTTTATGCCCAATTGCGAATCAAAAAACCTTCTTGCACCATTTGATTGATAATGTTTCCCATCACACGACTTTTGTGTCAATTTGAAACAATTTTGACATGCATCTGGTTGAATATCATTTAGAAATTTAGATCTAAAATTTTGATAGGTTGAAGAATTCCAAAGTTCACACAGATCAGTGTTTGTTATATTGTTTTTTAAAGATATGCTTTCTAAAGAATTATGCGTTTCTACACAGCAAAATCTAAAAGTGCCGTCAGTTGCAATATATAAAGAAGTGAAGGGTCTACTACAAAATACTGAAGATTGCAAAAATTTATTCATGTTCAATTCTCAATTGTGTATTTCTTCTGATCTTGCATTGAATCCATTTGTTATATGTATTCACAAGCAACACGGACAACTCAAATTGATACTTTGCTTCGTAGTATGTGCATTCGCTCTTTGATTTGCATAGTCTGAGTATCTCACGGCGAAACACATTCTTACCTAGTTTCTGCACATCTTCATTCAATTCATCAGATGATGAGTAGTATTTCATCCAATCAGATTCCACACGGATCTTCTTTGTCTTGCCCTTGACTTTCTTTCGTCCAGCACGAGTAAAGAGTTTTTTGCCAATATAAAAACGCCCATCGTTGGTGTTTGTGATTTTATACACAAAGCCAATGTGGTCGCTTATTTGTTCAGAAGTAAAAGGCGAATCTAGATAGATCCAGGGGTTTTCATAATCCATACCATTATATAGTAGGGATTTTATTAGTCTTCATCACCCAAATGTTGTGGCCGCGCGGCGTCTGTTATAGGATCATGATCTCTTTTATGTATTATACTAGCGACTGTTCGCACACTTCCATCAGGGTCTTTCATTCCTTGCTCAAGATGTTCAGGTGTT